>Ga0318495_10000668_pt1 | contig 11089 bp, 5 predicted proteins | sample GRESIP108b1f25_FD_203752 | JGI IMG/M metagenome (GOLD analysis project Ga0318495, IMG submission 203752) | Tropical soil microbial communities from Luquillo Experimental Forest, Puerto Rico - GRE.SIPMG.108b1f25 | ecosystem: Environmental > Terrestrial > Soil > Tropical forest > Bulk soil...
CCCGTGCCCCTCTCCGCGCTCCCGTGCGGCAACATCGACCCGCTCGGCGTCACCGGCACGCCGGTCGTCGACCCGTCGTCGCGCACGCTCTACCTCGACGCGATGGACACGCCGGACGGCGGGGCCACGAAGCGCCACCGCCTCTTCGCGCTCGGGGTCGACGACGGCGCGGATCGTCCGGGCTGGCCGCTCGAGGTCGCCGCGATCGCGCGCGCCGGAGGCGTCCGCTTCGACGCCGCCGTCCAGAACCAGCGCGGCGCGCTCGCGCTCGTCGCGGGGACGCTCTACGTGCCGTTCGGCGGCCACTTCGGGGATTGCGGCGACTACCGCGGCTGGCTCGTCGCCGTGCCGGTGGGGAATCCCGGGGCGGCGCGGGCCTGGGCGACGGGCGCGCGCGGCGGCGGCATCTGGGGGCCGAGCGGCGTGTCGTCCGACGGCGCCTCCGTGTTCGTCGCGACCGGCAACACCTTCGACGCGACGACCTGGTCCGGCGGCGAGGCGATCCTCCGCTTCCCGGCGGGCGTGCCGCTCCCGGACGCGCCGGCCGACGCGTTCGCGCCGGCGAACTGGAAGGCGCTCGACGCGGGCGACGTCGACCTCGGCGGCACCGGGCCGGTCATGCTCGACCTGCCGGGGACGCCGCCGGCGCGGCTCGCGGTCGGGCTCGGCAAGGACGGGAAGATCTACCTCGTCGACCGCGCGCGGATGGGCGGGATCGGCGGCGCGCTCGTAGCGACGACCGTCGCGTCGAGCTCCATCATCAACGCGGCCGCCGCCTACACCACGGCGAAGGGGACCTACGTCGTCTTCCGCGGCGCCGGGGCGGCGTGCCCTGGCGGCCGGTCGGGAGGCCGGTCGGGAGGCCTGACCGCGGTGCGCATCACGTCGGGCGCTCCGCCGCGCGTGGCGACGGCCTGGTGCGCCCCGCTCGACGGGCGCGGCTCGCCGATGGTGACGACCACCGACGGCCAATCGGAGGCGGTCGTCTGGGCCGTCGGCGCCGAGGGCGACGGCCGCTTGCACGGGTTCGACGGCGACACCGGCGCGGTCGTCTCCTCCGGCGCCGGCGGGGAGCCGCTCGCCGTGCGACGGTTCCAGACGCCGATCCTGGCGGGCGGCCGGATCTACGTCGCGGTCGACGGTGGCGTCCGCGCGTTCGTCCCCGGTCCGTGAGGCTGCCTCCTGCGCGGGGCGGAATCGAGACGGTGGTCCCCAGAGCGCGCCGGAGTGATACGGTTCGGCTCGACCGACCGGAGCCGAGATGGCCGAGCGCCCCCTCACGAGTCCGCCCGCCTCGATCTGCCCGAGCGAGCGCCACGACGTGGTCGCCAGCGAGGAGGAGGTGCGGGCGCGGGCGGCGATGATGGAGGCCGTGCTCGACTGCATCGCGGACGGGGTGATCATCTACGACCGGGAGGGCCGGACCGTCCACTCGAGCCCCGCAGCGGACGAGATCCTCGGGATCCCTGCGTCCGAGCGCAAGGCGCCGCTCGCCTCGCGGGTCATGCGGCAGTACGAGATCTTCGACGAGGACGGGCGCCGCCTCGGCCCGGACGACCTGGTCGCGGTCCGTGCGGCGGTCCACGGCGAGACGATCCGGCGCGCGATCAACCAGGTCCGCACCGCCGGTCGCGAGCCGCGCTGGCTGATGATCAACGCCATGCCGCTCCTCGTCGCCGGCCGTCATGCCGGCGCGGTCCTCTCGCTCACGGACATCACCGAGCGCAAGCGCGTCGAGGCCGAGCTCGCGATCGTCACCCGGCTCTATGTCGTGCTGAGCCGCGTGAACGAGGCGATCGTCCGGACGCGCGACGAGCGGGGGCTCTTCGACGAGGTCTGCCGGATCGTCGCCACGGAGGGCGGCTTCCCGCTCGTGTGGGTCGGGCTCGTGAACGGACGCGAGGTGGTCCCCGAGGCGTCGTCGGGGACCGCCGTCGAGTACCTACGCGAGATCAAGGTCGAGGTGGACGGGTACCTGGGACAGGGACCGACCGGGACCTGCGTCCGCGACGACCACCCCGTCATCAACGACGACTTCGCGGTGAACTCCTCTACGCGGCCGTGGCGCGACGCGATCCTGAGGTACGGGCTCCGCGCGTCGGCCGCGTTCCCGCTGCACCGCCGCGGAGAGGTGATCGGAGCCGTCACCTTCTACGCCGCGAACCCGGGCGCCTTCACCCCGATGCAGGTCAGGCTCCTCGAGGCGCTGTGCGCGGACATCTCCTACGCGCTCGACGCGATCCAGCACGAGCGGCTCCGCACGCAGGCCGAGGTGGCGCTGCGCGAGAGCGAGCAGAGCCTCCGCGAAGCGGACCGGAGGAAGGACGAGTTCCTGAGCATGCTCTCGCACGAGCTCCGCAACCCGCTCGCGCCGATCCGCAACTCGGTGTACGTCCTCGAGCACGCCGATCCCGCGGGCGAGCAGGGCCGCCGCGCCCGGGCCGTCATCGAGCGTCAGGCGGAGCACCTGAGCCGGCTCGTCGACGACCTCCTCGACGTCACCCGCATCGCGCGCGGGAGGATCCAGCTCCGCAGGGAGCGGCTCGATCTGCGCGAGGCGGTGCTGGACGCCGCGGACGACTTCCGCGCCGTCATGGACGATCGCGGGATCGCGTTCCACATCGTGGTGCCCCCGGCGAAGACCTGGGTCGACGCCGATCCGACGCGCGTCGCGCAGGTCGTGGGCAACCTGCTGCACAACGCGGCGAAGTTCAGCGGGCGCGACGACGCGGTGACGCTGTCGCTCGACGCGGTGGGCGGCGCCGCCGAGATCCGCGTCCGGGACACGGGCGCCGGCATCGACCCCGCCCTGCTCCCGAGGGTGTTCGAGCCGTTCGTGCAGGGAGAGCGAACCCTTGCGCGCACGGAGGGCGGCCTCGGGCTGGGGCTCGCGCTCGTGAAGGGGATCGTCGAGCTGCACGGCGGGACGGTGCGCGCGGACAGCGCCGGGCGGGACCATGGGGCGGAGCTCACGATCCGCCTGCCGCTGCTCGCGGACGGCGCTCTGGCGGACGCGCGGGACGGCGCGAGCGCCGCGGCCGCGCTGCGCCGCGTGCTCGTCGTCGACGACAACCCGGACGCGGCGGACTCCCTCGCCGACCTCCTCGGCATCGCCGGCCACGCGGTGGAGGTCGCCCACGACGGGCCCACCGCCGTCGAGCGGGCGCGCGCGAACCCCCCGGACGTCGTCCTCTGCGACATCGGCCTCCCCGGGATGAGCGGGTACGACGTCGCGCGCGCGCTCCGCGGCGATCCCGCCCTCCGCGCGACGCGGCTCATCGCGCTCTCCGGGTACGCGCAGGCGGAGGACCGCCGGCGCGCCCAGGAGGCCGGGTTCGACGCGCACGTCGCCAAGCCCCCGGACGTCGACGAGCTCATGCGGCTCGTGGCCCTGGATCGCGGCAGCCCGACGTAGCCGCGCCCGCGGCGGAGAATCGCGCGGCCGGATGTTGTATGAGGACGGACCTCGCGTGACCCGGAAGACCTCACCCCCGAAGGCCGGCCGCCCGGTCGAGCTGCTGGCGCCGGCCGGCGGCCTGGACGCCGGGCTGGCGGCCTTCCAGTACGGGGCCGACGCCGTCTACCTCGGCCTCCAGCGCTACTCCGCCAGAGCCGACGCCCAGAACTTCACGCTCGAGGAGCTGGACCAGCTGCTCGGGTGGGCCCGCACGCTCGCGCCCGCCCGGCGCGTGTTCGTGGCGGTGAACACGCTCGTCCTCGACCACGAGCTCGACGGGATGGTGGAGACGCTCGGCGCCCTCGCCGACCTCGGCGTCGACGCGATCATCGTGCAGGATCTCGGCGTCGCGCGGATCGCTCGCAGGCACTTCCCGGAGCTGGAGCTGCACGCGAGCACCCAGCTCGCCGTCCACGGCTGCGCCGGCGTCGAGGCGCTGCGCGACCTCGGGTTCGCGCGCGTCACCCTCGCGCGCGAGCTGACGCTCGACGAGCTCCGGGCGGCCGCGGCCGTGCCGGGCGTCGAGGTCGAGGCGTTCCTCCACGGCGCGCTCTGCTACGCCTACAGCGGCCTCTGCCTCTACTCGTCGCAGCTCCTCGGCCGGAGCGGAAACCGCGGCCAGTGCGCGTATCCGTGCCGCGACCGGTTCGAGGTCACGTCCCTGAACGGCTCGGAGCCGAGCGGCGACCTCGCCGGGCTGCGCCGGAGCGGCTTCGCCTTCTCGATGAAGGACCTCGCCCTCCCGGACCACGTCGCCGCGCTGCGCGACGCCGGCGTCGCGTGCCTCAAGATCGAGGGGCGCAAGAAGGCCCCGCTCTACGTCGCCGCCGCGGTGGACTTCTACCGGCGGCTCCTCGACGGGACGCTCCCGCGGGCGGAGCGGGGCGCACGCGAGGCTGACCTCCAGGCGACCTTCGCGCGGCCGTGGACGAAGCTCTACGTCGACTCGCATCGGGACAAGGACGTGGCCGATCGCGATCGGGTCGGCCACCGCGGCACGCCGGTCGGGACGCTCGAGGCGGTCGTGAAGCGCGGCGGCGGCGCGGCGGTGCGCTTCCGCACCTCGCGCCCGCTGGCCCGCCACGACGGCCTCTTGGTCGAGGTCCCCGGCCTCGATCGGCCCTTCGGCTTCGGCGTCTCGACCCTCCGTCGGATCGAGGGCGGCCGCGCGACGGAGGTGTTCGAGGCGCCGGACGGCGCGCTCGTCGAGGTCCCGCTGCCCGCGGGCTACCCGACGCTGCCCGTCGGCGCGGCGATCTCCTGCTCGTCGTCGCAGCGCGTGAAGCTGCGCTACCGCCTGGACCGGCCGAACGTCGCGGCGCACCGGGCGCGCCGGGGCGTGCGCATCGCGGCGTTCGCCGCCGAGGACGGGCTCCGGCTCGAGGCCGAGCTGGCTCTGACCACGGGGCGGCCCCTCCGCGCCGAGCACGTCGCGCCGGGCGCGCTCGATCCCGCGACCGATCCCGCCCGGATGGAGACGACCGCGCGCGCGGCGTTCGAGAAGCTCGGCGAGACGAGGTTCCGCCTCGAGGCGTTCACCTGGCGCAACCCCGCCGGCCGCTTCGTGCCGGTCTCGCGCCTCAACGAGGCCCGCCGCGCGCTCGCCCAGGCCCTCGAGGGCGCGCTCGCGGCCGACGCCGCCGCGCGCGTCGAGGCCGCGCGGGCGGAGCTCCGCCCCGCGCCCGCTGCCGCCCCCGGCGACCGCGCCGGCTGGACGGTGAAGGTGGACCGGCTCGCGACGCTCGACGCCTTCGAGGCGTCCGACCTCGAGGACGTCGACGACGTCGTGGTCGACGTCGGGCGCGAGCCGCTCCGCGGCCTCGTCGAGCGGCTCGACGCGCTCGCCGCGCGCGTGGGCGGCCGGGACCGGCTGCGCCTGGCGCTGCCGCTCATCGTGCGGAGCTGGGACGAGGGGGCGCTGCGCGCCCGGCTCGAGGCGCTGCGCGCCGCGGGGTTCACCCGGTTCGAGCTGAGCAACGCCGCCTCCTGGTCGCTGCTCGGGATCTCTCCGTCTCGGCCGGGCGACCTCGATCTCACCACCGACTGGAGCCTCTACGCCGTGAACCGCAGCGCGGCGCGGACGCTCCGCGAGCTGGGCGTGCGCCGCGTCACGCTCTCGACCGAGGACGTGCGCGCGAACGTCGCGGCGCTCGCGTCCGAGCTCGGCGCCGCCGCGTCGGTCGTCGTCTACGAGGACTCGCCGCTCTTCGTCTCCGAGTCGTGCCCCTACGCGAACCTCCGCGGCGCGTGCCCCGGGCCGGGCGACTGCGCGTTCGAGGCGATGGAGCTCACCTCCTCGCACGGGGGCGGCGTCCTCGTCGTGAACGATCGCTGCCGGAGCGTGACGCTCGCGGCGGAGGCGTTCAACCTCTCGCCGCGGCTCGTCGCGCTTCGCGCCGCCGGCGTGCGCTCGTTCCGCGCTCACTTCGTCTATCGGCCGTACCCGCCCGAGCGCGCGCGGGAGATCTGGCGCGCGCTGCGCCGCGGCGAGGTCGTGACGCCGGGGCACACCGGGAGCTTCGACCGGGCCGGGTGGTGACGCACCCGGCGACGGCCGCTGGGGTCGAGCGTCGCGAGGCACGCGATCCGGGGCGGCTCGCCCGCTCTCCGGCGCGGTGGCCGGGCGTGGGGGTATCGACACGACGCCCGCGAGGTGCTGTCCTTCGCCCGTCGAGTCCCGGAGGGTCGATGGCGCCGTGGACGAGGCTCGCGCGCTCGCGACGGCGGGGCGTGCTCCGAGAGGCCCCTGTCGACGACGACCCCCGGTGCGCGGCCTGCGGTGGCGTGTGCTGCCGATCGTTCGCGAGCGTGCCGCTCACCTGGCCGGAGTACGAGCGGCTCCAGGCCCTCGGCGCGCAGCGGCTCGAGCTCTCGCTCCGGGGGCCGCACCGCCTCGTCATCGACGGTGGGTGCGAGTTCCTGGTCGGGGGACGCTGCGCGATCTACGCGGCCCGGCCCGAGCTCTGCCGCCGGTTCATGTGCGTCGACCGGGACGAGGAGGCGCGAGTGCCGAGCCACGCCCCGTGAGCGAGGGCCCTCGAGCGGCGCCGCGGCAATCGAGGGCGGCTCGCACCATGAGGCGCTTCCCGGACGTCGAGACCATCGAGAAGGCTGGGCGCTGGAAGGGGGAGCGCGGCGCGCTGGTCGAGTCCCGCTGAAGCGCAGCGCCAGCGGTGTCGAGGCCGATCTCCACGCGCTCGAGAGACAGGGGCGGGTCGAGCGCGACTGCGGCTCGGTCTCGGTCATCGGAGCGCGCCTGCACGGCCAGTCTTGACGCGGCACCCGAACCGATGGTCGTAGGGGTGTCTGACGGGCGCGCCAAAAAGGGGACTCGCGGCGGGGACGGAAGTCTGATCTAGAGGGAGCTTGGCGTTGCCGGGGAAGCGCCCATGATTTCGCCACTCGTCAACTCGAACCCAACCGATGCTGCCGCGACGCAAGCGGTCGGGCTCACCAAGGCCGAGGCCGCTGCGCGCCTCGCGAGGGAGGGCCCGAACGAGTTGTCCCGGGATCGGCCGCATGGGTTTGTCGCCACCTTCGTCGCCGTCTTGAAGGAGCCGATGCTGCTCCTGCTGCTCTGCGCGGGCGGGGTCTACCTGTTGCTCGGGGATGTCGAGGAGGCGCTGACGCTCCTGTCGTTCGTAGTGGTGGTCATCGCCATCACCGTCGCCCAGGAGCGAAAGACTGAGCGCGCGGTCGCCGCGCTGCGCGACCTCACGAGCCCGCGCGCGCTTGTCGTCCGCGGCGGCGAGCGGCGGCGGATCCCGGGCAGGGATGTGGTGCGCGGCGACCTCCTTGTGCTGGGAGAGGGCGACCGGATCCCTGCTGACGCGGTGCTGGTCGAGGCCGCGAACCTGGAGGCCGACGAATCGCTCCTCACTGGCGAGTCGGTTCCGGTAACGAAGCGCGTCGACCCGACGCCCTCGGATGCCCGTCCCGGCGGCGACGGCCTCCCGTTCGTGTACGCCGGAACGCTCGTCGTCCGCGGCCACGGCCTAGCCGAGGTCCGAGCGACGGGCCCGCGCAGCGAGATGGGCCGCATCGGCAAGTCCCTCGTGACCCTGGAGGTCGGGCGGACGCCCCTTCAAATCGAGGTGAGCGCAGTCGTCCGGACCATTGCGGTGGGGGGCCTCATGCTGTGCGCGGCCCTCGTCGTGCTGTACGGCCTCGCTCGCGGACACTGGCTCGAGGGCCTGCTGGCGGGGATCGCACTTGCGATGGCGGTGCTCCCGGAGGAGTTCCCGGTCGTCCTCACGCTCTTCATGGCGCTCGGCGCGTGGCGGATCTCGAAGAGCCGCGTCCTCACGCGGCGGCTTCCTGCGATCGAGGCGCTTGGCGCGGCCACCGTGCTCTGCACGGACAAGACCGGTACGCTGACCGAGAACCGGATGAGCGTCGTCCGGCTCTGGGCGCCGGGCCTGAGCGGCGGCGTCGGGTCCGACGTCTTGCCCGAGGCGGTGCACCAACTCGTGGAGTACGCCCTGCTCGCATCCCAACGCGATCCGTTCGATCCCATGGAGCAGGCGATCCACAGGCTCGCTTCGGACCATCTCTCTGGCACGGAGCACCTGCACGCCCGCTGGGAGCTCGTCCGTGAGTACCCGCTCTCGCCGGAGCTCCTCGCGGTGAGCCACGCCTGGCGCGCTCCGGGCGGCGATCGTCTTGTGGTCGCGGCGAAGGGAGCCCCCGAGGCCATCGTCGACGTCTGCCACCTCTCGGTCGAGGCAGCGCGAACCATCGAGGACCAGGCCGCGCACATGGCGGCGGACGGGCTGAGGGTACTCGCGATCGCGCGCGCCGAGCTCGAGGGCACCCTTCCGTCGATCCAGCACGACTTCGAGTTCCGGCTCCTCGGGCTCGTGGGGCTCGCGGACCCCGTGCGGCCCGGCGTCCCCGAGGCCGTGGCCGAGTGTGCGGCCGCCGGCGTGCGGATCGTGATGATCACGGGCGATTCCTCGGCAACGGCGCGCGCGATCGCGCTCCAGATCGGGATTCCGCCGGATGACGTCGTGACCGGACCGGAGCTGGAGACGATGGACGACCGGAACCTCGCGCGACGGCTGCGCACCGCCTCGGTGTTCGCCCGCATCGTCCCCGAGCAGAAGCTCCGGCTCGTCCAGGAGCTCCGCGCCGAGGGCGAAGTCGTAGCGATGACCGGCGACGGCGTGAACGATGCGCCCGCGCTGAAGGCAGCTCATATCGGAGTCGCGATGGGAAGGCGCGGGACCGACGTGGCGCGCGAGGCAGCAGCGCTCGTCGTCACAGACGACGACTTCACCTCGATCGTGGGGGCCGTGCGCCTCGGTCGGCGCATCTTCGAGAACCTCCGGAAGGCAATGGCGTACGTCATCGCCGTCCACGTGCCCATCGCGGGCCTCTCCCTTCTTCCCGTCGTGCTCGGGTGGCCGCTCGTCCTGTTTCCCGTCCACATCGTGTTCATGGAGCTCGTCATCGATCCCGCGTGCTCAATCGCGTTCGAGGCGGAGCCCGCTGAGCCGCAGCTCATGCAGCGCCCTCCGAGGAAGACCGGGACGCGCCTCTTCGACCGGCGCCTCGTCGGCGTCTCTCTCCTCCAGGGGCTCACCGTGCTCGCCGCCTCGATGCTCGCGTTCCGGGTCGGCGTCGCGCATACCGGGTCCGACCAGTCCGGTCGGGCGCTCGCGTTCGTAACGCTCATCGCCGGCAACGTGGCGCTGATTCTGATCAACCGCTCCTGGCGCCGAACGGCGTTCCGGACCTTCTGGAGCGGGAACCTCCCGTCGTGGGCAGTCGTGTTCGGGGCGACCCTCACACTGGTACTCGTGCTCGTCGTCCCATTCCTCAGGACGCTCTTCCGCTTCGGCGCCGTGAGTGCCGCCGATGCCGCGCTGGCCGCGCTCACGGGGATCGCGTCGCTCGCCTGGTTCGAGGTTGTGAAGCGACTCCGGCCCGTCTCGCTCGAGACGCGCTGATTCCCCACGAGGCCGGGGGGCTGCGCCTCCAGGTCTTTCGCCGAGCGACCCTCGAGGTAGGTCTCGTGCCCGTAAACGGCGGCGCCGGCGGTCGCGAGGTGCCAGCCAACAAGATCCGGAGGCGGCTCGCCCGCGATGCGGATCGCGATGTCGGCCTCACGGTGCGCGAGATCGGCGAGCGAACCGCTTCGGTCCACCGGACACTTCCGGACACCGCTCCTATCCGCCTGCTCGTGCGCGTGCCGCACGCCGGCAGGGGCGCGGCCGCATGGTCGCAGGCTCGCTGGCGGCGGCGGTGAGCACCCCTCACGGCCCGAAGAACCCGAGGAGCGCCTTGCTGGTGTCGCTAGGTCGATGGCTCACGAAGAGATGCCCTCCGTCGCGGATGACCTCGATGCGGATTCGGGGCGCCACGGAGCGCACCCGCGCCTCCGCGCGCTTCGCGTCGTAGATCGGGTCGTTCCTGCCGAGCAGGAGCAGCGTCGGCACGCGGAGCGCGGCGAGCTCCGCGTCGCGCACGACCGGTATACGCACGCTGCTCGGCCGTCCGAGCTGGAACCGCAGGATGACGTCCTCCATCGCCCACTCCGGCATGACCGGCGCTTCCTGGGCCGCGAGATACCGGAACAGGCTCCGCACGACGGACGTCCGATGGAAGGTCATCGCGAACGCTCCGCGCAGGATCATGCCCGCGCGGATGCGCTGCAGCGAGGCGGGCGCGAGAAGCGCGAGGCGCTCGACGCGCTCGGGGTGCGCGAGCGCGAAGTGGAGCGCGATCCAGCCCCCGGCCGACAGCCCGCCCACGAGCGCGCGATCGACGCCGAGCCCGTCGAGCACCCTTTCCAGCCATCGGGCGTGGTCGCCGGATCGGTAGGACGGCCTCGTGCCCGCGCTCTTTCCGACGTCGCCGATGGTGTCCACCGCGTGTACCCGATGTCGTGCTGCGAGGGCCGTCACGAGCGGGAACCAGCTCGTCGCGTTCGTCCCGAGGCCGTGAAGCAGCAGGAGCGGCGGCGCGCCGTCTGCGCCGAACGTGATCACATGGGTGGCTCCGAACCGGGTCTCGAGGAAGCGCGACTCGTACGGCACCGGCCACCGGGCAAGGATGGCGTCGTAAGACGCGAAGGCCCTCTCGCGGGCGTCGACTGAACGATACTGGTTCGGCGCGTCGCCGTGCGGGCGGGGGAGTGGCGCAGGAGCCTCGCCGTGACGCGTCGTTGCCCTCGTGCTTGCATCGCGCATGTGGTCGCTCCCGACCTCGCTCACCTCGTGCCTCGCGCCCCCCCGAGCGCTCGCTCGAGGACCTCGACGGCTCGCGCGCTGCCGTCCTCGGCGCGGACCCGTTCGCCCACGTCGCGGGCGCGCGCCCGGATCCCCTCGTCCCCGACTCCACGGGAGATCGCCGCGCCGAGGCGGTCCGCGGTGAGGCGCTTCCGCGGGATCGACGTCGGGCCCGCGCCGAGGCGGACAACGCGGTGAGCCCAGAACGGCTGATCCGTGCCGACCGGCACGACGACCTGTGGAACGCCCGCGCGAAACGCAGCGCCCGTCGTGCCGGCGCCACCGTGATGGACGACGGCGGCGGTCCGCGGGAACAACCACGCATGTGGCGCCGAGTCGATCGCGAGCACGGTCTGCGGCAGCTCCCCCGCGTGGCCGTGTAGGTCCGCCCACCCGGAGA
>Ga0318495_10000674_pt1 | contig 11062 bp, 9 predicted proteins | sample GRESIP108b1f25_FD_203752 | JGI IMG/M metagenome (GOLD analysis project Ga0318495, IMG submission 203752) | Tropical soil microbial communities from Luquillo Experimental Forest, Puerto Rico - GRE.SIPMG.108b1f25 | ecosystem: Environmental > Terrestrial > Soil > Tropical forest > Bulk soil...
CTCACAGACCAGGCAGACTTCTGGCACCCCTGGTGGTCGCCATTCTGCGCGACGCCGCCATCGCCGGGCAGCTGCCCTCCCTACCCGCCGATTACTGGCTCCTCCCCGCCGCACCGAGCCAGCTGTCCTAACACGCGCAACGCACGCGGCGTGTCAGGACAGCATTCGCTGTCCGGCCCGGCACGTCGTGCCCGGGCGGCAGGAACCAGCCTGCCGAGCTGTCGTGTCGCCCCACGGCCATATGGCGCCGCCCCCAGCAAGCCGCGGGCAGGTCGACGTAGACAGTCATTCGGCCGGCGTCGGTTGCAGACTCCTGCCCGCAGGAGCCCTGCTCGCCCGGCCGTGCCGGATCGGAGTACCGCAGGAACGCCTCTTCGGGCCACGCCGACTTACGTGCCACGGGACACGGGAGTTCTGCAGAGCCCAACGGACAGGGACCGTGGCCCGCAGGCAGTCATCGAAACCAGACTCAAGAGATCCTGGTTGAGCATGGACACACAGAGCTGTAGCGCGTAGTTGGACCGGCGCGACATCGCCGCCCTCAGCTCATCTCCTCGGATAACAGCCCGGGACGCCACCTCGACGCTGGGGCCGGTCCGGCTGGGCCACTGCTAGAGGGGACGGCCACGAGCCGCCTTGACTGCCATCAGGCGCGCGAACTTCATGAGCCGGCCGCCTGCACACAGCCAAGGAACCGGAGCCCATTCTCTCGGCAACGGAGACGGGCAGCGGACGAATCCGAGGGCATATCCGGCTGCTCCAACGCATCGAGCCGGATGACCGCAGGCCAGGGGATCCAAGCATCTGAGTGCGTCGCGATATCCCAGCTGTCAGCGGGACGTTGGCGGGACCAGAACCGCTTGGTTAGTCACTTGATCTCGAAATCAGCTGGCAAATCTAAATTCGAAAAATCTCGCTGAGCTGGAGCTCCGTTACGGAATCGAACCGTAGACCTTCTCCTTACCATGCAGGCTGACTGCGTCTGGCAGCGTCGCACCAGGTCGCGTTGCTGCAAGTCAGAGGCATAGTGGTGTCCGGCTGCGTCGCACTGCATCGATGGTTGCCTGAAGCCGTTGTCACTTGGTTTGTCACTGACTTCGCCGGCCGAATCGTGGCTGGGGTAACCGGGCGCACCAGCATGCGAATTCCTGGGCGTCTGTTTCGTAGTGCGTCGTGCTACAATGCACTACGTGAGTCATCCGCTGAGCGTTCGCCTGAATGATGCCACGATCGCGCGTCTCGGCAGGCACGCGCGGCACGCGCACTTGGCCCCGCGCACCCTGGCCCAGCGGTATGTCGAAGAGGGCCTGCGGATGGATGAGCACCCGCTCATCCGGTTCGCCGACGGGCCAGCCGGACGGCGCGCCAGGCTCGTGGGAACAGGCAAAGACGTCTGGGAAATCATCGCGACGGTGCGCGACAACGACGGCGATGCCGCCGAGACGGCGCGCTATCTTGAGATCCCCCTCGGCCTCGTCCAGGCAGCCATCAGCTACTACGGCGCCTACCGGGACGAGATCGACCAGTGGATCGAAGCCAATGAGCAGCAGGCCGCCGAGGCCCACGCGGCCTGGTCAGCCGGGCAGGATGCCATCAGGCCGTGAGGCTGCTGCTGGATGAGATGCTGTCCCCCTCCATCGCGCGCGAACTCCGCGAACGGGGACACGACGTCCTGGCCATAGCAGACCATCCCGGCTGGGTTGCGCTCTCTGATCCCGAGGTGATGACCCTGGCCCGGACCGAACGCCGGGCCGTGGTCACCAACAACCTACGCGACTACCGGCCACTCCACGCCGACGCGATCACCCCAGGCGGACCGGGACACTTCGGCATGGTCTTCATGCCGGGCACCTACCGGCGCACCAGGCAAGACACCGGACGGATCATCGCTGCCATCGAAGCGAAGCTGGCTGAATATCCCGGCGATGAGGATCTATCGAGTGGCGAGTGCTGGCTATGACAACGAGCACGACCCGAATCCCGTAGCCACTGGACTGGTCACTAGCCATGGTCAGCACTGGTCACTAGCCATGGTCAGCGGACACACCCCCTGGCGCGTGCGTGTCAGCGGGAGGCGGGCGGCGGCGCGACGTCCTCGGCCTGGCTGGTTGCGGCCCAGCTGGCGAGCAGCCGGAGCCCGTCATGGGACGGGGTTCCCGGCTCGGCGGCGTAAGCGGTCAGGGTGAGGCCCTCGTCCGCTTCCAGGGCCATTGCCTCGAACAGGAGGTCGAGGGACCCGACGGCGGGATGGCGGAAGCGCTTGCGGCCGCTGCGGTGGAGCCGGACGTCGTGGTCGGCCCACATGGTGCGGAATTCCTCGCTGCGGGTGCACAGCTCGCCGATCAGGGCGGTGAGGGAGGTGTTGAACGGGTCGCGGCCTGCCTCGGTGCGCAGCAGCTCGACGGTGGTGCGGGCGGACTCGGCGAAGTCAGGGTAGAAGTCGCGGGCGGCGGGGTCGAGGAACCGGAAGCGGGCCAGGTTGACGTCCCGGCCGGGGACGGCGAAGGCCGGCGCGTACAGGGCGCGGCCGAGGGTGTTGGCGGCGAGGACGTCGAGGCGGCCATTGCGCACGAAGGCGGGAACGTCGGTCATGCCGTCGAGGATGAGCCTGGCCGATGGCCGCAGCTGCTGCGGTACCTTCCTGCGGGCAGCACGGGCGGGGCTGGTGTTGGCGGCGCGGGCGAGATCGAGCAGGTGCAGCCTTTCGGCTTCGTTGAGCTGGAGCGCCCCGGCGATGGCCTCCAGCACGGCGTCGGAGACGCCGGTCAGGTTGCCCTTTTCCAGGCGGGTGTAGTAGTCGGCGCTGACACCGGCGAGCATGGCGACTTCTTCGCGGCGCAGCCCGGGAACGCGCCGGTTGCCGCCGTAGAAGGTCAGCCCGGCCTGCTGCGGGGTGATCCGGGCGCGGCGGGTGACCAGGAAGTCCCGCACGTCGGCCCTGTTACTGCTGCTCACGTCATCCACGCTACGTCAGCCCCGGAAGATGAGGGGGGTTCTGTCATAACCAGGGACAACGCAACCTCCCGCGCCCGCGGGCCAGCGGGTTGCATGGGTGCCGTGAGCATCTCAGCCAGCATGTCAGCGCCGCCCGCCGGCCTCTCTCTCGCCCGGCCGGACGCCCCGGGGCCTGGATGGTCGCTGGCGGCGGCGCTGCTGGGGTTCTTCGTGGTAACCCTCGACGCGGTGATCGTCAACGTGGCCCTGCCGGATATCCGCCAGGACCTGGCGGGCGGGATGAGCGGCCTTCAGTGGGTGGTGGACGGGTACACGCTGATGTTCGCGGCGCTGCTGCTGTCGGCCGGGTCGCTGTCAGACCGGGCCGGGGCCCGCCGGGCGTTCGGGGCCGGGCTGGCCGTCTTCGTGCTCGCTTCTGCCGGGTGCGGCCTGGCGCCGACCCTGCCGGCCCTGGTAGCCGCCCGGTTCGTGCAGGGAACGGCGGCCGCGGCGATGATGCCGTCGTCGATGGCGCTGATAACCCACGCCTACCCTGATCCAGTCAATCGGGCCCGGGCGGTGGCGCTGTGGTCGGTGGGCGGCGTGGCCGCGTCGACGTCCGGGCCGGTCCTGGGCGGCCTGCTGAGCCTGGTGTCGTGGCGGCTGATCTTCTTCGTCAACGTCCCGGCCGGCGCAGCCGCACTGGTCCTGCTGGCCCGGACCGTCCGCGCGCCACGGTACCTGGCCCCGTTCGACTGGGCCGGGCAGGTCGCCGCGGTCGCGGCGATGGGCGGGCTGACCTACGGGGCGATCGAGGCCGGGGCCGACGGCATCACCGCTGCCCCCGTGCTGGCCGCGTTCGCCGTCGCCACGGCCGCCCTGGCGGTCTTCACGGTGCTGCAGGCGCGCGGCGCGCACCCGATGCTGCCGCTGTCGCTGTTCCGCTACCGGACGGTCAGCGTAGCCGTGGCGACCGGGTTCGCGTTCATGACGGGCTATTACGGGCTGCCGTTCGTGATGAGCCTGTACCTGCAGGAGCTGCGCGGCCTGTCCGCGCTGGGCACCGGCCTGGTGTTCCTGCCGATGATGCTGGCCGGCGGCGTGCTGACCCCGTTCATCGCCCGGCTGGGCGAGCGGCTCGGCTCCCGGATCCTGATCATCGCCGGGCTGCTGGCCATGACGGCCGGGCTGACGGTGATCGCCCTGCTGCCCGCCCCGGTCCCGGTTCCCGTGCTGTCAGCGCTCATGATCCTGGTCGGGCTGGGCGGGCCGCTGGTCATGCCGCCGGTGATGGCGCTGCTGCTGGAGGCGGTGCCCGCCCGCCGCGCCGGGGTGGCCAGCGGCTTGTTCAACACCAGCCGCCAGGTCGGCGGCGCCCTGGCCGTCGCACTGTTCGGGGCCCTGCTGGCCAGCCGGGCGACGTTCCTGCCGGGCCTGCACGACAGCCTGCTCATCGCGGCCGCGGCCGTCCTGGGCGCCGCCGCGGTGAGCCTGCTGCTCAAGACCGGCAGGGCCGGCGCAAGCCTCCACTGAAAGGACAATCCGATGACAGAGCACGACGACCCGGACGCCCAGGCTCCAGCGAAGGAGCCGTCGGGTGCGGCGCGGCAGTTCGGCGGCTCCGCCCCCGGCCTGGTCGGCTTCACCGACGACGTGCTGTTCGGCCAGGTCTGGACCCGGACTGAGCTGTCCCCACGGGACCGCAGCCTGGTCACCGTCGCAGCGCTGACCGCCGCCGGGAACACCGGGCAGCTGACCTACCACCTCGGCCTGGCCAGGCAGAACGGCGTCACCGTGACCGAGCTGACCGAGGCGATCACCCACCTGGCATTTTACGCCGGGTGGCCCCGGGCCATGTCGGCGATGGCCGTGGCCAAGCAGGTTCTCGCCGGGCATGAGAGCCAGCAGCCAGAAGGAGCTCGCAGATGAACCTCGAGCCGAAGCAGCCCACCCGCAAAGGGCCGGCCGACTGGTTCACCGGCGATGTCTACATCGACGCGATCAGTGTCCGCAAGCCCGAGCCGTCCCGGATGGCGTGCGGCTGCGTCCACTTCACTCCCGGTGCCCGCACCGCGTGGCACTCCCACGCCGTGGGCCAGACCCTCTACGTCACCGAGGGCACCGCCCTGCTCGGCACCCGTGACGGCACGGTTATCGCGGCCCGGCCCGGGCAGGTCATCTACACCCCGCCGGGCGAGGAGCACTGGCACGGCGCCGCCCCGGACAACTTCATGGTTCACATTGCCCTGTACGAGGGCACCGCCGACGGCGACGGGGCCAGCTGGCTCGAGCACGTCACCGACGAGCAGTACAACACCGCCGCCGCGGCGGCCCAGGCAAGCTGAGAGGAAATGCCATCATGCGCGGAGTAGTCATGCACGGACCGGGCGACGTGCGCGTCGAGCAGCGCGATGACCCGGAGATCACCGCCCCTACCGACGCGGTCATCCGCCTGGCCGCCACCTGCGTCTGCGGCTCGGACCTGTGGCCCTACCGCGGCATCGAGCCGGTACGCCGCCCGTCCCCGATGGGCCACGAGTACGCCGGGATCGTCGAGGAGGCCGGCCGCGAGGTGCGCAGCGTCAAGCCCGGCGACTTCGTGATCGGCTCGTTCATGGCCTCGGACGGCACCTGCGAGATCTGCCAGGCCGGCTACCAGAGCCGCTGCGCCCGCGTGGAGCCCGTCGGCGCGAACGGCGCGCAGGCCGAGTACCTGCGCGTCCCCCTGGCCGACGGCACCCTCGTGGCCACCCACGGCCAGCCCGGCCCTGCCCTCATCCCGAGCCTGCTGGCCGCCTCCGACGTGCTCGGCACCGGCTGGTTCGGCGCGGTCGCGGCCGACGTGCGGCCAGGCAAGACCGTCGCGATCGTCGGCGACGGCGCGGTCGGCCTGCTCGCCGTGCTCGCGGCCCGGGAGCTCGGCGCCGAGCGGATCATCGCGATGAGCCGCCACGAGGCCCGGCAGAAGCTGGCACTGGAGTTCGGCGCGACCGACATCGTCACCGAGCGCGGCGACGAGGGCGTCTCACGGGTCAAGGAGATGACCGGCGGGTACGGCGCCCACTCGGTGATCGAGGCGGTCGGCACCCAGGAGTCGATGATGCAGGCCATCCGCTCCACCCGGCCCGGCGGCCACGTCGGGTACGTCGGGGTCGCCCACGATGTCCAGCTGCCCGGCGACGAGCTGTTCTTTGCCGAGGTCCACCTGCTGGGCGGCCCCGCCCCGGTCCGCCGGTTCCTGCCCGACCTGATCAGCCGCATCGAGGCCCGGTCGATCGACCCCGGTAAGGTTTTCGACCTGACCCTGCCCCTGGACCAGGCCGCCGACGGCTACCGGGCGATGGACGAGCGCCGCGCGATCAAGACCCTGCTGCTGCCCTGACCCATCAGACGAAGGAGATAAGCACGTGCACACTCGTACTCTCGGGCAGGGCCTGGAGGTCTCGGCTATCGGCTTCGGCGCCATGGGCATGTCCCAGAGCTACGGGCCCAACCCCGGTGACCGGGGTGCCATGATCGCAGTCCTGCGCGCTGCGGTCGACCTCGGGGTAACCTTCTTCGACACTGCCGAGGTCTACGGCCCGTACGTCAACGAGGAACTCGTCGGCGAGGCCCTCGCCCCCGTCCGCGGCCAGGTCGTCATCGCCACCAAGTTCGGCTGGCAGATCGAAGACGGCAGGTCCGTCGGGCTGAACAGCCGCCCCGAGCAAGTCAGGCGGGTTGCCGACAGGTCGCTAGGCCGGCTCCGCACCGACGTGATCGACTTGTTCTACCAGCACCGCGTCGACCCGGACGTGCCCATCGAGGATGTCGCCGGGACCGTCAGCGAGCTCATCGCCGCGGGCAAGGTGCGGCACTTCGGCCTGTCCGAGGCGGCCGCCGCCACGATCCGCCGCGCCCACACGGTCTGTCCGGTGACCGCGGTGCAGAGCGAGTACTCGTTGTGGACCCGCGACCCGGAACCTGAGGTGCTGCCCGCCTGCCGGGAACTCGGCATCGGGTTCGTCCCGTTCAGCCCGCTCGGCAAGGGCTTCCTCACCGGAACCGTGAACACCGCCACCGAGTTCACCGCGGGCGACATCCGCGCCACCATCCCGCGGTTCGACACGGGCAACCGCACCGCCAACCAGGCGCTGGTGGACCACGTCACCGCCCTCGCCCGGGCCCGGGACGCCGCACCCGGGCAGATCGCACTCGCGTGGCTGCTGGCCCAGTACCAGCAGATCTCCCCCATCCCCGGCACCCGGCGCCGCGAACGGCTCAAAGAGAATACCGGCGCCACCCGCGTCGCACTGTCCGCCGACGACATCGCCGACCTCAACGCCGCCGCGGCAGCTATCGGCGTCCACGGCAACCGCTACAGCGACCACCACATGAACCTCGTTGGCCGATGATGACCCCTGCCGACGTGTTCACCACACGGGCCGCAGCTACAAGAAACGGGCCATCAGGACGATCTCGTGATCTGACACGAGGCGGGCCGGCCCTGTTCCGACAGATCTCCGATCAGGCCGTCCGCGACGCTTTCCTCGAACAGGACGCGCCCCGTCGCGACCATGGCCTGACTCAGCTCCGGATCCCACGGCGTCGGCTGCGGCGCCCCGGAGAGCGGGACATGCTCCGCGTGGAGCTGTATGCCGGCCAGGTAATCGGGGGCGCTGAGCCGCCATGGCCTGGCGCCGTGACGGCGCATGACCGCGCTCGCGATGGACAGCCCGGGCCAGTCGAAGTCGCCGTGATAGCGCAGTTCACCGCCGCCGCCGACGACAGCATCCGCGAGCTGGTGAAACGCCGCCGACGGGCGGCCCTCGGTGCACAGCAAAGGCGCCGACCTCGCGCCCAGCTCGGCGGTGGCGTGGCGGAGGACGGCCGGGTTCTCGCAGACGTAAACGACCGCGCCGCGGACGATCAGCGGGAACGTCATGAGCTGGTGCAAGGTGACGTGGAAGGGGACGCCGTACCGGGCCGCCCCGGCCAGCCACTCACCCAGGACGGCCCCCTCGGCGGGGAGGTTCAGGACCAGGACCCGGCTGGCCAGGTCGTCGACGACCACGCCACCCGCCTCCCATAGCTCCCTGCGCTCCCCGGCCGTCCCTGGCCTGCCCGTCCCGGTCCTGGCGGCCAGGGCCCGCAGGACCAGCGTCGACAGCAGGGTCCCGTGGTTCAGTGCCTTGGTGTCCCCGGTGACGTCTGCGGCCAGGGCAGGCAGCAGTACGGGCGCGGCCTGGCGTCCGGCCTGGTACTCGAGCACGCGGACCGCCTGCCCGAGCCGATCCTGCTGGCCGGCCTTGATCAGCTTCGTCAGCGTGCCGTCCCGCCCGATCTCGGCCAGCCAGTCCCGGTACCAGGCGCACGAGCGGAACAGCGAGCTGGCCTGCGCCGCGCGGATCGCGGCGTCACGCGCGCCGATCAGTACGTCCCTTTCGGCCGGACGGTCACGCAGCGGCCCGCCCAGCTCGGCCAGCAGCTCCGGCAGGCCATGGCCGGTAGTCTCACGGACGGCGCGGTCCAGGTCGGCGAGGCGCACCGCGACCCGGTTCGCCTGCGCGGGCCGGTACTGGCCGGTGATGCCGATGATCGCCTTGCGCTCGGCGTCGTCGGGCTGGCTGAGGCTGACCGAGCCGCTCAGGTCTCCGCCAGTACGCTCCAGCGAGCGGCGGGCCTGCCGCAGCAGCCGCCGGAACTCCGGTCCGTGATAAGGCCCCGTCATAGCGATCCGGCGTCGTCGTATTCGTCGTCGGTTTCGTCCCCGGCCGCCTCCGGTTCCGCGTACAGCGTGGCGGCGGTGCCGAGCGGCGCGTGCCGGGTCGGCCGGAAGCCGAGCAGCTGCGCCACCAGGGTGTCATTGTCGGCGTAGCCGGCCGAGGCGTCCACCAGCTGCTCGCCGTCCCACAGCATGAGCAGCGCGGAGACGGTCCGCGTGGTCTTGTCGTGCAGCATGTCGTAGTGCGCGATCATCGGCACCGTCGCGGTGGTGACCCACAGGTCGTGGCCGGTCATGAACAGGTCGAGGTCGAACTTGACCGCCAGCCCGAACAGGTCGGGCTTGTACCGCTCGTCGATACCGACGAACGCCTCGTCGAGGGCGATCATCCGCGGACAGTGGTCCTTGGCCGAGGAGTACAGGGCGTTGGCCGCCGCGAACAACGGCAGGTGGATCGCCGCGGACTTCTCGCCACCGGACATGACCGAATGCCTGGCCCGGGTCAGCCGGGCCTCCGGCTCGCCGGGCTGGATCAGCAGCAGCTCGAACGCGTGCCAGGACCGGTAGTCGAGCACGCTGGCCAGGGCCTCCCGGTAGGTGGCGCGCGGATGGGCCGCCCGGTACTCCCTGATCATCTCGCGGAGCAGGCTGCGCAGTTCGGCCAGCCGCTCAGGTCCTGGGGCGTCCCGGTCGAGCAGCCGGGACGTGGCCCGCTGCAGCTCGGTGACCTTGTCGGACTGGCTCCATCGGATGCCGACCGCGATTCCCGACGACATCGGCTTGGACCTGGTGTCAGCGTTCATGTTCCTGGTGAGGTCCCGCGCGGCGATCACCCGGCCGTGGATCTGCTGGGCGAGCGCCGCCAGCAGCTCGTCCTCCAGGACCTTGCGCTCCCGGTCTTCGAGGAGAACGCCCTGGTCGGCGGCTCGCTCGGCGATCCGGGTGGCGAACTGGGCGACCGGCTTGCGGCCCTCGTCGTCGATCACCTGCACGGTGACGACGGCACCGGGATCCCAGTCGACCCGGTAGTCCTCGTCGCAGGCGGCCAGCGCCTCGGTGAAATCCTTCAGCGCCAGCGACATCCGGTCCGCGGTGTTCTTCAGCGTGCCCTCTGTCGCCTGCCGCCCGCCGCGGGCCGCGTCCGCGAACGCGCCGAGGATCTCGGCCACCCCCGCCGGCAGTATCCCCATGACGGCTTCGGCCGGGTCGGCGGCGGGCCCGTCCGTACTGGTCAGCGACAACGCCAGGTCCTCGCTGGCGCGGACCGCGTCGGGCCAGCGGGCGGGATCCGGCCAGGGCGCAGCGGTCGTCACCCCGGCGAGCGAGCGCAGGTCGGGCCGCGCGTACTCGCCAAACAGCCCGGCCTGCTCGTACAGCTGGCCGACCGCCTCGGCCAGCGACTGCCGCTGGCCGCGCAGTTCCGCCTCGGCCGCCGTGGCCCGGTCGTGCTCGGCGCGAGCCCGCGCGTCGAGCTCGCGGTAGGCCCGGTCGGCGGCGGTGATGAGCGCTTCGGTCTCCCCGATCTGCTCCAGGACCTGCTGGACATCCGCCTGGAGAGTCTCCTCCAGCGTGCGGAACTCCTCGTCCAGGGCCTGCTGCCGCCGTTCCCGCTCGGCGAGCGCATCCGCAGCCTGAGCGCAGGCGAGCCTGCGCCGTTCGGTCATCTCGGTCTGCGCGGCCAGGTCCTCCTCCGCCTGGGCCAGCTTGGCCCGCTCGGCGTGCAGCTGGGTCGCGGCGTTCTCGAACTCCGCCGCCGCCCGCGCGATCGCGTCCACCTGCTCGTCCGTGACCGGCATCCGGCGCTCGGCCGCGGCCTGCCGCAGCCGCCTGGTCATGGCGTCGGCCTCGGCGATCGCGGCGTCCAGGGCCGTCCTGGCCGCCGCGGTCTCCGCCCGCGCGCGGGCGATCAGCACGGCGCAGTTACCGACGGCCTCGGCCGCCTTCGCCACCGGCCGGGTATCGGGCAGCTCGCGCCGGGCCCGCCGGAAGTCCTCGAGCCGCGTCCCGGCCGCGTCCAGCTCGCCTGCCAGCCGCCGCTCGTCGGCGGCGGCCGCCTCGATCAGCGCGCCGTATTCCGCGAGCCGGGCCCGGCGGCGGCTGGCCCGGTTGGTGGCGCCGATGTACTCCGGAGCCGCCTTCGGCCGGGCGCCGACGTGGACGCCATACGTGAACTGGGCTTTCGTACTGACCGCGGCACCTGCGGCGTCAGTGACGTCATCCGTGAGCGCGATGGACCTGAGCACCGCGTCGACCACGGCCGGCGCGACGCGGTCCTGCTCCTCGGGGACGAGGACGGCGGCGAGGGTTCGGCCGCTCACCGGGGCGGCCGGGACCAGATAGCCGTCCGCCTCGGCGGCGGCCAGCGCCGCCTCGGTCAGGGCCGGCTCGGGATGGACCCAGGCGGTCAGCAGCCCCGCCCCGTAC
>Ga0318495_10000689_pt1 | contig 10935 bp, 8 predicted proteins | sample GRESIP108b1f25_FD_203752 | JGI IMG/M metagenome (GOLD analysis project Ga0318495, IMG submission 203752) | Tropical soil microbial communities from Luquillo Experimental Forest, Puerto Rico - GRE.SIPMG.108b1f25 | ecosystem: Environmental > Terrestrial > Soil > Tropical forest > Bulk soil...
CGAGGGCTCTCATCGGGCGGTCTCCTGCACGGGGCGGCTAGAACCGGAAGGTCGCGCCGGCGCGGAAGAGCAGCGGGAGGCCCGCCCGCGAGTTGAGCGGCGCGCCGCTGTCGAGCTCGCCGAAGAGCGCGAACGCGCCGGTGAGGCGGAGCTCGGTCGCGACGCCGAGGAGCAGCCAGCGAAGGCTCATCCCGCTGACCCGGGCGGTCGAGAAGTCGAGCGCGGCGACGAGCTGGACCGGGACGGCGGGGAGCGCGACCCTGACGCCCGGGCGGAACGAGAAGTCGCTGCCCGGCGCGAGGCCGAGCACCAGGCCGAGCTCGGGCCGGAGGCCGACGCTCTCGAACTCGTAGCCGACCGCCAGCTCGATCTCGCCGAGGCCTGCCTTCTCGCCATCGGGGAGGCCGAGCTCTGCGCCGCCGGCGATCGAGAGGCTCCCCGTGACGCCGGACGGGACAGGCTGAGCGGCGGCGAGCGAAGGGAGCGCGAGCGCGAGCACGGCGGCGACGAGGGCGAGGCGACGCATCGCGGCGAGCCTACTGCCCCGCCTGCACGCCGAGCAAGGAGGCGGAGGTGCGTGCTTGCCCGCCTGCGGAGGGATCGCTAAAGGGAGACGCCGTGACGCTCGCCGCGATGCCCCAGCCCGCCGAGACGATCGACACCTCCGGACGCCTCTGCCCGTTCCCGATCGTGGAGACGGCGAAGGCCGTGCGGCGGCTCGCGGACGGCGCCGTGCTGCTCGTCATCGCGACCGACCCGGGGATCGCCATCGACATGCCGATGTGGTGCAAGGCGACGCGGAACGAGCACCTCGGCACCTACCAGGACGGCGCGGCCTGGAAGAGCTTCGTGCGCAAGGGCAGGCGGTGAGCAAATGGAGAGGCCGACGAAGGCGATCGCGATGATCTCGGGAGGGCTCGACTCGACGCTCGCGCTCGCGCTCGTGAAGGCGCAGGGCATCGAGGTCAAGGCGATCAACTTCTACACCGGGTTCTGCATCACCGAGACGCAGCGGCGGAAGGGCGGCCGGCCCGACGGGACGATCCCGCAGAACGAGGCGCTGCGGGCCGCGGCCGACCTCGAGGTCGACATCGAGTACGTCGACCTGTCCGAGTCCGGCTACCTGGACATGCTCGTTCACCCCAAGTATGGCTACGGCGCGAACGCCAACCCCTGCGTCGACTGCCGCATCTTCATGATGCGCCGCGCGAGGGAGATCATGGAGGCGGAGGGGGCCGCGTTCGTCTTCACCGGCGAGGTGCTCGGGCAGCGCCCGAAGAGCCAGCGGCGCGACACGCTCCGGATCATCGAGCGGGACAGCGGCCTCGACGGCCGGCTGCTCCGGCCGCTCTCGGCGAAGCTCCTGCCGCCCACCATCCCGGAGCGGGAGGGGATCGTCGACCGCGAGCGGCTGCTCGACATCAGCGGCCGCTCCCGCCAGCGCCAGATGGAGCTCGCGCGGGCGCTCGGCGTCACCGACTGGCCCCAGCCCGCGGGCGGCTGCTGCTACCTGACCGACGAGAGCTTCTCGAAGAAGTTCTTCGACGTGCTCGACGCCCGCGAGGCGGCCGGCGAGGAGCGCCGGATCGTCCGCGACGACGTCGTGCTGCTCTCCACGGGCCGCCACTTCCGCCTCTCGCCGCGCGCGAAGCTGGTCGTCGGCCGGACCGAGGTGGAGAACGCGCTGCTCGAGCACCACGTCGTCGGGCGCGCCCGGCTGGAGGCGCGGGACGTGCTCGGTCCCGTGGCCCTCGTGGACGGCGTCCCGACGTGGGAGGAGCGCGTGCTCGCCGCCCGCATCGTCGCCCGGTACGGCAAGGGGAAGGACCTGCCCCGCGTCGTGGTCGAATGGCGCGAGGGCGATCTCGTGGAGAGCTACGAGGTCGAGCCTGAGCGCGACGAGGCCCGGATCGAGCGGATGAGGGTGGGCTAGCGCGCGCTGCGCCCGCCCGCACGCACGCGCGCCCCGCCATTCGACCATCCCCGTCGAGGGTGCCCGTTCCGGGCGCGCCGCAGTTCTGCTATCCACATTCTCGCACACGGCGCCGACGACTCGCGCGGCGACCGGCTCAAATTTCATTCTCGTTCAACGCATTCACGCGAGGTGGAGGCGATGGTCCAGAAGCGCATCTACGCCTTCGGCGGCGGCAAGGCCGAGGGCAACAAGGACATGAAGGAGCTCCTCGGCGGGAAGGGCGCGGGCCTCGCCGAGATGTCGAACATCGGCATCCCGGTTCCGCCGGGGTTCACGATCACCACCGAGGTCTGCACCGACTACTACCGGTCGGGAAAGAGGCTGCCGAGGGGGCTCGACGCCGAGATCCGCCAGGCGTTGAAGCGGGTCGGCGCGCTCACCGGGAAGGGGCTCGGCGACGCGAAGAACCCGCTCCTCGTCTCGGTCCGCTCCGGCGCTCGCGTCTCGATGCCCGGGATGATGGACACGGTCCTGAACCTCGGCCTGAACGACGAGACCGTCGAGGCGCTCGCGGCGCGCTCGGGCAACCCGCGGTTCGCGTGGGACAGCTACCGGCGCTTCGTCGCCATGTTCGGCGACGTCGTGCTCGGCATGAAGCCCGAGCGGAAGGAGGACCGCGATCCGTTCGAGGAGATCCTCGAGCACAAGAAGCACGCGCGCGGGGTGAGGTTCGACTCGGAGCTGCCCGTCGAGGCGCTCCGCGAGCTCGTCGCCGAGTTCAAGGGCGAGATCCAGCGGCGCAAGGGCAAGGCGTTCCCGGACGATCCGTTCGAGCAGCTGCTCGAGGCCGTCGCGGCGGTCTTCCGCTCCTGGGAGAACGATCGCGCGGTCGCCTACCGCAAGATGTACGGCTACCCGTCGGACTGGGGGACCGCGGTCACCGTCCAGTCGATGGTGTTCGGCAACATGGGCGAGGACTCGGGGACGGGCGTCGCCTTCACGCGGAACCCGGCGACCGGCGACGACGAGTTCTACGGCGAGTTCCTCGTGAACGCCCAGGGCGAGGACGTGGTCGCGGGCACCCGCACCCCGCAGAAGATCGCGGAGCTTGCGGCGCGCTGGCCGAACATCGCGCGGCAGCTCGAGGACGTGCGGCGCAAGCTCGAGCGGCACTACCGCGACATGCAGGACATCGAGTTCACCATCGAGCAGGGGAAGCTCTACGTCCTCCAGACGCGGACCGGGAAGCGGACCGGCCTCGCCGCCGTCCGCATCGCGGTCGACCTCGCGGCGGACCGGCTCATCACCAAGGGCGAGGCGCTCCAGCGGATCGACCCCGAGGCGCTGAACCACCTGCTCCGCCCGATCTTCGACGCCGACCGCAAGGCCGCGGCGGTGAAGGAGGGCCGCTTCCTCGCGAAGGGGCTCCCCGCCGGACCCGGCGCCGCGAGCGGCCGGCTCGTGTTCTTCGCGAACGACGCCGAGGCGTGGCGGACGCGCGGCGAGACGGTCGTGCTGGCGCGCCACGAGACGTCGCCCGAGGACATCCGGGGCATGGCCGCCGCCGAGGGCTTCCTCACCGCGTTCGGCGGCATGACCTCGCACGCCGCGCTCGTCGCCCGCCAGATGGGGAAGGTGGCCATCGTCGGGTGCGAGGCGCTCTCGTTCGACTACCACGCGCGGAAGATGACGGTCGCGACGGAGGCGGGCGCGCGCACGTTCTCCGAGGGCGACTCGATCTCCATCGACGGCTCGACGGGAGAGGTGCTCGAGGGCAAGCTCGAGACGCGTCCGTCCGAGGTCATCCAGGTGCTCGTCGAGAAGAGCCGCGACCCGGCGGACGCCCCCGTCTACCGCGAGTTCGCCGAGGTGATGGCGTGGGCCGACGACGCGCGACGGCTCAAGGTGCGCGCGAACGCCGACCAGCCGGACCAGGCGGCGGTGTCGATCGCCTTCGGTGCGCAGGGCATCGGCCTCTGCCGCACCGAGCACATGTTCTTCGGCGAGGGGAAGATCGGGCCGATGCGCGAGATGATCGTCGCCGAGACGGTCGAGGACCGGCGCGCTGCGCTCGCGAAGCTCCTGCCGCTCCAGCGCGAGGACTTCCGCGGCATCTTCCTGGCGATGGGGCCGCGCCCCACGACGATCCGGACGCTGGACCCGCCGCTCCACGAGTTCCTCCCCCAGGACGAGAAGGGCGTCGCGTCTCTGGCGGCCGCCACCGGCAAGAGCGTCGAGCGGATCCGCGCGCGCATCGAGGAGCTGCACGAGTCGAACCCGATGCTCGGCCACCGCGGCTGCCGCCTCGGCATCTCCTACCCGGAGATCACGGAGATGCAGGCGCGCGCCATCTTCGAGGCCGCGTGCGACGCCGCCGATCAGGGCGTCAAGGTCGAGCCCGAGGTGATGATCCCGCTCGTCGGGGCGAAGAAGGAGCTCGACGACCAGGCCGCCCTCGTGCGGCAGGTCGCGGACGAGGTGTTCCGCGCGCGCGGCCGCAAGGTGAAGTACCTCGTCGGAACCATGATCGAGATCCCGCGCGGCGCGCTGACCGCCGCGGAGATCGCGAAGACCGCCGAGTTCTTCTCGTTCGGGACGAACGACCTCACCCAGACCACGTTCGGCCTCTCCCGCGACGACACCGGCCCGGTCCTCGCGACCTACCTCCAGAAGGACATCTGGCCGGGCGACCCGTTCGTCTCCATCGACCGGGACGGCGTCGGCGCGCTCATGAAGATCGGCGTCGCGGGCGGCCGCGCCACGAACCCGGGCCTGAAGCTCGGCATCTGCGGCGAGCACGGCGGCGATCCGTCGTCGGTCGCGTTCTGCCACGAGATCGGGCTCGACTACGTGTCCTGCTCGCCGTACCGGCTCCCCATCGCGCGGCTCGCGGCGGCACAGGCGGCGCTCCGCGACCGGGCGGCGGCGCCCGCGCGCCCCTCGAAGGCGGCCGCGAAGAAGGTCGCCGCCCGCCCGGGGAAGGCCGCGTCGAGCGCGAAGGCGGCCGCGTCCGCGGCGGCCGTCCGGGACGGAAAGCGCGCGAAGGGGCGGAACGGCAAGGTCGCGGCCGCCGCGGCGGTCGGGATCGGCGCCGCGATCGCCGGGAAGAGCATCGCGAAGGCCACGCGCCGTGCGGCGAAGGCCCTCGCGCGCCGGACGCGATAGCGGCGACTCGTTGGTGGAGACCCGGCGTCATCGTCGGGTCTCCACCCTGCGAGAGCATCCCTCCCACGAAAAGCGGCACCTACTTTGACGCGCTCGGTCGGTTGGGGCACACTCAGCCGGTCGTTCCCCTGCAGTCCGATCCGCGCCAATGCACCAAAGAATCTCGTCCTGGCTCGTCCCCGCGAGCGCGCTCCTCCTTGCGGGCCTCGCGATCCCACGGCCGCCGCTGGCTGATTCTCCCGCAGAGGCTGCGGCGGACCGCAGCGCGCTCGCGGTCAAGCCCGCCTCGACCGAGGCGTCCGCCGCCGCGGCGAAGGCCGCCGCGCTCCCCGTCGCTATCGGCGATATCGCCTTCGACGAACGGCTCGGCCGGTACGTCGCGCCGCTCGGCGCGCACCGGGCGATCCTCACCCTCGATCCGCGGCTCCAGACGCGCCTCGAGCACTCCCTCGAGACCTACCGCGTGCCGTTCGGGGCGACGGTGCTGATCGACCCGCGGACCGGCCGGATCCTCGCGCTCGCCGAGCACTCCACGGCGGAGCCGAACCGGCGCGGCCTCTCGCTCACGGCGCTTGCGCCGGCCGCGAGCATCTTCAAGCTCGTCACCGCGGCGGCGCTCCTCGAGCAGGGCGTCACGCCCGAGGAGGAGGTCTGCTTCCACGGCGGCAAGCACCGGCTGCAGCCGCGCCTCCTCGAGGACGACCCGCGGCGCGACCACCGCTGCGTCACGCTCGCGTCCGCGTTCGGCCACTCCACGAACGTCGTGTTCGCGAAGCTCGCCGATCGCGGCCTCGACGCCGAGCGGCTCAAGGCGACCGCCCAGCGCTTCCTCTTCAACGTCCCGATCCCGTTCGCGCGTCCGGTCGAGGTCTCGAAGGCCGAGATCCCGGACGACCCGTTCGCCTTCGCCAACACCGCCGCCGGCTTCGGCCCGGTGCGCCTGTCGCCGCTCCACGGCGCGCTGCTCGCGTCGATCGTCGCGAACGACGGGGTGCTCGTGCCGCCCGCGATCGTGGACTCGGTCGAGGGCTCGCCCGCCCCGGCGCAGGCTGCGCCGCGCCGGATCGTCACCGAGCCGGTGGCCGCCGAGCTCGCCGCGATGATGCGCGGCACGGTCGCGGACGGCACCGCGCGGCGCGCGTTCCGCCAGGCGCGGGGGCCGCTCCGCGGCATGTCGGTGGCGGGCAAGACCGGCTCTCTCGCCGACGCCGCGCCCTACCGTGACTACACCTGGTTCGTCGGCTACGCGCCCGCCGATCGGCCCGAGATCGCGGTGGCGACGGTGGTCGTGAACGAGCGGCTCTGGCACGCGCGCGCGCCGACCGTCGCGCGCGAGGCGCTCGAGGCGTACTTCGCGACGCACGGGGTGGTGCGGACGGCGTCGCGCTAGCGGCGCCGGTCGTCGCCTTCGCGCCTACCGCGGCGCGAGCGGCACCGCCAGCGCAGGGCGCGGCGACGGGACACCTGCGGCGGCGACGGCCGTCCCGTACGTGAGCCCGAAGCCGTAGGGGAAGAGCGGGTCGTACGCGGGGTCCCCGGAGTGGATCGGGATCTGGGCCGCCGACCGCGGCCAGCTGATGGGGAGCTTGCCGGTCGGAGCGTAGTCGCCGAAGAGGACGTCGGCGACGCCCTCGCCCTCGCTCCCGGGCAGCCACGCGGCGACGAACGCCCGCCAGTCCGTGAGCTGGTCGCTCACGAGGAGCGGCCGGCCGGAGACGAGGACGACGACGGTCGGCACGCCGGACCGCTTCACCGCGGCGAGCGTCGCCCGGTCCTCATCGTCGAGCCCGAGCGACGTGGGGTCCGCGCGATCGCCGTACCACTCCGCGTAAGGCGTCTCGCCCACGACCACGATGGCGACGGCGTAGCTGGGCCCGATGCCGTTCGCGTGCCGGTCGTAGGTCACGGTCGTGGTCGTCGGGACCGCCGCGCGGATGGCCTGGAGGATCGTCGTCCCGGGGATGAGGTCGCCGCTGCCGCCCTGCCAGTGGATGGTCCACCCGCCCGCCTGGTTGCCGAGGTCGTCCGCGCTCTTGCCGGCGACGAAGATCCGCGGCGTGCTCTTCGCGAGCGGCAGGATCCCGCCGTCGTTCTTGAGCAGCACGAGCGACTCGCGGACGGCGCGGCGCGCCAGCGCGCGGTGCGCCGTCGACCCGATGCTGCCCTGGAGGCTGCGGTCGGTGAACGGCTGGGCGAACAGCCCGAGCTCGAGCTTCTTCGTCAGGACGCGGGTCACCGCGTCGTCGATGCGCGACAGCGGCACGCGGCCCGCGTTGACCTCGCCGCGGAGGGTGGAGATGAAGTCCTTGTAGTCGTACGGGAGCATCACCAGGTCGATCCCGGCGTTGACGACCGAGCGGACCCCGTACGCGTAGTCGCTCGAGACGTCGCCGATCCCGCCCCAGTCCGACACGACGACGCCGGTGAACCCGAGCTCCCCCTTCAGCACGTCGGTGACGAGGTGCGCGCTCGCGTGCATCTCCACGCCGTTCACGCTGCTGTGCGCGATCATGACCGATCCCACCCCGGCCGCGATCGCCGCCTGGAACGGCGGCAAGTGGATCGAGCGGAGCTCGGCGTCGGTCAGGGTCGCGTCGCCGAACTCCTTGCCGTCGGTCGTGCCGCCGTCCGCGATCCAGTGCTTCGCGGTCGCGAGCACCGACGCCGGCCCCGACCCGAGCGCGGCGCCCTGCGAGCCGGCCACGAAGGTGACGTACGAGGCGGCGATCCCGGGGAGCTCGCCGAAGCTCTCGAACGTGCGGCCCGAGCGCTCGTCCCGCGCGACCGAGACCGACGGCGCGAAGTTCCAGCGGACCCCGGTGGCCGCCATCTCCTCGGCGGTCGCCCGGGCGATCTCCTGCACGAGCTCCGGGTCGCGCGCCGCCCCGAGGCCGATCTCCTGGGGGAACACCGTCGCGCCGTACAGGTTGCCGTGCCCGTGCACGCCGTCGGCGCCGTACAGGATCGGGATCCCGAGCCGCGACGAGAGCGCCTGCCGCTGGAAGCCGTCGATCATGTCGGCCCAGCCGGTCGGCGTGTTCGGGTCGGGCGTGGAGCCGCCCCCGCTCACGACGCCGCCGAGCGCGTAGGTGGCGATGTCGGACTCGGAGTCGAGGTACGCCCGGTCGACCAGGGCCATCTGCCCGAGCTTCTCGTCGAGGGTCATGCGCGCGAGGAGGTCGGCGACGCGCGACGCGACCGAGGGCGCCTGGGGAGGTGGGGTGGGTGGCGTCGGAACGGGCGCCCCGCCGGACGTGGACTTGCCGCCGCACGCGAGCAGCAGGACGAGCAGGACGGCGGCGCGCGACGTCGCCAGGCCGGAGGCTCGGCGGCGCGAGGACCCAGCGGAGCGACCCCCGTGCATGCACCGGCAATCTGCGCGCGGCAGGAATCCACGCCCAGCCACGGCCGGGCGGGCCGGCGCTGCCCGCGCCGGTCGGCCCGGACAGCGAGGGCACGCCGCGGAGCAGCTCCGCCGTGGCGGGCGGATGCTCTCAGCCGAGCTCGACCAGCTCCGCGTCCGCGAACCTGCGCAGCGCCTTCAGCACCTCGAGCTCGCGCAGCGGCGCCGCGTCGGCGAGCTGCCGGACGTCGCGGCGGCCGTCGCAGCGCGACAGCAGGTACTTGTCCGCCGCAGGGAGCGGCATCCTCCCGAGCTCGTGCGGCGGCACCCGCAGCCGCGGCCGGGGGTTCGGCGCGAGGAGCTCGGCGCGGAGCCGCTCGCCGAGGACGCGCTCGGCCTCGGCGAGGAGGGAACGGGCCGCCTCCGCGCCCGGCGCGAGCTCGACGGCGCGCGAGGCGACCTGCTCCGCGTCCCCGGCCCGCCCCTCGGCGAGGAGCGCGCGCGCCCGGTCGACGAGGTCCGCCGGCGCCGCGACGTCCGCGGCCGCGGCCGGCGCGAGCGGCGCGGGCGCGGCGCGGAAGACGCCCTGGCGCGCGAGCGCGTAGAGCCGCTGGTAGAGGTGAAAGTCGGTCGCGCGGAGCGCGAGGCCGATCTCGTCGATCGTCTTCCCCTCGCGCGCGAGCGCGACGACCTTGCCGTCGACCGTCCCCGGCCCGGCGCCCGGCGGCAGGCGCGCGTCGTCGACGACGAGCGCCGCCGCGCCGCTCGGGAACTCCCCGCGGAACGCGCTCCACGCGGTCGCGCGGAACTCCGCCTCGCGGGCGATGTCCGGGAGGGGGACCGCGGCGTCGAGCTCGTCCACGCTCGCCGGCGGCGCGTCGTCGAACGAGAAGACGCCCGCGTCCCAGAGGAACACGTCGAGGATCGTCTCGCGGACCTTGATGGCGAGGACCTCGCGGACGGTCTCCGCCGGGACGAGGCCGACCATCGTCACCACCTTCCCGAGCCGGATGCGCGTCTCCTCCTGCGTCCGGAACGCCTTCGCGAGCTGCTCCTCGTCGAGGTGGCCGAAGTTGATGAGGAGCTGACCGAGGTACTCGCGGGCGTCGTTCGAGGCGGCCCCGATCGCCGTCCCGTCGCGGAGGTGCAGGGACTTCCGCACCGTGCCGCGCTCGCAGGTGAGCGTCCCGCTCATTCGGCGGCGCGCGAGGAGCTCCACGAGATCCGGGAGCGGGAGGACGGAGAAGCTCCCCATGAGGCCGCGCATCGCGGGCGATCCTCGTACGCGGCGGCCGCTGGCGGCAAGCCGGCGGTGGGTGTAAGAACGGCGCGTGCCGACCCCCGCCACGCACATCTCGCAAGCGCCCACGCCTCCCCACCCTCGCCGGCGCGCGCCGTACATCGCCGTGGGCCTGGTGGTCGCCGCGATCGGCCTCGCGATCGCGGTGATCGCCTACCAGCGGGCGCAGGCGCGCGCGCTCGCGGAGGCGTCGCTCATCGGGTTCGGCGTGGACCGGACCGCCTCGGATGCGTCGGCCGCGCCGGCTGCGCCCGCGATCGACCTCGTGACGATGGACGGGCGCCCCTTCTCGCTCGCCTCGCTCCGCGGCAAGGTCGTGTTCGTCAACTTCTGGGCGACCTGGTGCCCGCCGTGCCGCGAGGAGATGCCCTCGATGGTGCAGCTCGGCCGGGAGCTCGCCGCGCGGTACCCGGGCCGGTTCGAGATGGTCGCCGTCTCGGTCGACGAGACCTGGGATCCCGTGCGCGAGTTCATGGGCGGGCCCCCGTACCTCGGCAAGCCGGGCGTGACCGTGGTGCTCGACCCCAATCAGGTCGCGACGCGGGCGTACTACTGCACCGCTCGCGGCGGACGGTGCCCGGACCTCAAGTTCCCGGAGTCGTACATCGTGGATGCCTCCGGCCGGCTGGTCGCGTATGTCGTCGGGCCGCGCGACTGGTCGGACCCCGCCGCGCGAGCGTTCCTCGAGTCGCTCCTCGGCTCGTAGCGCTGCTGGAAAACGGCCGTTTCCCGCCGGCTTGACGCGTCGCGTCGACGTCGTGACGCGCCGCCGCCACGGGTGCGCCCGGGGGGGCGGCACGCCCGGTTTTCTTGATAGCGTTCGCGCGCGTGCACTATAACTGCGCGGGACTCCTCGGAGATCCGGCCGACCGCCGAACCTCGAGGCCGTCCCTGGAGGGCGCGTGAGCGAAACCGGCATCCCCGTCGTGCTGATGGGGCTCGGCGAGATCGGGCAGGCGATCGGCCGGGCGGTGCTCGCGCGCGAGGGGCTCGACCTCGTCGCCGCTGTCGACCCCCATCCATCGCTCGCGGGCCGTCCCCTCGCCGAGGTCCTCGGCGCGCCCGGTCCGGACCTGCGCGTGGACGCGGACCTCGCGAGGGCGCTCGCGGCCGGCCAGGGCGGCGTCGTGCTCCACGCGACGGGCAGCCGCCTCGACGCCGTGCTGCCGGAGATCGAGGCCGCCGTGCGCGCCGGGCTGCACGTCGTCTCGA
>Ga0318495_10000692_pt1 | contig 10925 bp, 12 predicted proteins | sample GRESIP108b1f25_FD_203752 | JGI IMG/M metagenome (GOLD analysis project Ga0318495, IMG submission 203752) | Tropical soil microbial communities from Luquillo Experimental Forest, Puerto Rico - GRE.SIPMG.108b1f25 | ecosystem: Environmental > Terrestrial > Soil > Tropical forest > Bulk soil...
CAGCTGAAGACTGACGACTGACCACTGACGCCTGAAGCGTCCGCGGAGAGATCATGATCGAGCAGCAGTTCGGCGACGACGTGCGGGCGCGGATCGCGGACGCGGTGCACCGCGCCGAGTCGCTCTCCCGTGGCCAGATCGTCCCGGCGGTCGTCGAGAAGAGCGACCCGTACCCCGAGGCGCGCTACCGCGGCGCGCTGGTCGCCGCGGCGCTCGCGACGCTCGCGGTCCTCGCGCTCCGCCTGCCGCTCGCGCTCGGCGAGCTCGCGTTCGTTCAGCTCGCGGCCGGGCTCGCGGGAGCCGCGCTCTCGTTCTGGCATCCCGTGGAGCGGCGGCTCGTCGGTCACCGTGCGCTCGACGAGGCGGTGCGCGCCCGCGCGGTGCGCGCCTTCCACGAGCACGGCCTCCACCGGACGGAGGAGTCGACGGGCGTGCTCGTCTTCGCCTCGCTGTTCGAGCGAGAGGCCGTGGTGCTCGGCGATCGGGGCATCCACGCGAAGATGGGTGAGGAGTGGGACCAGGCCGTCGCGGCGCTCGTGGCCGGCATGCGCGCCGGCGATCCCGGCAAGGGCTTCGTCGACGCGATCGCGATCTGCGGCGCGCGGCTGGCCGAGCACTTCCCCCGCGATCCGTCGGCGCGCGCGCCGCGCAACGAGCTCGAGGACCAGATCCGTCTCTCGCGGACGTGATCAGTCCTCCTCCTGCCGTCCGAAGAGCAGCTGGACGAACGGCTTGTCCTGCGGGGACGTGAACACGTACACGTGGTCGCCCGGCTCGAGGACGGTGTGGCCGCGCGCCGCGACGAGGTCCCGGCCGCGGACGACGAGCATGACCACCGAGCCCTCGGGGACGTCGAGCTCGGAGATGCGCGAGCCGGCCACGGCGCTCGCCGGCTCGACGTAGAACGAGACCACCTCGCCCGCGAGCCGCTGGGTGGTGACGATCTCGAGCACGGCCCTCGGCGGCGGCGCGGCGCCCACCTCCAGGCCGAGCCGCCGCGCGACCCAGCGGATCGAGGTCCCCTGGACGAGCGCGCTCACCACCACCACGAAGAAGACGACGTCGAGGATGCGGTGCGCGCCGGGGAGGCCCGCCAGCACCGGGAAGGTGGCGAGCATGATGGGCACCGCGCCGCGGAGTCCGACCCAGGCGACGAAGACGATCTCGCGGAGCGGGATCCGGAACGGCGCGAGCAGCGCGAGCACGACGATGGGGCGCGCCACGAGGGCGAGGAAGAGCCCGAGCGCGATGCCGGGCCCGGCGACCGCGGCGAGGTGCGACGGGAGCGCGAGCAGCCCGAGGAGGAGGAACATCGCCACCTGGCTGAACCAGGCCATGGCGTCGTGGACGCGCCGGAGCCCGGTCGCGTACGGGAGCGGGCCGTTCCCGAGGACGAGCGCCGCGGCATAGACCGCGACGAAGCCGCTCCCCCAGAGCACGGTGGGCGCCCCGAACGCGAAGAGGGCGAGCGCGAGCGTCAGCACCGGGTAGAGGCCGCCCGCCGAGAGGCGGATGCGAGCGAGCAGCCAGCGCCCGCCGAAGCCCAGGGCGACGCCCGCGACGAGCCCGACCGCGAGCTGGATCGCCGCCTCCCAGGCGATGGCGAGCCCCGGCCGCTCCCCGACGGCGAGGGCGCGCGTCACCGCGACCGTCAGGATGACCGCCATCGGGTCGTTCACGCCCGACTCGACCTCGAGCAGGTGGGAGAGCCGGGCGTGGACCTGGACCCCCGCCCCGCGCAGGATCGAGAACACGGCCGCCGCGTCGGTCGAGGAGACGATGGCGCCGAGGAGGAGCGCCGCCGGCCAATCGAAGCCGAGAGCGCGCGCGCCGAGCGCTGTGATCGCCGCGGTGCCCGCGACCCCGACGGTGGCGAGGATCCCCGCGGGCGCGATCACGCGCCGGAGCGCCGCCAGCTCGGTGTTGAGCCCGCCGTCGAAGAGGATCAGGACGAGCGCGACGGTGCCGACCCGGAAGGTGAGGGTGTAGTCCTCGAACCGGATCCGGCCGATCGCCTCCGGGCCGGCGAGCATCCCGACGACGAGGAAGAGCAGCGCGAGCGGGAGTCCGAGCCGCCCCGACGCGCGCGAGACGACGACGCTCGCGGCGAGCAGGAGCCCGGCCGCGGCGAGGGCGACGGCCGTCGGAAACGGCTCGGCGGACACCGTCCGGAGCGTAACGGGTTCCGCTGGGTGCGTCGCGGCCGCCGGTCGGGGCGCCCGCCGGCGACGGACTGCAGGCGGGAGGGCGGCGTCAGGCGCCGCCGGGCCGCCGGAGCGGGCACGCGCGGCAGATCGGGTGCTCCGCGTACCGCGCCACGAAGGCACGAAATGGGGCGGCGGCCCAGAGCGCGCCGAGCGGAGCGTCCGCCACCGATCCGAACTCGCCGAGCTCGCCGCGCGCCGCGGCCGGGTGCGGACAGGGCGTGAACCGGCCGTCGTGGAGGATCCACGCCTCGCGCCCCGCGAAGCGGCACGGCCGGCGCGGCGCGGGCTCCACAGGATCCTCGGCGAGCGGGTCGGCGTTCTCGAGCCGGACCGGCGCTCCCGCGAGCGCGGCCGCGTCCGCCGCGGCGCGCGCGTCCTGCACCGCGGCGTTCCACCGCCGGATCGCGGCGGCGCTGCGCCGGAGCGAGAAGGGTTCGAGCTCCGCGCGGCGCGCCTGCAGGTGGTTCAGCTTCACGCGATCGACGCCGAGCCGGACGGCGAGGCGCACGATCGCCGCGAGCTCGCCGACATTCCGCTCCTGTGCCGTCACCTGAAAGGTGATCGCGGCGCGTCGCCCGCCGGCGCGGGCGTGCGCGTCGCGGGCAGCGGCGAGGGTCGCGACGTTCGCGATGGCCTGGTCGAGGTCGATCCCCGGCATGATCGCGGACGCGGTCGCGGCGGTCGCGCCGTTCCACGAGATCTTCACGTCCGACGCGACCGGCACGAGCCGGGCGGCCCACGCCGCGGCGCCCCGGCCCGGGAACGTGCCATTCGTCGTCACGTTCACGGCGAGCCCGAGGGCGGCACACCGGTCGAGCAGGGCGTCGATCCCCGCCCAGAGGAGGGGCTCGCCCATGGTCGACGGGATCACCTCCTCGAGCGCCGAGCCGCGCCGCTCGTCGAGGACGGCCATGGCGAGCTCGGTCTCCATCCGGCGTGCGGCGCCGCGCGGACCTCCGCGCTCGCGTGCCGCGCCGCATTCGCACATGTCGCAGGCGAGGTTGCAGTCGTCGGGGTTCGTGACGAGCGTGAGCCGCCACGGTCCCCCTTCCGCCGACGCCGGCGGCAGATCTCGGTGCGTTGACAACCTCTCCGTTGTAACGGAAAAGGGAGCCTCCATGAAGAACGCCCGAGAGACTCCCCGGCGTGGGCGCCCGCGGGCGGTCGCCCCCCCGCCTGCGACGCCGCCCGCGCGCGAAGCGACGGGCGTCAGATCGCGGCCGCCGGCCGGCGGCCGCGATCTGACGCCCGTCGTCGGCTCGAACCTGCGCCGGCTGCGCGGCCACCGCGGCCTGTCGCTCGAGCGGCTCTCGCAGCTCTCCGGCGTGTCGCGCGCCATGCTCGGGCAGATCGAGCTCGGCCAGAGCGCGCCCACCATCAACGTGCTCTGGAAGATCTCCTCGGCGCTCGGCGTGCCCTTCTCCGCGCTCATCACCGCGCGCGGGACCCCGGGGCCGCACGTCCTGCGGGCCGAGCAGGCGAAGCTGCTCCGGTCGCACGACGGGAGCTTCAGCTCGCGCGCCCTGTTCCCGTTCGACGAGCCGCGCCGCGTCGAGTTCTACGAGCTGCGGCTCGCGTCGGGCGGCGTCGAGCACGCGGACGCGCACAACCCCGGGACGACGGAGAACCTCGTCGTCGCGAAGGGCTCGGTCGACATCGAGGTCTCGGGGCGCCGCGAGCAGCTCGGCCCGGGGGACGCGATCGTGTTCGAGGCCGACGTCCCCCACGTCTACCGGAACCGCGCCGAGGGCGAGACGCTCATGTATCTCGTCATGACGTACGCGGACACCGTGGGGTGAGCGTCACCCCCACCTCGCCGCGCGCCATCCACCGGGCGCCGCGAACGTGGGACTGCGCCGCAATCTCCACGATTCGTAGGATCCGTTGGCGGAGGGACGGGGGTTGTCGAGGACCGGCGACATCGTGGTCGAGCGCGGCCTCGCCACGGCGGACCAGGTCGACAGGGCACGGCGCGAGGGCGCGGCCCGGCGCGAGCCGCTCTGCTCACGCCTGCTCGCCACGGGCGTGCCGGAGGGCGCGCTCGCGTCGGTCCTCTCCGAGATGCACGGCGTGCCCGGCGTCGATCTCTCCCGCACCGCGATCGACCTCGCGCTCGTGGACCTCGTGCCGCGCAGCGTCGCGGAGGGCGATCTCATCCTCCCGCTGTCCGAGGAGGGCGGGCGCATCCACCTCGCGATGGCGCGCCCATTCGACGATCGCATCCTCTCCGAGGTGCGCTTCGTCACCGGCCGGGAGATCTCGCCGTACATCGCCGTCCGGGCCGCGCTCACGCGCGCGGTGCAGGAGGCGTACGACGCGCGGGAGCGCGGGGAGGCGCTCTGGTGCGGCGCCGACGCCGGGCCGGGCGGCGCGTACCTCGCGCCGGTGGTGCCCGGGGGCGATCTCGTCGAGGTCGTGGACGCCGCGGCCGCCGACCCAGCGCCGGTCGACGAGGTCGAGATCGAGGTGCTCGCGGACGAGCCGCCCCCGCCCGCCCGGATCGACGGCCGCGCCCTGGTGCTGGTCGTCGACGACGAGCCCGAGATCCGCCAGCTCGTCCGGCGCACGCTCGAGGCCAAGGGGTACGCCGTCGAGATCGCCACGGACGGCGCCGAGGGGCTCGCCAAGGCGGAGGCGCTCGTCCCCGACGTCGTCCTGCTCGACGCGATGCTCCCGAAGGTGCACGGTTTCGAGGCGTGCCGTCGCCTGAAGGCGAGCGCGCGGACGCGCCAGGTGCCGATCGTGATGATGAGCGCCGTGTACCGCGGGTGGCGGTTCGCCCAGGACACCATGGAGTCGTACGGCGCCGAGGACTACCTCGAGAAACCCTTCCGCCTGGACGACGTCGTGCGCGCCGTCGAGCGCACGCTGAGCGCCGGCGCCGGGCGCGGCCCGCAGCCCGCCTCGGCCGCGCTGCCGCTCCTCGCCCGCGCGCGCGCCCTCGCCCAGGCGGGTCGCGCCGAGGAGGCGCACGCGACGCTCGCGGCCGCGGTGGAGGCGGACCCGTACTCTCCCGACGCGCACTTCCTCCTCGGGCGCTCGCTCCGCGCCGGCGGCGACCAGTTCCGCGCGATGACCGAGCTCGAGCGCGCCGCGGAGCTCCGTCCGAGCAACCTCGCCGCGCTGCGCGCCCTCGCCGCGCTTTACGAGGAGACCGGGTTCCGCCGCAAGGCGACCGAGGTGCTCGAGCGCGCGCTCCGGGCGTCGCCGGACGACGCGACCCGCGAGGCGGTCCGCGGGGAGCTCCTGCGCCTGCTGGGGTGAGCTTTCCGTTCTCGGCTCGCGCGCCCCGTCGTTCGTCTACGATAGGGCCATGGACGCCTACGAGCCGCTCGTCTCGCTCGCGCTCGCCGGCGCGGCGGGGCTCCTCGTCGGGCTCGAGCGCGAGCGCTCCCGCCCGCAGGAGAGCACCAGCGAGGCGTTCGTCGGCGGCGCCCGCACGCACCCGCTCGTCGCGCTCGTCGGCGGCGTCGCCACGCTCGCTGCGCGCGAGGTGGGCGTCGCCGCGATCGTCGTACCGTTCGGCGCCCTCGTCCTCCTCCTCGCGGTGAACTACGCCGACGAGGTCCGGCGCGACCGACACCGGGGCGTCACCTCCGAGATCGCCCTCCTCCTCTCCTACGCGCTGGGGGTGCTCTCGCTGACCGAGCACGTGCTCCTGCCGCTCTCGCACAAGGCGATCGTGGTCTCCGCCGTCGCGGTGGTCGCGACGGCGCTGCTCTGGTCGAAGCCGACGCTCCACCCCCTCGTGCGGCGCATGTCCGTCGAGGACGCGGCCGGGACGCTCCGGTTCCTCATCGTCGCAGTCATCGTCGTCCCGCTCCTCCCGGACCGGCCCGTGGGGCCGCTGGACGCGCTGAACCCGCGCCAGATCGGCCTCCTCGTCGTGCTGATCTCCGGGCTCTCGTTCGCGGGCTATGCCGCGATCCGGCTCCTCGGGCCGCGCGCCGGGCTCGGCGTCACCGGGCTCGTCGGCGGGCTCGCCTCGTCCACGGCCGTCACCCTGTCGATGGCCCACTGCGCACGCGAGCAGGAATCGCTCACCGACGCGGCCGCGCTCGCGGCGATGCTCGCCTCGACGGTCATGTTCGCCCGCATCCTCGTCGTCGCCGCGGTCGTGAACCCGCGGCTCGCCCTCGACCTCGCGCCCGCGATGATCGGCGGCGCGCTCGGGGGCGCCGGCGTGAGCGGGGTCCTCTGGACGCGGGCGCGGAGCTCGCCCGCGGGAGCCGCCAAGGTCGCGTTCTCGAACCCGTTCGAGCTCGGGTCGGCGCTGCGGTTCGCGCTCCTCTTCGGCGTGGTGCTCGTCGGGTCGAAGGCCGCGACGCAGTACCTCGGCGCCGCGGGGACGTACGGCGCGGGCGTCCTCGCCGGCATCACGGACGTCGACGCGATCACGCTCTCGATGGCGAAGCTCGCCGGGAGCGCGGTCGCGCCCCGCGTGGCCGCGACGACGATCTTCCTCGCCGCCGCGTCGAACACGGTGGTGAAGGGCGTGATGGCCGCGATCGCGGGCGGCCACCGGTTCGGCCGGCGCGTCCTCACGGGGCAGGCGGCGGCGCTCGCCGCCGGCGGCATGGGCCTGGCGATCTCCTGGATCCGATGAGGGGGCTCCTGCGGCGCGCGCGCCGGCCGTAGCTTCGTGCGCAGGGGGCGACCATGCGGGCGATCGGGAACGTCGGGCGCGCGGGCCGGGCGGAGGCCGCCGACCGGGCTGCGGCGCGGGCCGCCGTGGCGTTCGCGCTGCGCTGGCTCGCGATCCTCGCCCTCGCGCTCGCGATCGCGGGCGTCGCGAGCAGCCGCTGAGGCGGCGGCAGGGACCCTCGTGGCGAGCATGTAGGCGGCCGGGCCGCGACGGGGAGGGCATGCGCACCGTTCTGGTCACCCGAGGAGGTGGCGCATGGGACCGGAGAAGCGGAAGGGCGAGCAGCCGATGGACGAGGCGGCCGAGGGCGAGGCGGGCCGCGCGCGGACCGGGCGGAGCGAGCCCGAGCAGCCGGAGCCGAAGCGGGGCGCCGGGGGCGCGAGCGACGACGATCCGCGCGAGGAGGAGGGCTACTTCCAGCCCGAGTCATCCGCGCAGAAGGGTTTCGAGGTGAAGCAGGATCAGGAGGATTGAGGCAGCACCCGGCGGGAGCAATCTCGGCCGCGCGCACCGCGTTACCCTCCACCTGGAGGTAGACATGGCCGAGCACGTCGGGGCCGGAGGGATCCTGCCGCAGGGGGAGTCGCTGAGGCGCGCGCTCCGGTGGCTGGACGACCGCGTCCGCGAGGAGCCGCAGCCTCCCCGCGCGGCGCTCCTCGCCGAGGCGGCGACCAGGTTCGACCTCACGCCCGCGGAGGAGGAGTTCCTGCTGCGGACGTGGGTTCGCGGTCAGTGACGACTACCGCGACCGGCGGGTCGTCCGCCCGCCGCCGCGGCGAGAGGTCGTCCCGCGGCGCGTCGTGCCGCGGCCGGCGCTCCGGCCCGTGCCGCGCCCGCTCGTCGCGCGGCCGCGTCCCGTCGTGCGCTTCGACCGGCGCGACGCCGTGCGCGCCGCCTCGGCGCGCGAGGCCTTGCGGCGTCCGGTTGCGCGCGCCGCGCGCCTCACGGCGGCCACCGCCGCCGCGCGGCGGGCGATCCGCCGGGCGCGCGACGCGGCCGACGTCTTGCCGCGCTTCTCGGCGCGGAGCTCGCGCCGCGACGCGCGCTGCCCCGCCGCCCGCGCCCTCGCCGCCTCGCGGCCGACGAGCCTGTTGAAGTCGCTCCGCTGCCCGCGCGCGGTGGTCTCCTCGTACGTGAACGCGAAGTTCGCCTCGTCGAACTTCCGGAACCACTCGTCCCACGCGATCCTCCGGTCCTTCCCCGCACCGGGTCGGCCGGGCAAGTCGATCCGGATGGTCCCCGTCCGGCTGCCGCGCGCCGCCGAGACGACCTCCGCGGGCCAGCCGCCGCGCTTCTCCGCCCAACCGCGGATGGTGTCGTGATCCGTCGTGGTCCTCGAGATCCTTCGCGCCATGGGAAACCCTCCTGACCGCCACACGGTGCGCACGGGGCTCGACCGGCGGGAGCCCGCGCGCCCGCGGCGCCGTACCGGGACCTCACGCGGGCGCCGAACCCGACGGCGAGGGCGCGAGGCCGTCCATCCCGCGCACGGCGCCGGCGCAGCAGCGACGGCGCGTGGACGCGCGAGTCCCGGGGTTGCCGTCGGGGGCCGCTCGGACGATGATGGCGCCTCCCCCCCCCACGCACGGAGCAACCCCGCATGCGCCTCGCCGCCATCGCAGCCCTGATCGCCGCCCTTTCCGCGCCCGCCGCCGCGCGCGCCCAGAACGCCTGGGACATCGCGAAGAAGACCGCAGGGAAGGCCACCGTCGGCAAGCTCGAGTCGCAGCTCAACAAGGAGCTGCTCGCCGAGGGGCGCAAGAACCAGTGCTCGTTCAAGAGCGACACCGATCAGCTGGAGAAGGGCTGCGATCAGAAGATGAAGCGGCTCGCGAACGCGCTCGTCGACGCGAAGAAGCAGCTGAACTCCGCGGGCGTCCAGAACTTCAAGTTCGTCGTCTCCGGCCACACCGACACGTCCGGGAGCGCCTCGCACAACAAGGATCTCTCGGCGAAGCGGGCCTCGGTCATCGAGAGGGAGCTCGTCGCGAAGGGCATCTCGAGCAGCGAGATCGAGTCGGTCGGGATGGGCTCGGAGAAGCCGATCGTGAAGCCGGACAACACGCCGGCGAAGAAGGCGAAGAACCGCCGGTACGAGATCCAGGTCCGGCTGTGACACGCGGCCGCCCGGCGCCGGGCGGCTGGCGCGTGTACGTCCTCCGCTGCGCCGACGCGACGCTCTACACCGGCGTCACGAACGACCTCGCGGCGCGCGTCGCGCGCCACCAGGCGGGGAAGGGCGCCCGGTACACGCGCGCGCGCCTCCCCGTCGAGCTCGTCTACAGCGAGCGCGCCCGGGATCGGGGCGCCGCGCTCCGGCGCGAGGCGCAGCTCAAGCGGCTCAGCCGGAGGGAGAAGCTGGAGATCGTGTCCCTCGACTCCGCGCCGCCGCTGACGCGGCGCCGCGACGCTCGGGACGAGCGGAAGGTCTCTACGCGCCGCCCATCAGCCTGCGGTACGTCGCGAGGTGGCGGAGCGCGTCGGCGCGCCGCCCGAGCCGCTCGAGCAGGCGCGAGAGGTTGAAGTGCGCGTCTGCGAGCGCGGGATCGGCCTCGATCGCGCGCGCGTAGGCGAGGAGCGCCTCGTCGTGGCACTCCTGATCCTCGAGGGCGACGCCCAGGTTGTACGCGGCGAGCGCCCGCTCGCCGCCGGGCGCGGCGAGCGCGCACCGGTAATGGAACTCCGCCGCGCGCGCGTCGCCGGCCTCGTGCACGAGCCGGCCTAGGTTCAGGTGGGCGCCCGGGTGGTGCGGCGCGAGCGCGATCGCGCGCCGGTACGCCTCGCGCGCCTCCTCCGGCGCGCCGTCCTCGAGATCGCAGCCCCACCGGTACCAGCCGTCCGCGTCGAGGTCGGGCGCGGCGCCCTTCGCGCGAGCGGCGCGGACGAGCGGCGCGACCTTGCGCGCGAGCTCCTTCACCTCGAAGTCGAGCAGCACCTGCCCGGATTCGGGGTGCCAGCGCGCGCCGCCGTCCTGCACCACGACGTCCTGGCCGTCCGCCGCGACGCGCACCGCGGCGAGCGAGCGGCCGACCGGGAGCTGGGCGCGGAGCGACCGCAGCGCGCGCCGGACGCGCGCGCGAGGCACGCGGGCGTGCACGAGGCCGGCGGCCGCGCGGAGGAGGACGAGGTCCTGGAAGGCGAAGCGGAGCTCGTTCCGCGGCCCGCGCCGCGGCGCGACGAACCCGGCGCGAGCGAGCCGGCGGACCTCCTCGACGGGCAGCCCCAGCATGCGGGCGACGTCACGGGCGCGGTAGCCCCACACGCGCCCGACCATGACACGCCCGGGTCACTTCCGGGAAGAGGCTTTCGCCCGCTCCTCGCTTGCGCGCGCGCGTTTCGCAGGCTTCCGCTGCGCGGCGCGCTCCGGCTCCGGCTCGGGCGCCGCGCCGGGAGCGCGGGACGGGCGCTGCTCCGCGGCGGCGAGGCTCGCCTTGAGCGCGTCCATGAGGTCGATGACCTGCGCGGCGGGCTCGGCCGGCGCGGAGACGCGGATCTCCTCGCCCTGGACCTTCTGCTCGATCGCCGCGAGCACCCGCTGCTTCACGGCGTCCTCGTACTGCTCCGGCCGGAACTGCGTGGACGCGGTCTGCTCGATGAGCTGGAGCGCGAGCTGGACCTCGCTCTCCTTCGGCTGCGCGTCCTCGATCGGGATCTCTTCGACGGGGCGGACCTCGTCCGCGTAGAGCAGCTGCTGCATCACGAGCCGGTCGCCGAGCGGGCGGATCAGCACGAGGTACTGCTTGCCGCGCGCCGCGTACCGGGCGAGCGCCGCCTTGCCCGACTGCGCAAGCGCGCGCGCCAGGAGCCGGTACGCCTTGGCGCCGCCCTTGTCGGCGCCGAGGTAGTAGGCGCGGTCGAAGTAGACCGGATCCACCTGCGCCGCCGGGACGAACTCCGCGATGTCGATCGTCTGCGTCGCGAGCTCGTCGAGGGCCTTGAGCTCCTCCGGCGTGAACGTGACGTAGCGGTCCTTCGCGAACTCGTACCCCTTCACCATGTCGTCTCGCTCGACGACGCCGCCCTCGCGCGCGCAGACGTACTGCTGCCTGAGCCGCGACCCGCACTTCGCGTGC
>Ga0318495_10000693_pt1 | contig 10921 bp, 10 predicted proteins | sample GRESIP108b1f25_FD_203752 | JGI IMG/M metagenome (GOLD analysis project Ga0318495, IMG submission 203752) | Tropical soil microbial communities from Luquillo Experimental Forest, Puerto Rico - GRE.SIPMG.108b1f25 | ecosystem: Environmental > Terrestrial > Soil > Tropical forest > Bulk soil...
AACTTACCAAGATGGCTGTCAACCGCGGTCACGCGCCAAATACCGCGACATGCTCGACGGCCGCAACATCCGTGGCCTCATGATCCGCGACTCCTGAGGCGCCCGCGATCCGGAGCGCCCGAACCACGACAGTGTGACACTGTGGTGGTCAGGACCATCACGATGTGACATCGTCGTGGTTGCGCCGGGGCCGGCCGGCTCCGCCTCACTCCGCCCGCGCCGCGTCGCCAAGCCTGTGGCGGCCTGTGCCGGCTCTGCCGTGGGCGCCGCCGAGGTTGCGGTTCACCATGGCCAGCAGCCGCCGCGCGAGGGACGGTGCGCGGCCGTCAGGACGGCCAGCAGCAGGGGCAAGGTGATCAACGGCGCGCCTGCCTGACGCCGCGGGCCTGCCACCGGCCGCGTCCCCTTCCAGGGCCCTGATGACATAAAAGGCAGCCACGCGCGACATGATGCACCTTCCCCCGGGCAGTTCTGCCCCGTTACCGTGCCACCGCCCGGGCATCAGCGCCCGCCCATCACGGGCCTGCCACCAGCGACGGCACCGGAGGATCGTCCTCCCGCTGATACGGAGCGGGCAGCACCGGCCCTGATACAACACCGGCTCTTGATGCCCGTCACGCACGACGTATATACTCTCAGTATATACTTTGAATGTATAGTTGCCGGCATCAGGAGGGCAAGCATGGTCGGGTTCCGTCCGGGCACCGCGCGGTGCCATCGGCTGCCGGGTCGCGCGTCCGGCCTGGCCATAGCGATAGGGCTGCTCGTCGCCGCCTGCGGGCCAGCTCATACGGCCAGCGGCCCAGCTCATACGGCCAGCGATCCAGCTCATACGGCCAGCGATGCTCGCCCCGCAGCCGGAGCGACGGCGGCCACCAGTTCGACAGCCAGCCCATCCGGTGGCTCAACGGCCGACTGCGACTCCGTGACCACCTGCTATACCCCGCAGCAGCTCCAGGTGGCCTACGGCATCAAGCCGCTCCTGGACCGCGGGATCAACGGCCGCGGCGAGACCGTCGTGCTACCCGAACTCGCCGAATCGCGGCTGAACCCGCCCCTGGTCACCGACATGCGCCAGGACATGGCGGCCTTCGACCGCCTATTCCGCCTGCCGCCCGCGCGGATGCGGGTCGTCACCACGCTCGCCGGCGCCCGTGCCCCCTGGCTGGCTTTCGGCGAGGAGGTGCTGGACGTCGAGATGGTGCACGCGCTCGCCCCCGATGCCACCCTCGTCATCCTCCTGGTCCCGGCGACGTCCCTGGACAACACCAAGAACGCGGTCTCCGCCGCCGTCAGCTCGCTCCGTCTCGGCAGCACCGAAGGCGGTGTCCTGTCGATCAGCGCCGCGGGGCAGATCGGCGGCGAGCACTGCGTGGGCCGCGCGCAGGCCAGCAGGGTGGACGCGGCACTGCAGACGGCCGCCAGCCGCCACGTGACGGTGGTCGCCGCCTCGGGCGACATCGGGGCGGCGGCCGAACCGTGCGATGTTTACGCGGCGCTGGCCGGCGCCGGCACGTTTACCCCGGTCAAGGAGGTCAACCTGCTGGCCTCCGATCCGCTCGTGCTCGGCGCCGGCGGCACCAGCCTGACCGCCAGCCACGCCACCGGCGCCTGGCAGGGCGAGACCGCCTGGGGCCTGCCAGACGGCGACCCGGGAACGCCCTTCCAGGCATCCGGCGGCGGGTTCAGCCGCCTGTTCCCCCGGCCCGGCTACCAGGAGAGCGTCCCCGGCACCGGCGCCACCCGGGGGGTGCCCGACGTGTCGGCCGACGCCAGCGGCCATGCCGACCTGGCCATGGTCCTCCGCGACGGCGGCCGGAGCACGATTCGCGATGGCGGCGGCACCAGCGCCAGCGCGCCGATCTGGGCCGCGCTGATCGCCCTGGCCGACCAGTACGCGGGGCGCCACCTGGGCCTGGTCAACCCGGCCATCTACCGGATCGCCCGCGGCCCTCGCTATCACCAGGCCTTCCACGACGCCACCCAGGGAAACAACACCGTGCAGTTCCCGCCCACGACGATCACCGGCTACCAGGCGGCACCCGGCTGGGATCCGGTCACCGGCTGGGGCAGCCCCGACGCCCAGGTGCTCATCCCGCTGCTCGCCCGGTACGCCACCCCATGACAGCCGGGCCAGCGGTCTTCGCCGCGACCTGATGACAGCCCGGTCAGGAACCGCTTACGGCAATCTGGTCAGCCATTGGCCGGCCGCGGGCGCGCGGCGGGCGGCCGGCTGCGCCGCGACAGCATGACGCCAGCTGACACGGCGAGCAGCACTGCCCCCCACGGGCCGGCCACCCAGACCGGCCAGGGGTAGGCCAGGTGACCGCCGGTACCGCTGACCAGAGCCCAGACGACCACGTTGACCGACACCACGGCCAGCCACTTGATCCACAGGACCCGGAGCACCGCCGGCAGGCCGGCCAGGCAGCCCACCAGAGAGAAACCGGCCGGTGGCGCCGCGATACCCGCAGCCGTCGCCGACCCGGCCATGACCGGGGCCGATACCGGCAGGTCCGCGCACAGCGGGGCCAGGTCGCCGTAGGTTGCCGCCTGGTACGCGGCCTCCATCCGGTCCATGTACTCGTCCATCGTCAGGCGGCCGTCCTCCACCGCGCTGCGCAGCCGGTCCACCACCTGCTGCCGGTCGCGGTCCGAGGCCCGCATCTTCTGCTGATCGCCCATCTCGCCCGCCTCCGCTGATGTCGGGATACCGATACGTCCATCGTCGGGACAGCGGGACGTCCGCGCATCGGCCGCCGGGTAGAACCGGACCTCATACCAGGGGTAGAGAAAGGGAAGGGTTGCTCCCGGTCTTACCTGTGTGGCGATGGAGGCGGACATGAGCATCGCGGGCCTTCCCCGCCCGATCGGATATGTCCTGGGCGGCGGAGGAAGCCTGGGCGCGGTGCAAGTGGGGATGCTGCAGGCGCTCGGCGAGCACGACATCGCCCCCGGCGTCGTGGCAGGCACCTCGGTCGGGTCACTCAACGGCGCGGTCGTGGCGCTCAACCCCGCAAGCGCCGCGAACCGCCTGTCACACGCCTGGGCCAAGATCACCCGCGAGCGGGTGTTCCCCGGCGGTCTGCTCGCCCAGGCCCGCCTCCTACAGCACAGCAAGACGCACCTGTTTCCCGCCACCGGGCTCGCGGCCGTCATCGCCGACTTCACCGGGAGCGGCGCCACGTTCGAGGACCTGGCCTTGCCGTTTGCCGCGGTCGCGACGGACATCGCCACCGCCCGCCCGCACGTCATGCGCGACGGGCCGCTGCTGCCGGCCCTGCTGGCCAGCGCCGCCATCCCTGGCATCTTCCCGCCGGTGCAACTCGGGTCACTGCAGCTCTACGACGGCGGCCTGGTCGCCAACGTCCCGATGCGCCAGGCCCTCGCGATGGGCGCGCGATCGCTGGTCGTTCTCGACTGCAACTTCCCTGGCCGCGTCCCCGGCCCTCCGGCCACGATCGCCGAGGTGCTGTTCTACACCGTCACGGTTACCATGCGCGGCCAGGCGGTCCTGGACGCGCCGATCGCCGCCGCGGAGGTGCCTGTCATCTACTTGCATGGCCCCGAACCCCACCCGGTGTCACCACTGGATTTCCGCCAGACCAGCCTGCTCATCGAGACCTCCTACGAGGCAGCCCGGGCGTTTCTGGCCGACCTGGAAGTCACCGGCCCGGGGCTGTACGGCTCCCCGTGACCGCTCAGCGATAGTGCGGGGCAGGCCCCAGGCCAGGACAGCCGGGTACCTGGCTACGGTGTGTAGAGGCCGTGCTTGAGCAGGTCGGCATTGGCGCGCATCCAGCGTTCGAAGTTGCCGGATTCGAACAGCGACCCTCCGAGCTGTTGTTCGATCAGCGGGCGCAGCAGCAGTGGCCCGACGATCAGGACGAGCTGCTGGAGGGCACGCCAGAGGGGATCGCTGTCCGTACGGATCACCCGGGCGTCGGCCAGTGCCTGGTCGGCGCTGGCCGTGGCGTATAGCAGGCCGAACAGTTCGCCGGCTGCTGCTCCGCCCTCGCTCAGCGCCCGGGCGATGTACTGCAGCAGCGCTGGCCGGGGTCGCAGCACCCGGGCGAGGACCTCAGCCCGCTGGTCGATCAGGCTGGCGCCGTCGCTCCCGATCGGTACCTCGCTCAGCGCGGCGGTGATCCGCTTGACCACGACGGCGTCGACCGCCCGCCGCAAGCCGTCCTTGGACCCGAAGTGGTGGATGACCAGGCCCGGGGAGACCTCGGCGGCCGCGGCGATCGACCGCAGGCTGGTGGCCGCGATCCCGTGATCGGCGAACAGGGCCAGGGCCGTCTCGCGGAGCCGGGCCTTGGTGGTCAGGTCGTCCTGCTCGAGGTCTATTGAACGCATGAATAATATCCTATACATTCGTTCAGTGAACGCGTTTGACGAGGCACCGAGCCTGGCGCTTACGCCTGCCGAGGAAGCCCGGCACCTCGCCGCGGTCGCCACCGTCGCCGGCGTCGGCGTGACGCGCGTAGTCCTGCCCAAGCATGAGCACGTCGTGCTGGACGGGATGCGGCTGCACTATCTCGACTGGGGTTCCCCGGGTGGCGACCGGGGAACCCCGGTGGTGTTCCTGCACGGCGGCGGGCTCAACGCCCATACATGGGACATCGTCTGCCTGGCGTTGCGGGAGGAACACCACTGCTACGCCCTGGACCTGCGCGGCCACGGCGACAGCGAATGGTCCCCCGCCCTGGACTACAGCCTGGGCGCCCACCTGCGGGACCTCGAAGCATTCGCTGACCACCTGGGCACCGCACGGTTCTTCCTGGCCGGCCAGTCGCTAGGCGGGATAATCGGGATCGGCTACGCCAGCCGCCATCCGCGCAGGCTCGCCGGCCTGGTAGCGGTCGACTGCGGGCCCTTCGCCGGGAGTCAGGCCGGGATCGACCGCCTCGCGGCGTTCACCCTGGACTCACGCGAGTTCGCCTCGCTCGATGAGGCCGTGACGCGGGCCCTGGCCTTCAACCCGCGGCGCGACCCCCGGCTGCTGCGCTACAGCCTGCAACACAACATGCGCCTGCTACCCGACGGGCGCTGGACCTGGAAACGCGACCAGCGGCACCTCTCCCGCCAGCGCATGGCCGCGCTGGTTGCCCAGATCCGGGCGCTGGCCCCCCAGGCCCGGGCCATAGCCTGCCCCACCCTGATCGTCCGCGGCGTCGACAGCGACCTGTTCTCCGCCGACCAGGCCGCCGCGTTCGCGGCCCTGCTCCGCGACGGCACGGTCGTCACCGTCCCGGACTCGGGCCACAACGTGCAGGGCGACAACCCGGCCGGGCTGCTGGCCGCGATCCGGCCCTTCCTCGGAGCTGCGGGCCCGGGCCGCTAGGCCCTGCCGCGCGATCCGGGCAGGGGAGCGGGTCGCTGCGGGTCGGCCGTGGATGGTAGTGCCGAACGATCTCCCAGGGGGCTACCTGCTGGCGCCTGCCGCGCTGCCGGGGTGTCAAGCCTGGCCTGGCCGCTCGGCCATGGCCGCCGGGCGGGCGGCCTGGGACAGTGAAGAGGTGGGCGATGGCCTGGTGACGGTGTTTGCGTGCGGCGATGTGATGCCGGGTCGCGGTGTCGATCAGATCCTCCCGCGTCCTGGCGACCCGGAGCTGCGGGAGGCCTTTGCCAGGGACGCACGAGCCTACGTGGACCTGGCCGAACGTGCCCATGGCCCGATTCCGCGGCCGGTGAGCTTTGGCTGGCCGTGGGGGGACGCGCTGCAGGTGCTCGACGAGATCGCGCCTGATGTCCGGGTGATCAACCTGGAGACGAGCATCACTACCAGTCGCGAATTCGCGCCGGGCAAGGCGATCCACTACCGGATGAGCCCAGGTAACCTTCCCTGCGTGGCCGCGGTCCGGCCGGACGCGTGCGCGCTGGCGAACAACCACGTGCTCGACTTCGGCCACCACGGTCTGGCGGACACCCTGCGGGCGCTGGCCGGCGCCGGGCTGCGGGCGGTGGGGGCCGGGCCGGACAGCGACGCAGCCCGGCGGCCGGTGGCCGTCCCGGTGTCCGGCGGCGGGCGCGCGGTCATCGTGTCCTGCGGGACCGCCTGCAGCGGGATCCCGGCCGGCTGGGCCGCCGCCCCGGGCCGGCCCGGCGTCAACCGGCTGCCCGACTTGTCACCGGCCACCGCCGACGGCGTCATCGGCCAGGTGCAGGCGGCCCGGCGGCCCGGTGACGTCGCGGTGGTCTCCATCCACTGGGGATCGAACTGGGGATACGACGTGGACGCGGACCAGGTGCGCTTCGCCCGCCAGCTGATCGACGGCGGCGTCGACCTGGTGCACGGCCACTCCTCGCACCACCCGCGCCCGATCGAGGTGTTCCGCGGCAAGCTCATCCTGTACGGCTGCGGCGACTGCGTCGATGACTACGAGGGCATCACCAGCCATCGGGACTACCGCGGCGACCTGCGCCTGCTTTACTTCGCGTCGCTCGAGGCGGCCACCGGCCAGCTCACCGCGCTGCACATGGCGCCGATGCGGGCCCGCAAGATGCGGCTGCACCCGGCCCCGGCCGCGGACCGGCAGTGGCTCACCGCGGTCCTCGACCGGATCAGCCGCGGTTTCGGGTCACGAGTCGATCTCCGGCCGGACGGCATGCTTGCCCTGCGCCTGATCCGGTGACCGCACCGCCATGGCAGCGGCGCCCGTTTCTGAGCCCCTGAATCGGGTGCCCGTCACACGTCCCGTCACACGGCTGGCCGGTACATCTTCCTCGACACCGAGGAGGCGTGATGAACCGACCGTGGTACGTGCGCGGCACGATGGTGGAGGACGGCCAGGCCCGTGAGCTGGTGGTCGTCGACGGCGTCGTGACCAGCGCAACCCCGCTGCCCGCACGGGAACCGGACGCTACCGGGTGGGTGCTGCCCGGTCTTGCCGATGTCCACAATCACCTGAGTCTGGCGAGCCCGGCCGGTGATGATGAGGAGCCTGCGATTCGTGTCCGGGCGAGCGCGTCAGTCGAGCTCGCCGCGGGCGTGCTCGCGATCCGGGAACCCGGCTCACCCGATGACGCCTCGATGTTGCTCGCCGGCGAGGTCGGGTGGCCGCGGGTGGTTACGGCCGGCCGGTTCCTGTCCCCGCCGGGCGGGTACTTCCCCGGCTTGGCGCGGGAAGTGACGTGTGCCGAGCTGGCCGGGGCAGCGGTCGAGGAGGCAGCCCGCAGCGGTCGATGGACGAAGATCATCGGCGACTTTCTGCGCGGCGCCGGCGAGTTCGTCCCGAACTGGCCCGCTGGTGTGCTGGCCGAGGCGGTCGCGCACGTGCACGCGGCCGGCGGGCGGGTCGCGGTGCACGCGGTGTGCCCGGAGGCGGTGGCCGCCGCGGTGGCCGCTGGTGTCGACTCGGTGGAGCACGGCTGGGCGGTGACCGACGCTCATTTCGCAGCCATGCGCGCCCGTGACGTGGCCTGGGTTCCGACGTTGATGCCGGGCGGTTCGGACGCCGCGTGCGAGTTCGCGGCGGCGATGGGTTTCAGCAGCGGTACCCGGGAGTGGATGCGCGCCGCACTCGACGCACAGCCCGCGATGGTGGCGCGGGCGCATGCGGCCGGCGTGACGGTCCTGGCCGGCACGGACGCCGGCCAGGGCCCGCACGGCGTCATCGTCGACCAGATCGCGATGCTGGCCGCCGCCGGCTTGCCCGTCACTGCGGCCATCGGCGCCGGCTCGTGGACCGCACGCCGCTGGCTCGGCTTGGCGTGTCTCGAGCCGGGCGCTCCTGCCGATCTGGTCCTGTACGACGCGGATCCGCGCGCTGACCTGGACGTGCTTCGCCGGCCGGCGCTGATCGTCGTGGACGGCCAGGTCATCGAGTCGAACCGCGATCTCGTGGTGAGAGACTGAACCGTGTCCGCACGCCGCATCCGGCTGCTGGGCCGCCCGGACGCAGGCGGCGTGCAGTTGCGCGGAAACAAGCCGTGGGCGATCACCGCCTACCTCGCGCTGGCCGATGTCCCGGTTCTGCGCGCACGGCTCATGTCTTTGCTGTTCGACAGCGCGCAGGACCCCGCCGCCGCCCTGCGGTGGAATCTCGGCCAGGTGCGCCGCCTGCTCGGCCGGCCCGATGCCCTGTCCGGGCCGGTGCTGAGCCTTCCCGGCGGCGCTGCGTGCTTCGATGTCGACGTACTCGGGGCCGCGCGCTGGCAGGACGCGGTCGAACTGGACGGGCTCGGCGGGGAGCTGCTCGAAGGCATGCAGTTCCCCGGCTGTGCGGCCTTCGAGACGTGGCTGATGGGCGAGCGGCGCCGCCTGGCCGCGCTGACCGAGGCCGCACTGCAGGAAGCGACACTCAATGCCCTGAGCGTCGGCAACCTCGACGACGGCGTCAGGTACGCCAGCCGCCTCGTCACGCTGAACCCCCGGGCGGACACCCATCAGGAACTGCTCATCCGCGCGTACGCGATGAGCGGTGACCCGCTGGCCGCGCGCCGGCAGCTGGCGTCGGCCGTGCGGCTGTTCCGACGTGAACTCGGCTGCGACCCGCAGCCGTCGGTGTTCCTGGCGGCCGAAGCCGCGCCGGCCAAGGCTGACGTCGCGTCCACTCCGGCCCGGGTCCGGGCGCTGCTCGGGGCCGGGCAGGCGCAAGTCGCCGCTGGCGCGCTGGACGCGGCGGTGCAGGTGCTGCGGGCCGCGTGCGAGGAGGCGGACGGCACCGGGGACGCGGCTCTGGCCGCCACTGCCCATCTCGCGCTGGGCTCGGCGCTCATCGGCGCCGGTACCGCGCGCCACACCGAAGGCGAGATCGCGCTCCAGCGCGCCATCAATCTCGCCCGGGAATCCGGTCAGCGGCCGACCGCCGCGGCCGCGTACCGCAACCTCGCCGGATCTGATGTTCTGCGCGGGATCTACCCGCGCGCCGACCGCAGGCTGGCGGAGGCCGAGTCGCTGGGGAGCGGAGAAGCCGGCGAAGTCGTGGAGGTGGCGGCGATTCGCGGTGTCAGCCTGCTCGACCGTGGCGACATCGACGCGGCGATCGCCGTCTTCCGCCACGGGCTCGACGCCGATCCAGGCCGGGGACACGCCTTTCTGCCGATCATGCTGACCCACGCCGGACGGGCCTGCCTGCTGGCCGGCGACTTCCCCGCGGCCCGCGGGCACCTGGACCAGGCGCTGCAGATCGCGCAGACACGTTCCTGGGCCGGCGTCACGGCGGCCCCGCTCGCGCTGCTCGGTCATGTCGCGGTGGCCACCGGTGATCTGGTGACGGCGCGGGACCTGCTCCAGGAGGCTCTCGCCCGCGCATGCCAGGCCGGGGACCCGTGCTGGGAGACCTGGGCGGCACACGGTCTTGGCCTGCACGCTGCCGGCCGCGGTGATCTGGGCGCCGCGCTGCGTCACCTCGCCGACGCGGTCACCCGCAGCCGTCCGACCCGCGGCGGGCACCTCTGGTCGCACGTCTGGGCGATGACCGACGCGGCGCGTCTCGGTCGCCGCCTGGCCGATCCGCGCCACGTGACCTGGCAGGAGGAAGCCCTCGCGACCGCGCAACGCTGCGGGATGCGAGCGCTGGCCGGCCAGCTGCTCCCGGGCGCGGACTCGACGTGACGACCTCTCGCCGGCGTGCAGCCGGCACCGGGGAGCCCGGGTCACCCGTCACGAGTGATCCGGGGTGCGGCAGCCGGGCGGTAGCGTGCTGTGTGGTCCGGCATGTACTAACACGGTGGGGCACGTCTGGCGGTACTGGAGGTAAACGATGGCAGTTGACACGTTCCTGGCCTATGTCGGGGTGTATGACAACGTCGCCTACGCGGACGCCGATTATGAGGCGGTCAAGGATCTGCACACCAAGGCGGGCCTGATCGATGCCTATGACGCCGCGGTGGTCGAGCGCCGGGCCGACGGAAAGGTCAAGATCACGAAGAAACATGAGACGCCGACGCGGGTGGGGGGTGTGCTCGGCGCTGGGGCGGGACTGGCCACCGGCCTGGTGGTGGCCCTGTTCCCGTTCGCCGCGATCGGCGGGGGCCTGCTCGCGGTCACCACCGGCGGCGGCGCGGTGCTGGGCGCGCTGGCCGGTCACGCCGCGGCGGGGATGAGCCGCAAGGATCTGAAGGAGCTCGGCGAGCACCTGGACGCCGGGCAGGCGGGCCTGGTGGTAGTCGCGGTGTCGGATATGGGGGCGAAGGTCGAGCGGGCGATGAAGCAGGCGCGGAAGGTGGAGGCCAGGGAGCTGAAGGCCGACAACGCCGAGATCGAAGCCGACGCCAAGTCCACTGAGGCCTGATGTCGGCGGCGTATCGGATCCTGATACGGGAGTTACCGCGGCAGGAAGTCAGGCAGCAGGCTGTTGACCTGGTCTGGGGCATCCAGGTGTAGCCAGTGACCCGGCCCGTCCAGGCGCTCGTACCGCCACGGACCCGCAAGGGTGACCGGGCCGGCCATCGGGCTGCCGTGTGACGGACAATAGGCTGACGCCATGACGTTCCCACCGGGCGGGGCCGCCCGTCCGGCGTGCGCGGCTGCCGACGAGGCGCTGACCGCGGCCGCGTTCTGTACCGGGGATCTCGCCGCGGCGGAGCGGCTCTGCGCCGAGGCACGGGCGCTGGCCACGCGGGCTGGCGACCGTGAGGGTGAGGCCTTCGCCGTCGGCGGCCTGGGGATGGCGCTTCATTACCGCAACATCGCCAGGCTGGTCGATGGCGTGGCGCCAGCCGATGCCGACGTGGCCGCCGAAGAGGAACTGATGCGCCGCGCGCTGGCCATCTGGCAGGAAACCGGAGATCCGGCCGGCACGGCCCGGGGTTTGTTCGGCGTGAGCCTGGTATTCCAGGTGCTGCGCCGTGACTGGGACGCCGGGATGCCGTACCTGTGGCAGTCGTTCGGCCTGGCCGAAGCGGTCGAGGAAAGCGGCGACCTGTACGGGTGCTCGGAGATTCACCGGCACCTGGGCTTTTACTACCTCGC
>Ga0318495_10000694_pt1 | contig 10920 bp, 14 predicted proteins | sample GRESIP108b1f25_FD_203752 | JGI IMG/M metagenome (GOLD analysis project Ga0318495, IMG submission 203752) | Tropical soil microbial communities from Luquillo Experimental Forest, Puerto Rico - GRE.SIPMG.108b1f25 | ecosystem: Environmental > Terrestrial > Soil > Tropical forest > Bulk soil...
ATCCATAGGACTGCGTGAACGCGTTCACCCGCGGGTTGAACCCGCGGGCCAGGATGTCGGCGCGGATCTCCTCCCGCAGCGAGCGCCAGCGGTAGAGGCGCTTCTGGATCTGCGGCGGCGCGCTCTCGCCGAACTGCTCGATGAACTTCACGCCCCGATCCACGGCCACCCAGGCCATCAGCTTGGAGTGGGTGAACTGGAGGTGGCTCTTGCCGCGGATCTCCCAGATCCCCTCGTCCGGCCGCTGCCAGTTCTTGGCCACGAAGCCGATCAGCGCCTGCACCAGGTTCCAGTCGAGCGGGGTCTTCTGCACCGCGCCGTGCACCCGCGCCTCGTACAGCGTGTTCAGCGTCTCGCCATAGACGTCGAGCTGGAACTGATCGTAGGCGCCGTTGCCGATCCGCACCGGCCGCGACTCCTCGTAGCCCGGCAGCCAGGGCAGCTCGACCTCGGTGAGGCGGTGCTCGCCACCGATGCCGTACATGATCTGCGCCTGGGCGGGAGCGCCGGCGATCGCGCGCATGAGCCAGTCGCGCCAGGCTCGCGCCTCGTCCATGTACCCTCCCCGCATCAGCGCGTCGAGGGTGAGGGTGGAGTCGCGCAGCCAGCAGTAGCGGTAGTCCCAGTTGCGGACGCCGCCGAGCTCCTCCGGCAGCGAGGTGGTGGCGGCGGCGACGATGCCGCCAGTGGACTCCTGCGTGAGCGCCTTCAAGGTGATCAGCGAACGGACCACCGCGTCACGGTAAGGGCCCTGGTACCGGCAGCGCTCGGACCACTTGCGCCAGTAGCTCTCCGTCGCAGACAGCTCCCGATCCGCGTCGAGCGGCTGCCCGGTGTGCTCCAGGTGCTCCAGGTGGGACTCGTAGAACGCGATGCTGAACGGGAGCCGCTCCCCGGCGCGCACCACGAAGTCCGCCTCGACCCGCGCCTCCTCCACGTCCGCCTCGAGCGCGACGGGGCTGCTGAACGCGAGCGCGTCCGGTCCGGAGACGAACGTGGCCCGGCGGCCCTCGATGCGGATCCAGGGGATCAGCTTGCCGTAGGCGAAGCGCACCTTGAGGTCGCAATGCATCGGCACCTCGCCCTCGATGCCCTCGACGATCCGGATCACGTCGTGCTCGACGGCTCCAGGGGGCATGAAGTCGATCACGCGGGCACGGCCGGTGTCGCAGGTCACCTCCATCTCGAGGATCAGGGTGTCCTCGCGGTACCGCTGGACGACGTTCCGCACCTCCGTCGCGGGCCGGAGCGTCCAGTATCCGTGGTTGTCGTTGCCGAGGAGCCGGGCGAAGCAGGCGTCGGAGTCGATCCGCGGCAGGCACAGCCAGTCCAGTGACCCGGTGCGAGAGACCAGCGCAATGGTGGTGAGATCACCGATCAGCCCGTAGTGCTCGAGTGGAGAGGCCATCCCTCGAAGCTGAAGACGCTCTCGGCGGACGCAAATCCCTGGTCAGCGCCCGGGCGAACAGGCCCGAAGCAGCACGCGCGCTGGCGCGCCGTCTGCCCCGGCCAGGCGCAGCGGCAGGCAGATCAGCTCGTAGCTCCCTGGCTCCACGGTGGAGAGGTCCAGCCCCTCGATGATGCAGATCCCCTTCTCCAGCAGGGCCACGTGGGTCGGCACCCCTTCATCCATCCCCGCGATGGACAGGTAGTCGATTCCCACGGTGCGCACCTGGCGCTCGGCGAGGAGCGTCGCCGCCTCCAGCGAGAGGTGGACGAAGTCGGTGAGGAAGCGATCCGTCTTCCAGCCGCGGGCCGAATTCCCGGTCTTGAGGAGCAGCCGCTCCCCTGGGCGTGGATCCACGGCCAAGAGCTGCGACGCGCCGATCGATGGCCCGTCCCCCACCTCGACCACCCGGGCTTCGCCGAGCAGGTGATCGAGCGGGATCGCGTCCACCCCCGTGCCGTCGGCCAGGAAGTGAACCGGAGCGTCGACGTGGGTGCCGGAGTGCACGCCGAGAGAGAGGCGCGAGACGGTCGCCGGATCTCCCTTGGCCACGTCCATGGTGCGGACGAGCTCGATCGGCGGATTGTCCGGCCAGCGCACCATCCCCGAGCGCACCGGCACCGAGACGTCGATCCACGCACCGGGGGCGTGTGGCGCGCTCATGACCGGCTCGCGTCCGCGAGATGAACCACGTGCTTGATCCCGCTGCGCGCGGCGATCAGGGCGGGCACCTCGTCGATCGGGTGGCGCTCGGTGATCAGCGATCGGACCCCCTCCGGAAAGAGGAACATGCCCTGCTCGAGCTCGCTGAGCGCGGTCTCGAAGGCGCTCCGGCTGGCGTTCACCGTGCCGAACACGAGCTGGTTCTTGAGCACGAGGCCTCGCATCATCGTGTCGGTGTCGACCAGCCGCGGTTTGCCCGGGGCGGGGACCCCGGTGAACACCAGGAGCCCGTTGGCGGCGAGCGCGCCGAGGGCGTCGAAGCCGACGCCCGAGATCCCCACCGCCTCGTAGATCAGATCCATCGCGCCGATCTTCTGGGCGAACGCTCCCAGCGGCACCTCGGAGCCCGAGACGTAGGTGGCGCCGAGGTCGTGGGCGATCTTCGCCCGCACGTCGGTGGCCGGCTCGAGCGAGTAGACGAAGACGTCGAGGTGCCGGACCGCCATGCTCAGCGCGCCGAGCAGCCCCACCGGCCCGGCGCCGAGGACCAACCCGCGCACCCGCCGGCGTTCCCACGGCAACCGCTGCTGGATCGCCGCTCCCTGCTCGGCCGCCTTGGCCGCGATCGACAGCGGCTCGGTGAGGACCGCCACCTCGGCCAGCTTGCGGTGCACGGGAACCAGGTACTCGTCCTCCTCCACCACGTACTCCTGGAGGAAGCCATGCGCCTCCTTGATCCCCCGCTCGGCGAAGTCGACGGTGACGCAGAAGTCCTGCCGGTGGGCGCGGCACGGCTCGCAGTGACGGTGCGGGCAGGGGCGCCGGACGGTGGGGACCACCAGCTCGCCTTTCCGGACCGCGGTCACCTCGGGTCCGGTCTCCACCACCTCGGCGAGCGCCTCGTGGCCGAGGATCAGGTGGTCGGAGCCCGCAGGAGGGGTGCCGTAATGGAAGGCGCCGATCTCGCGGTCGGTGCCACAGATGCCCACCTCGAGGATCCGGAGCAGGACCTGGTTGCCCGTGACCGGTGGAGGATGGGGCTGGTCGATGACCCGCACCTGCTTCGTCTTCGGGAACACTGCGACTGCCCGCATCGTGGACCCCTGCACACGCGGTATCGGCGGCCTGAGGCGTCGTTCGCGAAAACGCTGACCATCTGCCTTTAGCGTTTCAACCAGGCAGGTAGACGTCGCCGCGCCAGGGCGCTGACTCGGGAATCGAACGAGGAGGCAGCCCGAAGCGCGTTTTGACGCTCCCGGTTGGGGCCCTGAAGCGCCCGCTCACTTGCGCGTCGGGGGGTCCGTGCACACCACAAGTAGGTCAGTTGCGTCGCCGTCCTGTCGTCCCTCGCCACAGAGGAGGTCGCCGTGCAGCAGCTCGCGAGTACGCGCGCCGCCCTCCGGCATGTCGTGCCGTGCCCGCTCTGCGGTGACTCGTTCGACTTGGTCTCGGCGCCCTGGTGCGGCTGTGACCGCGGCCACCCCTCGAAGATCTGTCCGTCGTGCGAGCGGTGCCTGTGCAGCCACCCCGACTACGGCCGCGAGGCGCTCTGGCGCGAGCCGCCGGCGGCGTTGCGCCTTCGCGGCTTCGACAAACTTTTCATCTACTACTTGTGAGGAGCAGCAGGTCATGGCATCCGCGGAGTGCGTGATCACGAGGGAGTGGGAAGGCGACCGGGTCGTGCTGCGCATCGCCGGGGTGTTCGACCGGACGAATGCCTGGACGTTGCGGGATCGCGTCGACCGCGAGACCGCCCCCGAGGTGCTCCTCGACTTCAGCCTGGTTCGAGACTTCAGCGATCTGGGCGTGGCAGTGCTCGCCCAGGGAGTCCACTCCTCCGGCCGGCGCGTGCAGTTCCGCGGCCTGCGGCAGCACCAGCTCCGCATCTTCCGCTACTGCGGCGTGTCCGTGGACGAGGTCTCCGCACGGGAGGCCGTCGCCGTGTCCTCCACGTCACCGGCGGGCGAGGCCCCTCCCCCCTCGGCGCCAACGCCCAAGCACGCGTGATCCATCACCGCCAGGAGGCAGGCGCCTTCACCGGCGTCTTCCCGACCTGGCGCAGTCGCGCCTCGATCGTCGAGGTAGCGGACGTTCTGCTTCTGCAGCTCCTGCTGCACCTGCATCCCGAGCTGCATCTCCTGATCGTCCGAGATGAGCGCCTTCGCCACCGCGGTCTCGGCGGCCGCCCGCTGCCGCTCGGCGCAGCCGCCGAGCCCGATGGCGAGGGACGAGGAACGCGAGGACAGGCCGCGCACCTGCCGACGCCGGCACGGCCCCGCTCCCTCAAGGCACGCTCGCAGCGCCGCGCCGCATCACGGCGAAGATGAGGCTGATGACGGCGAGCACGAGCAGCACGTGCAGCCACCAGCCCATCGTGGCACCGGACACCATGCCGAGCGCCCACAGCACGAACAGGATGATCGTGATCGTCCACAGCATCGGGACACCCCCTCTCACGCATCACGTTGCGCATCGTCGGACCGGTCCAGAAGCGGGAACGCGTCCGGGCGGCCCCCGCGAGGGCTGCGGACGGCCCGGCAGCCGTGATCGCGTCCGACGGCTAGATCGAACGTGGGACCGGGAGTGCCCCCATGCCGAGAGCGATCTGGAGCGGGTCCGTGAGCTTCGGGCTCGTGAACGTGCCCGTGAAGCTGTTCAGCGCGGTGTCGCAGAAAGAGGTGCGCTTCAACATGCTCCACGACGCGGACGGTGGCCGGATCCGGCTCCACCGCTTCTGCGAGGTGGAGGAGAAGGAGGTGCCCTTCGAGCACATCGTGAAGGGCTACGAGGTCGGGCCGGGCCGCTACGTCACGCTCACCGACGAGGAGCTCGACGCAGCGGACCCGAAGGCCGCGCGCTCGATCGAGATCCAGGAGTTCGTGGCGCTCGACGAGATCGACCCCATCTACTACGACCGCACCTACTACCTCGCGCCCGACCGCGGCGCGGGGAAGGCCTACGCCCTCCTGCTCGAGACGATGCGCCGGACGAAGAAGGTGGCGCTCGGGCGCGTCGTGCTGCGCACGAAGCAGTCCCTGTGCTGCCTGCGCCCGCTCGGCGAGGTGCTCGCGCTCGCGACCCTGAACTACGCCGACGAGATCAACGAGCGCGAGGGGCTCGTGGGCGAGTCCGCCGGCGAGCCGTCGGAGCGGGAGCTCGAGATGGCGGAGCGGCTCGTGGAGTCGCTCGCGGCGCGCTTCGAGCCGGAGAAGTTCAAGGACGAGCACCGCGAGAAGGTGCTCGCCATCGTGGAGCGGAAGGCGGCCGGCGAGGAGGTGGTCGCGCCCGCCGAGCCGGCCCGCGAGGCCAAGGTCGTGAACCTCGCCGACGCGCTCGCCGCGAGCCTCGCCGCCGCGAAGGGCGGACGGCCGCCGGCCCCCGCCGCCGAGCCGCACGGGACCGCCGAGCGGCGCCACCGCGCCGCCGCGGCCGCGCGCACCGCGCGGCCGAAGAAGAAGAAGGCGTGAGATGGCGCCGCGGAAGAAGGTCGTGGAGGTGGAGGTCGACGGGCACCGCCTCGAGCTCTCGAACCTCGACAAGGTCTTCTACCCGGAGGCCGGGTTCACCAAGGGTGACGTGCTCGACTACTACGTGCGCGTGGCACCGGTGCTGCTGCCGCACCTGCGCGACCGCCCGCTCACGCTGAAGCGGTACCCGGACGGCGTGAACGGGATGTTCTTCTACGAGAAGCGCTGCCCGCGCCACCGGCCGTCGTGGGTGAAGACGGAGAAGGTCTGGAGCGAAGGGAACGACGAGTACATCGACTACTGCGTGGTGGACGGCGTGGCGACGCTCGCCTGGTGCGCGAACATCGCGGACCTCGAGCTGCACACGCCGATGTCCTTCGCGCGCGAGATCGAGCGGCCCACGATGCTGGTCTTCGATCTCGATCCCGGCCCGCCGGCCGGGGTCGTCGAGTGCTGCGAGGTCGCGCTCCTGCTGCGCGAGCTCTTCGAGCGGCTCGGGCTGCGGTCGTTCCCGAAGACCTCCGGCTCCAAGGGGCTCCAGATCTACGTGCCGCTGAACGGCCCCACCTCGTACGCGCAGACGAAGACCTTCGCCCACGCCGTGGCGAAGCTCCTCGAGGCCCGGCACCCCGACCGGATCCTGTCGCGGATGGCGAAGGCGCTGCGGGTGGGGAAGGTCTTCGTGGACTGGAGCCAGAACGACGTCCACAAGACCACGGTGTGCGTGTACTCGCTCCGCGCGAAGGAGCGCCCCACGGTGTCGACCCCGCTGCGCTGGAGCGAGGTGGAGCACTGCGCGCGCGGGCGCGACGGCGCGCGGCTCGTGTTCGAGGCGAAGGACGTGCTCGCGCGGGTGAAGCGGCACGGCGACCTGTTCGAGCCGACGCTCACGCTCCGGCAGGAGCTGCCCTCGCCGCCGGCGGTCGAGAAAAACCGCGGCGCCGCCCGGTGACCCAGGCGGCGCCGCGCCCCCTCCTCCCGGGCGCCGCGCACAGGGCGCGAGCGGCCGGCTGCGTTCAAGCTGCGAACGCACGGGCACGCCCGCAACCGCGGAGCGCTCGCGGCCCGGGGCGGCGTACCCAGGCTCGCGCCACCGCCGGCCACCCGGGGCCTCGCCCGGCCGACACCACGCGCGAGCAGGCGCGCGGGTGCGCGCGATGGATAGCTTGCCACGGGGCCCGGCGCGCGCCGGGCTGAGGGAGGGGCCATGGCGGAGCCGCGTTCCACGGCAGGCATTCGCGAGCTGCCGCTGCGGGAGGTGGTCTCGGCGGTGGCCGCGAAGGCGAGCGAGCTCGCGCGCGCCGAGGTCGCCCTCGCCAAGGCCGAGGTGAGGCAGGACATCCGCTCCGAGATCCGGATGGCGAGCGGGCTCGGGATCGCCGGCGTGTGCGCGATCCTCACAGTCGCGCTCCTCCTCGTGTCGGTGGTCTTCGCCCTGGACGAGTCGGGGACGATGCCGGGCTGGGCCGCGTCGCTGGTGGTCGCCGGCGTGGTGCTCGCGATCGGGACGGTGGCCGGCCTCATCGGCTGGGCGAAGCGGGTGAAGTCGCCGCTCGACTCCACGCGGCGATCGCTCACCGAGAGCGTGAAGTGGACGAAGGAGCGGTTCGCGTGAAGGAACTGGACGGCAGCCCTCACCGGATCGAGGGCCACATCGAGACGCTCCGCCACGAGCTCGGCGATCTGATCGGCGAGCTGGACCGCCGCCGCCTCGCGGCCTTCGACCTGCGGGCGCACGCGCGACGGCACCCGGTGGCGCTGGCGGTCGCCGGCGTGCTGCTGGCCGCGCTCGTCGGCACCGGCGTGGCGCTCGCCGTGCGCCGGCGGAACGAGCGCGAGCGGCCGGTGAACCGGGCGCGGCGCGCGCGGCGGGCCATGGAGCGGCTCATCGACGATCCGGACCGCTTCGCGCACGAGCCGGCCGTGCGCGAGAAGATCCTCGCCGCCGCGGGGACGGCGCTCGCTTCGATCCTCGTGAGGCGCGCGATGAGCCGCGTGGTGCCGCGGCGGGCGGCGGCGTCTCCGGTAGGGGTGGAGTGATCCCGCGCTCGCGGACGGACCCCTCGGGCCGCTTGTCGTCCCGGAGGCCCTGGAACGACGGGTGGCGGAGCTTGCCGTCCGACGTCCACTCGGCGAACGCGACCTGCGCGACGAGCCGCGGCCGCACCCACCGCGCGTCGCGCATCCGCGGCGCGCCGGCGGCGGGCGGCTCGTCCACGCGGTCGGGCTCGAGCGCGCGCTGGAGGCGCACGCGGACCGCGTCGGTGTACCCGGTGCCTACCTTCCCCGCGTAGCGGAAGCCCTTCCCTTCCCACACCGCCAGCAGGAGCGCCCCGATGCCCGGCGCGCCGTTCCGGAGCAGCGTGTACCCCACGATCGCGAGCTCCTGCCGGTTCGCGACCTTCACCTTCAGCCACGCGCGCCCGCGCCCGCCCGCGTAGGCCGAGGCGGCGCGCTTCGCCACGATCCCCTCCCAGCCCTCGCGGCGCGCCCGCTCGAGCGCGGCGCCGATCGGGCCCGGCACCGCCTCCGCGAGCGCGATCCCCGGCGGCGCCGGCGAGAGGAGGCTCGCGAGCAGCTCCTGCCGCTCCTCGATCGGGCGCGCCCGGAGATCCGCGCCCTCGAGCCAGAGGAGGTCGAAGACGACGTAGCTCGTGGCCGCCCCGCCCTGGAGCGCCTGGAACGTGGAGCTCGCCGGGGCCGCGCCGCCGACGATCTCGCCGTCGAGCACCGCCTCGCCCACCACGATCCGCGCGAGCGCGCGCGGGATGGACGGGAAGCGCGGCGCGAGGTCGAGCCCGTTGCGGCTCTGGATCGACACCTGCCCGCCCGAGATCCCTGCGAGCGCCCGGAACCCGTCGTACTTCACCTCCAGGATCGCGTCCGCGGGCACCGAGTCGGCGGTGGCGAGCGTCGCGAGCGCGGGCGGCCACACGCGCAGGAGCAGGTCGATGGGGCTGGCGTGGCGCGCGCGCACCGTCTTCGCCGCCACCGGGCCGCGGGTCACGTGCCGTCCGCTCACCACCGACTCCGGCCGCGCGACGACGACGTCGAGCCTCGCGTCCTCCAGGCCGTCCTTCGCCTTGAAGAAGAGCCAGGCGCTCTTCCCCGGCGCGCCGCCCCGGGCCGTCCGCACGAGGTGCCAGCGTCCGCGCAGCTTCTCTCCATGGAGCTCCAGCACGAGGTGGCCCTTCCGCTTCATCGCCGCCGCCTGACCCGGCGGGTCGGTGTCGAAGGTGCCCCGGTCCCAGATCAGCGAGTCGCCGGCGCCGTACTCTCCGTCCGGGATACGGCCCTCGAACGCGCCGTACGCGATCGGGTGGTCCTCGGTCTCCACCGCGAGCCGCTTCACGGCCGGGTCGTACGAGGGCCCCTTCGGCACCGCCCAGCTCGCGAGGACGCCGTCGATCTCGAGCCGCAGGTCGTAGTGCAGCCGCCGCGCGTGGTGCTTGTGCACCATGAAGGTGGGCGCGCTCGCTCGCCGCCGCGCCGGCGCGTCCGGCGGCGGCTCGGGCGTCACGTCGAAGTGCCGCTTCCGCTCGTAGGTCTCGAGCTTGCGGGCCATTCCAGCTGTCTAGGCGCGGGAGGCGCGCGTCGCAGCCGCCGCCGCGAAGGCCTCGACGGCGTCGGCGAGGAGCGCCGGATGGTCCGGTCGCACGATGCGCTTCCACGCGAGGGCCCAGCCCGTGACGAAGGCGAGCTCCAACGGGGCGTCGAGCAGGTACGCGGGAGAGATGCGGCGGCGCACGCCGGCGTACCACAGGTCCACCACCGCGAGCGCTGCCGAGGTGCGCGATCGGCCATGCCCCGGTCGCCGCGAAGAAGAGCCCCTGCGCCAGTGCGAGCTTCGAGGCCAGCGGATGCGGCATGCCCCTCAAGCTGCGACACGGGCAGGGCAGCGGCAGCGCCGGAGGCCGGCCAGCCTCGCGAACGCAAGGGGATCAGCCGCGCGGAAGCGCCTCGAGCGCGGCGCGCACCGCCGCGAGCCCCACGTGAAGCCGGGCGCCGTCCCAGAGCGCGGGCGTCTCGGCGCCGCCGTGCGCCGCGAGCACGGCGCGGTCGTCGTCGAAGTCCACGTTGCGGAAGTCGACCTGGTCCTTCACGCCGAGCGACGTGACGAGGCGGCGCGCGGTGGCGGAGTCCGGTTCCGCGATCCGGTGGAAGAGCTCGTACACGGCGGGAGCCTACCGCGCGCGAGAGGCGCGTACACGACCCCCTCCGCCGCCTGCAGCGGGGGAGAGGGCGGAGGGAGCTAGGCGACGTCCGGCACGCCGAGCGCGGGCAGCCGGATGCGGAGCGGCTCGAGCTGGTGCTCCGCCGTCACGCGCACCACGCGGTGCGCCGCGGGATCGGCGAGGAGCTTCTTCAGGAGCGCCTGGTTCAGCCCATGGCCGCTCTTCACCGCGGTGAGCGCGCCGATGATCGGCATGCCGCACAGGGCGAAGTCGCCGATCGCGTCGAGCGCCTTGTGGCGCGCGAACTCGTCGGGGAAGCGCAGGCCCTCGGGGTTCAGGATCGAGAACTCGTCGATGACGATGGCGTTGTCGAGGCTGCCGCCCTGCGCGAGCCCCATCGCCTTCATCCGCTCGATGTCCCGCAGGAAGCAGAAGGTGCGGGCCGGGGCGACCTCGCGCGCGAAGCGCCGGTCGTTGAAGGTGAAGTGGAAGGTCTGGTCGCTGATGAGCGGGTGCTTGAAGTCGACCGTGAACCGGACGGACGGCTCGGGCGCGGGATCGAGGCGCGCGAGCTTGTCGCCGTCGCGGATCTCGACCGACTGCTGCACGACGAGGAACCGCTTCCCCGCGCGCTGCGTGACGATGCCCGCCTCCTGGAGGAGGTACACGAAGGGCGCCGCCGAGCCGTCGAGGATCGGGATCTCCGGCCCGTCGATCTCGACGCGGCAGTTGTCCACGCCGAGGCCGGCGAGCGCCGCGACCACGTGCTCCACGGTGGCGACGCGCGCCGAACCCTTCGCGATCGAGGTGCTGAGGGTGGTGTCGACCACCGACTCCGAGCGCGCCGGGATCTCGACGCCGAGATCCATCCGAACGAAGGTGATGCCCGCGTCGACGGGTGCTGGGGCGAACGTGAGGGTGGCCGGCTTGCCCGAATGCAGGCCGACACCCGTGCAGCTCACCCGCTTCGATACCGTCCGCTGGTTCCAGGAAGCCATCGTTCGCCTTGTCCCTCTTCCCCCGCTGCCCAACTCCCACCCGAACCTACCGGCATGGCTCAGGATCCCGTCGCCGGGACTGCCCGCCGTTCAGCAATCCACATGCCACAAGCCCCCTGAACGGGTCCTCGGATGGGTCTACCAGACCCGCCTTACAAACGGCCGTTTTT
>Ga0318495_10000695_pt1 | contig 10915 bp, 11 predicted proteins | sample GRESIP108b1f25_FD_203752 | JGI IMG/M metagenome (GOLD analysis project Ga0318495, IMG submission 203752) | Tropical soil microbial communities from Luquillo Experimental Forest, Puerto Rico - GRE.SIPMG.108b1f25 | ecosystem: Environmental > Terrestrial > Soil > Tropical forest > Bulk soil...
GGTGATGCCCGCTGCGGACATACGCAGATCGTTTGCGGCCACGACTCACGGATCGAGCGTCCGTCAGTGCTCGCCGAGGAACTGCTTTGCCGCCTCCACTGCCTGCGCGCCGAGATCGTTGTGCCCGACGCCGGCAAATCGCACGAAACGTTTGGGCGCGTTGATCAAGCCGTAGAGCCGCTCCGCCAAGGCCATCGGCACGATATCGTCGCGCTCGCCGTGCAACACCAGCACCGGCGCCGTGACCTTGCCGATGCGCAAGTCTGAGTGGAACTGGTCCTTCATCAGTAGCCGTACCGGCACGAACCAGTATGTGTGCGCCCCGACATCGGCGGCGGAGGTGAACGGGGATTGCAGGATGAGGTGCCCGACCGGCTTTTGTGCCGCGAGCGCCACCGCAACGCCGGTGCCGAGCGATTCGCCCCAGAGCACGATGCGTTCCGCCGGGTAGCGCGCGCGCGTGAAGGCGTAGGCCGCCAACGCGTCGTTGACGAGGCCCGCCTCGGTCGGCGCGCCGCTTGAGCCGCCATAACCGCGGTAGCTGAGCGCCACGAGCCCGGTCCCGTCGGCGGTCAGATCGCGGAAGCGATCGACCCGTCCGCGCAGCGAGCCGCCGTTGCCGTGGAAATAGAGCACCACCGGCTTGTCCCCGCGCGGGCGCACATGCCAGGCGATCACGCGCTCGCCGTCGGCGGTGTCGAGCACCACCTCTTCCGCCTCCGGCAGGCCCGCCGCGGCGGGCGCCGTGCGAAAGCGCTCGGGAAAATACTGCATCGCGCGCTGCCCGAAATAGAGCAGCGCGACGATGGCGCCGTAGCCGAGGAACGTGAAGATCACGAGCCACTTGAGGGTGTTCATTGCCCGGTCATACCACGGCGGCTTACAGTTGCCCCCAGGGATCCGCACGAGTGGGGAAAGCAAGATGAATTCTTCGCAGGCACGCCGGACGATCGCCGCCGGCATGATCGGCAACGTGCTCGAATGGTACGATTTTGCAATCTACGGCTATTTCGCCACCGCGATCGGACGTCACTTCTTTCCGCACGAGGATGCGGTCGCCCAGCTGCTTTCAGCCTTCGGCGTGTTCGCGCTCGGTTATCTGATGCGGCCCGTCGGCGGCGTGGTGGTCGGCCACATCGGCGACCGCTTCGGGCGGCGCGCGGCGCTCACCTTCTCGGTCGCCGCCATGGCGATCCCGACCTTCCTGATCGGGCTTCTGCCGGGATACGCGACGCTCGGCCTGCTGGCGCCGATCGCGCTGACGTTGTTGCGCATGGTGCAGGGGCTTTCGGTCGGCGGCGAATATACCAGCTCGATGGTGTTCCTGGTCGAGCACGCGCCGGACGGCCGGCGCGGCTTGATGGGCGCGCTGGCATCGTCCGGGGCCTCCGGCGGCATCTTACTCGGGTCGGCCGTCGGTGCGGGCTTTGCCGCGTCGATGTCGGACGCAACGCTCGACGCCTGGGGTTGGCGCATCCCGTTCCTGCTTGGCCTGGTGGTGGGGATCGCCGGTTACCTTCTGCGCCGCCATGTGCTGGATAACGCGCCCGCGGAGCGGCGCAAGCGCGCTCCGATCATCGAAACGCTGCACGATTACTGGCGGATCGTCCTTGGCTTCGCCGGCCTCTCCGTGTTCAACGCCGTCGGCTTCTACGTCGGCTTCGTCTACCTCGTGAGCTGGCTGCAGACCGCCGACGGCATTGCGCCCGCCCGCGCGCTCGAGATCAATTCGCTGAGCATGGCGGTGCTGTTGCCGGTCGTGATAGCGACCGGCCTCTTGACCGACCGCATCGGGCGCAAGCCCGTTCTCCTGCTCGCGTGCATTCTCGGCTTCGTCGGCGCACTGCCGGTGTTCCTGCTGTTGAACCATCCGTCGGCACTATTGGCGCAGCTCGGACAGCTCGGCCTCGTCGCGATGATCGGGCTCTATGGCGGCGCGCAGCCCACCATCATGGTGGAGGCGGCGCCGCTGCCGGTGCGCTGCACGGCGGTAGCGCTCGGCTACAACATCAGCCTCGGGGTCATCGGCGGCTCGACGCCGCTGGTCGCGACCTGGCTGGTCAATCGTACCGGCGACGAGATCGCGCCGGCGTTCATGGTCATGGCCGCGGCCGCCGTTACCTTCGCGACGCTGCTGTGGTTTCGCGAGACGTATCGCACCCCGTTCATCGGAGGACGTTCCGGCGCGGTTGCCGCCTACGCGTGACGCGCGCCGCATGCCGTCAAAGCCGCAAGGCAGCCTCCGGCGGGGTGAATTTCAGCTTCAGCGCCTCGGCGACCGCCCGGTGGGTGATCGCGCCCTCGTAGACGTTGAGGCCGTGGCGCAGATGCTCATCTTCGCCCAGCGCGCGGCGATAGCCCTTGTCGGCGAGCGCCAGCACGAATGGCAGCGTCACGTTGTTGAGGGCGAACGTCGACGTGCGCGCGACCGCGCCAGGCATGTTGGTGACGCAATAGTGCACGACGTCGTAGAGGATGTAAGTCGGCGCCGAGTGCGTCGTCGGCCGTGACGTCTCGGAGCACCCGCCTTGATCGATGGCGATGTCCACGATGACGGAGCCCGCCTTCATGGCCTTGACGGTGTCGGCGGTGATGAGTTTCGGCGCCGCGGCGCCCGGTATCAGCACCGACGCAATCACGAGATCCGCCCGGCGGCACAGCGTCTCGATGGCATCGCTGGTGGAAAACACGGTGCGCACCCTGGCGCCGAGTTGGTTCGCGATCCGGCGCAGCACGTCCGGATTACGGTCGATGACGGTCACCGTCGCACCCATTCCCGCGCTGATCAGCGATGCGTGGCTGCCGGCGACGCCGGCGCCGAGGATCACTACGTCGGCCGGCGGGACGCCGGGGACGCCGCCGAGCAGCACCCCGCGGCCGCCGTTTCCCTTTTCCAGGCAACGCGCGCCGACATGCGGCGCCATGCGACCCGCGACCTCCGACATCGGCATCAACAGCGGGAGCGTGCCGTGGGGTGACGTCACCGTCTCGTAGGCGATGGCGATGACGCCCGATGCAACGAGATCGGCGGTCTGTTGCGGGTCGGCCGCCAGATGCAAATAGGTGAAGAGGACTTGCCCGGATTTGAGCTTCTTGCGCTCCGGCGCGAGCGGCTCTTTGACCTTCACGATCAGCTCGCTGCGCGCATAGACCTGATCGGCGTCGGGCACGATCTCAGCTCCGACCGAGCGGTAATGGGCATCGGCAATGCCGGCTCCCAGTCCGGCGCTCGTTTCGACGAGGACGTGGTGACCGTTCCTAGTCAGCTCGCGCACCGTCGAGGGCACCAGACCCACCCGATATTCGCTGTCCATGATTTCCTTCGGCACGCCAACCAGCATTTTTGCGATTCCGAATGTCATCCACCGGCCCTGCTCCGGAAAACCGGATTCGGGCGCGCAAATTCTACGTCTCGAGCGGCCCTGTGGCCACTACCGCGCATTCGTCGCTTGCTTCGATGCAAGTCGGCGCTGCTTGATTTCCGCCATCGGGTCGCGTTCCCTAACGTGCGTCAGTCGGTCAAGCGAGGAGCGCCACGTGAGCGAGGATCCCTACGCTGTCCTGGGCGTGAAGCCGGAGGCGACGCAGGACGAGATCCGCAAGGCCTATCGTCAGCTGGCGAAAAAGCTGCACCCGGATCTCAATCCCGGCGATAAGCAAGCGGAGGAGAAGTTCAAGCAAATCTCCGCCGCCTACGACGTCGTGGGGGATGCCGAGAAACGGGCGCGCTTCGACCGCGGCGAGATCGATGCCGCCGGGAACGAGCGGCCGCGCGAGCGCTATTACCGCGATTTCCACGGCGCCGGCGCCGAGCCGCACACCTACAGCAGCAGCGGCGGCTTCGCCGATTTCATGGATTCGGAGGATATCCTCAAGGACATGTTCGGGCGCGGCGGCGGCGAAGGCCGCTTTCGCATGCGCGGGCAGGATGCCCTTTACCGCCTGCCGGTCGAATTCCTGGACGCCTTGAACGGCGCAACCAACCGCATCACGCTGCCCGACGGCGGCACGCTCGATGTCGTCATTCCGGCCGGCACCAGGGATCAGCAGGTTCTGCGGCTGCGCGGCAAAGGTGGGCCGGGACTCGGCGGAGGTCCGCCCGGCGATGCGTTGGTGCAGATCGAGGTGCAGCCGCACAAGTTCTTCACCCGCAAGGGCGACGACATCCACCTCGAATTGCCGATCAGCCTGCCCGAAGCGGTGCTCGGAGCGAAGCTCGACGTCCCCACGCCGACCGGAGCGGTGCGCATGACGGTCCCCAAAGGCGCGAATACGGGGACGGTGCTTAGACTCAAGGGCAAGGGCGCGCCACGCAGCGACAAGACTCATGGTGACGAATACGTGACTCTCAAGATTGTGCTGCCGCAGCAGCTCGATCCGGAGATCGAGGAATTCGCGCGGCGCTGGCAAGCGGGGCAAGGCCAAAATCCCCGCCAGCATCTGGAGGTTTGAAATGATCTCGGTTCACGAATTTCTGATCCGCGCGCGCCTGGAGCATCGCTCGCTGGAAGCCTGGATCGCGGCCGGCTGGCTCATTCCGCCGCAAACCGAGCCGGAGCTGATGTTTTCCGACATCGACCTCGCGCGCGCCCAGCTCATTCGCGATCTGCGTGAGGACTTCGGCGTCAACGATGAAGGCATCTCGGTCATCCTGCATCTCGTCGATCAGATGCACGGCTTGCGCCGGAGCATGCAGGGACTGCTCGACGAAATGCGCGCCCGCGGAAGACCCGCCGACGAAGGATGACGGCCCTTGGGTGCCGGCTCGGCGGATGCCACCGCATCGCGCCGGCGCGTACTCCCGAACGCTGAGCCGTCATCGCTTCTCCGGCAAGGCGAACACGTAGATCTCGTTATGGCCACGCACGGTCTTGGTGCCGGCCACCCGCAGCGGGTTCGCCGTGGCTGATTGCCCGTCGCCGGTCATCACCGCGACGTACTGCCGCCCGTTCACCGCATAGGTGATCGTGCTCATCTGGATCGCTCCGCCGAGCACGGTCTCCCAGAGAATCTTGCCGCTGTCGGCGTCGAACGCCCGGAACCTGCGATTGAGATCGCCCCAGAACAGGAGATCGCCGGCCGTGACCAAAGCCGAGCCGTTTCCCGGCGCCGGCTGGGTGTGAATGCGCGCGATCCTGCCGGTCGAGAGGTCGACCTTGGCGATCGACGAGAAGGTCTTGGGATCCGATCCCGGACGCATGACGGCGCGGCGCGGACCCCAACCCTGCGGATTGGCGCTGTTCGCGGTCATGTCGAGACAGGCGTCGTGATAGGGAATGTAGAGCGCGTTCTTGCCGGGATGATAGGCCGTCGACCAGTAGCCTCTGGTGTTGTGGAAGCAGACCAGGATGCGGTCCTTGTCCTTCTTCATCACCGAATTCCAATTGATGTGCGTGCGCCCGGTATCGACGTCGATGGCGGAGATGTGGAATTCGGGGACGTCCAACGGAAACGGCGTGGCCCAGAGGAATTGCCCGTTGGCGCGGTCGAGCGCCCATATCCCGCCGGCCTCTCCGACCTCGACCACGACGTCGCGCTCTTGCCCGCGCGCAATATTGGGGTTGATCCACTTCACCGCGCCGGGATCGGGATTGACCGCGGTGCGCAGCAGCGTTCGCTCGTGGATGTGATCGAGATCCCAATCGTCGCCCGGCAGATGCTGGTAGTACCATTTGAGCTGCCCGGTCTCGATATCGAGCGCCAAGGTGGAATTGGAATAAAGATCGGCGGGCGCGGTCTGCGCGGTACCCTCGGCGCTGCCATGACGTTTGAGCCTGGTGTAGGGCTTGGGATTGGCGACCGCCCAATAAAGCGTCTTGCGCTGCGGATCGTACGAACCCGGCAGCCCCCAGCTGCTGGCGACGCGCTGCTCGGCGGGTACGTTGCCCCAGGTATCGCCGCCCGGCTCGCCGGGAGCGGCGGTGTTGTAGAACTTCCAGACTTCCTTGCCGGTTCTGGCGTCGTGCGCCGCTATGAAGCAGCCGGCGCGCGTCTCGCAGGTGCGGCCGGTGATGACTTTGCCCTCGACCACGAGCGGCGCCGACGTGTGCTGGGTGAGCTCCTTGTAATCCTGGACCTTGGTCTCCCAGCGGACCTTGCCGGTGCGCGCGTCGAGCGCCACCAGGAAGCCATCGGCGCTCTCGAAAAAGATCATGTCCTCGAAGATCGCGAGGCCCTTCTGCCGCGCGGCTGTGGGTGCGCCGATGAAGTCGGTCATCTCTTTCGGATACTCGCGCGAATAGTCCCAGATCAGATCGCCGTTGGTGGCGTCGAGCGCGAGCACGCCGGCGCCCGGGCTGACGACGTACATGACGCCCTGATAGACAATCGGAATGGTCTCGTTGGTGCCAGCCGCCATTCCGCGCGCCCACGCGAGCTGAAGCCCGACGACGGTGTCGCGGTTGATCTCCTTGAGCGGACTGAAACGTTGCTCGTCGTAGGTGCGATTGAGCATGAGCCAATCGTCCGGCGACGGGTTCGCCAGCATCTCGCGCGTGACCGGCTTGAAATCGGCGGTTTGCGCGCCCAAGGGCGTCGCGAGCATGCTCACGAGCGCGGCGGCGAACAAAGAAGCCCTGACCATGATTGCCTCCCTTTGATATCTTTTGTCCTTGCGCCCCACGCAAGGGCGAGCCATTGAGGATTGAAATCCAGTCCAAAGGCGAACACAACCCAGCCCGAGCGCGAAGCCGCCGCCGCAGCGTGCGGCCCGCCGCCAACACGCGGACACTCAGGATGCACAAGGCATTCCGCGTCAGCGTCGCCGCATATGCGCTCGCAGGATTCGGCGCGATCGCGTCGGCGCAGGATCAAGTCGCGGGGGGCGCGCAGCTCTACGAGGAACATTGCATGGGATGCCACGGCGAGAAGCTCAAGGCTTCCGGCGCGAGCTTCGATCTGCGCAAGCTCACCGCCGAGCAGCGCTCGCGCTTCGACAAGTTCGTGTTGGACGGCAAAGGCCAAATGCCGCCGTGGCGCGGGACGCTCGGCCAAGCCGAGCTCGATCAGCTCTGGGCGTATATTCGAGCGCACGCTGATTGAGGGACGACGGACTGCTCGCCGGCGAGGCCTTCCTTCCCCGTCGTCCAAGCTCACAGCGCCTTGACGATCTCTTCCGTCATCTTCTTGGCGTCGCCGAACAGCATCATGGTGTTGTCGCGGTAGAACAGCGTGTTGTCGATGCCGGCGTAGCCCGAGGACAGCGAGCGCTTGGAAAACATCACCGTGCCGGCCTTCCATACCTCCAGCACCGGCATGCCGTAGATCGGCGAGGCCGCGTCCTCCTTCGCCGCCGGGTTGGTGACGTCGTTCGCCCCGATCACGAAGGCAACGTCGGCTTGGGCGAATTCCGAATTGATGTCCTCGAGCTCGAACACCTCGTCGTACGGAACGTTCGCCTCGGCGAGCAGCACGTTCATGTGGCCGGGCATGCGGCCGGCGACCGGATGGATGGCGTATTTCACCTCGACGCCCTCTTTCTTGAGCCGGTCCGCCATCTCGCGCAGTGCATGTTGCGCCTGCGCCACCGCCATGCCGTAACCCGGCACGATGATCACCTTGCCGGCGTTCTTCAACACGAAGGCGGCGTCCTCGGCGGAGCCCTGCTTCACCGGCCGCTGCTCCTTGCTGGCCGGCCCCGCGACCTCGCCGCCGAAGCCGCCGAGGATCACGGCGATGAAGCTCCGGTTCATGCCCTTGCACATGATGTAGGACAGGATCGCGCCCGAGGAGCCGACCAGCGCGCCCGTAATGATGAGCGCGGAATTCCCCAGCGTGAAGCCGATGCCGGCCGCGGCCCAGCCGGAATAGGAATTGAGCATCGAGATCACCACCGGCATGTCGGCGCCGCCGATCGGGATGATGATGAGCACGCCGAAGGCAAAGGCGGCGAAGGCCAGCAGCCAGAAGGCGAGATGGCTTTCGGCACGCGCGAACAAGACGATCAGCACCACGATGGCAAGCGCGAGCGCGATGTTGATGGCGTGGCGCGCGGGAAGGATGATGGGCGCGCCGCTCATGCGGCCGGACAGTTTCAGAAACGCGATCACCGAACCGGTAAAGGTCACGGCGCCGATGGCGACGCCGAGCGACATCTCGACGAGGCTCGACTTGTGGATCGCGCCGACGGTGCCGATATCGAACGCCGCCGGCGCATAGAGCGCGCCTGCCGCCACCAGCACCGCCGCCATGCCGACCAGCGAATGAAACGCCGCCACCAGTTCCGGCATCGCGGTCATGGGCACGCGGCGCGCAATCACCGCCCCGGTGCTGCCGCCGATGGTCAGGCCGACGACGACGAGCGCCCAGGCGCCGACGCCGGCGGGAGGATGAGAGGCGAGCGTGGTCACGATGGCGATCGCCATGCCGATCATGCCGAACAGGTTGCCCCGCCGGCTGGTCTCGGGACTCGACAGCCCACGCAGCGCGAGAATGAAGAGAACGCCGGCGGCGAGGTAAAGCAGCGCGACGACATCGGCGGACATCGGCTGGCTCACTTCTTCTTCTGATACATGCCGAGCATGCGTTGCGTCACCAGGAACCCGCCGAAGATATTGACCGAGGCGAAGGTGAGCGCGACGAAGCCGAGCACGCGCGCCCAGATCGGCCCCCCGTCGTTAGCCACGAGCGCAACCCCGACGGCGAGCAGCGCGCCGACCACGATCACGGACGAGATCGCGTTCGTCACGGACATCAGCGGCGTGTGCAAGGCCGGCGTCACCGACCACACCACGTAGTAGCCCACGAAGATCGCAAGCACGAAGATCGAGAAGCGGAACACGAATGGATCGACCGCCCCACCGGTCACGGCATGCATGGCGCCGCCCGAGGCTGCCGCGATGATGTCGAGCTGGACGAGCGTAAGGTCTTGGGCCGCCGGGCTGCCCGCGGCGTTCATCGCCGCGAGCGCCCCGGTTGGGATGAAGGTCAGCATTGCATTCTCCTTGAGCTCGCCCGATGCCCCGCCGTCATGCCCGCGGACGCGGCGATCCAGCGCGCATCTCTCTGGCGATGCGCGCTCACGCGGCACTCTTGGGCGCAAAGCTTGGATGAATCACGGCGCCGTCGCGGGTGAGCGCCGTCGCCTTCACGATCTCGTCGTCCCACTTGACCGCGAGCGCTTTCGCGTTCTTGTCCACCAGAATTTCGAGGAAGGCGAAAAGGTTCTTGGCGTAGAGGCTCGAAGCGGACGCGGCGATGCGGGTCGGCACGTTGCGATGGCCGACGATCTTGACGCCGCCCGTTACCACCACTTCGCCCGCCTTGGCGAGCTCGCAATTGCCGCCGCGCTCGACCGCAAGATCGACGATCACCGAGCCCGGCCGCATCGAGGCGACCATGTCCTTGGAGATGAGCCGCGGCGCCGGTCGGCCCGGGATCAGCGCGGTGGTGATCACGATGTCCTGCTTCTTGATGTGCTCGGCGACCAGCGCGGCTTGCTTGGCCTGATAGTCCTTCGACATTTCCTTGGCGTAGCCGCCCGCGGTCTCGGCTTGCTTGAACTCCTCGTCTTCGACGGCGATGAACTTGGCGCCCAGGCTCTCCACCTGCTCCTTGGCCGCCGGCCGCACGTCGGTGGCGGTGACGATGGCGCCGAGCCGGCGCGCGGTCGCGATCGCCTGCAGGCCGGCGACGCCCGCGCCCATGACGAACACCTTCGCCGCCGGCACCGTGCCGGCCGCCGTCATCATCATCGGCAGCGCGCGGCCATATTCGGCGGCGGCGTCGATCACCGCCCGGTAGCCCGCGAGATTGGCCTGGCTCGACAGCACGTCCATCACTTGCGCGCGGGTAATGCGCGGCAACAGCTCCATCGCGAAGGCGGTGACACCGGCATCGGCCATGGCCTTGAGCGCGGCGTCCTCGCCATAGGGATCCATGATGGCGATGACGAGCGCGCCCCGCTTGTAGCCGGCAAGCTCGGAGGCCGCCGGCCGGCGCACCTTGAGCACCACATCGGCATCCTTGAGGGCGCCGTCGGCTACGGTTGCACCGGCGGCGGTGAATTCGGCGTCGGGAATGCCGGACTTCGTCCCAGCGCCCGGCTCGACGGCGACGTCCGCGCCGAGCCCCTTCATCTTCTTGACCGTTTCCGGCGTCGCGGCGACCCGGCCTTCGGCCGGATCGACCTCACGCGCGACCGCGATGCGCATTCACCGCCTCCTCGTGACTGGCGACACAGCGGCGCTTCAGCCGCCGGAGGCGAGCGCGAGCGCGATCAGCGAGACCACCACCATGACGACGCTGGGCAGCCTCGCCCCGCTCAAAAAACCATGGGCGGCCACGATGGTCGCGATCACGAAGATCGCAAACGCGAGCAGCCAGTGACCGGCGACGCCGCCGATCGCCAGTCCCAGGACAATGTTGGCGACATGGGCCCCGCCGACGACGATCAAATGAACGAAACGGTCGTACATCGCCACGTGCGCGGGAACGTCGTTGCCCTGCGCCGTCGCGTATTCGACCTCCCCGTGGTCGGCCATTCGCTCCTCCACTCTCGCAACCGGTCCGGCAGGCCGGGATTAGCGCAATTGCCCCGCGAGGGCAACGGCGCAGCCGACGTCGCCCCATCGTCGCTTCGAGCAGGAGCTTTGCGACGTGGTTGCGACGCGGCGATCACGCCTGCGTCGGCGCGTTCAACGCTCGGAAGCGGATTTGTCGAGGCCGACCGCCGCGAGCGCCGCGGTCTGCCGTTCGCCGACGCGGCGAATTGAGAAATCCTCGATCGCCTCATTGAACAACTTGTGGAAATTGAGCTCGGCGCGCAGATGCAGAAACACCGCGCCGAGCCCGATCGCGGCCCGGTCCATGAACACGAATTCGCGCGGCACCGTGACCGGACCCCGCTGCTTGAGCGCCTGATGCACCCGGAACGCTTCGCGCCGGCCGTATTCGGCCGGCTTGACCCCGTCGGCGA
>Ga0318495_10000696_pt1 | contig 10911 bp, 5 predicted proteins | sample GRESIP108b1f25_FD_203752 | JGI IMG/M metagenome (GOLD analysis project Ga0318495, IMG submission 203752) | Tropical soil microbial communities from Luquillo Experimental Forest, Puerto Rico - GRE.SIPMG.108b1f25 | ecosystem: Environmental > Terrestrial > Soil > Tropical forest > Bulk soil...
GACGCGGACCGCGACCGTCGGCGGCGGCGCCACCGCACGCGAGGTCATCGCGGCCGCGGCACCATACGGCCTAGTCGCGGCCACCGGCACGTGCGGCAGCGTCGGCATGGCCGGGCTGACCTTGGTCGGCGGTTACGGCCCGCTCAACGGCCGCTTCGGCCTCGCCCTGGACAACCTGCTCGCCGCCGAGGCTGTGCTGGCCGACGGGCGGCTGGTCACCGTGGACGCCGCGCATGAGCCCGAACTGTTCTGGGCTATTCGCGGCGGCGGCGGCAACTTCGGCGTGGTGACGTCCATCCGCGTCCGGCTGCATCCGGCTCCCCGCCTGCGGGCCGGGTTCATCGAGTTTGGCTGGGAGCAGGCCGCTAGTATCTGGGAAGGCCTGCGCGCCGTCCTCGCGGACGCTCCCGATGAGCTGACCGTCCAAAGCGGCATCCTGCGTGGCCTGGACGGTGCACCCCGGATGTTCCTCTTCCCGACATGGAGCGGCGACCAGGCGCCGGGAGAAAAGGCCATCGACGAGTTGCTGCGGCTCGGCACGCCACTAATCTCCCAGGTCGCTCCCATGACCTACCCCGACATCCTCGGCCTGTTCGATCCCAGCATCGTCGACGGGCGCCATTACGTCATCCGCACCCGGTCCGTGGCCGACTTCACACCAGACGTCATCTCAGCCCTGGCCGAGGCAGGCCCCGCCGTCACGTCGCCGCTATCCATCGTCTCCACCCACCACTTCCACGGCGCTGCCGAGCGTGTTCCCCCGGACGCAACGGCGTTCGGTATCCGGCGCAGGCACTTCACCTTCGAGATCGTCGCGGCGTGGGAGCCGGACGGTGCCCGGCATCGGGCATGGGCCGACCCCTTCTCTACCGCGCTGGCACCGCACGCGCTGCCCGGCGGCTACCCAGGCCTGCTCGGACCCGACGACCGCGACCAGATCGCTCACGCCTACGGCCAGAACGCCGCGCGACTCGGCGCGGCCAAGGCGCACTTCGACCCCGACGGGGTCTTCTCCGCGACACCTGTGCCGTCGTGACCGCCGGCATCGCAAGGGCAGTCAGCTGTCGAGCCTGGGCGGCGCAGCCGCAGCCGTAGGCGCGGGCAGCGTGCGAGCTGGCTGCGCGAGCTGACGCCGAGCTTGGTGAGGACCTTTCGCAGGTGGTAGGCGACAGTGGCAGGGCTGATGAACAGCTGCGCGGCGATCTGCGCGTTGGAGGCGCCCCCGGCGGCGAGCCGGGCGATCTGCGCTTCTTGCGCGGTAAGGGTGTCATGCGCCTCGGCGGCACGTCTGGGAGCGTGCCCGCCGCTTGCCGCAGTTCGATGCGCGCCCAGCGGCAAATGCTGCGGCGCCGACCGAGTCGAAGGTCTCGTACGTGCTGCGCAACTGGTCACGGCCATCGCGGATACGCCGCTCGCGGCGCAGCCACTTGCCGTACAGCAGATGGGCGTGCCCGAGTTCCAGCCGCAGGCGAGTACGGCCAAGGCGGCTGAGGGCCTCCCGCTGGCACAGGGTGGCCCAGGTAATAGGCCGGAGTTGTATCCGGGCGCCGGGATTTCCGCTCGGACTCACGCGGAAATCCCGGCGCGCAAACCCATCCTGGCGCGGCCAGGACCCCGGGTGGTCAGCCGCCGGAGCGTCGTCCGGCGATCGAGAAAGGCGGCGCCTGGTGCGACGGTGTCCGCAGCTGGCGCACCGCGGGCACGACGTCCTCGGCCAGCGCGCGCATTTGGTCCCGGCTGGGCATGAGGTCGAAGCCGGTGAAGCCCAGCTCGGTAAAGCCGTGCAGCTGCTCGGTGATGTCGGCGGCCGAGCCGGCGATGACGCCGGTCGTGCTGCGGGCCTTCGGGTCGAGGCGGACGGGGACGCTGTAGACGGCGCGCACCGCGTCCGCGGGCCGGCCGGCCGCGACCGAGGCGGTGCGGATCCGGTCGAGCAGTTCCGGGATACGGTCCGGGCCGGCGAAGCGCAGGAACGGGATCCATCCGTCCGCGAGACGGCCGGTCAGGGCCAGCCCTCTGGGACCCAGAGCGCCCAGCCAGATCGGGATCGGCTCGGCGGGCTTGGGTTCTAGGTCCAGATCGTCGACCGAGTAGACCGCGCCGTGGTAGCTGACAACGGGCTGCGTCCATGCGGCATGCACGATCGCGATCGCCTCTTCCAGGCCATCTGCCTTTGCCCGCGGTGTCAGCCCTGGGCCGCCGGCGGCCCGGATCTCCGCATCGCGGTACCCGGCGCCCAGTCCGAGGATGAGCCGGCCGCGCGAGAGCCGTTGCAGGGATTCGGCGGCCTTAGCGACCAGCGCGGGGCGGCGGAACGGCACCCCGAGCACGCGGGGGATGACGCCGATCCGTGTGGTGCGGGCCGCGATCCAGGTGAGCAGCGTCAGGGTCTCATACGTCGGATAGGTTCGCAGCCGATGACTGGCGGCAGGCATTACCGCGTAGCCGACCGCTTCGGCGATGGCTGCGTCGGCCACAGGGTGATCGAAGACGGACACGAAGTCGTAGCCGAGGGCTTCAGCGGTGATCGCGTCCGTGACCGGGTCGTCCCCTGATGCCGCGCGATCAGAGATGCCGACGCCGACCAGCAGAGAATTCATATCGACTCCTTTTGATGGGGCCGAAGGCCGCAGTCCGCGGCACGGGTGTCCGTTCATGGCGATCACGCTAGGTTCGCGGCGCGCGGGTGCGCATCCGCCGCCGTCGATAGTCGCTGCCCGCTTGTTGATAGCGTCTTGATAGTGCGCAGGTGGCAGCGGGCGCGAGCACGCCGGCAATCCGGCGGAGCCGGGGAATCTGAGCAAGTTGCTGCCGAGTTTCGCGGTATCGCTGCGATCGGACGCGGTAACGCCGGTCGGCGCGTACCGTTACCAGCACTATCCGGCAGCGCGTTCAGCCTTCCAGCCTGACCGGCAGAGCTGCACCCAGCGACGCGGGAAGCGTGCGCGCAAGCTGGCTGCGCGAGCTGATGCTGAGCTTGGCGAAGACCTTTCGCAGGTGGTAAGCGACCGTGGCCGGGCTGATGAACAGCTGCGCAGCGATCTGCGAATTAGTAGCCCCCCCAGCGGCGAGCCGGGCGATCAGCGCTTCTTGGGCAGTAAGGGCGTCTTGGGCCTCGGCGGCCCGCCGGGGAGCGTACCCGCCGCATGCCCGCAGCTCGACGCGCGCCCGCTCGGCGAACGCTCCGGCGCCGATCGAGGTGAAGATGTCGTAGGCGCTGCGCAGCTGGCCACGGCAGTCACGAATACGCCGCTCGCGGCGCAGCCACTCGCCGTACAGCAAATGCGCGCGCCCGAGTTCCAGGCGTAGGCGGGCACGGCCAAGGCAGCTGATGGCTTCCCGGTAGAGGGTCTCGGCACTCTCGCCTTCGCTCACGAGCGCTCGCGTGCGTGCCTCGATACCCAGCGCCCAGTCGGTCCCGCAGAAGCGGGCAATCTCCGCCAGCCGCGCGAGGCTGTCGCCCGCCCGTTCAGGCATCCCGCACCGCGTCGCCGCCTCGATGAGCTCAGCTATCGCCCAGCTGGAGAACCACAATACGTCCAGGTCCTCGCTGGCCTCCTCCGCCGCGACCAGAGCCTGATCATACCGGCCACGGCTGTTGCACAGCAGCGCGGTCGCCCACTGGATGAAGCTGAGTCCCTCGCCCTCACCTCGCAGCTGCACGTCCTTGGTGCCGGCCTCGATTTGCTTGAAGGCCTCGGTTTCCCGGCCCCGGAAGGCGGCAAGCGCCACGGCGGCATACGGCGCGATGCTGCTCCCGGTTGTCGTGGTCACCGACTCCAGCTCCGCGACGAGCGAGGTTGCCAAGGAGAAATCCCCGCGGAACAGGTGCACGCCTGCGCGTGTGCTGAGGGCGATGGGCAGCACCGTGAGAGCGCCGGCATCGAGAGCAAGCGCGATCAGGCGGGCCGACAACACATCCCAGCTCTCGTGGTCCCATAGCAGCCCGGCAGCATGGCAGGCCAGCCACATCCACCGAAGTCCCTCCTCCCGGGTGACGTCTGCGCTGCGGAACTTGCTCACCGCCTGCTTGAGCAGCGATGTCCCGGCCGCGTAACCGCCGGTGATCAGCAGGGCCAGGCCATCTAGCAGCAGATCGGGCGCGCGCGCAGGCTGCGGTGGCGGGGGCGCCGCGCTCGCCGCCTCGGCCACCTCCCGCATACCGCCACCAAGCGCCAGGCGGCCAGCGAACAAGGCGGCGGAAAGCGCCTCCAGGTAAGTCTCGCGAGCCAGTCGAGGGTCGAATGGCTCGAGTTGCCGGGCTGCTTTCAACAGCAGGGGCGGGGCGTCGCTGCCACGCCTGGACGCGAACGCGATCTGGCCGCGCAGCAACTCCGCCCGGGCGGTTCGAAACTCATCCGGCGGTCCTGCCTCTGCCGCGGCCAGCAACCCCAGCGCTGCGTCGAACGCGCCGGCCTGGTACTTTGCCTGCGCCGCGGCCATCGACCGCTCCGCTCGGCGCCCCGGATCCGGCGTTAGCATAGCCGAGCGTTCCAGAAAGGCCGCCGCGGCGGCGAGCCCGCCGCGCGCTTGCGCCCTGCCTGCCGAGCTCTCAAGATCCCCGGCGACGTCCTCATCGGGCTCACCTGTCGCCTGGGCGCGGTGCCAAGCCCGTCGTTCGGGATCGGCTTGCGGGTCAGTGGCGGCGGCCAGCGCCTGGTGCACCACCCGCCTTTCGTCCGGCAGTGTCGCGGCCCGGTACACCGCCGACCTCACCAGCGGATGCCGGAAGGTAACCCGCGCGCCGATCGTCAGCAACCCGCTGGCCTCCACGGCCGCCGATGCCGCCACCCCGATCCCGAGCCGTCCTGCCGCCCGCCACACCAGCACCGGGTCGCCGGCTGGCTCCGCCGCGGCGACAAGCAGCAGCCGCTGAGCGGCGGCCGGGAGGGCCTCGAGCCGCCGCCGAAAACTATCCTCAATCTTCCCCTCTAGTCCCGGCGCGTCCGGCAAGCCGAACCCGCCGGCCAGCTCCGCGGGCGTGCAGCCCCGCGGCAGCTCGAGCAGGGCGAGCGGGTTCCCGTGCGTCTCCGCGACAACGCGCTCGCGCACCCGCTCGTCCAGCGGGCCCATGATCACCGAGTCGAGCAGTTCGCGCGCGTCATCATGCCCTAGGCCCTCGACCAGCAGTTCCGGCAGGCCCCGGAAGTGCTCCCCGGGCTCGCGCTCCGCGATCACGAGCGCGACTGGCTCCGCCAGCATCCGCCGCGCCACGAACCCCACTGCCTGCGCCGAGGCCCGGTCTAGCCACTGCGCATCGTCGATTACGCACAACAGCGGCTGATCTTCCACCGTTTCCGATAGCAGGCTGAGCGCTGCTAGGCCGACCAGAAACGGGTCCGGTGCCTGCCCGGCGCGCAGACCGAACGCCACGCCGAGCGCGTCACGCTGTGGCTCCGGCAATCGCTCGAGCAGATCGAGTATCGGCAAGCAACACTGCTGGAGGGCGGCGAAGGAAAGCTCCATTTCCGATTCGATCCCGGCGAGGCGGGCAATCCGCATGCCCGCCGCTGACTGGACCGCGTAATCCAGCAGGGCCGTCTTGCCGACCCCCGCCTCCCCGCGTACCACGACTACGCCGCTGCGCCCGCCACGTGCCGCGTCGAGCAGCCTATCGAGCACCGCACGTTCCGCATGACGATCTAGCAGCATCTCAGCCCCCTGGGAAACCATTCGGGGCGCATACCCTCTGCAATCCTCACGCTACAGGTCCCGGACTCGGGTCGCTAGCTCGTACTTGACGTCGATCGACCCTCCCGGCCGTGGTCGGCTATCAGGTTGCTATCAGGGCGGGGGCGAGACTAGCAGCCCATGCGGATGCCGCCGGGCGGATAGCGGGCCTAGCGTGAAAGCCAATTCGGGGAAATGGCACCACCCGGCCAAGCGAACAACCGCGGAATCCGGGCCAAGAAAGGAATTGTCATGGAAGCTTTTGACTACATCGTGGTGGGCGGCGGCACGGCTGGCTGCGTCCTTGCGACACGGCTGTCCCAGGACCCGGGCCAGCGGGTGCTCCTTCTTGAAGCCGGCGCGGCCGTCACATCCGCGGCGATGGCCAACCCCGCGGCGTGGCCCGCACTGTGGCACACGTCAGTTGACTGGGCCTATGAGACGGTCCCGCAAAGTGGCGCCGACGGCGCCGTTCTCGAGTGGCCGCGCGGAAAGGTGCTGGGCGGGTCCAGCGGGATCAACGGCATGATGCACTTCCGCGGCGACCGGTCCAGCTATGACGTCTGGGAGAGCGCGGGAGCCACCGGGTGGAACTACGACGCGCTGCTTCCGTTCTTCAAACGCAGCGAGCGAGCCGACGCGGGCAACCCGCTCTACCGCGGTAAGGGCGGGCCAATGCGGGTCGGGCCCGGTCCCGCCATGGATCCGCTGTGGGAAGCCTGCTTCGCAGCGGCCGTAGCGGCCGGTCATCCCCGCAACGGGGACGACAACGGCGCTGTGGCGGAAGGAACCTCATGGCACGAGGCGAATGTCGTCGGCGGGAAGCGGCAGAGCGCGGCGGACGCCTACCTAGCCCCCGCCGCCCACCGCCCGAACCTGGCAATCGTGACCGACGCCCGCGCCCGTCGGCTCCTCATCAAGCACGGGAACTGCCAGGGCGTCGAGTACACCGCCCTCGGTCAGCATCACATAGCGTTCGCGGACCGCGAGGTCATCCTGGCTGGCGGCGCGATCGGTACACCCCAGGTGCTCCTGCTCTCCGGCGTCGGCCCGGGCCAGCAGCTGCACGACCTCGGCATTGACGTGGTGGCCGACCTTCCCGGTGTCGGCGCCAACCTTCACGACCATCCCAAGTCGCAGGTCGTCTACACCGCCACGCGCCCCGTGCGCCCTGACCCGATAGCGCGCAAGCCGCTCGTCTTGCTATGCAGCGATGCACACGCTGCCCCGGACATAGAGATCATCTTCATCCAATTCCCGATCCACCCTCGGTGGTCACCAGGGCCAGAAGACGGGTACTCCGTCGTTTTTGGCCTGATGACCCCCGCCAGCCGCGGAACCCTCCGGCTGGCCAGCACCGACCCAGATCGGGCCCCGCTCATCGATCCGGGCTACCTGACCGACCCAGGCGACGTCACCCGGATGATCAAGGGACTGCGCGCCGCCAGGAAGATCGGCGCGGAATTCGCGCTCGCCCCGTTCCGCGACAAAGAGCTATACCCGGGCGCCGGCGTCGACACCGACGCCGCCTGCCAGGCCTACCTGCGAAGCACCATCACCACCTTCTTCCACCCCGTAGGCACCTGCAAGATCGGAACCGACGCCATGTCGGTCGTCGACCCCCAGCTCAAAGTCCACGGAATCGGGCAGCTGCGGATAGCCGACGCCTCCGTGATGCCATCGATCCCATCCGGACACACCAACGCACCCGTCCTGGCCATCGCCGAACGGGCAGCGAGCCTGCTCACCGGCGAGCATGACTCGCAAGGAACGAGGCGGGAACAATGATCAAGTCCTTCACCCCACCGCGGGCCCGTGGCCGGTTGCGGATGCCGCTGGCCGCGACCGCCGCGCTGGCGGTGGTCGCGGCGTGCGGCTGCTCTTCCGGGGATGTCGGGTGGCGGTACGGCGCGGCGCCGTCCCGCCCCCCGGCCCCCCGGGCGGGCGGCGGCCCGGGCGGTGCGGTGCTGGCGCTGCGGCATACGGCGCTGGGCACGATCCTGACAACCGGCGGGGGCTTGACGGTGTACACGTTCGAGGCTGACCACGGCACTACGTCGGCCTGCACCGGGGCATGCGCGGCGACCTGGCCGCCGGTGACCACCAGCGGCGCCCGTATCACGGTGGCCGGCGGCGCCGGGGCGCTGGCCGGGCAGATCAGCCGGCCGGGCGGCGTCCATCAGCTCACCTACGGCGGGCACCCGTTGTACACCTTCACCGGTGACACCGGCCCCGGCGCCACCAGCGGCCAGGGCTCGCAGCTGTTCGGTGCCCGCTGGGACGTGCTGACCGCCGCCGGCCAGGAGGTCACCAGTGGCTAGCACAACGATCCCCGCGGAACAGTCAGTGAGCTCTGCCCGCCTTGGCAACCGTGCGGGACTCCGGACCGTAGCCCGAGCCCCGGCGACCCGAGGGTGATGAGTCATGACCGAGGCTGATCTGATCCGCACGCCCGATCAGCGGGTGCGAGTCTTCGTGAGCTCCACGCTGCAAGAACTGGCTGCCGAGCGACAGGCGGTGCGGGATGCGGTGACCCGCTTGCGGCTTGCTCCCATCTTGTTCGAACTCGGCGCCCGACCGCACCCGCCGCGGCAGGTGTACCGCGCCTACCTGGCGCAAAGCCAGATATTCGTCGGCATCTACTGGCAGAGCTACGGCTGGATCGCGCCCGGGGAGCAGATCTCCGGGCTGGACGATGAGTACCGGCTGTCGGCCAGGCTGCCCCGGCTGATCTACGTTAAGTCGCCGGCGCCGGACCGTGAGCCGCGGCTGGCGGCCATGCTGGCCCGGATACAGGACGACGGCGGCGTGTCCTACCAGCACTTCTCCGATCCCGCCGAGTTGCAGCACCTGGTCGAGAACGACCTTGCCGTGCTGCTAAGCGAGCGCTTCGAGATGGCATCGCGTGACGGCGTCGCGGAGGAGGTGCCGATGGCCGGGGCGATGCCGGTGCCCGCGACCCCGCTGGTGGGCCGCGACCAGGACGCGAAGGCGGTTGTAGACCTCGTCCTCACGCAGGGCGTGCGGCTGGTCACCCTCACCGGCCCGGGCGGTGTCGGGAAGACCCGGCTCGCGCTGGAGGCTGCGCGCCGGCTGGGCCCGGGCTTCGGCGACGGCGTGCGGTTCGTTGACCTGGCGGCGGTCGGCGCGGCCGAGCTGGTGCCGGCCGCGGTCGCCGGCGCGCTCGGGCTGCGCAGCTCGGGCAGTCGGGTGATTACCGACCTGGAGTCATACCTGCGGCTCCGGCGGCTGCTGCTGGTGCTGGACAACTTCGAGCACCTACTGAGCGCGGCCCCGCTGCTGGCCGGGCTGCTGGGCGCCGCGCCGGGCCTGGTCGTGCTGGTCACCAGCCGCAGCGTGCTGCGGCTCGGCGGCGAGCACGAGTTCCCGGTGCCCGCCCTCTCGCTTCCGGAGCCAGGAGCTCAACCCCACGTGGCCGTGGTGCGGGAGTACGGCTCGGTCCGCCTGTTCGTCGAGCGGGCGCGCGCGGCTGCTCCTGGGTTCGAACTAACCGACGACAATGCGGCGGCCGTCGCGGAGATCTGCCGCCGACTGGACGGGCTGCCGCTGGCCATCGAGCTGGCCGCAGCCAAGATCAGGCTGCTGCCGCCGCAGGCTCTGCTGGACCGGCTTGGCGACCGGATGGGCCTGCTGATCGGCGGCGCACGCGACCTGCCCGAGCGGCAGCAGACGCTCCGGAACACCCTGGAGTGGAGCTTCGGCCTCCTATCACCGGGCGAGCAGGCGCTGCTCGCCCGCCTCGGGGTATTTGCGGACAGCTTCGGCCTGCCCGCCGTGGAGGCCGTCAGCTCCGACAACGCGGACCCCGCCGCGGCGGGCCCGGACCAGGCCAGGCAGGTGATGGACACCATGGAATCGCTGGTGGACAACAGCCTGGTGCGGACCGAGACGCGCCGGGGCCAAGCGCGGTTCCGGCTGCTGGAGACGATCCGGGAGTACGCGCTGGACCGGCTGCGGGACGGCGGGGGCTGGGCGCAGGCGCACGACCGGCACGCCGCCTACTTCCTGGCCCTGGCCCAGCCAGCCGCCGACGAGCTCCAGGATCCCGGGCAGCTGGCCTGGCTGGACCGGCTGGACACCGAGCATGACAACCTGGCTGCCGCGATGACGTGGTGCGTGGATCAGGATCAGCTGGAGCGGCCCCTGCACGTGATGTGGGTGACATGGCGGTTCTGGTGGATGCACGGCCATTTCGCGGAGCTGGCCCGCTTCGGGGAGGTGATCCTGGCCAAGAGCGAGAACCTGCCGCCGCAGCAGCGTGCCCTATCGCTGAGTGCGACCGGCCTGATGCTCGTCGTCGACGGGGACAAGGCCCGGGCACAGCAGCTCCTGGAACAGAGCCTGCCGCTGTTCCGCCAGGCCGGAACCAAGCTGGACGTAGCCATGGTTCTGGGTAACGTGGGCCACCTGCTGGCATTGCGGGGCCGGTACGCAAAGGCCAGCCAACTGCTGGAAGACAGCCAGGCCCTACTACGCGAAGTACGCGACGGCGACTACTCGCGAAACCAGCGTCTTCTGGAGCTCATGGTCGCCTCCGAAGTGCCTAACTTCCTAGGACAGGTCCGGCTCGTCCAAGGAGACCACGACAGCGCGGCGCGCTTGTTCGCCGAGGGACTGACCGCCGCCCGCCGACTGTCAGACCGGCCATCTATCCTTATCTCGCTCTACGACCTGGCGCTCAGCACCCAGGCCCGGGGCGACCTGGCCGGCGCAAGAGAACACCTGGCGGAAGGGCTATCCCTCGCGGCCGAAGCGAGGGACCAGAGCAGCGTCGCCTACTACCTCGAGGCAATAGCAGCGGTCGCCAGCCTCGAGGGCAACCCCGAGCGCGCCGTGCGACTGCTCGCCGCCGCTGGCGCGCTGCTGGAAGCTAAGGGCAGCGGCTGGCTGCACGCGTACGTGCCACGCGCCCCGCACGACGACGAGGAGCTGGCCGCCCTGCGCTCGCGCATGGGCGATACCGCCTTCGAGCAGGCCTGGACGTACGGCCGGTCCCTCGCGGGCGACCGCGCCGTGGCCTACGCACTGCACGACGAACCAGCAGACCCCGTCCGCCCCACGGCCCGGACGCCGCTGCGGGCACTCGTCAGCCGTCTGCGGCACCGCAGCAAGACCGCCCCGACCGCTAGCACGCCTGGTCACTTCCTCGTGGTCCGGCCAGACCTCATACAATCACCGACGCGATCGGTTGGCTGGCCGACGACAAGGCAAGCTATGTCT
>Ga0318495_10000697_pt1 | contig 10908 bp, 10 predicted proteins | sample GRESIP108b1f25_FD_203752 | JGI IMG/M metagenome (GOLD analysis project Ga0318495, IMG submission 203752) | Tropical soil microbial communities from Luquillo Experimental Forest, Puerto Rico - GRE.SIPMG.108b1f25 | ecosystem: Environmental > Terrestrial > Soil > Tropical forest > Bulk soil...
CGCTCCCCAGCGTCCTGAACGCGCTCGCCGGGCGCGGCGTCCACGTCGTCACCGTGAACGACTACCTCGCCCGCCGCGACGCGGAGTGGATGGGGCGGCTCTACAAGTTCTGCGGCCTCACGACCGGTGTCATCGTCCACGGCCTGACCGACCACGAGAGACAGCTCGCCTACGGCTCCGACGTCACGTACGGCCAGAACAACGAGTTCGGGTTCGACTACCTCCGCGACAACATGAAGTTCCGGCTGCAGGACTACGTGCAGCGGGAGCTCAACTTCGCGATCGTCGACGAGGTCGACTCGATCCTCGTCGACGAGGCCCGGACGCCGCTCATCATCTCCGGCCCGTCCGACGAGTCCTCGGACCTGTATTACCGCGTGAACCAGGTCATCCCCTCGATGATCCGGGACCAGGACTTCACGGTCGACGAGAAGAGCCGGACGATCGTGATGACCGACGCGGGCGTCGAGAAGATGGAGAAGAAGCTCTCCGTCACGAACCTCTACGACCCCAACTCGATCGAGACGCTGCACCACGTCGAGCAGGCGCTCCGCGCCCACCACCTCTACCGGAACGAGGTGGACTACGTCGTGAAGGACGGAGAGGTGGTCATCGTCGACGAGTTCACCGGCCGCGTCATGCCGGGCCGGCGCTGGTCGGACGGGCTGCACCAGGCCGTCGAGGCGAAGGAGGGCGTGAAGATCGAGGCCGAGAACCAGACGCTCGCCACGATCTCCTTCCAGAACTACTTCCGCATGTACTCGAAGCTGTCCGGCATGACCGGCACGGCCGACACCGAGGCGGAGGAGTTCGCGAACATCTACAAGCTCGACGTCGCCGTCGTCCCCACGAACAAGAAGAACGTCCGCAAGGACGCGGAGGACCTCGTCTACCGGACCGAGCGCGAGAAGTTCGGCGCGCTCTGCGACGAGATCGAGCAGCGGCACAAGAAGGGTCAGCCAGTCCTCGTCGGCACGGTCTCGGTCGCGAAGAGCGAGGTGGTGTCGTCGCTCCTCAAGAAGCGCGGCGTCCCGCACAACGTGCTGAACGCGAAGCACCACGCGCGCGAGGCGGAGATCGTCGCGCAGGCGGGCCGGAAGGGCTCGGTCACGATCTCGACCAACATGGCCGGCCGCGGCACGGACATCGTCCTCGGCGGCAACGCCGACATGATGGCGAAGCACGAGGTCGGGCCGGAGCCGGACGCGCCGATGGAGGGGGAGGCGGAGGACGCGTTCCTCGGGCGCAAGCAGGAGTGGGCGAAGCGGCTCGTCGCCACGACCGAGCGGCTCAAGGCCTCGACCTCGGCGGAGCACGGCGAGGTGGTCGCGCTCGGCGGCCTCCACATCGTCGGCACCGAGCGGCACGAGTCGCGCCGCATCGACAACCAGCTCCGCGGCCGCGCCGGGCGCCAGGGTGACCCCGGCTCCTCGATCTTCTACCTGTCCCTCGAGGACGACCTCATGCGCATCTTCGGGTCCGAGCGGATCCAGGGGCTCATGACGCGCATGGGCATGAAGGAGGGGGAGCAGATCGAGCACCCCTGGCTCACGAAGGCGATCGAGGGCGCGCAGAAGAAGGTCGAGGCCCACAACTTCGACATCCGCAAGAACCTCCTCGAGTACGACGACGTCATGAACCAGCAGCGCCGGTCGATCTACCGGCTGCGGCGCATGGTGCTCGGGTTCGGCGCGGGCGTGCCGGTCGTGGAGTACGACGAGGAGCCGAAGACCCGGAAGAAGATCCGCAAGGAGCAGGTCTTCACCTGGGCCGACGCCCAGGAGCACATGCTCGACCTCGTCGAGGACATCGTCGTCGACATGGTCGGGGCGAGCTGCCCGAACCGGCTCGCCGACTGGGACCTCGCCGCCCTCTCCGCGAACGTGAAGGACCAGTTCGGCGTCGACATGAAGTTCGCGCCGCCGGCCGGGAAGGCGGCGGACGCCCGCAAGACGATCGAGGAGCAGATCTTCAACGTCGTCGAGAAGCTCTACCGCGCGAAGGAGCAGGAGCTCGGCGTGGACGCGGAGGGCGTGCCGGTGCTCCGCCGGTACGAGCAGTGGCTCTACCTGCAGGCCATCGACACGCAGTGGAAGGACCACCTGCTCTCGATGGACCACCTGCGCCAGGGCATCGGGCTCCGCGGCTACGGCCAGAAGGACCCGAAGCAGGAGTACAAGAAGGAAGGCTACGAGATGTTCGTGCAGATGACCTGGCGCGTGAAGAGCGCGGTCATCGGCAACCTCCTCCGCCTCCAGCTGGTCCGCCAGGAGTCGGCCCAGGAGATCGAGCAGAAGCGGCTCGCCGCCCAGCGCCGGGCCATGCAGCGGATCACGGAGACCCACGCCGAGGCGGCGGAGGGCGACGGCGAAGGCGAGAAGCGTCCGCGCCCGAAGCAGGAGACGGTCGTCCGCACGCAGCCGAAGGTGGGGCGGAACGACCCCTGCCCGTGCGGCTCGGGCAAAAAGTACAAGAAGTGCCACGGGGCGTCGGAGGCGACGGCGTAGCGAGGGGTCTTCACGCTTTCCGTGAACGCGCCCGCGACGTCTAGAACGCCTCCAGCACGAGCAGGTAGTACTCGACCCCCTCGCCCCCCACCGCGATGTCGGCGCGGATGTTCGCGCCCTCGCGCGTGAGGCGCCAGCGGAGCCCGGCGCCCCCGGCGATCTTGATCGTCTGGAGGCTCAGCGAAGAGACGGAGTGGGCGACATCGCCGACGGCGAAGAACGTGGCGGCGGAGAGCGGGCCCTTCACCGGGAGGCGAAGCTCCGACTGGCCCGCCCAGGCGAGCTGATCGCGGAAGCGTCCGCCGCGATAGCCCCGCAGGAACCGGGTCGAGCCGAGGCTCGGGAGCACGGTGAACGGCGGGGAGCCGCCCGTCCACTCGGTGAAGGCGGCGAAGCCGAGCACTCGCCCGTGGCCGAGCGGGAGGAAGCGGCGCCCCTCGATGAGCCCATGGGTGAACCCCGGCTGCGAGCCGAGCGCGGGCCACCCGCTCCAGAACGCCTCGCCGTAGGTGCCTTGGAGCGGCCAGAACGCGCTGTCGCGCGTGTCGTAGGTGGCGCTCACGCCGAGGCCGAACCCGGCGAACCCGTTCGAGCCCTGGATCGTCCCGCTCGCGAGCTGGCTGCCCGGCGTGAGACCGCCGATCTCCTCGGCGCGCCAGTCGACGCGCGGGCCCACGCGGAGCCGCTCCCCCAGCCGGTCCACGAGGACCGGCAGCTCCCCGGTGACGTACCCGTCGAGCGTCCGGCGCGTGAACGGCTCCTTCGCCGACTCGGGCGTGCTCGGACCGATGCCGAAGAACTCGTCGGGGAAGTGCGACGCGCGGAACCGCGCCGTCACGGCCGCGCCGCCCCAGAACTGCACGTCGCCCGCGACGTCGATCGAGCCCTGGCGGTTGAGCGTGTACACGGCCGCGGCGAACACGCTCGACGCGCGCGTCGCGCTGCCGACGTGGTAGTGCAGGCCTCCCGTGGCGCCGAACCCGAGGCTCGTCTCGGGGAGGTAGAAGATGACCGGGAGCGCGAACCAGCGCGCGCCCTGCTTGTGCGCCTCCTCGGAGGCCGCCTTCGCGGGCGGCTCGGTCGGCGCCTCGCCCGGATTCCCCTCCGGCGCGGCCGCTGCGCCGGCGAGGAAGACCGCGAGGCAGGCGAGGGCGGCGCGCATCGCGCACGCAGGGTAACAGAGCCCCGAACCGCGCGCCGCGAAACGTGGGGCCCTGGCGAGGACGCGGGCTTGCGCCCCCAGCTATTCGCCCTCGGAGCGCGGGTGCTCCGCGAGCGCCGGCTCCGGGGGCAGGTTGAGGATCTCCTCGGGGCAGAGCTCGACGAGGAAGTCGGCGATGTCGCGGATCGAGATCATGCCGGCCGGGCGGCCCGCCCCGTCGACGAGGGGGACGTGCCGGAATCGGCCGACGCTCATCTTGTTGAGCGCGTAGGCGACCGGATCCTCGGGGCGGAGCGTCTCGGGGTCGGGCGTCATGAAGCGGCTCACCGCCGCGCGCGCGAAGCCCCGGGCCGGCAGCGCGCGGCTCACGAGATCGCGCTCGGTGAAGATGCCGACGAGCCGCCTCGCCTTGCGCCGCTCGACCACGACCACCGCCGACACGCGCTTCTTGCGCATGAGCTCGAGCGCCTCCGCCACGCTCGTGTCCGGCCGCACCGCCACCGCGGGGCTCCGCTTCACCTCAGCGATGGGCGTCTGCAGGATCACCCGGCCGACGTCGCGCCCACGCCCGATGCTCAGCTCGCCCTCGTCCCCCTCGAGCACCTCGAGCCCCGCCTCCGCCTCCTCGCCTCGCTCGATCATGGCCCTCGCCTCCTCTCGCCTTCCTCGAACCTCGGCTGCCGCTGGAGAATCGATGGTCCGTTCTCGCCGAGTGACGCCGCAATTCCCCGCGGGGGCTGCGTCGGACGATCTTGCCGGGACGCTCGCCTGCGGCCGCCCCGCCCGGTAGAAAGACGCACCCGTGCAGGCACCCGATCCCTTCGACCTCGACCTGACCGTCCGCAGCCACGGGTTCTACGATCTCCCGCCCTGGCGCTACGATCCCGAGCGGCGCGTCCTCGGGCGTCCGCTCCGGCTGACGGCCGGGAGGTTGGTCTTCGCGGAGGTGGCGGACGGGGGCGGGGGGCTCGCCTTCCGCGCGCTCGCCGAGGGGCGGCTCGCGTCCGGCGAGGCGCGGGAGGCGCGCGCCGCGATGCGCGAATGCCTCTCCCTCGGCGAGGATCTCGCGCCGTTCCGGGCGCTTGCGCGGGAGGTCGAGGCGCGGCGGGTCGCGGGCGGCGCTGCGGCGCGGGAGCTGCCCGACCTCCGCTGGGCGATCGCGCGCGGCGCCGGGCGGCTCCTGCGCTCGCCGACGGTCTTCGAGGACGCCGTGAAGACGCTCTGCACGACCAACTGCTCGTGGGCGCTCACCCGCGCGATGGTGACGCGGCTCTGCGACCTCCTCGGCGAGCCGGCGCCGCTCGGCGCCCGGACGTTCCCGACGCCCGCGGCGATGGCGGCGGTGCCCGAGCGGTTCTACCGCGACGAGATCCGCGCCGGGTACCGCGCGCCGTTCCTCGCCGCGCTCGCGCGCGCCGAGGCCTCCGGCGCCCTCGACCTCGAGGCGCTCCGGGCGAGCCCGCTGCCGACCGACGCCCTGGCGGCGCACATCCGCGGGCTCGCCGGGTTCGGCCCGTACGCGACCGAGCACCTCCTCCGCCTCCTCGGCCGCCACGATCACCTCGCGCTCGACTCCTGGACGCGGGCCAAGCTCGCGCGCCTCCGGGGGCGCCGGCGCGTCCCCTCCGACCGGACGCTGCGGCGCTGGTTCGCGCCCTACGGCGCGTGGGCTGGCCTCGCGATGTGGCTCGAGGTGACCGCCGACTGGCACGGCGACCGGCCGGCGTGGCCTTGACGGTCCGATCGCGCGGCGGGCGCCCGGACGGGGCCGAGCGCCATGGGCGCTTCCCCGTGGTACAACGGCGCGGCCCGGGAGGGAGCGCGATGAAGGCGGCGTTCGTACTCGTGAAGTGTGACCTGGGACGGCTCGAGTCGGTGGCCAACGCCATCATGGAGATCGAGGGCGTCTCGGAGGTCCACTCCGTCACCGGCGAGCACGACCTGCTCGTCAAGCTCTACGCGCCGACGTACGAGGAGTTCGGCGACCTGATCCCCGACCAGCTCCAGAAGGTCCCCGGCGTGAAGCACACGGTGACGATGCTCGCGTTCCGCGCGTTCAAGCCGACGGCGTAGGCTGGCGAGGCGACCATGGCCTTCCGCATCCGGCAGCCGGTGCGCCACCCCGACGTGGACCGCGCCGGGATCGTCTACTTCCCGCGCTTCTTCGACTTCTTCCACCGCGCCCTCGAGGACTTCTTCCAGCAGGAGGTCGGCCTCCCGTACTGGAACCTCGAGGAGACGCTCCACGCCGCGCTCCCGGTCGTGCACCTCGAGACCGAGTTCGAGCGGCCGCTCGCGCACGGCGACCTCGTCACGATCGAGCTCGAGACGCTCGCGCTCGGCGAGCACTCCGTGACGCTCGGCTATCGGGTGTTCCGGCCCGGCCAGGCCGAGCCGGCCGCGTCGTCCCGCATCGTGCTCTGCGCGATCGACGTGCCGTCGTGGCGCAAGATCTCGGTGCCGGACGTGATCCGGCGCGCGTTCGAGCGACACCTCGCGGCGCATTGACGCCGCCGGCCCGTCAGCTCGGCTCGGGGGCGCCGTCCGCCGTCCCGTACTCGCGCTCGTACATGGAGAGGACGGACAGCAGGAACGTGAACGAGAGCGGGCCGAGGATGAGGCCGATCCCGCCGAACACGGCGATCCCGCCGAGCAGCGAGAAGAAGACGACCCCGCCGTGCAGCTCCATCCCGCCCTTGAGCAGGTAGGGGCGCGCCACGTTGTCGACGAGCGACACGACCGCCAAACCCCACACGACGAGGAAGAGGCCCGCGAGCAGGTGACCGGACGCGACCATGAGCAGCCCGACCGCGACCACGATCGCCGCGCCGCCGATCCCGGGGATGAGAGAGACGACGAACGTCCCGAGGGCGAGGAAGGCGACGTTCGGCGCGCCCGCGACGAGGTAGCCCACCGTCCCCGTCGCCGCCTGGATCCCGGAGGTCGCGATGGTGGCCCAGAGGACGGAGACGCTCGTCCTGCGGAACTCGTGGGCGAGCTCGCGGAAGCGGCCGCGGGGCAGGGGGACGTGCCGGTCGAGCCAGTCGAGGAGCCGGTCACCATCGGTGAGGAAGAAGAAGAGCGCGATGAGCATCATCACCGTCTGGAACGCGGCGCCGGTGGTCGCGCTGAGCAGGCTCGCGAGGGCACCGGCGGCCTGGGCGGTCCTCGCCCCGGCCAGCCTCTGCAGCTGCTGCTGCGGCTCCGGGAAACCCTCGAGGATCCTCCGGACGGCGTCCTCGACGGGGCCGGGGAGCCGCCCGAGCAGGCCAGCGACGCCCTCGCTCTCGAGCACGCCGCGGACCCAGGCGATCCCGGACAGCGCCTCGCGGACGAGCACCGTCGCGACGCCAGCGACGGGCAGGACCACCGCGAGCACGGCGAGCACGACGAGCAGCGCGGCGGCGATCAGGCGCCGCCCGCCGAGGCGACGCGTGAGCCACTCCATCCAGCGCCGGAACGCGGCGGTGAGGACGGCGGCGACGAAGAGGCCCTTCCAGAACGGCGAGATCACGAGGAGCGTCAGCGCGAGCGCGCCGAGGAGGAGCACGAGCAGGGCGCGGCGCGCGTGGCGTGGGGCGGCGGTCATGGCGATCCTCAGAAGTTCGCGTGCACGCGGTCGGGCGGGACGCCGGCCTGCGCGAGGGTGCGGCGGACGTCGTCGACCATCGCGGTCATGCCGGAGACGAACGCCACGGCGTCTCCCGGCGGCGCGCCGCCGAACGCGACGGAGCGCGCCACCTCCTGCACGCGCCCGCGCACCCCCTGCCACGCGTCGTCGGCGCCGGAGGGGCAGAGGATCACGCGGACGCCGCGCCGCTCCCAGGCGAGGTGCTCGTCCAGGTAGGCGAACTCGTCGCCGTGGCGCTGACCGTAGAAGAGGGTGATCCGGCCGAAGCGATCCCGGTGCTGGACGAGGTGCTGGACGAGCGCGCGGATCGGCCCGATCGCCGATCCCGCGGCGAACAGGAGCACGTCCCGCCCCTCCGCATCCCGCACCGGGAAGCCCTTCCCGAACGGCGGCGACACCTCGAGGTGCGCGCCGGGATCCCCCTTCGCGATGACCGCGTCCGCGACGCGCCCGCCGCGCTTCACGAGCAGGTCCGCGAGGCCTCCCGCGTCCGGCGCGCTCGTGAGCGCGAAGAAGGCCTCGCCCGTGGGCGTCCGGATCTTCACAACCTGGCCGGGGAGCGCGTGCGTGGCCGCGAGCGCGGGCGGCATCCGGAGGCGCAGCGCGCGGAACGCCGGTGTCTCGTCCCAGGCGGAGACGACGGGCACGCTCGCGTGCTGCGCGGGGCCGGTCACGCGCGAAAGCTATCACCGCCGGCGCGCTGGGGCCCGTCCGGTACGGGGCGTCGGCGGCGCGCCGCCCGGCGCGGACGATCACCGCCGGTGACGACCGCAGGCGCCGGCGGGACGGGCTACTCCGGCGCCTCGGTCCGGCGCGGGCGCCGCGGCGCGGGTCGGCGCGCGGCGGCACCGGCGAGATCGTCGAGGTCGAGCAGCCAGCCATCCCGCGCCGCCAGCGTCGGGACGCCGGTCCGCCCGGAGATGGCGAGGGCCAGCTCCTCGGCGCGGCCGCGGGCGAGCTGCATCCCGAGGTGGGTGAGGACGGCGAGCCGTGGCCGGATCTCCGCGACGAGGAGCTCGGCGTCGTCCGCGCCGAGGTGCAGGTACCTCCGATCGCGGCCGCGCTCGCGCGTCGTGTTGACGAGGAGGAGATCCACCCCGGAGTACGCCTGTGGCAGCGCGTCCATCCAGTACGTGTCGACCACGTGCCCCACGGTGAACCCGCCGGCGGAGAGCCGGTACCCGTAGGTCTCGACCCCGTGGTCGTGCGCGAGCGGCGTGTCGAGGACGACGCCCGGCGCGAGCTCGTGCCGGCTCCCCTCGGCGAGGACGCGGCGCTCGGCCACGAACGACTGCGCGTACCGAAACACGACCGGCTCCACCTCGAGCGCGTCGCGCGGCGCGAGCAGCGTCCCGCGCCGCCCGAACCCGCCGCGGCTCATCGCCTCGACGACCGCCGTCGCGTCCCCCGCGTGGTCGAGGTGCCGGTGGGTCACGACGAGCGCGTCGACCTTCGTGGGGTCGACGCGCGGGCGTGACGCGAGCGCGCGCACGAGCGCGCCGGGCCCCGGATCGACCCAGATCGTCGCGCCGCCGAGCGTCCAGACGAGCCCCCCGGAGTGTCGGAGCTGCGTCGAGACGACGAAGCGCGCCCCGGCCGTCCCCAGGAACTTGAGCGTCCGCGGAGCCCGCTCCACGGATCAGAAGGTAAGCAGCGACTGGACCTTCTCACGGCCGAGCAGCCGCGCGCCGTGGAGGAACGAGAGCTCGGCCAGGAAGGCGTACGCGACGAGCTCCGCCCCCTGCCTCGCGACGAGCCGCCCCACCGCCGCCGCCGTCCCGCCCGTGGCGAGCACGTCGTCGACGATGAGCACGCGCTCGCCCGGGCCGACGGCGTCCACGTGCAGCTCGAGCGCGTTCTCGCCGTACTCGAGCGCGTAGACCTCGCGGATGGTCTCCCAGGGGAGCTTCCCGGGCTTGCGCGCGATGGTCAGGCCGGCGCCGAGCGCGTAGGCGAGCGGCGCCGCGAAGAGGAACCCGCGCGACTCGATCCCGACGACCTTCGAGATGCGCGCGTCCTTCCAGCGCGCCACGAGGGCGTCGATCACCTCGCGGAAGGTGGCGGGGTCGGAGAGGACGGGCGTGATGTCCTTGAAGACGATCCCCTTCTTCGGGAAGTCGGGGACATCTCGGATGCGGGCGCGGACGGCTTCCAAGGCCATGGCGGCGAAGCCTATCACGGCTGCGGCGCGGGCTCGGACCGCGGTTCAAGGGAGGTAGAGGAGAGGGTTCTTCGGGCGGGTCCCCTCCCGCACCTCGAAGTGGAGATGCGGCCCCGTCGTGCGCCCGGTCTGGCCCACGCGCGCGATCGGCGCGCCGGCCTCGACGCGCGTCCCCTCGCGGACGAGCACGCGGGAGTTGTGCGCGTAGACGGTCGCGAGGCCGCCCTCGTGCTTCAGGATGACGACCGCGCCGTAGCCCGGCTGCTCGCCCGCGTAGACGACCGTCCCCGCCGCGGCCGCCGTGACGGAGGCGCCCTCGGGCGCCGCGATGTCGATCCCGTCGTGGCGCTGCCCGGCGCGGACGCCGTACCGACCGTAGAGGACGCCCTTCAGCGGCCAGGCGAGGTGGACGCGGGAAGTCGAGCTCGGCGTCTTGGTCGGGGTCGTCCCTCGACTCCGCTCCGCCGCTGGCGCGGCGTCGCGGAGCCTGTCCCGAGCCTGGTCGAGGGGCTCGGGATGAACGGCCGAGGTCGAGGTCGAGGTCGGGCTCGTGGTCGCGGTTGGGGTTGCGGTCGAAGTCGGGGTCGGGCTCGGGCTCGGGGTCGGGGTCGGGGTCGAGGTCGAGCTCGCCCCCACCTCGACCACTCGCGTCGCCCCGGGGACGAACAGCTCCGTCCCGACCGCCACGTTGCGGGGATCCGCGATGCCGTTCGTCTCCATCAGGTCGGCCGGGTCGATCCCGTAGGCGCGCGCGATCCGGTAGATCGTCTCCCCGCGCCGCACGACGTGCACGACGCCCGCGAGCGCCGGCTCGTCGTGGCGCGGCGTGGACTCGAGCGGGATCGGGAGCGGCGTGGGGCCGGGGGCGACCGTCGCGCGGGGCGCGCAGGCCGCGGCGAGCGCGAGGGCGGCGGCCAGCGCCGCCCGGCGGATCACAGCTCCGGCTCCTTCTCGTAGCCGGGGACCGTCCAGCTCCGCATCTCCTGGAGCACGGCGTCGTGCGTGGAGTCGAGGTGTAGCGGCGTGATCGAGACGAGCCCGTCCTTCAGCACGCAGTTGCAGTCGGAGCCCGGGATGTCCTCGTTCGTCGCGCCGCCCTCGCCCCCGATCCAGTAGTACTTGCGACCGCGCGGATCCGTCTTCTCGACGACCTCGTTCCCGTACGTGCGGCGGCCGAGGCGCGAGAAGCGGTAGCCGCGGATCGGGCCCGGGGGGACGTTCACGTTGAGGAGGAGGGGCGAGGAGAGCGGCGCCTGGGCCACGCGCCGCGCGAAGGCGGCCGCGAAGGGCGCGGCGTGCTCGAAGCCGTGGGGAGGCCCCGACGCGAGCGAGACCGCGATCGCCGGGACTCCGAGGAGCGCGGCCTCCATCGCGGCCGCGACGGTGCCCGAGTAGAGGACGTCGTTGCCCAGGTTCGGCCCGTGGTTGATGCCCGAGATCACGAGGT
>Ga0318495_10000699_pt1 | contig 10894 bp, 10 predicted proteins | sample GRESIP108b1f25_FD_203752 | JGI IMG/M metagenome (GOLD analysis project Ga0318495, IMG submission 203752) | Tropical soil microbial communities from Luquillo Experimental Forest, Puerto Rico - GRE.SIPMG.108b1f25 | ecosystem: Environmental > Terrestrial > Soil > Tropical forest > Bulk soil...
TCCCGGCCCGGCCGAGCTGCGCGCGCGGCTCGAGGCGCTCGCCGCGGCCGCCCGGACCCGCGACTACTTCGAGGTGCTCGGCCTCCCGCGCACCTGCTCCGGCGAGGAGGCCCGCCGCGCGGCCGAGGCGCTCGCGGACGAGGTCGCGCACGACTTCGCGGAGGTGGCCGAGGATCCGTCGCTCACCCTCACGCTCGCGCCCCTGATTGCGGATGTCCGGCAGGTGTTGCTCGACGCTCGCGACGTGCTGGGCGACGATGCCTCGCGCACCGCGTACCGGCAGGGGCTCGGACCCGAGGAAGCGCCCGGGGTGGCAAACGGGGATCGAGAAAGCTAGACTAGATCACTCCATGATTCGTGAAATCCTCATCTGGCCCGACCCTGTCCTCAAGGAGGTCGCCAAGCCGGTCGACCGCGTGGACGACGACATCCGCCGCCTGCTCGACGACATGTCCGAGACGATGTACGCGGCCGACGGGGTCGGCCTCGCCGCCCCGCAGATCGGCGTGCTGAAGCGCTGCATCGTGATCGACACCTCGCCCCGCCAGGACGGGCAGAAGCTCATCCACCTCGTGAACCCGGTGATCGTCCGGGCCGAGGGGCGCACCACGTACACGGAGGGCTGCCTCTCGATCCCCGGCGAGGCCGAGGACGTGGAGCGCCACGCCAAGGTGTGGGTGCGGGCGCTCGACTACTTCGGCAAGGAGTTCGAGCTGGAGGCCGACGGGCTGCTCTCGATCGCGTCGCAGCACGAGGCCGACCACCTCGAGGGCACGCTGTTCGTGGACCACCTCTCGAGCCTGAAGCGCGAGATCATCAAGCGGCGCATGAAGAAGCTGAAGCAGGAGCGCGCCGCCGAGCGGGCCGAGGAGATCAAGAAGGCCCCTGCGCACGAAAGTGCGCTGTAAAAGGGGCCTGCGGCCCCCTCACCGCGACGCGAGCTTCGTCACCCCCACCTTCGGGCACAGCTCCTCGACCGGGCAGCGCGCGCACGCCGGTGCGCGCGCGGTGCAAGTCCGCCGCCCGTGCCACACGAAGAGCTGGTGCCCCTCCCCCCAGCGGTCGCGCGGGTAGAGCGCACGCAGCACGTCCTCCACCTTCGCCGGCTCGTGGTGTCTCGTGAAGCCGAGCCGCCGGGCGACCCGGCCCACGTGCGTGTCCACCGGGAATGCCGCGTCGGCACCGAGGTGCAGGAGCACGACGCCGGCGGTCTTCCGCCCCACGCCCGGCAGGGCCTCGAGCCCTTCGCGGTCCCGCGGCACGCGCCCGCCGTGCGCCTCGGCGATGGCGCGCATCGCAGCGACGAGGTTCTTCGACTTGGCCCGGAAGAGCCCCAGCGTGCGCAGGTACGGGTGGAGCTCCTCCGGCGTCGCCCGCGCATAGTCGGCGGCGGTGGGGAAGCGCGCGAACAGCGCGGGTGACACGAGGTTCACGCGCGCGTCGGTCGTCTGCGCCGAGAGCATCACGGCGGCGAGGAGCTGGAGGTCGTCGTCGAAGTGGAGCGCGATCTTCGCCTCGGGCATCGCGGCCGCGAGCCGGTCGAGGACGGCGAGCGCCCGGGCGGCCAGGCGAGGGGGTGGCCGGAGCGATCTCGACGGGCGTGCCATCGCCGCTCATGGTATCCCGCCCTTGCCATGAACACGGACCTCCTCGACCTCCGCTCGGACACCGTAACCCGTCCCACGCCTGCGATGCGCGCCGCGATGGCGAGCGCCGAGGTGGGCGACGACGTGTACGGCGAGGACCCATCGGTGATCGCGCTCGAGGAGCGCGGGGCCGACCTGCTCGGCAAGGAGGCGGCGCTCTTCGTGCCCTCCGGCACGATGGCGAACCAGGTGTGCCTCGGCGCGCTCCTGCGCGCCGGCGACGAGGTGCTCGTCGCGGAGGGCTCGCACTGCGTGACCTTCGAGGGCGGCGCGCTCGCCGCGCTGTGGGGCGTGCAGCCGCGCGTCGTCGCCGCCGCGCGCGGCCTCCTCGATCCGGTCGCGCTCGACGCCGCGGTCCACGGCGAGAACGACCACCTCACACGCACGCGCGCCGTGGCCGTGGAGAACACCTTCAACCGGGGCGGCGGGGCGGCCTGGCCGCTCGACCAACTCCTCGCGGTCGCCGGCGTCGCGCAGCGGCGCGGCCTCGCGCTCCACCTCGACGGCGCCCGGCTCCTGAACGCCTGCGCGGCCACCGGGGTCTCCGCCCGCGACTACGCCGCCCCAGCCACGACCGCCACGCTCTGCCTGTCGAAGGGGCTCGGCGCCCCCGCGGGCTCGCTGGCGGCGGGGCCACGCGACCTGGTGCGCGAGCTGCGACGGCTCCGGAAGCGGCTCGGCGGCGCGATGCGCCAGGCCGGGATCCTCGCGGCGGCGGGGCTCCACGCCCTCGACCACCACGTGGCCCGGCTCGCGGAGGACCACGCCGCGGCTCGCCTCCTCGCCGACACGCTCGTCGCCGCCGGTGCGTCGCTCGTCTACCCCGTGGAGACGAACATGGTCTTCGCCGCGTTCGGTGGCCGTCCGGCGGGCGAGGTCGTCGCTGCGCTCCGGGCCTCCGGCGTGCTCGCGAACCCCGAAGGCTCGCGGCCCGATGTGGTCCGCTTCGTCACGCACCTCGATGCGCCCGCGAGCGCGATCGAGCGGTCCATCGGGTGCATCACGCAGGCGGTCGCCGCCTAGGCGCGCCCCTCCATGACCCGCATCACGGGGCGGGGGGTCCGGATCTGGGGCGTTGGGGTATTAGAGTGACGGGGTCGACGGCTGCCCCAGGCTCGACAAACATGCAACCGCGTGCCAGCCTTCAGGGCGCCCGGGGGGGAAGGCAGGAGACGACCACGCATGCAGATCAACCTCCGCAAGGCGATGTTCGTCCTGCCGAATCTCTTCACGATCTCGAGCATCTTCCTCGGGTTCTACGCGATGACCCTCTCGGCGGGGGACCCGACGCCGGAGCGGCTGCACCAGGCGGCGCTCGCGGTGTTCTTCGCCATCTTCTTCGACGCCTTCGACGGGCGCGTCGCCCGGATGACGAAGACGCAGTCCGACTTCGGGGTGCAGCTCGACAGCCTCGCCGACGTGATCTCCTTCGGGGCCGCCCCCGCGCTCCTCGTCTTCAAGTGGGCGCTCGAGCCGTTCGGCTTCCTCGGGTTCTTCCTCTCGTTCGCCTTCGCCGCGTGCGGCGCGCTCCGGCTCGCGCGCTTCAACGTGCTCGCGCAGCGGGGAGACAAGGGTAGCTCCCGGTTCTTCGTCGGCCTCCCGATCCCGCTCGCCGCCGGCTGCATCTCCTCGCTCGCCATCGCGCACTACCGCGCGGTGGGCGCGGCCCCCGACGACGGGACGCGCGTGCTCGTGGCGTGCCTCGTGGCGCTGCTGTCGTTCCTCATGGTCTCGACGGTCCGCTACCGCACGTTCAAGGACGTGCACATCTCCACGAGGAGCCTCACCGTCTTCGTCTTCCTCTGCGCGGCGGGGCTCGCGATCGGCATCGCGACGCGCGCGTCGCTCGTCATCCCCGTCTACATGGCCGCGTACATCGCCATGGGGCTCGCCGAGACGGTCATCGGCCGGCGCCGCGCGGCCCGGCTCGCCGACCTGCCTCCCGCGGTCCGGGCCGAGATCGAGGCCGACGAGGCGCTCGAGGCGGAGGACGAGGACCTCGAGGTCGGCGCGAAGGATCGCGGCGACGGGTACGTGTAGCGCGTGGAAGCCGCCGCTCGACGTTTCAGCCTGAAGAAGGGCGTGCCCGAAGGGCCACCGGGAGCGTGGGTGATCCTCGCCGCCTGGGGCCCGTGCGGCTTCGTGCCCGTCGCGCCCGGCACCTTCGGCACCCTCGGCGCGATCCCGCTCTACTGGGCGCTGCGCGGCCTCTCCCTCCCCCTCTACCTCGTCACCGTCGCGGCGTTCATCGCGCTCGCGATCTTCGCGGCCGACGTCGCGGGGCGGTACTGGAAGGTCGTGGACGCCTCGCCGATCGTGATCGACGAGGTCGCCGGATATCTCGTCACGATGGCCCTCACGCCGTGGTCGTGGACAGCCGCGCTCGTCGGCTTCGTCCTGTTCCGCGTCTTCGACGTCTTGAAGCCATGGCCGGCGTCGTGGTTCGACCGCCAGAAGTTCGGCTGGGGCGTCGTGCTCGACGACGTGGCCGCCGGGGTCTGGGCCGCGATCGTGCTCCACATCCTGCTCTTCGCGATGCGGCTCGCCGCGCACTGAGGCTGCACCGGCACTGCGCCGCGCATTAGACTCGCGCGCGTGCCCCTCGAGATCGAGATCCTCTCCACCGGCGACGAGCTCCTCACCGGCCAGGTGGTCGACACGAACAGCCCCTGGCTCATGGACCGGCTCTGGGACCTCGGGATCCTCGTGCGCCGGAAGACCCTCGTCGGCGACGACCGCGACGACCTGCTCCAGGCGCTCCACGAGTCGACCGCGCGCGCCGACGTGGTGGTGATGAGCGGCGGCCTCGGCCCCACCGAGGACGACCTGACCGCCGAGTGCGTGGCGCGCGCGATGGGCGTGCCGCTCGAGGAGGACGCGGCGTCGCTCGCCGCGATCCGCGCGCGGTTCGAGAAGCTCGGCCGCGTGATGACGCCGAACAACGTGAAGCAGGCGCTCTTCCCGCACGGCGCGACGGTGCTCCCGAACCGGTACGGCAGCGCGCCCGGCTTCGTCGCCCCGCTCGGCCGCGGCGAGGTGATCTGCCTCCCCGGCGTGCCGGTGGAGTTCAAGGGGCTCTGCGACGACTTCGTGCTCCCCCGCCTCGCCGCGCGCGCGGGCGCCCGGCCCGAGGCGCGCCCGGAGGCGAGGCTCGTGAAGCTCTTCGGCGTGCCGGAGTCCCACGCCGACCAGAAGATGCGCCCGCTCATGGGCGGGAACCCCGATGTGCGGTTCGGCTATCGCGCGCACTGGCCGGAGGTCCACCTGAAATGGCGCCTCGCGGGAGCTCGGGCCACGGAGCGCGCCGACGCCATCCTCGCGGAGGTGCAGCGCCTCTTCGGCGACGCGCTCTGGACCGCGGACGCGAAGGCGGAGCTGCCGGTGGTGGTCGTGGAGCGGCTCCTCGCGCGCGGGGAGCGCGTCGCCCTCGCCGAGAGCTGCACCGGCGGGCTCCTCGCGTCGCTCGTCACGAGCGTGCCGGGCTCGTCGGGCGCCTTCGACCTCGGGGTGGTGGCCTACTCGAACGCCGAGAAGACGGCGGTGCTCGGCGTGCCCGAGGAGCTCGTGACGGCGCACGGCGCGGTCTCGGAGCCGGTGGCGCGCGCGATGGCCGAGGGCGCGCGGCGGCGCGCCGGGGCGACCTGGGGGATCGGCGTCACCGGCGTCGCGGGTCCTGGCGGCGGCACCGAGGCGAAGCCGGTGGGCACCGTGCACCTCGCGATCGCCGGCCCGGTCGGCACCGTGGCGTTCGCGCGCCGCTATCCGGGCGAGCGGGAGCGGATCCGCCGGATGGCGGCGTACGACGCGCTGAACGAGCTGCGGCTCGCGTTGAGGTGACCCCCTACGCTCCCGGCGGCCGCATCGGCGGCGGGAGCGGTCCCGCCCCGGGCGGACGCGCCGGCGAGATCGCCGTCCCCGCCGGACGCGCAGCGGGGGCGCCGGCACGGGCCGCCTCGGCCGACTTCGCCGTGCGCAGCACGTTCGTGGCGAGGGCGATCATCGAGCCCACGTCGGAGAGGGTCGCCGGCAGGACGACCGTGTTCGTGGTGCGCGCGAGGTTCCCGAACTGCTCCACGTACTGCTCGGCCACGCGGAGCTGCACCGCCTCGGTGCCGCCCGGGGCCGCGATCGACTCGGCCACCTTGCGGAGGCCCTCGGCGGTCGCGCTCGCGACGGCGAGGATCGCGGCGGCCTGACCTTCGGCCTCGTTGATCTGCCGCTGGCGCGAAGCCTCCGACTCCTTGATCACCTGCTGCTTCTTCCCGTCGGCCGTGTTCACCGCCGCGTCGCGCTCGCCCTCCGACGAGAGGATCACCGCGCGCTTCTCCCGCTCCGCGCGCATCTGCTTCTCCATCGCGGCGAGCACGTCCTTCGGCGGCGTGATGTTCTTGATCTCGTAGCGGAGCACCTTGATGCCCCAGGGGCCGGTCGCCTTGTCGAGCTCCGACACCACCATGCCGTTGATGTGCGTCCGCTCCTCGAACGTGCGGTCGAGCTCGATCTTGCCGATCTCGCTCCGGAGCGTGGTCTGCGCGAGCTGGCTGATCGCCCAGTGGTAGTCGTGGATGCCGTAGCTGGCGCGCTGCGCGTCGAGCACCTTCAGGTAGAGGACGCCGTCCACCGCCACCTGCACGTTGTCGCGCGTGATGCACACCTGCTCCGGCACGTCGATCGCCTGCTCCTTCAGCGTGTGCCGGTAGCGAACGGTGTCGAAGAACGGCACGAGCACGTGGAACCCGGCGTCGTACACCGAGTGGAACTTCCCCAGCCGCTCGACGACGAACGCGCTCTGCTGCGGTACCACCACCGCCGTCTTCGCGATGAAGACGACGACGAGCGCCGCGAGCAGGACTGCGATGACGAGGCCTGCGCTCACCATGTGCTCCCTCCGTTCACTCCGCCCGGATCCACAACGTCACGCCTTCGACCCGCTCCACCCGGCAGCGACGGCCGGCGGCGAGCGGCGCCGCGCCTTCGGCCTGCGCGGTCCGCGCGATCCAGGGCACCCCGCGCAGCTCCGCCTTCGCCTCGCCGCCCGCGGGCAGCTCCTCGAGGAGCACCACCTCCTCGCCCACGAGGCTGTCCACCGCCACGGGCGGCCGGCGCACCACCCGCGCGAGGAGCGCGCCGCGGAACAGCGCGAGCGACGCGAGGGAGGCCACCGAGAACACGATCCACTGCGGCACCGGGTCCACGCCGAGCGCGGCGAGCGGCGCCACGAGGAGCGCGCCCGCGCCGAAGAAGAGCGCCACGAGACCGCCCGGGGTCGCGAGCTCCACCGCGAGGAACGCGATGCCCACAATCGCCCAGAGCCACCACGCCATGCGCCACCTCCCCGCCGGATGCTATCAGCGCGGCCGCGAGAAGGCGGCATCCATCGTGCGACGCGATGGTGTCGAGCGTCGCGCACCGCCGGACGCGGCCGTCATCGCGCGACGCAGAAGGCGTCGACGAACGCGTCCCACGAGACGAACGGCGCGCCCTCGGCCTGGATGCGCTCGTGGAGCGCGCGCGCGGCGGCGAGGAGCGCGTCGTCGTCCCGCGGCGTCCAGCGCTCCTTCAGGCCGGCGTCGGACAGGACGCGCTCGACGAGGCTCCGCACGTTGCGGACGCGTCCATCGAGCTCTCCCTCGCGGTCGATGAGCCAACCCACGAGCTGCCCGATCCGCTCGCGCGCGACCGCGCGTCCCCGCGCGCCCGCCGCGACCAGCGCCTCGTTCACGTCGTCCGGGCTCGCGTCGCGCACGACGAGCCCGGCCATCGGAATCAGTTGCGCTTCCGGTGAGAGCCCGAGCCGCTCCAGCGCCGCCCGGCAGCGCGCCTCGTCGGCCGCGTCGGCGCACCGGATCCGGACCACCGGCTCCTTCCGACGCGCGGTGGGCCCGCTCGACCCGCTTCCTTCCCCTGGCGACTCGTTCACGCCGCGGCCTTACCGCGCTGCGCTCCTGCCCGCAAGGGACGCGCGCACGAAGCGGGGGCTGGCGTACGGTGCCGGTGTGGCGGACCTCGATCCGGCCGTCCTGGAGGCGCTCCGGAAGCAGAGCGGCCTCTCCATCGACCTCGAAGGCCGGTTCCGGCACCGCGGCGAGCCCATCACGCACGCGCGCACCCTGGAGGTGCTCTGGTCGTCGCTCCAGCAGATGGCGGACGGCCGCTACCTCGTCCGGATCGCCCGCGAGAGTGGCTACGTCCGGCTCGAGGACGCTCCGTACGGCGTGCGCGGCGTCACGTTCGAGCCGAGCGGACCGCTCGCGCACCTCTCGGATGGCAGCGCCGAGCCCCTCGCGCCGGCCACCCTCGCGGTCGACGCGGCGGGCGTCCTTCACTGTCGGGTGAAGGGGGGTACCCACCGCGCTCGCTTCACGCGCGCAGCCCAGGTCGCCCTCGGCCTCGCGCTCGTGGAGGACGCCTCGGCCCCCGCCGGCTACGCGCTGGTGCTCGATGGCGAGCGCCACGCGATCGGACGCGAGTGAGGCCCCGCGCTCCGCCCGCCGGGGGTACGACGCGAGCGTGTGCTTGCCCCCCCGTCGAGCGCCATCTACGTTTCGCCGCATCGATGAAGAGGCTCTTCGCGCTCTGGCTCGTCCTCGTCGCTCCCCTCACCGCGCGCGGCCAGGGGTTCACCCTCCGTCCACCGGACATGGGCGAATCGATGCGGGAGATGGACAAGCTCGTCGAGAGCGCCGCCTCGAAGAAGGGGCTCGAGCAGACCTTCGTCGTGCCCGAGCGGCCGGGGCAGAACCAGGTCTCCTGGTACGAGTTCAATTGGCGCCACCGCGACATCGCCTCGCCCGCCGGCGGGCCCGGCGGGCTCCGGCTCTACTTCTACGATCGCGAGCAGGCGATCGCGGAGCGCGCGCTGCCGTCGATCCGCAGCTCGTACCTGCGCCTCGTGGACCAGTTCCACTACAGCCCGACGAAGCGGATCCCCTACATCCTCTACTCGTCGCACCGTGAGTTCCAGGCGACGAACGTCTTCCAGGTCACCGAGGGCACCCTCGGCGTCACGTCCCCGGAGGATCTCCGGATGACGCTGCCGTACTTCGGGGACCACGAGAGGTTCCGCGAGGTGTCGATGCACGAGATGGTGCACCAGTTCACCATCCAGAAACTGCTCGACCTCGCCCGCGCGGAGGACGTCGAGTCGCCGATCAACGTGCTCCCGCTCTGGTTCATCGAGGGCATCGCGGAGTGGTACTCGAAGGGCGGCCTCGACCCCGAGACCGACGGCTACCTGCGCGACCTCGTGTGGAACCCGGATCCACGCGAGCACTACGAGATCCTGCCGTTCGCCGAGGATCGGATCCGCGGCTACATCCCGACCTACAAGCTGGGGCAGGCGCGGGTCGCGTTCATGGCCGACACGTACGGGAAGGAGAAGATCCAGGGCTTCCTCGAGAACGCGGTGCACACCGGCGGCGGAGGGGACCGCGCCTTCGCGGGGCTGGTGCGCCGCACCCTGAACGAGCCCGTCGAGCAGGTGGACGCGCGCTGGCGGGAGTGGCTGAAGCGCCGGTACTACCCCGAGTACCTGCGCGTGCGGCAGGACCTGCCGGCGCTGCGCGAGTACCGCGACATGCCCGGCGAGCCCGAGGCGTTCGAGGCGTCGGCCGACGGGAACCTGATCATCTACCGCGGGATCGACCGCGAGGAGGGGCGCGCCCGCCTCTACCTCATGGATCACCGGAACCCGCGCGGCGCGGTGGAGGTGGTGGCCGACAACCAGCCCGGCGTCGAGTCGCTCCATCCCATCGAGCACGGCGTCACCGCGCTGGGTCCCGGACTCCTCGCGTTCACGGCGCAGGACGGCGCGGGGGACGTGATCTACGTCCGGCCCTTCCGCCACACGCCGCCGGAGAAGGGGCACGCGCCACGCATCCAGCTCGGCAAGCAGCGCAAGCTCGCGCTCGTGCACCCGGCCGGCCAGCGCTTCATCGAGATCTCCGATCCCACGCTCTCGCGCGACGGCAGCCACCTCGCGTTCGTCGCGCTCACCGAGCGCGGCCAGCAGGACATCTACGTGGTCTCCACGCAGGGCGGCCTCGCGCGGCAGCTCACGAACGACCGCTTCGCGAAGCGCGATCTGGCGTGGGGTCTCGACGGCATCTACTGCGCCTCCGACGCCACCGACCACGGACGGTTCAACCTGTTCCGCGTCGACGAGGCGACCGGCGAGAAGACCCGGCTCACCACCGCCCCCAGCGAGGACCGTCACCCGCGCCCGCAGGCCGACGGGTCGGTGCTGTTCTCGAGCATGGAGGGCGGCAAGAGCGACCTGTGGCTCCTCAAGGACGGGAAGGTCCGGCGGCTCACCGACTTCGCGACGGGCCTCTCCTCGCCTGCCGCCGCGCCGAACGCGCGCGGCGTCTACGCCTCCACGTTCTATCGGGGACGCTTCCGGCTCGTGGAGGTGCCCAAGGTCGCGCTGCTCGAGGAGCCCCCGATCATCGTCGAGCCGCCGCCGAGCCCGCCGCTCGACATCCCGAGCGAGGAGATCCCGGCCGACACGCCGCGCTACAACGCCTACTCCGCGAGGAACTGGAGGCCGGAGGCCGGCATCGTGTACGGCGGCGGCGCGCAGAACGCGATCGCCGGGCGCGCCGCGCTCCTCTTCTCCGACCTGCTCCGCGACCGGGTCGTCTACCTGGACTTCGCGATCTACGGATCGTTCGACTACACGCAGGCGCTCGTGCTGTTCGAGGACCGGTCGCGGCGCTCGAACTTCGTCTACGGCGCGTACCACTTCGTGCAGCAGCAGATCGACCGGATCGACCCCACCCTCGCCTACTTCCAGCGGGACTTCGGCGTCGTGGGATCGCTCCGCCATCCGCTCGACCGCTTCCGCCGCGTCGAGGCCGAGTTCTCGGTGGGCGGCGTGAACCGCTACTGCCTCACCGACTACTCCACCAGCCTCCCCGTGCTCTGCGGCGGCACGCGCACGGTGAACCCGGGCGCGAACGACTGGGCGCACCGGAACGGCGGCGTGACCCTCACGCTCGGCCCCACGTTCCGCTACGGCTACGACACGGTCCGCTACGATCCCTTCACCGGCCCGCTCGCGGGGAAGGCCCTGCTCTTCGAGCTCGGCGGGGGCTGGCTGCCGTTCCGGCAGGCGGTCCACGGCTTCTCCCGCGTCGACGCCTCGACCTACTATCCCATCATCGGGCGGACGAACATCACGCTCCGCATCGGCGCCGGCACGAGCTTCGCGCCCAACGAGGTCGGCCGCTCGTGGTCGCGCAACTGGT
>Ga0318495_10000701_pt1 | contig 10873 bp, 10 predicted proteins | sample GRESIP108b1f25_FD_203752 | JGI IMG/M metagenome (GOLD analysis project Ga0318495, IMG submission 203752) | Tropical soil microbial communities from Luquillo Experimental Forest, Puerto Rico - GRE.SIPMG.108b1f25 | ecosystem: Environmental > Terrestrial > Soil > Tropical forest > Bulk soil...
TGAATGTCGGCGAATTTGCCGTAGAGCGGAGTGAACGCGGTCGAAGCGATGAGAAAAGCGGTGACCAGCCACGGCAGATTGTGCACCTGGCCGAGATCGCGCCCGATGGTCGGCAGTGCGCTCGCCAACACCGACTGGTCGACCGAACCCAGGAACACCGGCAGCATCATGCTGATGGCGATCACCCGCTTGTCGCGGTGCGAGAGCGCCTGCGGACCGATCCGCTCGGCAGGCATCGCCGAAAAACCAGCGTCGTGGGCAATCGCCTCCTGCGAACCCGCGGTGCTGTTGCTGCGCGAGTCGTTCATGAAAATAGACGCTGCACGCAGCGTTTCCCGGCTCAAACTCATGAAGCAATAACGTCAAAGTGAGCCGCTGTCATTGTGTGATAAGGCATTGCACCCCCGCGCACGGTATGCCAGCTACGCCGCGGATACTTCTGTTATAGGGTGCGGAGGACAGATCGCCGCCGCGGCGCGACCGCGCCACCAAACTACCGACAGAGAGACCCCCATGAAAATCAGTGCGCGCAATAAACTGAAGGGAGGATCATCGAAGTAAAGAAAGGCGCGACGACCGCGCATGTCCGCCTCGAAATCGCGCCCGGGCAAGTCGTTACCGCGGCGATCACCAATGAACCGGTCGAGGAGCTCGGACTAAAGCCCGGCGCATCGGCCAGCGCGGTGATCAAGGATCGCAATCGATTAGGGCCCCGTCGTGCGCTCCCTGCTATTGCACTCACACTCTGCTTGACGATTTGCTTTGGCACCGCGCAGGCATTGGCGCAGGAGCCGTCCGGCTGCGATAAGTTCAAATGGCCGCTCGACAAGGAGCGCGCGACGCTGACCGGCAGCGATCTGCCGAAGGTCGCCTCCGGGAACCGCATAGACTGGCGGCTGCCGTTTGCAACCATCGTGTCGCTTGTGCCGCTTGCCGACGCCAACCTTCCGCTGGCGCCGGAGCGCACGCCGAAATCCAACGCGAGCTTCGCCGGCTTTATTCAATCGCCGGCGCCGGCGAAAGCCGCTACCTACAAGATCACCTTGTCATCCGAAGGCTGGATCGATGTCGTGCAGGACGGGCGGCGGGTGCAATCGCTCACCTCGACCGGTGTCAGGGGCTGCGACGGCGTGCGCAAGAGCGTCAAATTCGAACTGGCTCCCGCGCCTTTCACCGTGCAGCTCAGCGACATCGAAGCAGACAGCGTCGGCCTCGTGATCAGCAGCGAGTGAGTGAGCGCTCAGCGTTGCTGCGCAAATCTACAGAAGGCGCACTCGCACTACTGTTTGAGCGTGTTGGCGACCTTGAAGCTCACCTCGGTCTTGCCCTTGATGTCGTCGAGCGTCACATCGGGCGCAAGCTCGATCAAGGTCAGCCCACCGCCGTTTCGATCGAGCGTGAACACGCCGAGATCGGTGATCACCATATCGACGACGCCGGCGCCGGTGAGCGGCAGCGAGCAGCGGTGCTTTAGCTTCGATTCGTCCTTCGCGGAGTGCTCCATCACCACGACGACTTTTTTTACGCCGCCGACCAGATCCATCGCCCCGCCCATGCCCTTGACCATCTTGCCCGGGATCATCCAGTTGGCGAGGTCGCCGTTTTCGGCGACCTGCATGGCGCCGAGAATGGCAATATCGATGTGGCCGCCGCGGATCATGGCGAAGGAATCCGCGGAATTGAAATAGCTCGTCGTCGGCAGTTCGGTCACGGTCTGCTTGCCGGCATTGATGAGATCGGCATCCTCTTCGCCTTCGAACGGGAACGGCCCGGTGCCGAGCATGCCGTTCTCCGATTGCAGCTGCACGCTGACCCCGTTGGGAATGAAGTTCGAGACCAGCGTCGGAATGCCGATGCCGAGATTAACGTAGAAGCCGTCTTGCAGCTCCTTGGCGGCACGCGCCGCCATCTGTTCGCGGGTCCAAGGCATGGTTCCGGCTCCTATATTTCTTTGCGCATGATCTTATCCGAAAACCGGCATCCACTTTTCGGGATCATGCGCGTTAGACTTCTACGCCAGTTCCCGCCGGAGCATCGGCGCGCTGACGCTTGCGGACGGTGCGCTGCTCGATGTGCTTGACCGCATTCGGCACGTGCACGATCCGCTGGACGTAAATGCCCGGCGTGATGATGTGATCAGGATTGATGTCACCGGGGTGCACCAGCTGCTCGACTTCGGCGACTGTCACCTTGGCAGCCGTAGCCATCGGCGGATTAAAATTGCGCGCTGTCTTGCGGTAGACGAGATTGCCCTCGGTATCGGCGCGATAGGCGTGAACGATGGCGAGATCGGCGATAAGCCCACGCTCCATGACGTAGCGATAGCCGTCGAAGTCGCGCGTCTCCTTGCCTTCGGCGATCTGCGTTCCCACGCCGGTTCTGGTGAAGAATGCAGGAATCCCGGCGCCGCCGGCGCGAATGCGCTCGGCCAGCGTGCCTTGCGGATTGAATTCGATCTCAAGCTCGCCGGCGAGATATTGCTGCATGAAAGTCTTGTTCTCCCCGACATAGGAAGAGACCATCTTCTTGATCTGCCGCGTGTCGAGCAGAATGCCGAGCCCCTTGCCGTCGGTCCCGCAATTATTGGAAACGACCGTGAGGTTCTTCACGCCGGAATCGCGGATCGCCAGGATCAAAGTCTCGGGAATGCCGGACAGGCCGAAACCGCCGGCCATGATCGTCATGCCGTCCTTGAGCAACCCGGCCAAGGCGGACCGCGCGTCCGCATAGACCTTGTTCATGTTCGCTCCATTTACAGCAACGCCCTTGAGATTTGCGCCTGATCACCTAGCCATAGTGGCAGGGACAAAAGGGTCAACCGCCGGACGGTGTCGAATAGGCGGTGACGACGGGCAGCGCAATTTGCGGATGCGGATAATAATTCCAGACGACATACATCGCGGCGAACAGAATGCCCGCGAGCAGCGCGCCCCCGATCCGGTTGCGAAACGAGATCAGCCCGCCCAGCAAGGCCGCGACGAAGGCGAACACCGCCATTATCGCCACATAAAGCCAATTCACGGCCGACAAATCGATGGCCATCGTTTGCTCCTGTTGGCAACCCGCAACCCATTTAGCTTATCCGACGCCGCCGCACCGCGCGAGATCAAATTGCGTGCACGCAAAGCGGCCATGCCGTCGAGCCATGTCGCCCAGCCATGTCGCCCAGCCACATCGCCCAGCCATGCCACCGAACTATGCCGCGCTTGGCAGTACCGCGTGCGGAACGATATAAGCCGTTTTCAAGTCGTGAACCCAGTAACGCATCAACCTGCACCTTGCACGCCTGCGCCGTTTCGGAAAACCTCCTGCATGGCCAATGTTCTCATTCTCTTGACCTTGCCCGAACCGGTACGCAGTCAATATCGGGATCGCCTGCGCCGGCGTTTCCCGGCAACCACGATCGAACTTGTCGATCACCATTCCAAAACCGGGCCTTATATCGGCTCCGCCGATGCGCTCGTCACCTTCGCGCCCATGCTGTCCAGTCAGGTTTTGGAATCCGCGCCCGAGCTTAAATGGATTCAGGCGCTCGGCACCGGCCTGGATAATCTCATCGACCAGCCCGCGCTGCGCAAGGACGTGATCGTCACCAATGTCCGCGGCATCCATGGCGCTCCCGTATCCGAAGCGGCGATTGCCGGCATGCTGGCGCTGGCGCGTGGCCTGCCGCGCGCTGTTCGCTTGCAGGAGCAGCACCAATGGCTTCGCTTCCCAGCGCAGCTCCTCAACGGCAAGACCGTCGGCATATTCGGCGTCGGCCAGATCGCCGAGGCCCTGGCGCCGAAATGCAAGGCCTTCGGCATGCACGTCGTCGGGGTGACGTCGGCGCCGCGCAAGCTTTCCGGCTTCGATCGCATACATCGCCGCGAAGAGCTGGCGCAGGTGGTCGGCGATTTCGACTTCTTCGTCCTGTTGACGCCGCTCACCGCAGCCACGCGCAACAGCATCGATGCTGCTGTATTCGCCGCCATGAAGCCGACCAGCTATCTAATCAACCTAGCGCGCGGCGGCGTGGTCGACGAACCGGCACTGGTCGCGGCGCTTGCCGAACAACGCATTGCCGGCGCGGCGCTCGACGTTTTCAGCCAGGAGCCGCTGCCGGCCGAGCATCCGTTCTGGTCGATGCCGAACGTGATCATCACTACGCATCAAGGCGGCTTCTGCGACGTCTATATCGACTATGCCTTGCCGACGGTCGAAGCCAATATGGAGTGCTTTCTCAGAGGCGATTTCAACGGCATGATCAATGTCGTCACGCATTGATGTTTTAGAGGAATGAGAATGGAGCAGCTTTCCGAACGTCTGCAAACGCCGATCTCAACCGCCGAACTGCAACGGCGCTGGGCCGCCGTGCGTGTCCCGATGGAGCGCGAACAAATCGACGTGCTGTTGATGCAGAACAACAACGATCATATGGGCGGCTACGTCAAATATTTCACCGACCTGCCGGCGACCAACGGCTACCCGCTCACCGTCGTGTTTCCGCGCGACAATCTGATGACCTTGGTGAGCCAAGGCCCGTTCGGCGGCGTCACCTATCCGGCATCGAACAGCGACGGCGTGCAGCGCGGCGTCAAACAGAGGTTCACGACGCCGAGTTTCGTGTCCTGCAATTACACCGCGAGCTACGATCCGGAGCTCGCGGCCCAAGCGCTCGCACCCTATGCTGGCGGCACGATCGGCCTCGTCGGCCCGTCGCAATTGTCATTCGCACTGGTCGATTATTTGCAGAAGGGCCGCTTTTCCAACTCCCGCTTCGTTGACGCCACCGAGCACGTCGACAAAATCAAGGCGATCAAGAGTCCGGAGGAACAGGAGCTCATTCGCCGCGCTGCCGCGATGCAAGACGGCGCCATGCGCGCTGCCTTCGCCGCGGTCGAGCCCGGCATGCGCGACCGCGACATTGCCGCGATCGCGCAATGCTACAGCCAGCGCCACGGCAGCGAGAACGGCATCTATCTGTGCGCATCGATGCCGCCTGACAAACCGGTGCAATTCAGCCAGCGCCACTATCAGAATCGCGTCATCAAGGAGGGCGACACTATCGCGCTCTTGGTCGAAGATTCCGGTCCGGGCGGCATGTATACCGAGCTCGGCCGCTCCTGCGTCGTCGGCAAGGCGTCATCCGAGCTCAAGGACGAATTCGCCTTTGCGCTCGAAGCGCGCAAATTCAACCTGGCGCTGCTCAAGCCGGGCGCGGCCTGCAAAGACATCTTCGCCGAATACAACGCCTTCATGCGCAAGAACGGACGGCCGGAAGAGAAGCGGCTGCACTGTCACGGCCAGGGCTATGATCTCGTGGAGCGTCCACTCATCCGCCAGGACGAGCCGATGCACATCAAAAAGGATATGAATATTGTCGTGCATCCAACCTATATCCGCGGCCGCGTCCTGTCCTGGGTCTGCGACAATTACCTGATCGGGCCGAACGGCCCGGGCGAACGCCTGCACCGTTTCCCCGAAGCGATCACGGAACTCGGCTGAGGCTCTATCTACGCCGGGCGGGCATTGAGAGCCTCTCATCTATCCTGCGCGAGCATTTACGTTACGCAGATTATAGTTCCGTGCATTGCGCCAAAAACTCCGCAATTGCGCCACCATACCTACCGTCACGCCGGCTGTGCCCAATGGGCAGACCGCGCATCGATTTGCCGCGCCTGAAGAATTTGACGCGCCTTTGGGAAAGCCCGGCAATCGAATTGCAAGTCGCGGAGGATATTGTGTCAAACTTTCGCATAATGTGCGTCGCCGGTTTAACGGCGTTGCTTTTCGTTTTGTTTGCCGACGCTGCCGCCGCACAGAGCGCGACACCTACAGATCGGACGGGCAAACCTTACCTCGCCGGATTGCGCCCGCCGCATGAGCCACACAAAACCGCTCATGTGAATGCAAAAAATGATCAGGCCAACAAACCGGCGAGCAAAAAATCCCAGAAGGCAGCGGCCAAGGTCGCCAACAAGATCGCCAAGCCGGGCACCAAACATGCCGCGAATTCGACCATGCGCGCGCGAGGTCGCAGCGGCACAAAAACCTCGCGGATCGATTGGCCGCAGGTTGATCCCGCCGGCGGTGAAGACCGCAGCGTGCCGCCAACAGCACTGCAATTCACCGCCGATGACACAAAGTTAAACGACACAAAGTTAAACGAAACCTCGTCGAACGTAACCGCGACACCGGCTCCGAAAGCGGCCGCCGCCGCCAAGGCATCGCAGGCATCGTCACCCAGGCCCGCCGGCGACGAGCGTAATGCCGTTGCCCCTGTCGCCGCCGATCAACCCATCGCCACGAGCACAGTGGCTCAAGCCGAGCGCTTCGAAGCACCCGCGCAAAACATCGAGCAGGCCTCGGCGCCGCAATCTCAATCGAATGCGCCTGCCATTGATGACAGCGCGCCCAAGCCGCGAAGCAAGGCCGGTTCTTCAGTTGCGCAGACGCTGGTGATGCTTGCCGGCGCGATCAGCGCCGCGCTTGTCGGATGCTGGATGTTTGGCTTCGGGTCGGCGCGGCGGATCAGGCTCGGCGCCTAGGGCCGTGCACTCAGAAATTTAAATTGTGTTGGCTAGTCTGTCGGCGGCGTTCGGATCGAGAAGCAATCCGCTTTGCGCCTTCCCGACAAATGGGCTGCGCCCAGCTAAAATGCGCCTCCGCTTTGCCCCTCAAAGCAGACCTTAAATCACTCGGTCGGACAATGTCCCCTTTGGGTCATAAGCAGACATTTCGGAGCGTCCACCCGATGTCCGATTTTGCTTTCAAAGCAGACATCGGTTGTCGCCCTACTCCGTCTTCGCCCTACGCACGACTTCGTTGACGCTGGCAGCGCGGCGCTTGAGCGTATTGAACAGCTCGAACGCCTCTTTCGGCTTTAAGTTCTTGTGCACGACGGCGGCGACGGCTGCGATCATCGCCTGCGGCGCTTCGGACTGGAAAATGTTGCGTCCCATGTCGACGCCGGCCGCGCCCTGTTGCACGGCGTTATACGCCATCGTCAGCGCCTCGAGCTCGCCGAGCTTTTTGCCGCCCGCCATCACAATCGGCACCGGGCAGGAAGCGGTAACAGTCTCGAAGCCGTCCTCGACGAAATAGGATTTTACGTAGTGCGCGCCGAGCTCGGCGATGATGCGGCACGCCAGACGGAAATATTTGGCGTCGCGCACCATGTTCTTGCCGACCGCGGTAATGCCCATGACGGGAACGCCGGCGCGCAGCCCGGCATCGATCAGTCTCGTCATATTGTGCACCGAGCGCGTCTCGTGCTCGCCGCCGATAAACACCTGAATGCCGACGCCAGCAGCGTTCAATCGCACCGCGTCGTCCATATCCATGGCGATCTGCTCGTCAGAGAGCTCTTCACGCAAAATGCTCGGCCCACCGCTCGCGCGCAGCACCATCGGCTTTTGGCACTGCGCCGGGATCAGCGAACGCAGAATGCCGCGCGTGCAGAATAGCGCGTCGCACGACGGCAATAGCGGCACGATCGAAAGGTCGATGCGTTCGAGGCCGGTCGTCGGGCCTTGGAAATAGCCGTGGTCGATCGCCAACATCACGGTTCGTCCTGAAGTCGTGTCGAACACGCGCGCGAGGCGGTTCTTCATGCCCCAGTCGAGCTGATGCGAGCCTTTCAGATAAAATCCCGGCGTCGCTTGCGGCTGGTCGGCGGCGTAGCGTTGGCCTTCTTGATCTGCTTCGGGCATGGCGATTTCTTTGGTTAGGTGAAGTGTAGTGTCAATCCTTGTCTGATCCGGGACGCCAATACGGATTGAGCGCGCAAAAACCACGAGCAGCATTGGTCACGGCCGGTTTGCATTCCTCGACCGTGTCATATTCGCAGTCCCAGTTCATATTCTCCCCACCGCTGTCGGTGACGGCGCACCATCGCGCATCGCCTTGCATACCGGCTTCGCTCGCGGTCGTCATAAGAAATAGAACGACTGAACATACCGCGACCGCACCGGCCAATCTGGCGAGGGTGATCTTCACGCGCGGCAGTCTACGGGCTTAAAGACGAAAAGCAACGCAAGCACCGACTGGGAAAACGCTAACGCGTGCTCGCCGCTCATCCCCACGAAAGCGGGAATGAGCGATCGTCCAAAGCGTCCTTATCGCTCCCGGATCCCCGCTTGCGCGGGGACGAGTGGATGCCATGCCCCTTGCTTTGTTCTCTTTTTGTTCTAGTATTAGATTAAAGAACATACCCGGAATATCGATCCTTTATTTCCCGGCTGCGGAAGGCTGTTAAATGGTTGGCACAACAGCATTTCCTTCTCCCCCTGCCCCGCCGCTAAGCCGCCGCGCGGCTTTGGCTGCATTGCGTCATTGGCTCATGCGCGAACGCGGCTGGTCTGCGAATGTGCCGGCGCGATTGTCTTTCGGCCTCTGCGCACTTGATTCCCACCTGCCCAATGGCGGTCTCGGCGGCGCCGCGCTGCATGAGATCGTTCCGGCAACGCAAGCCGCATTCCCGGCTGCCCTCGGCTTTGCGACGGCTGTGCTGGCTCGCTTTATTTCGTCTTCCCCCGATTCTCCCTCACATCCACATAGGCGGCAGAAAAAAATTGTCTTCGTCACGCCAGTCCATGCCTTGCGCCAATATGGGCTGCGCCAATGCGACCGTCTCTGCGGTCATCTCTCCAGTCATGTCTCCGCTCATGGCCTTTACAGTCTCGGTTTCGATCCGCGCCGCGCGATCATCGTCAATCCCGCGCATCGGCAAGACGCGCTGTGGGCGCTGGTCGAAAGCTTGCGTTCGCGCGCGCCGCAAGCCGTCGTCGGCATAATCGATCAGCTCAATCTGAAGACCAGCCAGAAACTGCATCTCGCCGCCGTCGATGCCGGCTTGCCGCTGTTGTTGCTGCGGCCTTCGCAAAATCTCGAATCAAGTGCGGCGGCGACGCGCTGGCGGATCGCTGCAGCGCCAGGCGCGCGTGACCGTTTCGGCAGTTACGCGCGCGCGCGCTGGCGGCTGAAGCTTGAACGCTGCCGCAACGGACGGCCGGGTGAGTGGGTAGTGGAGTACGATCATGTCGCGCATTGTTTCAGTCTGGTTGCCGCGCTGGCCGATCTATCGTTTTCTCTTGGCGCAGGCGATCAACCCCGCCGGCAAGCCAGTTGATCCGCAGCGGCCGTTCGTACTTGCCATTCCCGCAACCGGAGGCCTGCGCATCGCCGCCATAAATGAGGCGGCGGAAAATGACGCCATTGCCATCGGCGATCCGGTCGCCGATGCCCGCGCCAAAGCCGACGGTCTGCAAGTCCACACCGCGGACGGCGCGGCAGACGATGCCGCGCTGCGTCGCCTCGCTTTATGGGCGACGCGCTACACGCCGACCGCCTCGCCGTGGCGGGAAGAGAACGGCGCCGACGGTTTTTTTCTCGACATCGAAGGCGCGGCGCATCTGTTCGGCGGCGAAGCAAGCCTTCTTGCCGATCTTGGCGAGCGGCTTGATCGCTTCGGATTGCCGGCGCGGCTTGCCGTCGCCGCTACGCCAGGCGCGGCTTGGGCCGTCTCGCATTTTGCCGCCGTCTCTCCGGCTATCCTGCCGGCCGGCGAAGAAGCCGCCGTGCTTTCGATGATGCCGATCGAAGCGCTGCGGCTATCACCGGACATCCGCGGCGTGCTGCGCCGGCTCGGCTTCAAATCGGTGGCCGCGCTTTTGGACAAGCCGCGCGCGCCGATCGCGGCACGCTTTCCTGACGCATTGCTACGCCGGCTCGATCAAGCGCTCGGGCGCATCGATGAGCCGCTCATTCCGGTGACTGCGCCGCCGGTCTATCACAGCCTGATCTATCTGCTCGAGCCGATCGTCAGCCGCGACGCCATCGTCGCGCGCGCCTGTCGCCTGATGCACAACATCCTGCACGTGTTGGTGCGCGATCAGGTCGGCGCGCGCGCTTTGCGATTGAACCTCTATGCCGTCGATGGTGCCGTCGAGACGATCGATATCGGCTTGAGCTTGGCGACGCGCAGCGTGTCGCATGTGGCGCGCCTGATCGAGCTCAAGCTCGACGCGCTGGCGGCCGTGCAGGATGCCTGCTTCGGCTTCGAGGCCATCGGCCTTGCCGTCACCCGCGCCGAGCCGATGCCGGCGCGCCAGATTGAATCCAACATTGATGGTCACGGCGCATGTCAGAATGACGAAAGCGAGCGCGGTGCCGCCTTGATCGATGCGCTGCGGCAACGGCTCGGCCCCGATCGTGTGCGACAGTTCGAAGCCGTCGCCAGCCATGTTCCCGAACGGGCGGAAAAGCTGACCGAGATCGTCGCTATCGCTCCTCGCAATGGCGATCAGAAGAGCTGGCCGCTTCCGGAAGACAAAACGCGGCCGCTCTTGTTGCTGCCGCAAGCCGAGCCGGCCGAAGTCACCGCGCTCGTTCCCGACGGTCCGCCGCGGCGTTTGCGCTGGCGAGGCGTGACCTACGACATCGCCGGCGCGCAGGGGCCGGAACGGATCGGCGATGAATGGTGGCGCGCACCGCCATCCTGCGCGTCACGAGCGGGAAAGGCGTTGGGGCTGACTCGCGACTATTACCTCGTCGAAGACGGCGAAGGCCATCGCTTCTGGCTCTACCGCGAAGGCCTTTACGGGCGCGAAACCGCGGCGGCGCGCTGGTTCCTGCATGGTCTATTTGCGTGAATTTGTTCGAGTGAGAATGCAAATGAACGATTATGCCGAGCTTGCTGTAACCACGAATTTTTCCTTCCTCCGCGGCGGCTCGCATCCGCAGGAAATGGTGGCGCGCGCCGCCGAGCTTGGCCTTGCCGTCATTGCGATTGCCGACCGCAATTCCTTTGCCGGCGTGGTGCGCGCCTATAACGAAGCGAGAAAGCGCACCATAAAACTTGTAGTCGGCACTCGCCTCGTGACGATCGACG
>Ga0318495_10000704_pt1 | contig 10860 bp, 6 predicted proteins | sample GRESIP108b1f25_FD_203752 | JGI IMG/M metagenome (GOLD analysis project Ga0318495, IMG submission 203752) | Tropical soil microbial communities from Luquillo Experimental Forest, Puerto Rico - GRE.SIPMG.108b1f25 | ecosystem: Environmental > Terrestrial > Soil > Tropical forest > Bulk soil...
TCGCGGTGGTGTCCGTCATCGCGGTCGGCTGCAGCAGCGGCGGCAGCAGTAGCAGCGCCACCGGCGGCAGCACCGGGAACGCGACCCAGAACGGCGGCGGGGCGGTGGCCGGGCAGACCGTGCCCACCGCGAACCTGCCGGTGCTGCAGACGGTCGGCAAGGGCGAGGGCCAGCTCAACCTCATCGCCTGGGAGGGCTACCTCGATCCCAAGTGGGTCAAGCCGTTCCAGCAGCAGACCGGCTGCCAGGTGAACGCGAAGTACGCGGGCAGCTCGGACGAGATGGTCTCGCTGATGAAGAACGGCGGCGGCGGCCAGTACGACATGGTGTCCTCCTCGGGCGACGCCGACCTGCGCATCCTGTACGCGGGCGACGCGCACCCGGTGAACATCAACCTGATCCCGAGCTGGAAGGACTTCTACCCCGCCTTCCAGTCGCCGCCGTTCAACACGATCAACGGCGTGCACTACGGGGTCTCCCTGCAGTGGGGCCCGAACGTGCTGATGTACAACACCAAGAACTTCCCGACCGCGCCGCCGTCCTGGGACGTCATCTACGACCAGAAGTACAAGGGCCAGGTGACGGTGCCGGACAACCCGATCCAGATCGCCGACGCGGCGCTGTACCTGAAGACCCACCAGCCGTCGCTGGGCATCACCGACCCGTACGAGCTGACCCAGCCGCAGTTCCAGGCGGCGGTGAGCCTGCTGGCCCAGCAGCGCCCGCTGATCGAGAAGTACTGGAGCCTGGCCTCCCAGGAGATCTTCGACTTCAAGAACGGCAACGCGATCGTCGGCGCGGGGTGGCCCTACCAGGTCAGCACGCTGAAGGCGGACAAGTTCACGATCGGTTCCGTGGTGCCGAGCGAGGGGGCGACCGGCTGGGCGGACACCTGGATGCTCGCGGCCAAGGCGCCCCACATGAACTGCGCCTACAAGTGGATGCAGTACATCAGCACGCCGCAGGTCCAGGCGCTGCAGGCCGTCACCTACGGCGAGACGCCGGACAACAAGCTCGCCTGCCCGTACATGGACAAGCTGCAGCCGGGGTCGTGCGCGGAATACCACGCCAACGCGCCGGCCAGCTACCTCGACTCGATCAAGCTGTGGAAGACGCCGATCGCGACCTGTGACAACGGCAAGCCGGATTGCGTGCCCTACGCGCAGTGGGTGGCCGCGTGGACTACGCAAGTCAAATAAAACCGGTACGAGCAGCACCGACGCGGGGGTCCCGCGTCTCGGCCGCGCTGTGGCGCCGGCCGTGGGCGCGGGCCACCCTCCTGCTCACCCCGCCGCTGGCCTGGTTCGTCCTGCTCTACCTGGCCGCGCTGGTGGTGCTGCTGGTCACGGCGTTCTGGCAGATCAACCCGTTCACCACCAACATCGAGCGGGTCTGGAGCCTGAACAACCTCACCACGATCTTCACCAGCCCGGCGTACCTGCGCATCATCGGCCGGACCGTGGCGATAGCGGCGGCGGTCACGGTGGCGGACGCCCTCGTCGCCTTCCCGTTCGCCTACTACATGGCCCGGATCGCGTCGCCGCGGACCAGGACGGCCCTGTTCGTGGCGATCCTGCTCCCGCTGTGGGCGAGCTACCTGGCCAAGGTGTACTCCTGGCTGCTGATCTTCACCAAGGGCGGGGTGCTCGACTCGGTCCTGAACGTGCACCTGATCTACACCAACTGGGCCGTGTTCGTGGTGTTCTGCTACCTCTGGCTGCCGTTCATGATCATCCCGGTGTACGCCGCGCTGGAGCGGATCCCGGCCTCGCAGATCGAGGCGTCGCAGGACCTGGGCGCGCGGACCTGGCGGACCACCCGGAGCGTGCTGCTGCCGCTGGCGCTGCCCGGCATCGTGGCCGGGTCGATCTTCACGTTCTCGCTGACCCTCGGGGATTACATCACGCCGCTGCTGGTCGGCGGGACCAGCGCGACCTTCATCGGCAACGTCATCTACTCCAACATCGGGATCGCGAACAACGTGCCGTTCGCCGCCGCCATGGCCCTCGTGCCGATGGCGATCATGGCCATCTACCTGCTCGGCGCGCGCGCGCTCGGCGCGTTCGAGGAGGTGTGATCCGTGGAATCCTCCTGGCTGCGGGCGGTGCTGCGGATCTGGGTCGCGCTCGTGCTGGCGTTCCTGTTCGCCCCGATCGTGCTCATCGTGCTGTACGCGTTCAACCGGTCGAACATCGAGAGCTGGCCGATCGCGGGCTTCACGGTGCACTGGTTCGGCGTCGCGTGGCATGACCCCCAGGTGCGCGCCGCGTTCCTCTTGTCAGTACGGGTCGGTCTGGTGGCGACCGCGCTGGCCCTGCTGCTCGGCTCCGCCGTGGCGTACGCGCTGCACAAGTTCAGGTTCTTCGGGCGCGAGGCCATCTCGTTCCTGCTGGTGCTGCCGCTCGCGCTGCCCGGCATCATCACCGGGATCGCGCTGAACTCCTTCTTCGCCTTCACCGGAGTCCAGCTCGGCACGCTGACCATCATCGTCGGGCACACCACGTTCTGCATCGTGCTGGTGTACAACAACCTGATCGCCAGGTTCCGCCGGACGCCGGGATCGCTGGCCGAGGCGTCCATGGACCTCGGCGCGCGCGGCTGGCAGACGCTGCGCTACGTCACGCTGCCGCTGTCCGCGACCGCGCTGGTGTCCGGCGCGCTGCTGGCGTTCGGGCTGTCGTTCGACGAGGTGATCGTCACGGTGTTCACCGCGGGCGCGCAGAACACGCTGCCGTTGTGGATCTTCGGCGCGATCCGGCTCGGGCAGCAGCTACCCGAGGTGAACGCGGTGGTGTCGGTCGTCATCCTGCTGACGATCATCCCGGTGGTCCTCGCCGCCCGGCTGGCCGGAGCGGGCGCAGTCACCAGGTCAGGAGCCGTGGTTGGCGAGCCTTAGCTCCGAGCGCGAGGTGATGCCGAGGCCGCCGAGCTGGGCGGCTGGAACGCCGATCAAGTAACAGCAGTCCCTTCAGTGCCATAGGGACCGGGAGACGACTCACGCGATGGGCTGATCCGGTTCCGCGGGGTCCCGCCTCAGGATCGTGGACACTTACCCCCCGTTTTGCGCGGGTTACTGTCCACGGTCAGCGGAGTGGGTGGTTCGGTCAGCGCGGAGGGTCGAAGTCGGCGAGGTCTGCGCGCGAGGTGATGCCGAGCTTGCGGAAGGCGTGCCGCAGGTGGGTTTCCACCGTGGCCTGGGTGATGAACAGGTGCTCGGCGATCTGCCGGTTGCTCGCGCCCTCGGCGGCCAGCCCGGCGACCCGCCGTTCGCCGGCGGTCAGCGCGTCCGGGCCGGTGAGCGCGGCGCGGCGGGGCCGCGCGCCGGCCGCGAGCAGCTCGCGCCGCACGGTGCCGGCCAGGCCGGCCGCGCCGGTCCGCTCGGCCAGGTCGAGGGCGCGGCGCAGCGGCTCGCGGGCCTGCGTCCGCTGCCCGGCCCGGCGCAGGCAGGCGCCGTGGTCGGCCAGCGCGAGCGCCAGCTCGTAGCGGGCGGGCGTGGCCTCGAGCACGCCGACGGCCTCCGCCAGGTCTTGGCCCTGCACCCGCAGCGCGATGCCGAGCGTGATCGGGGTGCCGCCCTTGCGAGCCAGTTCGAGCTGCTCGGCGGCCAGCGCGACGGCCTGGTCCTGCTGGCCGAGGGCGCGGTGGGCGGCGACCGCGGCGGTGCGCCAGGAGGCGACCGCCGGGTTGGTCACGCCCATGGCCTGCCAGCCCGCGGCGGCCGCGAGCAGGTCGGCCAGCGCGTCGACCGGGCGGTGCTGCGCGACCCGCAGGGCGCCGCGGGCCTGCCGGAAGGCGAGCGTGTGGATCCAGCCTCCGGGCGGCTCGCCCGCGCTCGCGGCGGCCGCTTCGGCCTCCTCCGGGCGGCCGAGGCGGGTGAGCGCGTCGACGCACAACCCGGCGGCCCAGGCCACGGCCAGCGGCGGGGACGTCGCCAGCTTGAAGTCCAGCGCCAGCCGGGCGTCGGCGGCGGCCTCCTCCAGCCGCCCGAGCCTTCGCATGATCATCGAGCGCAGGCAGCTGGCGTGCGCGACCATGCTCATCGAGCCGCGGCGGCGGGAATCCGCGAGCACCGCGTCGCAGATGCGGCCCGCCGGGCCGAGCTCGTCGTTCCAGATCAGCACCAGCAGGGCGTACACCGCGGTCAGCGAGTCGGGTGCGATGCCGTCCACGCTCAGCCGGGCCAGGGCGTCGCCGCGTGAGGCCGTCGCGGCCAGCAGGGCGTCGTTGACCCGCCAGGTGACCGACGGGCCGGACAGCCGACCCTCCGCCCGGGCCAGCGCCTGGCCAGCGGTCTCGGCGCAGATGAACGAGTTCTGGAAGAGCTCGGCCTCGAGGCTGTCCGCCACGTCCTCCGGCACCGGGCCGGAGAGCGCGTCGCGGCAGATGCCGGCCGCGTCGGCGTGGTATCCCCAGATGCCGAGCATCCGCGCGGTGGGCAGGGCGGCCTCCGGCTTCAAGGGGCCTGCGAGGCGTACCGCCTCGCGCAACACCGGCACGGCGGCCGGGGTGCGCTCACGGGCCAGGGCGACACCGAGCTCGAGCAGGATAGCCGGCCGGTCCGCGGTATCCGGGGGCTCGTCCAGCGCGCGGCGCAGGTAATCCGCGGCAGCGGCCGGAGCGCCGCGGCCGCTGGCGGCGGTGGCCGCCGCGCGCAGCCGCCCGGCCACCCGCGGGTCGCCGCCCGGCTCGCTGCGCAGCAGGTGCAGCGCGAGGCGTTCGGCGTCGGCGCCGTCGCGTTCCAGCAGCGCCGCCGCTTCGGCGTGGGCCAGCGCCCGCTCGCCCGGCGGTATCGACTCGTAGACGGCCGTGCGCACGATGGGATGGGCGAACTCGAGCACCGAGCCGGGCGCCAGCACGTCGGCCGCGCGCAGCCGGTCGGCCAGCCGCGCCGCGGCGGCCAGGTCCAGGCCGGCCAGCGCGGCGGCCTGCCGGAGCGGCACCGGGCCGCCGAGGACGGCCAGCGCGCGGGCCAGCCGCCTGGCCTCCTCCTCGCCGATCCGCCGCAGCACCGCCTGCGCGACCGGCTCCACCTTCTGGTCGCCGTCCCGCAGCGCGGTGGCCAGCGCCTGGACCAGGAACGGGTTCCCGCCGGTGCTGGCGTGGCACTCACGGCACAGCTCCGCGCCGGCCCGGACCTTCCGGCGGACCAGCGCGGCGGTCGCGTCCGGGCCGAGCGGCGCCAGCCGCAGCCGGGTCCCGGCCGCGCGCAGCTCATCCAGCAGGGGCGGCTCGTCCGGCCCGTCGCGCGCGGCGGCCAGCAGCGCGACCGGCAGGGCCTCGATGCGGGCGGCCAGGTGCGCGAGCCAGCGCAGCGACGGCGCGTCGGCCCAGTGCGCGTCGTCCACGGCGATCACCAGCGGACGTTCGGCCGCGAGGTTCGCGACCAGCCAGTACAGGCCGTGCATAGTCGCGTACGGGACGTCGTCTTCGACCGGGCCGGCCTCGGTCCAGTCGAACACCCGGGCGGCCAGGCCGGCCGCGCCGTCCATCAGCCCGTCTTGCCGGCGGACCGGGTCGAGCAGCTGGCGGACGACGCCGTAGGGAAAGCCCTGCTCCAGCGCCAGCCCGCGGGCGGTCAGGATCCGCAGGTCCGCCCGGCACGCCGCGCGCAGCAGCGTGGTCTTGCCGATCCCCGCGGGTCCCTCGACCAGCACCAGGGCACCGTGTCCCGACGCGGCGGCCGCGACGGCGGCCGACAGCGCCGCCAGTTCCTCGTCGCGCTCGAGCATGGCCAGGTGTTCCATCCCCCGCCAGGGTAAGCCCTGGCGTTTTCTCCGGGTAGGGCCGCCGAAAGCTCAGGGTGGCGGCGTGGATGCCGTGCCGCCCGGCCTGCGGCAGCGTGGGAGGCGCTGGGGTGGCACGCGCCTCGGCTCGTTCGGACCTCGGGAGATCGATGTGACCACCTTGACCATGTCACACTGGCACGCCAGCCCCCTCACCCCGATCCTGAAGACCACCGTGGGCGGGGTGCTGCGCGCGGCCGCCTGGCGGGCGCCGGACCGGGTCGCGCTGATCGACGGGGACCGGCGGTGGACCTACGCCGAGCTGCTAGACGAGGCCGAACGGGCCGCGCGGGGGCTGCTCGCCCGGTTCGAGCCCGGCGAGCCGGTCGCGGTCTGGGCCGGCAACGGCGCGGACTGGGTCGTGCTCGAGTTCGCCGCCGGGCTGGCCGGGCTGACGCTGGTCACGGTCAACCCGGCCTACCAGGCGGAGGAGCTGGCGCACGCGCTCGGGCACTCCGGCGCGCGCGGGGTGTTCCTGCGCGGCGGCGCGCAGGCCGGGATCCTGGACCGGGTGCGGGACTCGCTGCCGCGGCTGCGGAAGGTGATCACGTTCGGCCAGTGGCCGGCTGGCGCCGGCGGGCCGCTACCGGAGGTCGACCCGGCCGGCCCGGCGCAGATCCTGTACACCTCGGGCACCACCGGCCGGCCCAAGGCGGCCGTGCTCACCCACCGGGGGCTGACCAACAACGCGCGGCTGGCCGCCGCGGCCGTCGGCCTGCGGGCGGGAGACGTCCTGGTCAACCCGATGCCGTACTTCCACGTGGCGGGCGGCGGGATGATCACCCTCGGCCTGGTGCAGACCCTGGGCACCCAGGTGGTCATGCCCCGCTTCGATCCGGCGTTGCAGCTCGAGCTCATCGAGAGGCACCGCGGGACCACGATCGGGGGCGTGCCGGCGATGCTGACCGCGCTGCTCGCCGCGGCCGGCCGGGCCGGCCGCGACCTGTCCAGCCTGCGGCTCGCGCTGTCCGGCGGCGCGACCGTGCCGCCGGAGCTGGTCCGGCAGGTCGAGGCGGCGTTCGGGGTCCCGTTCGTGCTCACGTTCGGGCAGACCGAGTCCAGCTGCTCGATCACGCTGACCCGGGCCACCGACTCCGCCGAGGACCGGGCGGAGACGCTCGGCCGACCGCTGCCGCAGACCGCGGTCAAGATCACCGACGTGGCCACCGGCGAGACCGTGCCGTGCGGGACCGTCGGCGAGATCTGCACCCGCGGCTACCTGGTCATGGCCGGCTACCTGGGCGACCCGGAGGCCACCGCGGCGGCGATCGACCCGGACGGGTGGCTGCACACCGGCGACCTCGGCTCGATGGACGAGCGCGGCTACTGCCGGATCGCGGGCCGGATCAAGGAGATGATCGTCCGGGGCGGGGAGAACATCTACCCGGCCGAGATCGAGGCCGTGCTGCTCAGCCACCCGGGCGTGGCCGAGGTGGCGGTGGTCGGGGTGCCGGACCGGTTCTGGGGCGAGGTGGTCGGCGCGGTCGTCCGGCTCTGCGGTCCCGTTCCGCCGGCCGAAACCGAGCTCGCCGAGCACTGCCGGAGTCGGCTGGCCGCGTACAAGACGCCGGTCCGCTGGCTGTTCACCGACGGATTCCCGCTGACTGCGACCGGCAAAATCCGCAAGGACGTGCTCAGCGCTCAGCTCGCCGAGGCCGGCCTGGCCGACGCGGGAACGGTGTCAGCTTCCCGCTAGGTGGCGCATGTTGCGCAGGGCCACGGCCATGATCGTGTTGGTCGGGTTGTGCGCGCCCGAGGTGACGAAGACGGACCCGTCCGCCGCGTACACGTTGTCCAGGCCGTGCACCCGGCCGTGGGCGTCGGTCACGCCGGCGGCCGGGTCGGTTCCCATCATCATGCCGCCCATCACGTGGTTGCCGGCGGGTACGCCGCCGCTGTTGTCGGTGGCGGGCACGGCCAGCGCCACGCCGGCGCCCGCCTTCTTCATCATCGCCTTCAGCCGCGGGATCCAGAACTGCTGGGCCACCTGCTCGTGCCGGCCCGCGCTCCAGGTGACGCGGGCCACCGGCAGCCCGAAGACGTCCCTGACGGTGGGGTCGAGGGTCACCGTGTGGCTCAGGTAGGGCAGGTCGTGGCCGATGAGCGAGCAGCCTGCCAGCCGGTCGCGCAGGATCGAGGCGCGCATGAGCTGCTTGAACTCGGTGCCGAAGGGTCTGGCCGCGCGGATGAAGCCGAGCAGGGTCTGGTAGGACTGCGCCTCGCTGATCGGGTCCTGGCTGCCGCCCAGCTCCATCAGGCCGCCGCGGATATAGGGCAGACCGTGTTGTCGTGCGAACGCCCGCGCTCCCGGGTAGTCCGGGTCGGCGGCGTCCTCCGCGCACTGGGTCACGGACCGGCCGCGGTAGGCGTGCATCCGCTCGTCGAGGAAGATCGCGCTGCCGTCGATGAACGCGTGCAGCATCAGGCGGCGGCCGAGCCTGCCGCTGCGGTCGGGGAAGTCCGAGAGCAGGGCGAGGCGGACGGTCTCGATGGCGGACGCGGCCATGACGATGACGTCGGCGTCTACGGTGCCCGTTACCGGCCCCCGGTCCGTCATCGTGATCCAGCTGACGCCTTTGGCCTTGCTTCCCGCGAGGTTGACCTTGGTGACCATGATCTCGGGTCTCAGCTCGACCCGTCCGGTCCGCAGCGCCTGGCGCAGCGGGATCAGCGCCGACGGGCGGGCCACCACCGGGCAGCCGAAACTGCTGCAGAACCCGCAGTTGTTGCAGGCGTGCTGGCCGTTGTAGCCGCTGGCGGAGTTGGCCGCCATCGGGAACGGGAAGGGGTGCAGGCCGACGGCGGCGGCGCCCGCGGCGACGGCGACCGACGAACGCATCTGCGGCCCGGGCGGCATCGGGTACTGGTTCTGGCGCGGCGCGTGCTCCTTCACCAGGTCCGGGAGTTGTGTCGCGTCGCCCTGCACGCCGATGAGGCGCTCGACCTCGTCGTAGTAGGGCGCGAGCTCGTGGTAGCCGAACGGCCAGTCGGCCACGTCGGCGCCGTCTACCGGGCCCAGGGCGGAGTGCTGCTGGAAGTCGATGTCCCAGAACCTGGGCACCTTGGCGTCCCAGTGCACGGTGCCGCCGCCGACGACCTGGGGCAGTTCGTCGACGCTGCCGGTGTGCTGGACGGGGGCGGAAGGGTTCGGCCGCCAGGTGCGCGGGAACACCTCGGGGTCGGGTTCGGCGTGGTAGCGCTGGATCATGGCCAGGCTGTCGTTGCCGAACACGGTGCCGATCGGGCCCTGGCCGGACAGGTTGGTGAAGTGGTTGGGGCCCTTCTCGAAGACGGTGACGTGCCAGCCGGCGTTGGCGAGCTCCATCGCGGCGAACGACCCGCCGGCGCCGCTGCCGATCACTATCGCTGTGGTCATGCTCGTGGTTACAGGGCGCCGAGGAGCCTGAGGACGTCGGCGACGATCCCGGAGTCGGCGACCGGGTCGCGGCCGTCGGACCGCTCCACCTCGCCGGCGGTGTAGCCGCGCGGCTGGATGTCGCCGGGGAAGCCGATCTCCTTCCAGCCGGCCAGGCCCCGGTTGCCGCCGTATTCGGGGCTGGCGTACAAGCCCTCGATGGTGTGCCCGAACAACAGCGAGGTGAACGCGCTCACCGATCGGGCGGCCAGGATCTTGTCCTGCTGCGCCGGGGTCTTTGTCGTGAAGTCGCCGCCGGCCAGCTGGTCGAGGGCCTGGATTCCCTGCCGGTACTGCTCTTGCCATGTGCTGATGCGTTTGCGCCAGGCGATCCTCGCCACCGGGTCGAGGGGGGCGAAGCGGGCCATCATGTTCGGACCCGACGTGTGCCGGTTGCTCCACGGGCCGCCGGCGAAGATCTTGTCGTCCTGGAGGGCGCCGAGCATGGTGTCGATGTAGCCGGTCACGCCGGCTTCGCGGGCGCCGGGGTGGCCCGCCTCGGCCGGGTCGTCCCGCGGACCCGGGGCGATCCGCGCGGTCGCGGCCTCGATCACGGCAGCCTGGTGGGCGGTGAAGAAGCGGAGCGCCGATGGTTCGCGCTTCGGTGCGGACGTGCAGGCGGCGAGCCCGGCGGCGACGGGGAGGGCGGCGATGATCGCGCGGCGGCACGGTCCTCTGGCTGACACGGTGACCCCTCCCTTTGGGGAAAATCATCCATGCGTGGGCCAGAGTGACGCAAGGGGCATACCACCCTGGGCGGACGGGTCCCTTCATAAGGCGTGGATGTCCCAGCCATGTCGCTGGAACGACGTGGATGCCACATCCACGTCGCTCGGGTCTGGTACGAATGGGACCGGAGTGACTGGAGTGCGCTCTTGCGCCCTGCACCGGCCCGCCGCGGGCAGCACGCTGACCGGGCTGGACAGGCGCTCGCTCGGGGTCTGAGACTGGGCTCATGGCGACCATGACCGAGTTCGATGAGCTGATCGAGGTGCTGCGGGACTTCATCCGGCGCGAGGTGATGCCCGCCGAGGCCGGCATCGACGAGTCCGACGAGATCCCGGACCGGCTGATCGTGCAGGCCAAGGAGATGGGGTTGTACGGCTACGCGCTGCCGGCCGAGTTCGGCGGGCTGGGGCTCTCGGTGGAGCAGCAGGTGCGCCTCACCATGGAGCTCGGCTATACCAGCCCGGCGTTCCGGTCGCTGTTCGGCACCAACAACGGCATCGCCGGGCAGGTGCTGGTGCTGGCCGGCACCGAGGAGCAGCGCAAGCAGTGGCTGCCGCGGCTGGCCTCCGGCGAGGTGGTCGCGTCGTTCGCGCTGACCGAGCCGGACGCGGGATCCGACCCGAGCCGCCTGGTGACGACGGCAGTGCCGGTAAATCGGCCGGTAAGTGGGCCGGACGGCGACGGCTGGGTCATCGACGGCCTCAAGCGCTACATCACCAACGCCCCGGCGGCGGACGTCTTCATGGTGTTCGCGCGGACCGACCCGGAGGCGCCGCCGGGCAAGGGCATCGGTGTGTTCGTCGTGCCCGCCCGGCTGGACGGGGTCTCGGTGGCGGCGCGGGATCACAAGATGGGCCAGGCCGGCGCGTGGACCGCCGACGTCGCTTTCTCCGGCGTCCGGGTCCCCCGCGACGCGCTGGTCGGCGAGGCGGC
>Ga0318495_10000706_pt1 | contig 10854 bp, 8 predicted proteins | sample GRESIP108b1f25_FD_203752 | JGI IMG/M metagenome (GOLD analysis project Ga0318495, IMG submission 203752) | Tropical soil microbial communities from Luquillo Experimental Forest, Puerto Rico - GRE.SIPMG.108b1f25 | ecosystem: Environmental > Terrestrial > Soil > Tropical forest > Bulk soil...
CCCGGGCGCCGCGGTCCCGGGCAGCCGGTAGAACCGGTCGAAGACCCGCGCCCGCTCCGCGGCCGGGATCCCGGGCCCGGTGTCGGCGACCTCGATCGCCGCCCCGCCCGGCGCGGCGATCGCCGAGACGTCCACGCGCCCGCCCGCGGGCGTGTAGCGGATCGCGTTGTCCACGAGGTTCGCGAGCAGGGCGCGCAGGCCGACGGGATCCCCGCGCACGGCCGCGGCGTCGTCGAGCCGCGCCGCCCCGAGGTCGACCCCCTTGGCCTCCGCGAGCGCCGCGTGGTCGGCGACCGCCTGCGCCGCGAGCTCGGCGAGCCGAACCGGCGCGTCCGTAGCGGCCGCCTCGCCCTCGTGCTCCTGGCGCGCGAGGGTGAGCAGCTGCTCGACGACGTGCGTCGCACGCTCCACGCCCGCGCGGAGCTCCGCGATCGCCGCCGTGCGCGCCGCGGGGTCGGCGGCCGCCTCCGCGAGCTGGGCCTGGAGGCGCAGGGCCGCGAGCGGCGTGCGCAGCTCGTGGGCCGCGTCGGCGACGAGCGCGCGCTGCGCGGCGAACGCGGCTCCGAGCCGCTGGACGAGGGCGTTGAGCGAGCGAATGAGCGGCCGGACCTCCTCGGGCGCGCTCTCCTCCGAGAACGGCTCGAGCGACGCCGGGGTCCGGCGCGCGACGGCCGCCGCGAGCCGAGCGAGGGGCGCGAGCCCGCGCCCGACGATCCACCAGACGGCGAGCGCGAGCAACGGAACGAGGAGGAGCACCGGCGCGAGCGTGCGGACGGACGCCGAGAACGCGCGCTGCTCGCGCACCGCGAGCGGCTGCCCGACCTGGATGGCGTAGTCGCCGATCACGGTCGAATAGACGCGCCACGGCCCGCCCTCCGCGGCGACCGTCGCGAACCCGAACACGTCCACCTCGGGGAGCGGCACGCCCGGCCGCGACGCGTACACGCGGTTGCCGTCGGCGTCCCAGATCTGGATGGCGAAGTCGAGCTCGCCGGGCGCGCCGATCACCGGGCGCGGGACGCTCGCCCGCACCTGCTCCCGGAGGGAGAGCGCGATCTGGCGGAGGTGGTAGTCGAAGACCTGATCGAGCTCGCGCCGCGCGACGCCGTACGTGGCGAGCGCGCTCGCGGCCGTGACCGCGGCGACCGCGGCGAGGAGCGTGAGGAGGAGCGCGCGTCTAAGGGAGATCACGGCCGGGTGGGCACGACGTAGCCGACGCCGCGCAGCGTCTTGATCCAGCGGGCGCCGAGCTTGCGACGCAGCGCGTGGACGTGCACCTCGACGGCGTTGCTCTCGACCTCGTCGCCCCAGCCGTAGAGCCGCTCCTCGAGGCGCGTGCGCGAGAGCGGGCGGCCGGGGTGCTCGAGGAGCGCGTGGAGGATCTCGAACTCGCGCGCGGAGAGCGAGACCGGCGTCCCGTCCATGGTGACCTCGTGGCTCGCCGGGTCGAGGACGAGCCCGGCGTGCTCGAGGCGGGGCGCGGCGCGTCCCTCGCTCCGGCGCTGCACGGCGCGGAGGCGCGCCGCGAGCTCGGCCAGATCGAACGGCTTCACCAGGTAGTCGTCCGCGCCGGCGTCGAGCCCGGCCACCCGGTCCGCGACGGCGTCGCGCGCGGTCGCGACAAGGACGGGGGTGCGATCGCCGCGGCGGCGGAGATCGCGGAGGACGTCGAGCCCGCCGCGCCCCGGCAGCCCGAGGTCGAGCACCACGGCCTCGTACGGCTCGCCCCGGAGCGCCTCGGCCGCCGAGACGCCGTCCTTCGCCCAGTCGACCGCGTGCCCCGACGCGCGGAGGCTCCGCTCGACGCTCGCGCCGATCATGGGATCGTCCTCGACGAGGAGCAGCCGCACCGCCGGGCCTCCCGCGCGTGATCGCGCAGCGCGGACAGTAACCCGGCCGCGCTCCCTTCCCTACTCCGTCGCCGCCCCCGCCTTCGACGGCTGCGCCGTGTCGTCTTGCACGACGATGGTCTTCACGTTCACGAACTCGCGGATCCCCTCCCGCGCGAGCTCGCGCCCGAAGCCGGAGCGCTTCACGCCGCCGAACGGCAGGCGCGGGTCGGACGCGACCATCGCGTTCACGAACGTCGCGCCCGCCTCGAGGTCGTCGATGAACCGCCGTCGCTCGGCCTGATCGTTCGTCCAGACGCTCGAGCCGAGGCCGAACGGGACGTCGTTCGCGACCTCGATCGCCTCGTCGAGGCTCTTCACGCGGTAGAGCGCGGCGACCGGGCCGAAGATCTCGTCGCGGTAGGACGGCGATGAGCGCGGGATGCCGGCGAGCACGGTGGGCGGGTAGTAGTAGCCCTTCCCGCCCGAGGGCTTGCCGCCCGTGAGCGCGCGGGCGCCGTCCTTCACCGCGGCGGCGACCTGCTGCACGAGCTTCTCGAGCTCGCTCGCCGTCGCGAGCGGGCCGACGTCGGTCGCCCGGTCCATCGGGTCCCCGACCTTCAGGGCCCGCATCCGCTCGACCAGCTCCCACTCGAACCGATCGTAGACGGCGTCGTGCACGATGAAGCGCTTCGCCGCGATGCAGGACTGGCCGTTGTTGATGGTGCGCGCGGTGACCGCGGTCTTCACCGCCAGCTCCAGGTTTGCGCTCGGCATGACGACGAACGGATCGCTCCCGCCGAGCTCGAGCACCGCCTTCTTGATCACCCTGGCCGCGGTGGAGGCGACCGACGCACCCGCCGGCTCGCTGCCCGTGAGCGTGACCGCGACGATCCGCTCGTCCTCGATGACGCGCGACACGCGCGACGAGCCGATGAGGAGCGTCTGGAAGCAGCCCTCCGGGAACCCGGCGAGCCGGAACACCTCCTCGATCGCGAGCGCGCACTGCGGCACGTTCGAGGCGTGCTTCAGCAGCCCGACGTTCCCGGCCATCAGCGCCGGCGCCGCGAACCGGAACACCTGCCAGAACGGGAAGTTCCAGGGCATCACCGCGAGCACCGCCCCGAGCGGCAGGAAGTGCACGAACGACCGCGTCGCGCTCGCCTTCACCTCCTCGTCGGCGAGGAAGCGCTCCGCGTTCTCCGCGTAGTAGCGACAGACCCAGGCGCACTTCTCGGTCTCGGCGATGGCCGACTGGAGCGTCTTGCCCATCTCGAGCGTCATCGTCCGGCCCCAGTGCTCCTTGCGGCCGTCGAGCATCTCGGCCGCGCGGTGCATCACGGCGGCGCGCTCCGCGAACGGGCGCTGGCGCCAGGCGCGGAACGCCTCTCGCGCACGGGAGAGACGCGCGTCCACCTCCCGGTCGGAGATCTCGTCGAACCGGGCGAGCACCTCGCCCGTCGCGGGGTTCACCGTCGCCATGGTCGCCATCGCTCTCGTCCTTTCGAGCGGTCGGGGTTCGCTGTTACCGTGGGCGCATGTCCCATAGCACGGACCCCACGCCCCCGCCTCGCGCGCCGTGCGCGTCCCGCGTGGGCGCGGCGGCCGTCGCCGCGGCGGCGTGGGCAGTCCTCGTCGCCAGGAGCCCGGACCGGTTCTTCGCGATCGCCGCTCCGTTTTGCCTAATCTGGATCCTCCTCTCGACGCGGGCCGCGCCGCCCGGGCTCCGCGACCGGCTCGCGCCGTCCGCCGCGGACGTCGCGTTGGGGACCGGCGCGGCGCTCGCGCTCTACGCGGGGACCCGCCTGTTCCTCCGGGCGGGGTGCGGCGGGCTCACCGACGCGCTCTGCGGACCGCTCGCCGAGATGTTCGTCCGTTTCCGCACCCGGGCGCTCGGCCCCGCGCTCGTGCTCGGCCTCCTCGCCGCGCCGGGCGAGGAGCTCTTCTGGCGGGGCGTCGTCCAGGCGCGCCTCGCGCGCCGCGTTCACCCCGCCCTCGCCGTCGCGCTCGCGACGGCGCTCGCGGTCGGCGGCGCGCTCGCCACGGGTGAGCCGTTCCTCGCGCTCGCGACCGCGCCACCTACGCGGCGTGGGGTGCGCTCTCCGCATGGCGCCGGAGCCTCGTCCCGGCGATCGTGTCGCACTCGATCTGGAGCGTGCTCGTCGCGTCCGCCGCGCCGCCGGCTTGATGGCTCACCTTCACGCGTGGTTGCGGAGCATGAGCTCCTTCGGGTCCGGGTCGAGGTACGTCTGGCCAGCGAGGTCCGCGACGCCGTGCTTGTGGACGTGGTGGCGCACGAGCGTCTGCGGCACGATGAGCGGGACGAGTCCGCGGGCGTAGTCGCGGACGAGCGACTCGAGCTCCTTCCGCTCCGGGGCGGGGAGCACCTCGCGGAGCTGGCCGGCCACGTGGCGGAGGACGCTCGCGTGGCGGCGCCGCGTCGCCGGGACCCGGAGCGCCTCCATGAAGCCGCGACCGTACGCGTCGAGCAACGGCGCGAGCCCACTCTTCCCCGCCGAAGCGACGAGGTCCCCGAGCCGGCGGTACGCACCTGGGCTGTGGGCCAGGATCGCGAGCTCTTGGGCGGTGTGGAACGCCACGAGGTCGCCGCGCCGCATCCCCGCCGCACGCGCCGCCTTCCAGCGCGCGTACCCGAAGACGCGCTCGACGAAGCTCTCGCGGAGGACCGGATCGTGGAGCCGGCCCTCCTCCTCGACGGGCAGGAGCGGGATCCGTTGCATCAAGGCCCGCGCGAACATCCCGACGCCGTCGCGCCGCGCCGGTCCCTTGCGCTCCGGGCGGACGCGGACGCGCTCCATCCCGCACGAGGGCGAGTCCTGCTTGGTCACGAAGCCGTCCAGCGCGAGCGGCTCGAGCTCGGCGACGCGCCTCGCCGCGAACCGCCGCATCGCCGCGGTGTGATCCGCGCCGCTGCGCTCGGCGACGAGCCGGGGCGCGGCGGGATCGCCGACCAGCCGGATCGGCTCGCGCGGCACGCCGAGGCCGAGCTCGAGCTCGGGGCAGACCGGCACCCACTCGACGAAGGGCCCGAGCACGTCCACGAGGAACGGATCGCGCTTGTGCTGACCGTCGTAGCGGACCTTGCGCCCGAGCAGGCACGACGAGATGCCGAGGCGGAGCTTGCGGGCGGGCATGCGCGGGGATCTTAGCGCGGGGTCCAGAGCTGGGCGCCTACGCCGTCCTCCTCGACACGAGCACCCCCGCGAGGAACCCGGTCGCGATCGCCATGATCCCGCGCAGCCGGGGCTTGCGCTCTGCCTGCGCCGGCTCCTTTCCAGCGACGCTCGCCGTCGCGGTCATCCCGGTGTCGGCGTGCGACTCCACCCCCTGGCGCTTCCCCTCGAGCGAGCGGCGCCCGACGAACGCGTTCACCTCCGCGCCCGCGAGGAGGACGAGCGACGAGAGCCACATCCAGAGGAGCAGCACGATCACGCCACCGAGCGACCCGTACGTCTTGTCGTAGCTCCCGAAGTGCGAGACGTACTTCGAGAAGCCCCACGAGGCGACCACCCAGACGATCACGCCGATCGCGGAGCCGGGCGTGATGAGCCTGAACCGCTGCTGGACGTCCGGGAGGAAGTAGTACGCGAGCGCCCACAGGAACATCATGAGGAGCCCGGCGATCGGGAGGCGGAGCCACGCCATCGCCGCGCCGATCGGTCCGCCGATGGCGTCGCCGATCGGGCCGAGCGCGATCGCGACGAACGCCGCGACGAGCGCCAGCACGGCGCTGACGATCGTCATGAGCACCGCGAGGCCGCGTACCTTCCAGAACGGACGCCTCTCGACCGCGTCGTAGGCCGTGTCGAGGGCGTGGATGATGGCCAGCGCCGCGCCCGACGCCGCCCAGAGGGCGGCGAGGGCGGCGAACCCGACGAGCGACACGCTCTGGGACTGCGCGAGCTGCCGGATGCGGTCTCCGATGATCTCCGTCGCCGGACCGGGCGCGACCTGCGAGAGCTGCTGGACGATCTGCTCGGCGTCCTTCGGCTGGAGGAAGAGGCTCCCGAGCGACACGAGGAAGAGGATGAACGGAAAGAGTGAGAGCAGGCCGTAATACGTCACCCCAGCCGCCACGTCGGTCGTCGCGTGCCGCTCGAACTGGCTCCTGAGCCCTACGAGGAGCTCCCTCCACGACATCCCGTTGCCCGGCGGCCGCATGCGGGACCTCCCACGGGGGAACCATCCCCGCGAACGATGGTCACTCGGCCGTGTGATCGCCCTCGCTCACGGGCGCGGCATGCGACGGGTGGCGGCCTCGATCCCGGCGTAGGCCGCGCAAGCGAGCAGCCCGGTGGACGCGATGAGGAGCAGCCACGAGCCGTACGGGCTCGCCGCGACGGCGTGGAGCGCGCCGCCGGTCCCCGTCGCTTCGCCGGGGTCGCGCTCCAGGGCCGCCTGGACGAGGAACACGCCGACGAGCGCGAAGAGGCCGCCCTGGGCCGGGAACCCCACGACGGCGAGGGCGCGCGCGGATCGCCGCAGCCGGCGTGGGACGCGCTCGAGGGTCAGGCTCGCGAGGCACGCGCCCGAGATCCCGAGCCAGACCTGGCGCGCGCCGACGATCACCGCGGCGACCCCGACGATCGCGACCGCCCACCTCCCGGTCGGGAGCGCGACGTACTGCCCGACGAGCATGCGGACGATCTCGTCGCCGCTCGGACCGGCGCCCTCGCCCGACACGATGCGGACCGCGACCGCGGCGAGCGCCAGGTACCCGAGGCCGCCGACCGCCTGGCCGATGCGCGACACGGCGCGGAACGGGGTGAGCGGCGCCCCGCTGGGATCGATCGCCCCCTCGAGGACGAACCAGAAGCCGAGCCCACCCAGCGCGACCGCGAGCACCGCGACGGCTCCGTTTCCCCTCCCGCCCTCGAAGACGATCGAGAGCGCCTCCTTCGCGTCGATCGTCCCGCCGCCGCGCAGGCCGAGGCTTGCTCTGAGCGCGAGCGCGCCGACGACGCCATACAGCGTCGACTTCCCCACGAACCCGGCGCGCGCGAGGAGCTGGACCGGCGGGAACCGGGCCACGGCGCGCGCGACCGCGACCGCCGCGCCCGCGGCGCGCTCGAGCAACGCCGCGGCCCCGTCGCCGGGCGCACGCGCCCGCGACGCCCTGCGCTCCGCGCCACCGGTGTCGTCGAAGGTCCGCACGCGCCCGAGCCGCCGCCCGAGAACGTGCCCCCTACCCGCCGGAGCGGCAACCTCAGCGGCGCCGCCGCGCCGCGGTCGACTCGACCACGTACCAGATCGCGAACACCACGAGCACCGGCACGATGAGGCGGGGCCGCCGTGCCACGAGCGCGATCACGGCGGCGGCGAGGAGCGCGAGCGGCCAGCTGATCCGTACCATGCGGCGACATCATACCCTGCGGGCGCGCCGGCGATCTCGGCGAGGAGCGCGCGCGCGGCGCGCACGTCCGGGATCCGGAGCGGCGCGCGACTGGGCGCGGGCCCCACGTGCACGGCGAGGCTCCCCTCCGGCAGCGCGGCAAAGAGGTCCTCGTCGGTGCGGTCGTCCCCGATCGCGAGCAGGAGCGCGCTGGCCGCGCCCGCCTCGAGCACGGACCGGACCACGAGGCCCTTGTGGATCCCGTGCGGCCGCACCTCGAGGACCATGTCGCCCGGGAGGATCTCGACCGGAACGTTCGAGAGCAGCGTCGCGAGGTGGAGGGACAGCTCCTTCGCCTGCGCCGCTCCGAACTCCGGGTCCGCGCTCCGGTAGTGCCACGCGAGCCCGGCGGTCTTCTGCTCGATGAGCGACCCCGGGGTGCGGTCGCAGAACTCGCGCAGGATGGCGAGCACCGGCTCCCGCCAGGACGTGTCGCCCACGTTCGCGGCGGTCCATGCGCGCCCCGGGAGGCGGGACCAGAACCCGTGCTCGGCGTGGAGGCCGATGGGGAGCGCGCCCATCCAGCGCTCCAGCGTCTCGCGCCTGCGCCCGCTCACGACGTGGACCTCGGTCTCGGGCCGCGCCGCGAGCGCGGCGAGCAGCGCGAGCAGGGCGGGATCGGGCGCGGCGAGCTCGGGCGTCGGCGCGAACGGGGCGAGCGTGCCGTCGTAGTCGAGCAGGCAGGCGAGCCGCGGCGCGGCGCGCGCGCGCTCGACCGCGGCGGCGAGCTCGGCGCGCGTGGAGAAGCCGCTCGCGGCGGCGGCGACGCCCGGGGCGCGCTCGAGCCGCGCGACGAACGTGCGCGCCCACCAGTGCACGTCGTGCGAGAGGACCCGCTCGCGCAGGTGGACCATGCGCGTGCGCCGCTCGACCGGATCCATGGTGAGCGCGCGGTGCATCGCCTCGGCGGTCCGCTCGACGTCGTACGGGTTCACCTGGATCGCCTCTGCCAGCTCCGCAGCCGCGCCGGCGAACTCCGAGAGCACGAGCACGCCGTCCTCGTCCGGCCGCGCCGCGACGAACTCCTTGGCGACGAGGTTCATGCCGTCCCGGAGCGGCGTCACGAGCGCGGCGTCGGCGGCCCGGTACAGCGCGACGATCTCCGCCTGCGAGAGGCCGCGGTACAGGTAGTGGATGGGAGACCAGGACGGCGTCGCGAACTCACCGTGGATCCGGCCGACCATCGCGTCGACCTCCTCGCGGAACTCGCGATAGGCGCCCACGTTCTCGCGCGACGGCGCCGCCACCTGGACGAGCCGGACGCGCTCCCGGAGCTCCGGGTGGGCCCGGAGGAGGGCCTCGAACGCGAGGAACCGGCGCGAGAGGCCCTTCGTGTAGTCGAGCCGGTCCACGGCGACGAGGAGCTGCTCCCCCGCGGCGCGGTGACGCTCCACGAGCGCCCGGACGTCCTCGCTGCGCGCGAGCTCGTCGACGCGCGCGGCGTCGACCCCCATCGGGAACACGCCGAGCTGGATCTCGCGCCCGCGCCAGCCGATCCGGTCCACCTGCGTCGTCGCCCCGAGCAGGCGGAGCACGGCGGAGGAGAAGTGGCGAACGAACGCCGCGGCGTGGAAGCCGATCAGGTCGGCGCCGAGCAGCCCCTCGAGCAGCCGTTCGCGGTCGGGCAGGATGCGGAAGATCTCGTACGACGGGAACGGGATGTGGAGAAAGTAGCCGATGCGCGCATCGGGGATCCGCTCGCGGACGAGCTTCGGGACGAGCATGAGCTGGTAGTCGTGCACCCACACGAGGTCGCCCGGCTCGTACCGGTCGGCGACGGCCTCGGCGAAGCGGACGTTCACGGCCTCGTACGCGTCGTAGTCCTTCACCTCGCGCGGCAGCCGCGCGATCGCGTAGTGGCACACCGGCCAGAGCGCCGAGTTCGAGTAGCCCTCGTAGTACCGCGCGACCTCGTCGGCCGAGAGGTGGACGGGCGCGAGCCGGAGCTCCGCGAGGCGGCGGTCCACGTCGTCGCGCGCCTCGGGATCGAGCCCCTCCAGCTCGCCCGGCCAGCCGATCCAGAGCCCGCCCAGCTGCTCGTGCGGCCCCTTCATGCCGGTCGCCAGCCCACCCATGCTGTGCTCGACCGACACGCCGTCCGGGCCCCGACGGACCGTGACGGGCAGCCGGTTGGACACGATGAGCAGCCGACCCATCGAACGCTCTCCCGGCGGCTGCGTGCGCCGCCCGCGCGCCGGCCCGGCGCGTCCAAGACGAAAGCTGGGCACGCTCACGCCGCGCGGCGTCAGCCGACCGTCTGGAGCCCCGCCGCGATGCCGTTCACCGTCAGCAGCAAGACGTCGCGGTTCCGCTCGCTCTGCTCGGGCGCGGCGCGCCCGCGCCGGAGGAGCTCCACCTGCACGTGGGAGAGCACGTCGATGTACGGGTTGCGGCGCGCCGCCGCGCGCGCCAGGGTCGGCCACGGCGCGAGGAGCTCCTCCTGCCCGGTGATCCGGCGCACCGCCGCGAGCGTGCGCGCGTGCTCCTCGCGGATCGCCTCGAACACGGAACGGTCGCCGGGCGCCGCGAGGCGCGCGTAGTGGGCGGCCACATCGAGGTCCGCCTGGGTGAGCGCCAGGCGCGCGTCGTCCACGAGCGCCCGGACGAGCGGCCAGCGCGCGTAGAGGTCGCGGACCGCGCCCTCGCCGTGTTCGGCCGTCGCGGCGTCGAGCGCGCTCCCGAGGCCGAACCAGCCCGGGATCCCGTGGCGGCTCTGGTTCCACGCGAAGACCCACGGGATGGCGCGGAGCGAGTCGAGCGTGAGCCGTCCAGCACGACTCGCCGGACGCGAGGCGAAGCGGAGCTCGGGCACCTCCTCGAGCGGAGTCGCCGCGAGCGCGTACCGCGCGAGCCGGTCGGGATGGACGAGGAGCGCGCGGTAGCGCTCGAGCGCGGCCGCGGCGGCGCGATCGAGGATCGCCTCGCGCGCGTCCGCGGCGGCCTCGGCCGCGCGGCGGGGAGCCCCGGCCGACGCGGAGAGGACCGCGTTCACCATCTGCTCGAGATCGCGCCGGGCGATCTCGGCGCGCCCGTAGCGCGCGGCGACGGTCTCCCCCTGCTCCGTCACTCGGAAGCGGCCGCGCAGCGCCGCAGCGGGCTGGGCGCGGATGGCCCGGTTCGCCGGGCCACCGCCGCGCCCCACCGCGCCGCCCCGGCCGTGGAAGATCGTGAGCGTCACGCCCTCCGCCTCCGCCACCTGCGCGAGGGCGAGCTGCGCCTTGTGGAGCGCGACCCGGCTCGGGACGTAGCCCACCTGCTTCCCGCTGTCCGAGTAGCCGATCATCACCTCGAGCTCTCCCCCGAGCGCCGCCCGGAGCGGCGCGATCGAGAGCGCCTCGCGCGCGAGGTGGCCGGCGCGCTCGAGATCCTCGAGCTGCTCGAGGAGAGGGATGGGCCGGAGCTCGTCGGGCGCGAGGCGGGCCGCGCGCGCGAGGAAGATCACCTCGAGCAGATCGCTCACCGCCGCGGTGAAGCTCACGACGTACCGCTCGCACGCGGCCGGCCCGAGGTCGCGGCGCGCCCAGCCGACGACCTCGATCGTGTCGAGCGCCTCGCGCGCCTCGGGCGAGAGCCTGGCGCGGTCGGGGAGCGGGAGGGCGGAACGGACGGGTA
>Ga0318495_10000731_pt1 | contig 10695 bp, 9 predicted proteins | sample GRESIP108b1f25_FD_203752 | JGI IMG/M metagenome (GOLD analysis project Ga0318495, IMG submission 203752) | Tropical soil microbial communities from Luquillo Experimental Forest, Puerto Rico - GRE.SIPMG.108b1f25 | ecosystem: Environmental > Terrestrial > Soil > Tropical forest > Bulk soil...
GATGACCGAGGCGCTCGGGTTCGCTCCCGCGCTGCGGCTGGGCAGCGGGCTGGACTCACGGGCCACCGCGGAGCTGTCGGAGCAGCTCCTGGCGGTCTTGCGCGAGGCGCTGTCCAACGCGGCCCGCCACTCCGGCGCTACCCGGGTAGACGTGACGGTGGACGCCGACGCCACCGGAATGCTGACGGTCCTGGTCAGGGACAACGGCACGGGGATCGGGGAAGTGACCCGGCGCAGCGGCCTGGCCAACATGGCCGACCGGGCCGAGAAGCTCGGCGGCACGCTGCAGCTGTCGCCGGCCGAGGGCGGCGGGACCCAGCTGGAGTGGCGGGTCCCGGTCCCGCCTGAGCCCGCCGAACTGGACGACGGCCTCCGCCCGTCGGCTCCGGGCAAGTACCCGCTGCGTTAGCGGTAGTGGCCGTCCCCGTGAGCGTCATCGGGGTGCTCGCCGAACACGCGGGCCGCGTACGCGGCCGCCTGCGTGCGCCGCTCCATGCCGAGCTTGGCGAACAGCGCCGAGATGTAGTTCTTCACCGTCTTCTCGGCGAGGAACATCTTCTCCCCGATCTGCCGGTTGGTGAGGCCTTCGCCGATCAGCTCGAGGATCCGCCGCTCCTGCGGGGTGAGCCCGGCCAGCGGGTCCTGTTTCGCCGACTGGCCGCGCAGCCTGGCCATCAGCTGGCTGGCCGCCCGCGGGTCGAGCATGGACTGGCCGGTGGCGACCGTCCGGACCGCGCCCACCAGGTCGCTGCCGCGAATCTGCTTCAGGACGTACCCGGCCGCCCCCGCCATCACCGCGTCCATGAGCGCGTCGTCGTCGGCGAACGACGTCAGCATCAGGCACGCTACTTCTGGCATCCGGGACCGGATTTCACGGCAGACGGTGACGCCGTCGCCGTCGGGCAGTCGCACGTCCAGCACCGCCACGTCCGGCCGGAGCGCCGGGATCCTCGCGAGGGCGGAGGACGCCGTCCCCGCCTCGCCGACAACCTTGATGTCGCCTTCGGCTTCCAGCATGTCGCGGACGCCGCGCCGGACGACTTCGTGATCGTCGAGGAGGAACACCGCGATCGGCTGCTTGGCGCCGTTATCGCTGGCTGGGGTTTCCACGTTTGTCTCCTGTACTTAGGCTTACGCATCTAACGGTAGGCCCTGGGTGTCCCCTGGTACAGGGACTAACGTCACCGAGTACCCGGGTGCGAGGTAGTCTCGGCTCCATGCACGTCACCGGCGCCCTGCCGCAGTACATTCCCAGCCCGCCGATCAACAGCTTCCACATCGGCCCGCTGGATGTTCACTTCTACGCGCTCGGCTACATCATCGGGATCACGGCGGCGATCCTGATCACCCGGCGGCGGTGGCGCGCGGTCGGCGGCGACCCGGACGTGGTCAACGACATCGCGCTGTGGGTCGTGCCCGCGGGCATCATCGGCGGCCGGATCTACTTCGACATCACCACGCCTGCGGACATCCCGCACGAGTGGTACGGGGTCTTCGCCGTCTGGACCGGCGGCCTCGGCATCTGGGGCGGAGTGGCCCTGGCCAGCCTCGTCGGCGCCTGGCGGCTGCGGCGGCTCGGCATCACCGTCGGCCCGTTCGCGAACGCCGTCGCGCCCGCGCTCCTCGTCGCCCAGGCGATCGGCCGCCTCGGGAACTACTTCAACAAGGAGCTCTTCGGCAAGCCGACCACGCTGCCCTGGGGTCTCGAGATCCCCTACAACTACCGGGTGCAGGGCGGGATCCCGGCGCAGGACCTGCACTTCACGACCTTCCAGCCGACGTTCCTGTACGAGCTGATCTGGGATCTGGCGCTCGCCGCCTTCCTCGTCTGGCTCGGCCACCACGCCAAGATCAAGCCGTGGAGCCTGTTCGCGCTCTACGTGGCCGGCTACTCCGCGTTCCGCATCTTCGAGGAATCGGTCCGGATCGACTCGTCGGTGTACTTCTTCGGGCTCCGGCTCAACATGTACATCGCGATCATCGGAACAGTGGGCGGGCTGGTCTGGTTCCTCATCGCCCAGCGACGGCCGGACCGGCCCGTCGTGATCCGGCCCGCGAAGGCCGACAGCCCCGCCCAGCCGGACGCCGAGGCCTCGCCCGCGCCGGATGACGCGCCCGACGACGCGGGCGGCGATACGGATGAGGCGGCAGAGGGTGATGCTGAGGGAGTAGCCACGGTCCGTTCGGAAGAAGAGGGCGAGGCGCGGTCCGGGCGGGACAGCTCCAGCCAGCCGGCCAACCCGAGAGGGTAGCCGTAGTAGCCCCAGCGTGTCGCCGGGGCGAGCGTGAAGACGGCGGCCAGGGCGATGGCCAGCCGGGCCGCCGCCGCTCGCGTGGTGCGCGGCGGGCGCAGCGCCAGCCACCCGGCGGCCGCCAGCGTCGCGATGGCCAGCAGAGCGTAATCCGCCCATCTCCCGGCCGGGCCCGCCGTGGCGAGCAGGTGGCCGGGCAGCGGGCTGGCCGCGGGCGTGCGGTGACGAGTGCGGCCGAGGGGAAACAGGACCGCGTTCCGCGCCACGGTGCCGGGTTCGAGCAGCGCCGCGGGTGCGGCCGCAAGCGTCACGGCCGTGGCGGTCGCTGCCGCCAGTCCCGCGAACCTCCAGGCGTCCTTCGTGCTCCGGCTGGCGGCCAGCATGGCCGCCATGATCGGGACGGCGGGCCAGGCGGTCGCCTTGAGTGCGCACGCGATGCCGGTGACCACGGCGGCCATGGGCGGCGCTTCGGCGGCCAGCGCCAGGGCGACGCACAGCAGCGCGACCACGGGGATGTCTGTTCCGCCGGCCGCCACCTCGAGCGACAGTACCGGGGAGGCCAGCGCGAGCGCGGTCGCTCCTAGTGCCTGGCGCGGTCTCGCGCCAGGGATGCGGAACGCGAGGTAGGCGCCCGCAGCCCCGGCCAGGACCAGCCATAGCCGCGGATTGCCCGCCCAGCGAGCCCAGCCTCCCAGGCCCGCCGCGCCCGGCATGCCGAACACCGCCATCAGCGGCTCGTAGGGGTCGTAGGCGAGCACGCGGGTCAGCCCGGCGGCGGGCAGGTACGGGGTTCCGTGGCGGAGCAGCTCGCCGCCAGCCCGTGCCACGACCGTCAGCGGCCCTTCGCCGACGAGGCTGGGCAGGCCGGCCCACGCTTGCCAGGCGAGCGGAGCGGCGGTGGCGAACGCCAGCGCGATCACCATGGCGGCCGCTCGCCGCCGCGGTGCCGCCGCCGTGATCGCGGCGGCGGCCGCGTAGCCGATGGCCGCCCAGGTACCCCAGCAGCGCTCGACCGGCTGGCTGCTGACCAGCGCCAGCGCGGCCGCGAACGCGGCGAAGGCCAGGTACCAGCGGGTCACGAGGCGGCGATCGCCGCCACGATCGCCCCGGTCGCCTTGATCAGGTCGGCGGGGGCGAGTTCGATCTCGAGCCCGCGCCGTCCGCCGCTGCAGAACATCGTGCCGAGCGACAGGGCGGACTCGTCGACCACTACCGGCAGCCGTCGCTTCTGCCCGACCGGAGAGATGCCGCCGGCCACGTATCCTGTGGCGCGCTCGGCGGCCGCGACCTCCGCCATCACCGCCCGCTTGCCGCCGGCCGCGGCGGCGAGCGCCTTCAGGTCCAGCTGCCGGTGCACCGGTACGACCCCCACGGCGAGCGAGCCGTCGACGGCCGCGACCAGGGTCTTGAACACTTGTTCCGGGGGCACGCCGAGTGCTTGGCTCGCCTCCAGGCCGTAAGACTCACGGCGCGGGTCGTGCTCGTATTCGTGCAGCTTGTACGGGATCTTCGCCCGGTCAAGCGCGATCGTCGCCGTCGTTCCTCGTCCAGCCACGAACCGTCACACTAACAAAAACCGTTAGGTCGCCGGCGCTAGCGGTCCGCATAGTGGGGGCATGCGTGTCACGTTCCCGCGGGTCCCCGATCACGAGATCGCGTACGCCGTGGTCGAGCGCGACGACGGCGTGGTCTACCGGCTGCGCGGCGGCCGGGCCGGAACGGCGCTGCCGCATGACATCAGGCACCTGGTCGTCGAGCGCGAACTTGGCGTCACGGACGGAATCTGGGGCGGTATCGCGGCGGGCGCGGTGTTCGCCAGCATGACACACGTTCGGGGGCGCCGCCCGCCGCACGCCACGGAACGGTCGGGGGACCTGAAGCGGCGATACCGGGACCGTCTGCTGCGGGCGGAATTGCTCGCTGACCTGGTGGAGACCGTCGCCGCGCTGGACGACCCGTCGCCGGACGAGATCCGGCGGCTCACCGGGACGAAGCTGGCCGTGTTGCGCGGCGCCGCGCCGCCGCCCGAGGCGATCGCCGCGGCGGCGCGGGCTCTGCAAGTGGAGGCCGCGCGCTGGGCCCGGCTGCGGCCCGGCGAGGAGCTGCGGTATGAATGGCGGCTGGCGGTGCCGCCGCGGGTGCCGCAGCCGCGGGACCCGGGGGACAGGCGTGATCCGCGGCGCCCGTTCCGTGGCCGGTAGTTGTGATATTGGGTTGTGCCTGCCTGAGCGCCACGACAAGCTGGGGGGATGCGACACCACCGCGAGCCGTCCCGCCCGCCCGAAGTCATCGACGCGGGCCCGGCCGTGCTGCGCCGCTGGCGGATGAGCGACCTGGCGGCCTCGTGCGAAGCCGTGTTCGCTTCCCTGGAACATCTGCGGCCGTGGATGCCCTGGGCAGCCGACTTCAGCCGCGCGGGGCAGGCCGAGTTCCTCGCCGGCTGCGAGCGTGACTGGAAATCGGGCGCGACGTTCAATTACGCCATGCTCGTCGACGGGGCGATCGCTGGATCCATCGGGCTGATGGCGCGGATCGGGCCGGGCGGGCTGGAGATCGGGTACTGGGTGCACCAGGCGTACACGCGCCGCGGACTGGCCACCGCCGGGTCGGCGGCGCTGGTGGAGCAGGCGTTCGCGATCCCGGGCATCGAGCGGGTGGAGATCGTGCACGACGAGCTCAACGTCGCCAGCGGGGGCATTCCGCGCAAGCTCGGGTTCAGGGAGACCGGGCGCCGCCCGCTGGACCACCAGCCACTCGCCGGCACCGGCATCGGCGTGGTGTGGGAACTGACCCGAGCCGAGTGGCAGGGCACCCCTCCCCGGTAACGTATGCGGTCATGGGTGATGTCCTGCAGGTTGACAGGGACCTTATGGCGCTGGCCCTCGGCCAGGCGCGGACGAGCCTCGAGGGCGGCGGCGTGCCGGTCGGCGCCGTGCTCGCGGCGGGCCGCGAGGTGATCGCGGCCGGGCACAACGAGCGCGTGCAGCGCGGCGACCCGGTGGCGCACGGCGAGATCGCCTGCCTGCGCAACGCCGGCCGGCGTCCCTCGTACGCGGGCACCACGCTGTACACGACGCTGTCCCCGTGCCAGATGTGCACCGGGGCGATCCTGCTCTTTCAGATCCCCCGGGTCGTCGTGGGCGAGGCCCGCACGTTCGCGGGCGACCTGGACTTCCTGCGCGAGCGCGGCGTGCAGATCGTGCTGCTCGACGATCCGGCCTGCGTCGCCGCGATGGAGGAATTCCAGACCCGCTACCCCGAAGTCTGGAGCGAGGACATCGCCGCTAGCTGAGCGCCAGGTCGGGGCGGATCGGCCGGCCCTGGATCGCGCGCCACACGCTGGCCGGGGTCAGCGGCATGTCCGCGTGCACGACGCCGAACGGGGCGAGCGCGTCGACGACCGAGTTCACGACGGCGGCAGGCGAGCCGACGGTGGCCGACTCGCCGATGCCCTTGGCGCCGATCGGATGATGCGGCGACGGGGTGACCGTCTCGCCGAGCTCCGGTGACGGGCACTCCATCGACGTGGGAAGCAGGTAGTCCATGAAGGAGCCGCCCAGGCAGTTGCCGAGCTCGTCGAACACGATGGCCTGCATCAGCGCGATGCCGATGCCGTCGGCAAGGCCGCGGTGCACCTGTCCCTCGACGATCATCGGGTTGATGCGGACGCCGCAGTCGTCGACGGCGATAAAGCGCCGCACCTTGACCTCGCCGGTACCCGGGTCCACGTCCGTCACGCAGATATAGGCGCCGAACGGGAACGTCAGGTTCGGCGGGCTGTAGACGGCCGACGCGTCCAGGTGCCCTTCGACTCCGGCCGGCAGCTCCAGCGTCGAGTGCGACGCCATCGCGATCTCGGCGATGCCGCGGGCCTGGTCCGGGTCCCCGCGCACCCGCCACTTGCCATCCAGCCACTCCAGGTCGTCCGCCGACACCTCGAGCATCGCCGCCGCGACCACACGCGCCCGCTCTCGCACCTTGCGGGCCGCCATAACGGCCGCGGCCCCGGAGACCGGCGTGGACCGCGAGCCGTAGGTGCCGAGACCGAACGGGGTCCGGTCGGTGTCTCCGTGCACGACCTCCACGTCGTCCGGCGACAGGCCAAGCTCGTGGGCCACGATCTGCGCGAACGTGGTCTCGTGTCCCTGGCCCTGCGTCTGCACCGAGATGCCGAGCACCGCCTTGCCGGTCGGGTGCACCCGCAGATCGGCGCCATCGGCCATGGCGAGACCGAGGATGTCCATCTGGCTGCGGGGGCCGGCGCCGACGCCCTCCGTGAAGAAGCTCAGCCCGATGCCCATGTACTCGCCGCGGGCCCGCCGTTCCGCCTGCTCGCGGCGCAGCTCGTCGTAGCCGGCCATGTCCAGCGCCAGTCGCAGCGCGCGCGGATAGTCACCGGAGTCGTACTGCCAGCCGGTAGCGCAGGTGTAGGGGAACTGCTCGGGCCGCAGCAGATTGCGCATCCGCAGCTCCGCCGGATCTTGTCCGAGCTCGCGGGCCAGCATGTCGGTCAGCCGCTCGATCAGGTACACGGCCTCGGTGACGCGGAACGAGCAGGAGTAGGCGACGCCTCCCGGCGCCTTGTTCGTGAAGACGCCGGTGACCTCGCAGAACGCCGCCTGAATATCGTAAGAGCCGGTGAAGATGTGGAAGAATCCGGCCGGGAACTTGGTCGGCTGCGCGGTCGCGTTGAACGCGCCGTGATCGGCCAGCACCCGCGCTCGCAGGCCGAGGATCTTCCCGTCGGCGGTCGCGGCGATCTCGCCGTGCATGTGGTAGTCGCGCGCGAACGCGGTGGACATCAGGTTCTCGGACCTGTCCTCCATCCACTTCACCGGCCGTCCCGTCACCATCGACCCGACGATCGCGCACAGGTAGCCGGGGTAGAGAGGCACCTTGGCGCCGAAACCCCCGCCAAGGTCGGGTGACACGATCCGGATCTTGTGTTCCGGCACCCCGGTGACCATCGCGTACAACGTGCGATGCGCGTGCGGGGCCTGACTGGTCGACCAGAGGGTCAGCTTGCCGGTGACCGCATCCATGTCGGCGACGATTCCGCAGGTCTCCAGCGGGGCGGGATGGGAGCGCGGATAGACCATGTCGCAGCCCACTACCACGTCCGCGGCGGCGAAGGCGGCGTCGGCGGCGGCCTTGTCCCCGGCGGCCCAGTCGAAGACGCGATTGCTGGTGCGGCCGGGCAGGTCGTCCCGGACGACAGGGGCGCCGGGATCGAGCGCGGTCCGGGCGTCGACCAGCGGCGGCAACGGCTCGTAGTCGACCGCGATCAGCTCCAGCGCGTCCCGCGCGGCGTACCGGTCCGTCGCCACCACGAAGGCGATCTCCTGGCCCTGGAAGCGCACCTTGTCGGTAGCCAGCACGGCCTGTGCGTCACCGGAGATCGTCGGCATCCAGGCCAGGCCGCGCTCGGCCAGGTCCGCGCCCGTGAGGACGGCCATGACCTTCGGGTGGGCGGTGGCCGCGGTCGCGTCGACCGAGACGATCCTGGCGTGCGCCAGCGGGCTGCGCAGGACGGCGCCGTGCAGCATTCCCGGCAGCGAGATGTCGTCCACGAAGGTCCCCTGACCGCGGACGAACCGCGCGTCCTCCTTGCGCGGGAGCGGTCCGTAAGCGTGCATCGTCATCACTCCCTTCGCGCTTCGCGGCCCACAGCACCGACCGGACGATGTTCTCGTAGCCCGTGCACCGGCAGATCTGGCCGGATATCGCCTCGCGCACTTCCGCCGCGGTCGGATCCGGGTTGCGGTCGAGCAGCCACCGGGCGGTCATCATCATCCCCGGCGTGCAGAATCCGCACTGGAGTCCGTGGCACGCGGCGAAGCCTTCCTGTACTGGGTCGAGCGCACCGCCGCGGGCCAGGCCCTCGACGGTCGTGACCCGCCTGCCGTCGGTCATGGCGGCCAGCACCGTGCAGGATTTCACCGGGGTCTCATCCAGCCACACCACGCAGGCGCCGCAGTTGGAGGTGTCGCAGCCCCAGTGCGAGCCGGTCAGGCCGAGTTCGTCGCGCAGGAAGTGGATGAGCAGCAGCCGCGGCTCGATCACGGCCGAGTACTCGGTCCCGTTGACGGTCACGGTGAGCTTCATGACGCCAGCCCGCGGGCGCGGGCGACGGCGACGCGCAGCACCCTGGTGGTGAGTTCCTGGACGAGGTGCCGCTTGTAGTCGGCCGGGCCGCGCTGGTCGGTGATGGGGCGGACATGTTCGGCCGCGATCTCGCCCGCCCTGGCCAGGCTCTCCTCGTCGGCCGGCCGGCCGCGCAGGAACTCTTCGGCCTCGGCCGCCACGAAATGGGTGGCGCCGACCGCGGTCAGCCCGATGCCGACGTCGGCGATGCTGTGCTTGCCGCCGCCGGCGTCTGACAGCCAGACCGCCGCGCCGGCGGCGCCGACCGGCCAGTCGCCTGCCCGCCGGGCCACCTTCAGGTACCCGCTGCCGCCGCCCGGCCTGATGGGCAGCCTGATCTCGGTCAGCAGCTCGGACGGGCCGACCACGGTCTCGTACGGTCCGGTGTGGAACGCCCGGGCCGATACCTCCCGGCTGCCGCCGGGACCGTGGATGACCATGGTGCCCTTCATCGCCGCGAACGCGGCGGACAGGTCCTCGGAGGGGTCGGCCTGGCAGAGCGAGCCGCCGACGGTGCCCCAGTTCCGGACGATGGGGTCGGCGATCACCCGCTCGGCGTCATGCATGATCGCGAAGTGCTCGCTGGCCAGTTCCGACTCCAGCAGCTGGGCGTGCCGGGTCAGCGTCCCGATCCGGAGCTCACCGTTTTTCCGGGTGATGTAACACAGCTCGGTGAGCCCGTTGATGTCGACGAGCAGCTCGGGCTGCGCCAGGCGCAGCTTCATCATCGGGATCAGGCTGTGCCCGCCCGCCAGGACCTTGGCCTCGGGGCCAAACCTTGCGAGCAGGGCGAGCGCATGCTGCACACTGGTGGCCTTCTCGTAATCGACGTTCGCGGGAACCTGCAATACGGACCTCCCCCTGCCCGGTGACGGCGGGCCGGTTGCCAAACCCCGCCAAATGCGCCAAGACTGGACCTGAAATGACACTCACGCAGCTGAACGCGTTCGTCCTGGTCGCGCGCCTGGGCTCGGTGCGGGCTGCCGCCAGTGCTCTTGGTGTGAGCGAGCCAGCAGTGTCTCAGGCGCTCACGGCGCTCCGCAACTACCTCGGCGACCAGCTGATCACCCGCGGCCCGGCGGGCATGACGCTGACGCCCGGGGGCTCCCGGCTGCTCGCCACCGCGTCCCAGATCGTGGTGCTCGGCGCCGAGGCGCACGCCGCGGTCCGCGCCGCGCAGGGTGCGCCTGAACAGCTGCGGGTCGTCGCGACCTCGGCGTTCGCCGAGTTCATGGTCGGGCCGCTGGTCGAGGCGTTCACCAAGCGGTTCGGCGGGGCCGTCGAGGTCTCGACCGGGGTCGCGGCCTCCGGCGAGCATGCCGTGCTCGTCGCGAACCGGCTCGCCGACGTCGCCTTCGGCCCGGCCGCGGCCGGCGAGAACTCGATGCCGGTCGTCACCGAGCCCATCTTCAAATACCGGCTGGCCGTGGTGGCCGCCGGGGACGCCAGGCTGCGCGGGCCGGCCAAGCAGTGGCGATGGCTGGTGGACCCGTCCGGGACCGACCCAGGCAGCGCGGCGGCCAGGCTGCTCGCCAGGCTGGGCATCCCGGAGAGCAACATCGGGGTCTTGCCCAGCCAGACCGCCGCCTGGGCGGCCGCCGCGGACGGGACGGGCGTCGCGCAGGCGATCGAGCACCTGGTGTCTCCGCAGCTGCGGCGTGGTGAGCTGTCCCTCGTCGAGATACCCGGGATCCCGGCGGAAGAGTGCTGGTACGCGACGTTCCTCGAACGGGACTACCGCAGCAGCGCGGCGGGCGCGCTGCGCCGCTTCCTCGGCACGCCTGACGCCATGCAGGTGATGCGGTCGCCCGCCGCGGGCGTCCCCCCATCTCGGTTCAAGCCCCCGGTGTACGTCACCATCTGGAGCTGAGAACCTCGCTTTTGCCATCATGCGCTACCAAGCCGAACGGTCCAGTTAAGCGATAGCTTATTTGCCCGTTGCGGCCGGAGACAGCTGGGCGCACGATACGGAGTGAAATTTCCGTTTGGTGACGATGCCAGCGACCCCCCTGCTGGCATCGCCCTGTCGGCAGGAGATAGAGCGCATGCGCATCGAGTCCAGCGGCCACAGCAAGGGCAATCCGCGGCTCTACGAGCTGATCGAGCACGCGCCCAAGACCGGGAAGAGCCCCACCGTGTGGGCCTGGCCGCAGCTGGTCGACTACCTCAAGATCGCTGGGCAGCCAGTCTCCGGACCGTGGCCGCCGCACCAGGAGCCGCGGCCCGATCCCGATTACGAGGCTGGCCCGGTGGCGGTGGCCGACCCGCACTCCGAGCCGCGCTCGGCGCCCGCTGCAGC
>Ga0318495_10000735_pt1 | contig 10667 bp, 5 predicted proteins | sample GRESIP108b1f25_FD_203752 | JGI IMG/M metagenome (GOLD analysis project Ga0318495, IMG submission 203752) | Tropical soil microbial communities from Luquillo Experimental Forest, Puerto Rico - GRE.SIPMG.108b1f25 | ecosystem: Environmental > Terrestrial > Soil > Tropical forest > Bulk soil...
CACGGCGGTCTGCTTCAGGTCGCAGACCTGGTCGATCGTCCCGTGCAGCACGATCCAGGGCAGCGCCAGCTCGGGTGCGGGCGCCACTACCACGTTCTTCCCGTCCTTCGAGAGCTGCGACGACAGGCCGTGTCCCTTGCAGAACGGCTTGCGCAGCGGCAGGTCATCGCAGAAGCCGAGCGAGATCGCGCCGCGGAAGGTGTCGATCGGCGCCTGGACCAGCGTGGCGTAGGCCAGCGTCGCGCCGGACGAGTAGCCGACCAGGAGCGGCACGACGTAGTGCGGCAGCGCGAGCTTCTTCTGCGCGTACTGGGAGAGCGCCTCGAAGTCCGCGGCGGGGTAGTTGCACGCGTCGGAGCCGCGGGCGACCGCCTGCAGGTAGCGGGGCGTGTTCACGCCGAGCACCAGCGTGTCCTGGGCGGCGAGCGCGTTCGCCATCTCGACCACGCCCGAGTTCCAGCCGCCGTCGCCCGACATGAAGATCGCGACACGGCTCGGTGTCGGCGCGCTCCGCACCACCGCGACCTCGCCGAAGCGGCCGAAGCTGAACGTCTCCGCGCGAAGTCCCGCCGGGGCGCTCCACAGCGCGACCGCGAGCGCGCATGCCACGCCGAGCCGCATCAGCGCGCGACCATCCCGACCACGCCGCCGGAGATCAGCGCCGCGATGTCGGTCAGGATGAAGGGCAGGGCGATCCCACCCGGCGCGGCGAGGTAGCGCGGCTCCCACACCGGATCGAACTTCTCCTTGAACGCGCGCAGCCCCTGGAAGTTGTAGAAGTGCTCGCCGAAGCGGAACAGCAGCGCGCCCGCGCGGTTCCAGACCGTCGCGAAGCGGTGTGACTCGAGCCCGGAGAGCGGCGCCATGCCCAGGCTGAACCAGGCGAAGCCCTCGCGCTGTCCCCACAGCATGAGCTCCGCGAACAGGTAGTCCATCACGCCCGGCGGCGCGTCGTTCGCCTGGCGCATCAAGTCGATCGAGAGCTCCTCCTTGCCGCCTCCGAGCCAGACGTTCGCGAACGCCACGGGCCGGCCCTCGCGCATCACCGCCGCGATCGGCAGGCGCGAGAGATAGCTGCGATCGAAGGCGCCCACCGAGAAGCGCTTCTCGCGGGTGTGCTTGGACTCGAGCCACTCGTCGGAGATGCGCTGCAGCGCGTCGAGGTGCGCCGGCACCTCTTCGCGCGGCAGGAGCACGAAGCTCCCGCCTTCGCGCGTCACCCGGTTGTGTGCGGCGCGGAGCGCCTTGCGCTCGCCCCCCGCGAGCGAGAAGCCGGCCAGCTGCACGCGCGCCTCCTCGCCGATCTTGCGCGGCGAGAGCCCGAGGTCGAGATAGAGCGGAAGGTCCTCGGCGGTCACTTCGTAGAACGCGACCCAGTCGCCTTCCGCGTCGGCGAGCTCGCGGAAGCGCCACGCGAGCTCGCGCCGTGCCTCGGGCCCGCCCACCGCGTCGCCCATCGCGATCCAGCTCTGGCGGTGCGCGCCGTACATCAGAAAGGCGCGCTCGTCGTCAGCGAACAGGATGCGCTTGTCGCCGACCAGTGCGAGGTGCGCGCTCGAGTTCCGCGCCTCCGCGACGATCGGCGCGACGCGCGCGATCTCGTCGCTGCTCGCCGGCGCATGCTTCACGCGCGGCGGTCTCAGCAAGGCCGCCAGCGAGGCGATCGTCGCGACCGTGGTGGCGCCCACGAACGCGCGCAGCGAGCGCGAGACGTGGCTCGACAGCTCGAACTGCCACCACAGCTCGTGCGAGTAGTCCTTGTGGCGGTACGCGAGCACCAGCACGAGCCCGGTGCCGACCAGCACCAGGAACACCCGCACCGTCCAGACCAGCGAGAACGGCTGGCGGAAGAGCGAGCTGTGGCGGTAGAAGAAGCGCCGGCAGGGGAGCAGCGCCGCGAACAGCACCAGCAGGATCGACGCCTCCTCCCAGTCGAACCCCTTGAGCAGCGACGCCAGCGCGCCGCCCGCGAGCAGCACCAGCGTGGCGAAGTAGGCGCCGTCCAGCCGGCGGAACAACGCGCGCGAGAGCAGGAGCAGACAGACGCCGATCACCGAGCCGAGGAAGTGCGACAGCTCCAGCAGCGCGAGCGGCACGATCGGCGCCAGGAAGTCGATGCGTCCGGGCGCGGCAGGGGTGGCGCCCGAGATCAACAGGATCACGCCCGCCGCGAAGGTGATCGCGGCGAACACCCGCGGCAGGAGCTCGGAGGTCAAGAGCGCCACGCGCTCGCGCCCGCGCGCGAAGGCGGCTCGGCGCTGGTACAGCTCGTAGCCGGCGAACAGCAGGAGCGCGACCGCCAGCGGAACGAGGTAGTAGAGGATCCGGTAGGCGAGCACGCAGCCGAGCAGCACGTCCGGGGGCAGCCAGCGGCGCAGCAGCATCACGATCGCGGTGTCGAACACGCCCAGCCCGCCCGGGACGTTCGAGATCAGCCCGAGCACGATCGACAGCATGTAGGCGCTCAGCAGCTGCGCGAAGCTGAGCCCCGCGCCCTTGGGGAGGAGCGCGTACAGCACCCCCGCGGCGAGCGACCAGTCGATCACCGAGATGCCGATCTGCGCCAGCGTGAGCCGCAGCGGCGGGACCGAGATCTCGAAGCCGAACACGGTCAGCGTGTGGTCGCGGCGCGTCGCCGAGTACGTCAGGTAGAGCGCGAGCAGGACCAGCAGCACGATCCCGATCGGCAGCGAGTTAGCGTTCGGGCTGAGCCACGCGCGCGGCAGCCGCGCGGGCTCCAGCACGAACACCGCGCCGCCCAGCGTCGCGAAGCCGAGCCAGAAGGTCAGCACGTTGAAGACGGCGATGCGGGCGACCTGGGAGGCGCGCAGCCCGTAGCTCGACAGGATGCGGAAGCGCACGGCGCTGCCGCCGAAGAACGCGAGCCCGATGTTGTGGCTGAACACGTAGGCGATGAACGAGGTCAGCGCGATGCGCGGATAGCCGAGCTTCACCCCAACGTAGGAGCGCGCGGCCAGCGTGTCGTAGCCGGTGAGCGCCAGATAGGAGAGGGCGGTCAGCCACAGGCTCACCAGGAGCTGCGAGGTCGGAATCTCGCGCAGGTGCGCCACCACGTCGCCGAGCTGGTGGTGGCGGAACTCGCGGCCGAGCACCCAGATCGCAGCGCAGAACAGCGCGATCCCGAGCAGCGGACCCAGTATGCGCGCGAGCCTCTCGTTCATGTGGGGGCCCTACGATACCCGGGCCGCGGCGCGGGGCGAGGAGGCTAGGTCCGTGCGCGGCGGGCGGCGGCGAGGCTGGCGAGAGCGGCGAGCACGAGCAGGGTGGGTTCCGCCTCGGGCGCGGCGAACACGATCAGCCGGCTCGAGAAGCCGCTGGTCGACACGTAGCGCACGACCAGGGTGTCGAGCGGCCCGCCGCCGAGCTGCGCGTGGCCGATCTCGACCAGCGAGTCGGCGAGTGCGACCTGCGCGGCCTCGGAGGTCGTGAAGCTGCGATCCGCGATCGGCTTCCCGTCCAGCGAGACCTCGAGCTCGAGCAGGTCGCCGGCTCCGAGCGTGGCGGTGCCGGCCACGAACCCGACGGTCAGCGACTCGTCGGGGGCGAAGGCGTGCGCGTCGAGCTCCAGGCTCACGCTGCCGGCGACGCCGGTCGTCGCACTCAGCAGCCCGAGCCCGAGCACCTGCGGCGCCGAGCCGAGCGCCTGGCGGACCTGCGGGCTGCTCTCGGCCCAGGTTACGGCTTCGCTCGGATTCGGCAGCGCGTTCACCAGCGCCAGGTTGTCGTAGCCCAGGCCGCTGATCTCGCTCGCGCGCTCGAGCGTGTCGCCCTGGCGGAAGTCGGACTCGGCCGCGAGGAAGACCGCCGCGGGCGGCTTCGGGCCTGAGAGCGCCAGAGCAGAGTCACTGCGAGAGACCGCACCCAGCGAGCGCGCGCTGCTCTGCGCGCTGCTCGACGCTGCGCCGAACGCGAGCGCCTGCGAGGTCACCAGAGCGAGGCCCGTCGCGAGTGACTGCGCCTGCGCGACGCCCGGATGGTCTGCCTGCAGTGCGCCCGAGATCCCCGCCTGCGCGGTCGCGTCCGCCTCGACGGCGCCCGTGGTGCCCGTGGCGGTCGTCTGCGCCTGAGCGTTCCCGCCCGCGGTTCCGCTCGCGAACATCCCCACGCCCCCGGTCGCAGTGCTCGTCGCGAACGCGGAGCTGGCGCCCTGCGCGATCGCGTCCGCGGTCGCGAGCGCGTCCCCTGGACGGCCGATCCCCGCCGTCCCGTTCTGCGGCGGCAGCACCAGTCCACCCGTCGCGGTCGCGTCGGCCTCCACGTCGTGGCCGTCGCCGGCGCTGCTGGCGCTCGCGCGGGCCTCGGCGCGGCCGGCGTTCGACCCGCCCGAGACCAGGCTGCCATCGCCGCCCTGGGCGTTCGCGGACGCGATCACCGGGCCGCCGTCGTTGTGCGCGTCGGACTCCGCGAAGCCCTGCGCGGCGGGGCTGCTCCCGGGCAGCGCACCCGCAGTCGCAGATCCGCCTTGCGCGAAGGTTCGCACCTCGAGCGAGCTGAAGGTTCCCGCGCGGTCCAGGCGGCTCGACGCGGATCCGGCCTGCTGCGAGCCCGATCCGCCCTCGGCTTCCTGGAACAGGAAGAGCGAGCCGCTGGTGTCGCCCGTGACGGCGTCGAGCAGGTCGACCGAGCCCGCGTTCGCAGCGTCGCCGCCGTCGGCCTCGCCGTACGCACGGATCGTCCCGCCTGCGGTGGAGCGCCCGTCGACGAGCGCGAGCGTCGGTGTGCCAGGCGTGCCGTTCGGGCCCACCGCCGCCCCGCCGGCTGCCGTGCCCATCACTTCGAGCAGCGCACCCGTCTGGTCGAGGCCCTGCACCGACACGGTCGCATCGCCGCCGCGCGCGGCGCCTGCCGCGCTGCCGTCGGGGCTCGAGGCGTCGCCGCCGACCGCGTTCGCGGTGATCGACAAGGCGAAGCCGCCGCCGCCCGTCACGCCGAGCTCCGAGCGCGCGTCGCCACCGCGCGAGCCGGGGCCGTTGCCGCCCGCGCCGCCGCTCGCGTCCTGCTCCAGATCGAGCCGGCCACCGGCGTCGCCCGAGACCGCATTCACCAGCGTGGAGTCGTGACCGCGGCCCGCCGCCACGGTGCTCGCGCCCCCATCCCCGCCGATCTGAGTGAGGATCGCGCTCGCGTCGCCGACGTCGGAGTGGGCGTCGGCCTGGCCCGACGCGGCTCCGCCGAGACCGCCCTGCGACGCCGACTGGCCTCCCGCGCCGCCGTTCACCTGGATCTGTGCGAACGCGCTGAGCCCGGTGCTGGGATCCATGCCGCTGCCCGTCGCGTGCGCGCTGGCGCTTCCCGTCGCCGAGCCGCCGGCGCCGCCGGTGCCGGCCAGCGCGGGCGGCGTACCCGACGAGCTTCCCGCCGTGCCGCCCGCGCCGCCGTCGCCGCCCACGGCGAGCGCACTCGCCGGGCGCGGCGCGACGCCGTCGGTCGACGCGGTGGCGTTGGCGGCGCCGCCGACGCCGCCCACGCCACCGTCTCCCGCGTTCGTTCCCGCGGGAACCCCGTCGCCGCCGGCGCCGCCCGCGCCCCCGTTGCCCCCCATTGAATTTGCGATGTTCTGCGGATCCGAAGACGTCGAGGTCGTCACCGCCGCCTGGCCGACGCCGCCCGCGCCGCCGGGTTGCCCGGGATTGCCCGCCGCGCCCGCGACGCCGGGGTCGCCGTCCGCCCCCGTCATGTCGATCTCGGCCGCGGGAGCGCGTCCCCAAACGAGCAGCACCAGCGCGAAGGCGACGCATGCACCGCGAAACGCGGGCCGACTCATGGCGACCTCCGTCATGGATATGGTCGCTGCGCGAGCGCGAAGGTGGCAGCGGGTGCGCAGCTCAGGCCGAGGCGCCAGCGTAGCGCCGCAGCCCGCGCTTCCAGAACCAGCGCGACGCCGTGAGCGTCGCGACCGCGACCGCGCACGCCAGCAGCAGCGCCTGTGGCGTGAGTCTTCCCGCGAGCGCCTCGGCGGGGACCGTCACTGCGATCGCGACCGGCACCAGCGCCGTCAGGATCACGCCGAGCCAGCGCGGATAGATGCCGACCGGCCAGCGGCCGGCCTGGTACATGCTCCAGAAGATCTGCATCACGTTGTCGAGCCGCACGAACCAGAAGGCGCAGGTCGCCAGGATCATCCAGAACCCGTACACCGTCGCCGCGCCGGCGACGAGCGCGAGGGCGAAGCCCGCGGCTTCGCGCGGCGTGATGCGCTCGAGCCCCGACAGACCGTACCAGAGGATCGCGAGCCCGAAGGCGAGGTCGACGAGCTTCCACACGCGGATCTCGCTGGTCGAGGCGAGCAGCTGCGCGTCGACGGGCTTGGTGAGCACGAAGTCGAGCGAGCCCGCGCGCACGTCCTCCATGAACTTGGTCAGGCTCGGCGCGATCACCACCTGGATCGCGCCGTACACCGTGAAGTAGACGCCGAGCAGCGCCACCAGCTCGGCTGGCCGCCAGCCCGCGAGTGAGTCGGTGCGCGCGAACACGAGCGAGATCGCGCCGACCGCCGAGGCGATGTTCAGCACCGACTCGAAGATCTGGATCCAGAAGTTGGCGCGGTAGGCAGCCTCGTTCTGGAAGCCGAGCTTCGCGAACACCCAGAAGACGCGCAGCGCCTGCATCGGCGTCAGTTCCCCACCGAGGAGAAGCGCGCGACCGCGCGCGGCCACAGCCACCAGAGCATGAGCGACCCGGCCCCGATCCAGCCGAGCTGGAGCGCCAGGCCCGAGAGCGCCTCGGCCTGCGAGACCCGGCCGAGCAGGAGCTCGACCGGGAACGACACCATGAAGCGGAACGGGAGCGCGTCGGCGAGCGCGCGCAGCCACGCGGGGAGGAGCGCGAGCGGCGCGACGCGGCCCGACAGGAAGAACAGCACCGCGAACCAAGCCTGGTTCACCGCCATGATGCGCGTGGTCCAGAAGCAGGCGAGCGCGAGCGTCCACTCGAACACGAAGCGCACCGCGAAGGCGAGCCCGAGCGCCAGCGGGAAGAGCGCGGTCGACCAGGCGTGCAGCTCGGCGTGCGGCCGGAAGGCGAGGGCGAGCGCGCCGAGCGCGGGCAGCAGCGCCACCTGCATCGCGAGCTTGTGGGCGAGGTTCTCCGCCAGGTCGCCGTGGATCGGATGGACCGGGCGCAGCAGCAGGAACGCGAACTGCCCCTGCTCGATGCGGAACTGGAACTCCCACATGTGCCAGCCCGAGGTGATCTGGTTCACCGCGGCGAGCACGAGATAGTACGCCGCGAACTCGTGCGGCCCGAATCCACCGAGCGTTCCGCCCTGCGCGTTCGCTGCCGCGGACCACACCACCAGGTAGATCAGCGGCTCGACCACCATCCCGATCAGCCAGATCAGGTTCGAGGCGCGGTACTGCATCTCGACCAGGAGCGCGATGCGGATCAGCGCGGCATAGAGGTCGCGCAGGAAGCTCACGGCGCCGGCTCACCCGCGAACACGCGCTCGATCACCTCTTCGATCGGCGGGTCCTCCACGACGAGGTCGAGCACGGGCAGGTCGGCGAGCAGCCGCGCCGTCACGCGCGGCGTGTCGGCCTTGGGCACGTGCAGCACCACGCGCCCGCCCTCGCGCGAGATCACCTCGCCGTAGCTCGACAGGTCGCGCGCGGCGGCGCCGAGCTCGACCGACACCGTCTTGTGCGAGGCGAAGCTCGCGACCAGCGCCGAGAGCTGGCCGTCGAACAAGAGCTTGCCGTGGTGGATCACGATCACGCGCCGGCACAGCGCAAGGACGTCGGCCATGTAGTGGCTGGTGAGCAGCACCGTCGCCCCGGTGCGCTCGTTGTACGCGGCGACGAACTCGCGGATGCGCCGCTGCATGGTCACGTCGACGCCGATCGTGGGCTCGTCCAGGAACAGCACCGACGGCTCGTGCAGCAGCGCGATCGCGAGCTCGCACTTCATCCGCTCGCCCAGCGACAGGTTGCGCACCGGCCGCTCGAGCAGGGGCCCCAGCTCGAGCAGCTCGGTGAGCTGGCTCTTCACCTGGCGGAAGCGCGCGGCGTCGAGCCGGTAGATCGCGCGGTTGCGCTCCAGCGAGTCCGCGACCGGGATGTCCCAGACCAGCTGGTTGCGCTGGCCCATGACCAGCGTGATCTGGCGCAGGAACGCGTGCTCGCGCCGCCACGGCACGAAGCCGAGCACCTGCGCGCTGCCGCGCGTCGGGTGCAGCAGCCCCGAGAGCATTTTCAGCGTGGTGGTCTTGCCGGCGCCGTTGGGGCCCAGGAAGCCGACCACCTCGCCCGGCTCGAGCGAGAACTCGAGCGCGTCGACGGCCGCGACCTCGCGCGTGCGCCGCTGGAACAGGCTGCGAAACGCGGCGCCCATGCCGGCCTCGCGCACCGGCACCACGTACGTCTTCGCGAGCCCTTCCACCGTGATCGCCGCGCGGCCCATCGAGCCGCGCAGGATAGCTCTTACCCCGACGCTCGCGCGGCGTGATGGGCGATGTCGCGCTCGGGCTCGGCCAGCAGCGGCGAGATCGTCGGCGCCAGCATCTTGAACAGCTGCGCGGGCAGCGAGCTGGTGAACGCGAAGGCGGCGGCGTCGGGTCCGTGCACGTAGGCAGTGATCACGCCGTAGTAGCGCTCGTCGATCAGGAACACGAAGGTCGCCGTGCGGTTCACCACGCGCGACTCGAGCAGGCGGCCGCCCGCGCCGAAGGTCTTGAAGCGGTGGTCGCCGGTGCCGGTCTTGCCGCCGACCATGGCCTTGCGCCCGTCGGGACCCACCAGCGCGCCGCGCGCGCGCACCGCCGTCCCGTTCTCGACCACGGTGACCATCGCCGTGCGCAGCGCGCGCGCCACCTCGACCGGCATCACCCGCACGCCGTCGCTCTCCAGCGGCGAGAGCACGGTCTCGTAGGGAGTGTCGGTCGCGAAGCGCATCTCGGAGATGCGCAGCGTCGGCTGGCGCACGCCGTCGTTGGCGATGATGCCCGCCAGCTCGGCGAGCGCCGCCGGCCGGTCGCCCGCAGTGCCGATCGCGGTCGCGAGCGACGGCACCAGCGTGTCGAACGGGTAGCCGTGCTGCTGCCAGTTGCGGTGCAGCTCGAGGAACGCCTCGATCTCGAGCAAGCTGCGGATGCGGCGGTCCTGCGCGGCGCGGCGGTGACGGCTGAACAGCCACTTGTATACGGCGATGCGCTGCTCGGCGCTCGCGTCGAAGACGGCGCGCAGCGTCGCGTCGGGCTGCTGCATCAGGTAGCCGATCAGCCACAGCTCGAGCGGGTGGACCCCCGCGATGTAGCCCTGGTCGGCGAGCCCGTAGCGGGCCGGCGAGTAGGTGTCGTAGAGGTGCTGTCGCCCCGAAGGCTCGAGCCGCGCCTCGGGCAGCTGCGCGCGCAGCGCCGCGTCGAACTCCTCGAACGAGTCGTCGGGCCGCGCCGCGCGCAGCGCCATGGCGACACGCCGCGGTGTATGCCGCACGCTGCGCACCAGCGTGTCGGTCATCTCCTGGCGCGACAGGCCGTGGTACTTGCGCCAGAAGTGCTCCAGGTAGATGCGGCCCTCGCGGTCCGCGAAGCGGCGCAGGTACTCGGCGCGGCGGGGGTCCTGCGGGTCGCGCAGCACCGCCGCCGACGAGCCGGGCGCCTGGCAGGTGTAGTAGTTCACCAGGTCGCGCATCAGCCGGATGAACACCAGGTTCACCGAGCGGGTGAACGCCTCGCGCACCGTCAGGATGCGGGAGTCGTCCTCCTTCTCGAAGTTGACGAAGTGGTGGACGCCACCGCCGGTGAAGAACGCCTCGCCCGGGTTGGCCGAGTAGCGGCGGTCGAGCGCGTGCTCGAGCAGCTCCGACAGCCGCAGGCCCGGCTGGGCGATCAGCTCGTCGAGCACGAAGCGGGTGATGCGGTCCTTGGGGTCGGTCTGGACCGCGCGCAGCGTCCGGGTGTGCTCGCCCGCGAAGCGCTCGTGCAGCTCGGCGACGATCTCCAGGTAGGTCGCGAGCGTGCGCAGCTTGGCGGTCGAGCCCAGGTCGAGCTTCACGCCCTCGTTCACGTCGAAGGGCTGGTCCGTGTTGTCGGCCTGCACCAAGAGGTCGTTCGAGCCGGGACCGCGCTCGTAGAGCGAGAAGCTGTACACGATCTTGCCGGGGTCTCCGGCGTCGAGCATGTGGTGGCCGTACAGGCCCAGGGCCCGGGCGCGCTCGGGGTCGCGCAGCTCGCGCAGCTGGCGGGTGATCGCCTCCTGCACCGGCGCGTTCACGGTGCTCGCGACGGAGAGGTCGAGCCGGTCGAGCGCGTAGTAGTCCGACAGCCCGAGCAGGCTGACCAGCCGCGCGCGCACCGCGTTGGCGGACTTGCGGTCGTCCGCGGGCGCGGCGCTGTCGCCCGGCCGGAGCTCGAGGTCGATGCCGAGCGCCGCCTCGGAGAGCTCGGGCGAGATGATCTGCTCGTCGCGCAGCAGCCGCAGGTAGGTGTCGGTGCGCGCGCGCAGCGCCTGCGGATCCTGGATCAGGTAGAAGGAGGGGCGGCCCGCCGACAGCACCAGCGACAGCGCCTGCTTGTAGGCGCGTGCGCGCGCCTCGAGCGGAATGCCGGAGCTCCGGTTGTCGGCTTCGCGCAGCAGCCGGTTGGTGTCGTCGAAGTCGGCGTCGTACCAGGTGGCGAGCGCGTCGCCGATGCCGATCACCTCGCCGTCAGG
>Ga0318495_10000737_pt1 | contig 10653 bp, 13 predicted proteins | sample GRESIP108b1f25_FD_203752 | JGI IMG/M metagenome (GOLD analysis project Ga0318495, IMG submission 203752) | Tropical soil microbial communities from Luquillo Experimental Forest, Puerto Rico - GRE.SIPMG.108b1f25 | ecosystem: Environmental > Terrestrial > Soil > Tropical forest > Bulk soil...
GCACAATCTCGTCGCGAGCAACGGATCGCCCAGGTCTTCTTCAGCCTCGACCGGAAAGGGCGTGTGATCGACAGCCGTATCTCGCGCTCGTCGGGCGCGAGCGCGCTCGACGAGGAGGCCCTGGCGCTGTTGCGCCGCGCGCAACCCTTTCCGGCGCCGCCGCGAGAATTGCCGGGCGACCGTGTGGATCTGACCGTGCCGATCCGCTTCAATCTCCGGTGAAATTCGCCTGACATGAGGCGATCGCGCGTGCCAGCAAGCTGTTTGCATCCGAATCAGCATCGGCGGGACTGGGCGAGCGACTGCCGAATGACCGGTTCTCGGGACTACGTCGAGCGGCAACGCAGCACTTCGGTCGCTTCCGGCGCGAAGCGGACATTGACTGAGCCGCGCTTACAGAAACCGGGCTTATAAGGACACGTCCCAGCCGATCGCATGGCTCGACGAACCTTTAGCGGCGCTCGCGCAGGACAATGTCCTCGCGACCGCGAGGCTGCCGCACCATCTCAGCCCCTGGGGCATGTATCTGAACGTGGACCCAGTGGTGAACGCGGTGTTGATCGGCCTCGTGTCTCTGCGCCCGTGCTCTCGTAATCGAATGACCGACGCAGTCCTCACCGCCGACTACGACCTTTAGCGCGCCGAGGAGATGGTCGCCACGATGTGTAGCTCGGCAATAGGGTGTGGCGGATCTTCGCCAACACGAAGTAGCTGCCGCCACGTTGCATGAGGGAATAGCGCTCGTTCGAGCCCATGTGCCTACAGCCGAGCACTTCTGAATGAACTTCGCGTCGGCAATGGTCATGTACCCCGATGGTGAAATGCAGGATTCCGATAGTCCTGATGGTGTCAGTATCAGATGACGACACTGCCCGGGTTTGCAAACGTTGCATCTGTCATCATCCTCCCCGGTTTTCGAAGGCCCGTCGCAGACCATCGATCACGAGTCCACTTATCGTTACTCGGCGACCGATCTCACCGATGGCGCTCCCGCCTGCTCGAATTCGTCGCGTGATGGCTCAAACTTTCCGTAGCGCAGCGAGAGAGTTGGCAGCACAAGCAGGTTCAACGCCATCGAGCTCAACAGGCCGCCGAGGATAACGACCGCCATGCGACCCTCGATCTCGCGTCCGGGATCGCCCATGCCGATTGCAAGCGGCAACACGCCGAGGGCGGTGACGATCGAGGTCATGAGAATAGGACTAAGCCGATCCGCGGCTCCTCGGATTGCAGTATCCAACCCCCAGGACATGTTCTCAACTGCGACGAGATGCTCGTAGTGGGCGATCATGAGAACCGAATTACGGAGTGTGATGCCGAAGAGAGTGACGAAGCCCACCATGCCGCCCAAGGACAATTGTCCACCGGTCACGAACACGGCGAGTACGCCGCCCACCAGGGCGAATGGCAGGTTCGCAAGAATCAGGGTGAGATTGCGCCAGTTGCAGGTCGCAATCGAGAGCAACAAGATGATGCCGGCGCTTGCGATGAGCGAGTTGATGATGAGGTCACGTCGTGATTGCGACTGTGCCTCAGCCGCGCCCGCAAACTGGAGGTAGGTCCCAGCAGGAAGCTCCACCTCGGTAGCGATTTTCGGCTTCGCCGCCTGGACGAAGGAGACAACATCGTCGCCGGCAACATTCGCGGTCACCGTCTGGACGCGCTGAGCCCCTTCGTGCAGCACTTGGTAACGCCCAGCGGCTTGGTAAATGTCGGCGACCTGTCTCAGGAGAACGAAAGTGCCGCCTTGGCTGCGAAGGGGCAAGCCTCCCACTTTTGTAATGCTGTCTCGACTCGCGCGGTCGAGGACCGTAATGACATTGAAGACTTGGTTACCTTGATACGTTTGCCCGACAATCTCGCCCTGATAGGCCGCACGGATCAGCTCGAGCACCTCGACAGCATCGAAGCCCCAGCGTTCAAGGTCGGTTTTGCGGAGGCGGATGGTGAGCTGCGGTAAGCCGGGTGGCGCCTGGATCTGAACTTCGGTGGCGCCTGGTACCTCGCCGAGCTCGATGGCGATATCCCGCGCCTTCTGATCGAGAACGTCGAGATCGTTACCGAAGACATTAACAGCAACCGATGCGGTATAGCCCGAAAGCGTCTCCTCGACGCGCTCGGTGAGAAAAGTCTTGAGCGAGAAGTTCACACCGACGAACGCTGCAAGCGTCCTCCGGATCTCTGCTTCAGCAGTTTCCGTCTCATCGCCGCTCAAAGGCTTGAGATCGATCTCGAATTCGCTGTATTGAGTGCCCCACGTGTCTTCCGCTCTCTCCGCGCGTCCGACGCGCTGCGCAACGGAGCGCACCGATGGCAGCCGCTTGAGCGCGTCGGCGACGCGTATGCCGATACGCAGCGACTCCTCGATTGAGGTGCCCGGCACCGCCGACATGTGAAGGGTGTAATGATCTTCCTTGAGCTCGGGGATGAAACTGCCACCGAAAAACGGCAGCCCCGAGCAGCCGGCGACAGTGAACACGAACGCGGCCGCAATGACTGTCCGTGGTCGACGAGCGATGCACCGCAGAAGACGCTCGTAGCCACTGCGCGCCCACCTGACTACGGGCGGGTCCGTTGTCGGTGCGTGCCGATCTTTCAGGAGCGCCATAGAGAGCGCGGGTGTCACCGTGAGCGCGACGACGAGCGACGCCATCACTGCGAGCGAGTAGGAAAGGCCGAGTGGCGCGAAGAGCCGGCCGGCGATACCGGATAAGGCCATGACTGGGAGCACGACTAGGATAACGGCGAAGGTGGCGTAGACGACGGCACTCCTGACTTCGAGGCAGGCGTCCAGCACTACGCGCGGGATCGGTCGCGGCTGCGGCAGTCGGCCGTTCTCGCGCAGGCGCCGAGCGATATTCTCGACGTCGATAACAGCGTCATCGACTACCACACCGATCGAGATCGCGAGCCCGCCCAACGTCATCGTGTTGAGCGTGGCGCCTAACCTCTCAAGGACGATTATTGCAGTCAGGAGCGAGAGCGGGATTGCGGTGCAGGAAATCGCCGCGCTCCGCAGGTCGAAGAGAAAAAGGAACAGTACAACGATCACGAGGCCGGCCCCGAGAATCAAGGATTGCTGCACGTTGCTTGTTGCGGTGTTAATGAAGTTGGCCGGGCGGAAGAGATCGGCATGCAACACGATGCCCTCGGCCTCGAGGCCTGGGCGCAACTCGTTCAACGCAGCCTCGACGGCGTTGGTCACTGCGACTGTGTTGGCGCCATATTGCGCCGATACGTTGATTATTACGCCGAGCTGGCCGTCAATCGCGGCGCCGCCGATGGGTGGCTCCGGCGCCTCGACCACCTCAGCGACATTCCCAAGTGTAACGCTCGCCGCTCCCTGGCTGAGCAGCACGGTTCGCGCGATGTCGTCTACCGCGAGTGATTGGCCCTCGGTCTGGAAGACCACACGCTGGTTCTTCGTGTCGAGGAAGCCGGCACCGCGCACGCCGGTCGCGCGGCGCGCTGCTGCCAGGACATCGTTCAGGCTCAAGTTATACCGGATGACCTCGTCCGGGTGGACCTGGACCTGGATGGAGCGACTGTGGCCGCCAAAGGTCACCACCTTTGCGACGCCCGGGACGGCGAGCAATCGCGGACGCACCGTCCAGTCAGCAATTGTGCGCAGCTTCATTAGCGATTGCGCTTGTGACGTGAGCCCGATCACAAGCACGGTGCTCGTTGACGAGGTGAGTGGGGTCATGGCAGGCGGCTGTACCCCTAGCGGGAGTTGGTGGGCGGCAACAGCCAGCCGCTCGGCCACCACCTGGCGGTCGCGGTAGATGTCACTCGAAGGATCGAAGAAGACAGTGACGACTGAGAGGCCCTGAATCGAGGTCGAGCGCAGTTTTTGCACGCCAGATACGCCATTGATGGCGTTCTCAATCGGGCGAGTAACGAGGATCTCGACCTGCTCCGGCGTGAGCCCGGGCGCTTCGGTTTGGATACCGACCTGCGGCGGTGCGAACTCCGGAAACACGTCGTAGTTGACCCGGCCGAGCGAATACCCACCGTATGCAAGTAGCATGCAGGCAAGCGCGATGACGATCCCGCGGAAGCGGATCGCGAATGTGATCAATCCAGCCTGCGGTCCTGACGGCAAGGTAGGACTCACTTCTAGTCTCCGCCGACCTGGATCTGAGCGCGAAACTCCTCAGACAGCAGCAATTGAGCACCCTGCGTCACGATCTCGGAATTCGTCGGCAGGTCTTTGACGATATAGCCCCCTCCGGGTGCGGGCAGACTGGTCGAAATCTCTGTGCGCGTGAACGTGTTGGGACCAGCGCGGCGATACGCCCAGGCACGGTCCTGCCACCAGACGATCGCCGGCGCCGACACTGTAACGCCGCCCACGGTGGTGCCCGTCGGCAACAGGGCCAAGACGTTCATGCCGGGCAGGACGCCGCTCTCTGCCGACGCGATGTAGAAGAAACTGATCCCCTGGATTTTCGGGTCAGTGCGCGTCGCGGGGGAGATGAACGTGATTGCAGCGCGTTCACCCTTACCAGTTTCAATAGATGCGGTGACGGGAGGCGTCGGGATGGAGACGCTAGGTGGCAAGGTGACTTGCAAAAGGAAGTCTTGGCGTTCGATCAAGCGCGTGACTATTCGCGACCCATCGATGAGTGATTTGCCGAGGGCCGGCCCCCACTCCTGCTCCGCCGTCGCCCTTAGAGTGCGCACTCGCGACTGCGCGGCACCAACCGCAGCGTCGTCGACGCGGAAAGCGGCCTCGGCCGCCTGGACTTGCGCAAGAGAGATGGTCTTCCCGTCCTTGTAAAAATTCTGCGCGCGCTCGAATGCTGCTTTCGATGCGGCGACCTTTGCCTGCGCGGTCTCAAGCTGAGACTTGGCGTTGGCGTAGTTGTTGCTGAGATCGGTGAGGCGTGCGAGATCGAGAACCATGCCATAGGCGCGAACCTCTTCCTGGTACGGCGCCGGCAGGAGCGCGGTGGTCTGGATACCGTTGCGTTCCTGCTCCTCGGCATCGACTTTGATCACAGCTGCGCCATTCGCGTTCGATACCCTGAGCGGCGCCTTGACGGCACGTTCCCGCTTCGTCTCGACCTCCCGTCCCTGGCGGCTCTCGATGAAGCCCCACGCCACTGCGCCTGCGATGGCAGGAATTATGACCGCCGCGGCGAGAATGCGCATATAGCGTGCCTTCGATGACAAGCGGATCACGTTTGCAGGTTGTATGGCCCGCCCCCGATCTGCAAGCGGATTTTTGCTACGCCGTAGCTCTTGGTCAGCGCGCTGAAGTCGTCGACCAAGCTGAAGTTTGCCGGGCGCAAGGTCAACGTAGAGCTGCCTGCGCTGAGGCCGACCGTCAAGCTTGCCGATCCGAGCACCTGGGCCCCGCCGCCGCGGAAGCTGCCGGAGCGGTGGAAAATGATCGAGCGGCTGTCAGATCACCGGGAATGGACCGCTTAGTTCTTCGTGAGCAGAAGGCGTTTATCGACGGGCTCGCGCGCCAAGAGCTACTCGAAGAGGATCAGCTTGCGGAACTGCGCAAGCTGCTGGCTCGACAAGCTGTCTATGACGTCGATCGGTGGCTGGCCGCTTTCGGCCACAAACGATAGGAGGCAACTTCAATGGCGAAAAGCAATACCAAGCACCTTTACCCGCCGCGGAAGCTTGTGCCGCCGAACCACGCGACGTGGCAGTTGCCGCACGGGCTTCGCTTGATCAAGAGAAGCGCGCGAGATTCGTCGCGCATGTATTCGCCAATTTGAAGCTAAAGGCGGCGGGGTTCCGCGACGTGGACGTCGAGAAAGCCTGCGCTGCGGGTTTGCGTCGTTATCAACAGCAAGTACGAGGCGAGACATGGCGGTGAGACAAGCTGGATTTCACAGCAGCCGCAGACGGGAAGTAGGGCTACCTTGCGTGGCTTCCCGATAAATTCGAGAACGAAGCGGCATACCCGGCGACTACAATTGTTGGCAAGGTCCGCGGCGCTCGTCGCGACCTCGTTTCGATCGCGCAGGCGGTCAGCGCGCGCAACGACGCGCTTCATGACGCGCAGCTGCGAGGCAAGGCGCGGCCGCCGACACCGGCCGAGCTGGTGTATCGACGCTCGACGCTAGAGCAATGGTCCGACGCGTGGCGTAGCAAGGTCGACCTAGCAGACCACTTCGAGACGCAGATCGCGGCGAAGAAGGCGGCGCTCAAGCCAAGCGCCGGAGGGCACGACGGCTGAAAGGCAACGGGCGTTGCTCGAGACGTTCCGCACGCTGCTAGCTGCCGACCGCGACCGTCTTTTGCGCGAGGAGCCGGAAGTGGCGCACGCCGTCCGCTGTTGGCCCGCATACATGTCGGGCATGGGAAGGGTGCAGCACAAGGACTTCGTCTCCAACGATACGCGACAGCGATTAAGCGCTGGCGGTGCCGCGCCAGGTCACGTCCGAGGTCGCCGAGGCGCTGGACAACGAACGCAAGGCGCTTGCCGCGCCACCGGCACCGGAGCCGATTGCGAAATGCTGCCAGAAAAATGCCCGTCGGCTCAGCGGCGTAAAAGTCGAGATATCCCACAACTGGCATTGCCGCCCGCTGCTGCGCGCGCGCCGCGAGCGGCCACGCGGCCGCCGCGCCGCCGAGCAGCGTGATGAACTCGCGGCGTTGTAACCAGATCATGTGATTCCAAGGGCTTGCGCTGGCTGGGTGCGCTTAAAGCGCACTTTGCCAGTCTTAGCGTATTTTGCCCAGTGGCTGGGACGGCGCCCTCTTGCTGTGGGGGCGCGGCATGAGCGAGCGACAGTTCGCGATCTCCGGCCGGTGGGCGTTGGCCGCCGACAGCCTGCAGTGGATGCTGCAGCGTCGAGCTGGCCAGCGGTGGCAGTCGGTTTCGTTCGTAAGCTCGACCCGGGACGTGCTCCTCCGCTGCATGCGGGAGAAGGGCTGTCCCCCCGCCGACGCCGAGCGGCTGCTGGCCGGGTTACCCTCGACCTTTGAGGAATGGGCCGGGAAACGCGTTCAGACCCCTGCAACAGCGGATTTGGCCGATGGGGAAGGCCACCATGCCGATACGCCCCTCCCCAACGCTGCAAACGCGCGACGGGATCGCGACCCGGAGCCGGCGCGATGACCCCGGCTCCAAAGCTCACCCCAACCGAGAAAGCCGCCAAGGCGCTCGCCCAGCTCTCCGATGCCGAGTGGACGAAGGTCAAGCGCGACGAGGAGCGACGGCGAGCCCAGATGGGCGTCATTCGAAATTTGTCTCGTGAACATCGCGATCGGGAGCCGGTGCGATGACTGAGCATTTTGAACCCAGTACCAAAAAGGGTCGCGGGCGGGGCATGGCGCAGCGATCCCTCGATTTGATCGAGGCGATGTACGCCGCGGCCGAGGCTGCACAACCGATCACAGGTCGCGGCGTCGGGTACAAGCTGTTCAGCGCCGGAATGATCCCTTCGATGGGGCGCGCGGACATGCGGCGTGTGTACCGCCTGCTCAAAGAGGCGCGCGAGCGGGGGCACGTCCCATGGGCGTGGATTGTGGATGAGACCCGCGAGCTGGAGCGGGTCTCAACCTGGGCCAATCCCGAATCATACGCGCGCTGTGTCGCCCGGTCCTACCGCCGAGACTTCTGGAACCAGCAACCGTACCGCATCCTGGTGGTGAGCGAGAAAGGCACTGTGCGCGGTTTGCTTCGACCGGTGCTCGACCATTTCGCGGTCGGCTTTCAGGTCATGCATGGTTTCAGCAGCGCCACCATCGTTCACGACATTTCCGAAGACGACGACGGCCGTCCATTGATCATCCTGTACGTCGGCGACTTTGACCCGAGCGGCATGTACATGTCGGAGGAGGACTTGCCGAACCGGTTCTCCAAATACGATGGCGCTCACGTAACGCTAAGGCGAATTGCGCTGACACGAGAACATGTACGCGGGCTCCCATCGTTCCCGGCAACAGATAAGCGCAAAGACCCGCGCTACAAATGGTTCGTGCGCAACTACGGCAAACGCTGTTGGGAGCTTGATGCGCTCGACCCGAACGATCTGCGCGACTGCGTCGAGCAGGAGATCAAGAAACTGATCGAGCCCGTGGCATGGAAACGCTGCGAGATTGTCAACCGGGCAGAGCAGGATTCGTTGAAGACGATCCTTGAAAAGTGGGGCGCACCGAGGGCGCGCGATGACTGACGCGCTCGTGCTCGGCCTTGGCGCGGACGCGCATGCTTTCCTAGCGAGAGTCCGAGCGCGACATCATCACGCGGCTGGTCGGGGAAATCGCACGAAAGAGGCTGCGATGACGCGAAGCGGGTGCCGCCGCCGTAGCGAGCCCGGCCAAAGGGGCACTGAACTCCAAAAATCCGGTGCCGGGCTCGCACCCTTCCGAGGATGCGGTCGGCGGAGGATGCTTGAATGGCAATCATATCGAGAGTCGACTACGAGAACGCCGGCAGGGTCGACGCGGCTCCGATCATGGAGGGAACAAAAGAAAAAGCGCCGCCGCTATACCTTGGAGCAATTGCTTGTCGGACTTACCAAAGAGAACGAAACCGACTGGGGGCCGCCGCACCGAAGGGAAGTCATCGATTAGCGGTCGAAATGCAGGTTGTGCTCGATCGCGATGCGTTATTCGACCCGGCTAGATATCTCGAGGACCCCCGAAAAACCGATCGCAACAGCGGAGGCCGCTGGTTGCCGCGATAGGGCTTGAGCGCAGCGGAAAATGACAGCCGCAGCAATGGCTTGAAAAATCCGTGTCCCGCTTGTGTCCCGGCGGTGGGCGAGATCGCGGCGGGGACAGCGAAGGCGCGGCCCGGTCGAGCCCCCCGCTCGCCAAATCGCCGCCGCCGGGGTTAGGCTCACGCCGGTCGGAATTCCCTCTCTCCCGCGTCGCGTCATGCCCAACTACGGTCGAGGCCGCTCGGCGTTTGCCGTCAGGCCGCAGCAGGTGCGGTCAAAGCTTGCGTGCGAGCCGACCGCGCCCGGCGACGAGGTCGTCGGCGAATGGCCGCGCGATCGGCTCATCCGGCCATAGTTGTTTATGGCGCAGTCATGCATATTCGCTCGTTTGAACTTCTCAGTTTCGCACCGGGGGCCTCTTTTTTTTGGCAGCGGGAGCCTTTTCGTAAGTTCCAGGAACAACCGCGCAGCCTCCGAGATTAAGTCGGCAGGAGGGCTCTTCGAAGCACAGGAGACGGTATCGTGGTCGATCAAGAAGTACTCGACAATCAGCTCAAGTCGGATCGTTTCCCTTTCCCCAGTGAGGGCGACATCACGCTGCGGGTCCGCAACGCGAATTACACGCTGGGGCCGGTCATGTTGCACGTCGGTATGAGCCCCGGCGCGGTCATTCCGGCACATCTCCACAAAGGCATGGCCGAGGCGCTCTATGTGGCTGAGGGCGACTTCACCAACGAGGGTAAGCAGTACCAGGCCGGTACTTCGCTACATTTCAAGGCCGGCAAGGCACACGGCCCGCACTCTACTAAGAATGGATGCAAGCTTCTCGTCCTCTGGACGGAACGCACCTCGAAGGAGGCTGCCGATCTCAGCGACTTCATCATCGCCCAAAAGGCAGCTTAGCGGGATGGGTGATGGCCGATTGATGATGTAGGCTAGGACAATTATGAGTTCTGGGCTTTTCAAAGCGAGACCCAGAACTTTTGTCCAGCCCTCTGTGCCGATGACTTCCTCCCTGCGGGGATCATGTCATGACTCCGCCCGGGGGGCGGCGAGGTAATGGGTTGACGCAGACCGCTCCGGCCCCGAGCAGACAGTCTCATTCCAAGCAGCAATAATCATCAATCCGCTTCGACAGCTACCCCGCCATGGGTTCAATTCGTACGTTCGGTCGAACCCAACCTTCGACGGGATCTCACACATGGCCGCGCGAGCGTGCTGATGATGGACCGGCGCTTCTGCGAGCGCGTCGAACGTGCGCATGCTCGCGCTGACTGATTCCGCGCTCGCTCGCCTTGCGCGCGGCGCTTCTCGCATCCGGCGGCGGGCCCGCTCGCGCTGGCTGGAGGACATTGGGCAGGCGGGCTCGGTGGGCAGCTAGGGGCAGATAAAGCTAGGGCCACGTAGTGAAATATCAGATTACACGCTTCAAGAGCCTGGAAGCGGCGCTGAAAGAACTGGAGCCGTTCATCCGAAACGGTGAGCATCTCGAGACCGGAAAGCCATTCAAGCGCTTTGGCGGGCTGCGCTCCCGCGAGCTATTGGCGAACTGGCTGTTATGCGCTGTCGTCAATTACGACAGTCGGGCCGCCGATCGGCTGACGTTCACCAGCGATCCGCTAGGTGGTGATGGAATCATATACGACAGCGAGAAGGATGCCTCTTGGCCCACCGAGCACGTCTTGGTGCCGGCTGCTCGCACTCGCGCGGCAGTGGATGTCGAGGCACAGATTTTGAAGGCGATAGAGCACAAGCGGAAGAAAGGCGGAGCAGCCTACGCCTCAGGCAAGACGCTCGTGGTGTTCTTAAACGCGGGTGGAGGAAAGTGGTATCCTAACAGAGTGGCTAGGCGGCTGCCTAACCCACTGCATTTTGCAGTCGTGTGGGTCGTGGGCCTTCAGCACGTTGAAGCGGGCGAGTACGTCTATGGCGTAGCGCGGCTGCTGCATGAACTGGTCCCCAAGGCTGCCCGTGTTGCTGTGCTCGTCAATCCGGCGAATACAACGGCCACCGAGAG
>Ga0318495_10000738_pt1 | contig 10648 bp, 10 predicted proteins | sample GRESIP108b1f25_FD_203752 | JGI IMG/M metagenome (GOLD analysis project Ga0318495, IMG submission 203752) | Tropical soil microbial communities from Luquillo Experimental Forest, Puerto Rico - GRE.SIPMG.108b1f25 | ecosystem: Environmental > Terrestrial > Soil > Tropical forest > Bulk soil...
AGCCGTTCGCGTCCCGCCGGGCGACGTCACCGGTACGGTAGTAGCCGCCGCGCGTGACGAACTCGTTCAGCGTGGGGTCGTCGAGGTAGCCGGCCATGAGGCCGGTGGGGCGCGGCGCGATGGAGAGCGCGATCTCGCCCTCGTCGGACTCGCGGCCGTCGGCGTCGAGGAGCGCCACCCGGTAGCCGGGCATCGGGCGGCCCATCGAGCCCTCCTGGACGGGCTGACCGGGGGAGTTGCCGATCAGGCACGTGGTCTCGGTCTGGCCGTAGCCGTCGCGGATGGTGATCCCCCACGCCTTCTTCACCCGCTCGATCACCTCGGGGTTCAGCGGCTCGCCCGCGCTGATCGCCTCGCGCAGCTTCACGCGGTGCGCGGCGAGGTCCTCCAGGATCAGCATGCGCCACACGGTGGGCGGGGCGCAGAGCGTCGTGATCTCGTGCTTCGCGAGCACCTCCAGCGCGCGCTTCGGCACGAAGCGCGCGTAGTCGTGCACGAAGACGGTGGCGCCCGCGTTGAACGGCGCGAAGAAGTTGGACCACGCGTGCTTTCCCCAGCCGGGCGAGCTGATGTTCCAGTGGACGTCGCCCTCCTTCAGGCCGAGCCAGTACATCGTGGAGAGGTGGCCCACGGGGTAGCTGGTGTGCGTGTGGAGCACGAGCTTCGGCTTCGCGGTGGTGCCGGAGGTGAAGTAGAGCAGGAGCGGATCGTTGGAGTTCGTGTCGCCGTGCGGGATGAAGATCGGCTGCTCGTCGTAGCCGTGCGCGTAGTGGATCCAGCCCGCCATGCGCTCGCCCACGCAGAACTTCGAGTAGCTGCCCGGCACGGCGCGCAGCTTCTCCGCGCCGGCGGCGTCGGTGACCACGTGCCGCACGTTGCCCCGCTCGATCCGGTCGCGGAGGTCGTCGGCGGTGAGGAGCGTGGTGGCGGGGATGATCACCGCGCCGAGCTTCATCGCGGCGAGCATCACCTCCCAGATCGGCACCGAGTTCGGCAGCAGCATGAGCACGCGGTGGCCGCGCTCGACGCCGTGCCTGCGGAAGAAGACGGCGATCCGGTTCGAGCGCTCCGCGAGCTCGCGGTACGAGAGCTTCGTCTCGGTGCCGTCGTCGGAGAAGATGTGGAGCGCCGTGCGGTCGTTCCCCTCGGCGACGACGTCGAACCAGTCGAGCGCCCAGTTGAAGCGGTCGAGGGTGGGCCACACGAACGCGCCGTACGCGGCGTCGTAGTCGGTGCGGTCCGCCTGGAGGAAGTCACGGGCCCGGCGGAAGATCTCCGTCGCGTTCGGCATGGCGTACCCCTCGGATGTCGTTGGTGACGACATCTTCGCAGCCCGCAGGGCGGGTCGCGTGCGTTAGACCCTTCTGAGGATACCGGGCAGGAAGTCGGCGGTGCCGTCGATCAGGAACTGGAAGGCGATAGCGGCGAGGAGGAGCCCGGCGACGCGCTCCAGGATGCTGAGGCCGGTGCGCCCGAGCATGCGGTCGATCTGCGTGGCGAACCGGAAGAAGACGTAGGCCGCGGCGGCGGTGATTGCGATCGAGGCGAGCACCGGGACCACCTGCCACCAGCGCTCCCCGGCCCGCGCGCGGCCCATGAGCACCACCACCGTGGCGACGGAGCCGGGGCCCGCGAGGAGCGGCATCGCGAGCGGGACGATGGCCACGTCCTCGCGGGGAGCCTGCACCTCGCTCGCGGTGATGCGCGACTCGGGGGCGCGGGAGCGGAGCATGTCGATGGCGGTGATGAGGAGGAGCACGCCGCCCGCCATCTTGAACGCGGCGAGGGTGATGCCGAGGAGCTTGAAGACGATCGCGCCGGCGAGCGCGAAGAAGGTGAGGACGAAGTAGGCGGCGAGGGCGGCGCGGCGCGCGGTGCGGGCCTTGCGGACCGGGTCTTCCCCCGCGGTGAGCGAGAGGAAGAAGGGCACCGCGGCGATCGGGTCGACGACCACGAACACCGCGGAGAGCGAGACGAGGCTGAACGAGACGACGTCTGACATCGAACTGGGGGTCCCTGCGGCCCCCCCAAACCCCGAGGTTCAGAAGGTGCTTCCCCGAATCGACCACACCTTGCGGATGGCTTCCAGCACGATCCGCCGGGACATCTTGGATTTCCCGACGCGCCGGTCCTCGAACACGATCGGCACCTCGGCGACACGGAACCCGCGCCGGTGCGCCCGGTAGGTGAGCTCGATCTGGAAGGCGTAGCCGGTGCACTGCACGGTGGGGAGGTCGATGCCCTCGAGCACCTCGCGGCGGAAGCACTTGAAGCCGCCGGTGAGATCCCGGTAGGGCACACCCAGGATCGTCCGCGCGTAGAGGCTGCCGCCCTTCGAAAGGATCCGCCGCCCGAGGCCCCAGTTCACCGTGCCGCCGCCCTCCACGTAGCGGGAGCCGAGCACCAGGTCGGCCTCGCGGGCGCGCGCGAGCATCGGCGCGAGGTACCGCGGGTGGTGCGAGAAGTCGGCGTCCATCTCGAGGACCAGGTCGTACGGCCGCGCGAGCGCCCAGGCGAAGGCGGCGAGGTAGGCCCTCCCGAGGCCCTCCTTCTTCTCGCGGTGCAGCACGTGGACGCGCGGCTCGCGCGCCGCGATCGCGTCGGCGAGCTGGCCGGTGCCGTCGGGCGAGCCGTCGTCGACGACGAGGACCTCGACCGGCGCCGCGGCGAGGATCGCCTCGACGATGGGGACGACGTTCTCTGCCTCGTTGTAGGTGGGGACGCACACCAGCGCGCGCGGCGCTGCTCCGTTCTCGCTCATTCTCCGACGTACCTCGCGATCTCCTCGGCCACCCTGCGCGGCGCCCCCGGCTCCCCGAGCGACGCCCGCACCTCGCGCAGCCCCGTGAGCTGCGCCTCCCGCGCGGCGGGATCCGCGAGGAGCCGCTCGACCTCGGCGGCCATCCGCTCCCCGCGCGCCTCGCCCTGCAGGAGCTCCGGCACGAGCCGGCGGCCGGCGAGCAGGTTCACGAGCGCGACGTGCGCCACCTTCAGCATCCAGCGGGCGACGAGCGCGGAGAGCCACGATACCCGGTACACCACCACCATCGGCCGCAGCATGAGCGCGGCCTCGAGCGTGGACGTGCCGCTCTTCACCAGCGCGGCGTCGCTCGCACCCACCACCTCGTCCGCGCGCCCCGCGACGAGCTTCACGTCGAGCGTCTGGTGGCGCGCGAGGTGCGGCGCGAGCGCCTCCTCACGCAGGGTGGGCGCCACCGGCAGCACGAACTGTGCGTCCGGGTGCCGCTCGCGCACGCGGTCGGCGGCGTCGAGCATGGCAGGGAGGATCCGCTCGATCTCGGCGTGCCGGCTGCCGGGGACGAGCGCCACCGTGGTGCGGCCCGCCTCGAGCCCGAGCGCGGCGCGATATCGCTCCGGCGGCTCGGGCGTGGGCCGCTCGGCGAGCGGATGGCCCACGAAGCGGGCCGACACGCCCGTGCCCTCGTAGAACCGCTCCTCGAACGGAAGGATGCAGAGCATCCGGTCCACGACCTGCCGGATGGTCTTCACCCGCCCCTGCCGCCACGCCCACACGCTCGGCGACACGTAGTAGACCACCGGAATCCCTAGCTTCTTCAACCTCTTGGCGAGCCGCAGGTTGAAGTCGGGTGAGTCGACGAGGAGCGCCGCGGCGGGGCGCCGCTCCGCGGCCGCCCGGGCGAGGTCGCCCAGGATCCCGAGGATGCGCGGGATCGCGGGCAGGACCTCGGCGATCCCCATCACCGACATCTCCTCGGCCCGATGGAGCGCCTCGAGCCCTGCCTCCCGGAGGCGGGGGCCGCCCATGCCGAAGGCGCGCGTCCCCGGACGGAGGCGCTGCAGCTCCTCCAGCGCGCGGGCGGCGTGGAGATCGGCGCTCGCCTCGGTGGCGACGATGAGGATCTCGGGCTTCAAGCGGCGGCTGTATAGCACGGCCCCGGGGTGGGTCGTCCCGACGCCGGAGGTCTGCGGCACGCACCCGCGGGGGGCCGCTGACGGCCGCTCAGGGGTCCGGTACACCTGTGCGGTGCAACGTGGCGACCGCGACCCGCGCTCCGCGCCCGTCGACGACACCCGGCGCGGCGCGCTGTGGATCGCGCTCGCCTACGCCTTGATCGGCACGATCTGGATCCTCCTCTCGGACCGCGCGCTCGAGGCGCTGGTGACGGATGGGGCGGTCCGCGCCCAGGCCCAGACCGTGAAGGGGTGGTTCTACGTCCTCGTCACGGCGGTGTTGCTCTACCTCGCGATCGCGCGCCTGCGCGCCGGGCTCGCCGCGCGCGATCGCCGGCTGCGCGCGGTGCTCGACACGATGCTCGACGGCGTCATCGTGTTCGATCGGTGCGGCCGGATCGTCGAGGCGAACCCCGCCGCGGCGGAGATCATGGGCACCGCGGACCCGGCGCTGCCCGATGGCGAGCTGAGCCAGCTCCTGGTCCGCTCGGTGGTCCGACACCCCGATGGCCGGCCTGCGCGCCCGGAGGAGACGGCCGCGTGGCGCGCGCTGAACGGGGAGACCATCGATGGATGGGAGACGCTGGTCCGCCGCGCCGACGGGCGCGACGTGTTCCTCACCGTGTCGGCGGTGCCGCTCGTGGGGCACGGGGGCGAGCCCGAGCTCGCCGTGGTCGCCATCCGCGACGTGAGCGAGGTGAAGCGGTTCGAGGCGATGCGGGAGGAGTTCCTCGCCACCGCCGCTCACGAGCTGAAGACCCCGCTCGCCGTGGTGAAGGCGTACGCGCAGCTCATGCAGCGGCGCGGTCAGGGAGATCCGTCCGCGCTCTCCGCCATCACGCGGCAGACCGACCGCCTGCACCGGATCGTCCAGCAGCTCCTGGAGGTGTCCCGGTTCCGCGTGGGCGGCGGCGAGCTCCGCCGGGAGCGGTTCGACCTCGGCACGCTCGCCGAGGAGGTGGTGGCGGACATGCCCGGGACGCGCGGCCGGGTGGTGATCGCGCGCGAGCCGGGGGCGGCGGTGAACGGCGACCGGGAGCGGATCGGGCAGGTGGTGGCGGCGCTGCTCGAGAACGCCCTCCGCTTCTCGCCGGGCGGCGGCGAGGTGGAGACCTCGATCGCGCGGCTGGGATCGGACGCGGTGCTGTCCGTGCGCGACCGCGGCGTGGGCATCGCTCCCGAGCGGCAGGCGCGCGTGTTCGAGCGCTTCTACCGCGCGCACGTGGGCACGCCGGAGGACTACGGTGGCCTCGGGCTCGGGCTCGACGTGTCGCGCGAGATCGTCGCGCGCCACGGCGGGCGGATCTGGTTCGAGAGCGAGCAGGGCCGCGGCTCGACCTTCTCGTTCAGCCTGCCGCTCGCGGAGGACGCGTCGTGAGCGGGCCGGACGTGCTCGTGGTGGAGGACGACGCCGATCTCGCCGCACTGGTGGAGATGATCCTGGCCGACGCCGGCTACCCTGTGCGAACGGCCGCAGAGGGCGCGCAGGCGCTCGCGCGCGTGGAGGAGCGGATGCCGGGCGTCATCCTGCTCGACATGCGCATGCCGGTGATGAACGGCTGGGAGTTCGCGCGCGCTTTCGCCGACCGGTACGGCCGGGCGGCGCCGATCGTGGTGGTGACGGCGGCCGAGAATGCCCGCGCGCGCGCCGAGGAGGTGGGGGCGGACGGCTGGATCGAGAAGCCCTTCGATCTCCAGGCGGTGATCGACGCCGTCGCCGTCCACCTCGGGCCGCCGCCGGCGGCGTGAGGCACGGCGGCGAGCTCGCAGCCCTCGTCCGCCTCAATTCCCGGGATCGCTCCCCGGCTCGTCGGCCTCGTCCTCGGGCACGTCGGGCCCCTTCGGCAGCTTCTCGAGCCGCTCCCTCACGAACTGCTGGTGGCGGAGCTCCTCGTGCCGCAGCTCCTCGAAGAGCGCGCGCACGTCGGGATCGACCACGTGCGGCAGCGCGGCGTCGAAGAACTCGTACGCCTTCACCTCGGACTCGAGCGCGATCTCCATCGCCTGCCGCGCAGACATGAAGGTGCGCGGCGCGGAGAGGCTCGGGGCCTCGATCTCGTAGAACGAGTCGCGCGTCACGCGGCGATCCTCGTCGCCGAAGAGCTGGCGGCGCCGCGCGGCGATCTCCGCCCCGTGCCGCTCCTCGTAGGACGACATGAGGCGGAACATGTCGGAGGCGTCGCCGGCGTAGCGGCCGCCCACGAAGCGAGCGAGCTCCTGGTACCGATCGCGCGCCTCGTCCTCGATGAGCGAGGCGAGGTCGAGGGCGTCCATGAGGGAGAGGCTCGCGAAGTCGATCGCTGGCATCGGGGGTCCTTTCGGTCGCGGTGCTCGGGGTGTCTCGAGTGACGGGGTCATGGAGGGATCCATGGAGGGGGCTCGGCGGGGCTCGCCCGAGCTCGGCAAACCGCTCGTAACGGCGCACGGTGGAGGTCCGCCACCGCGAGCGCAGCGCACGCTCCGCAGGGGTGACGGCCGAAGGACGCATCTGGGGTGCGGTGGGGAGGCTCGACCACGACCACGACCACGACCGCCCTCTCACCCCGCCGACCCCCGAGCATGGGCCACGCGCGCGGCGCGGAAGCGCTTCAGCCGCACCGTCTCCTCCCGCGCCCGCTCCTCGAGCGCGAGCGAGATCCGCGCGGCCTCGGCGGCGAGCCGCGGGGCCACGACGTCCTCGAGCGCGTGGATGCGACGCGAGGTGGCGCGGATCTCCTCCGCCACCCGGCCGAGGTGCAGCTCGCGGGACGCGATCCCGACGAGCAGGTCGAGCGCCGCCTCGTGCGCCCGCGCCGCGTCGGCCGCCGCCGGCCCCCAGCTCGCTGGCGAGGAGCCGCGCGCGTCGGGAGCGCGCACGATCCGCGGGGCCGAGACGCGCGGCACCGGCAGGCCCCAGACCTTCCTCGGCTCGACGCGGACCGGCACCTCGCGCTGCCCGGCTGCCGCGAGGGACGCGAGGCGCGCGTCGCCGGCGAGCCCGCGCGCGAGCACGAGCGCTCGCGCCGCGTCGTGCAGCGCGCCGTCGAGCCGCGCGCGCCCGGCGGCCACCTCGCGCACGAGCGCGAACAGCTCGGCCGCGAGCACCTCACGCTTGCCGCGGAGGAGCTGCGCTCCGCGCGCCGCCGTCGCCCGCCTCGCCCGCACCGTCGCGAGCGCCATCCGCGTGGTCGGGAGCCGCTCCATCACCCACCTCCGGCCGGTGCCACCTCGCCAGGTGCTCCGCGGAGATCCGCGCGAGCGCGGCGGGCGGGAACGGCGCGAGCAGCCGCCAGCCGAGGTCGAGCGTCTCCTCGAACGTGCGGCGCGCCGCGCCCTGGTGCACGAGCTCGCGCTCGAAGCGATCGGCGAACGCGAGGAGCCGCCGCTCCTCCGCGCCGAGGTTCGCCTCGCCCATCACCGCCGCCATCCGGCGCACGTCGCGCCCGCGCGCGTAGAAGGCGTAGAGCTGGTCGGCGAGCCCGCGGTGGTCGGCGCGGGTGCGCCCCTCGCCGATCCCGAGGTTCATGAGCCGGGCGAGCGAGGGGAGCACGTCCACGGGCGGGAAGACGCCCTTCCGGTCGAGCTCGCGGGAGAGGACGAGCTGCCCCTCTGTGATGTAGCCGGTGAGGTCGGGGATCGGGTGGGTGAGGTCGTCGTCGGGCATCGTGAGGACCGGGAGCTGGGTCACCGATCCCGGCCGTCCCTCGAGCCGTCCCGCGCGCTCGAAGAGGCTCGCGAGGTCGGTGTACATGTACCCGGGGTAGCCACGCCGGCCGGGCACCTCCTCGCGCGCGAGCGCCACCTCCCGCAGCGCCTCGCAATAGGCGGTGACGTCGGTGAGGACCACGAGCACCTGCTCGCCGTGGACGAAGGCGAGGTGCTCCGCGGCGGCGAGCGCGCAGCGGGGCGCGAGGAGCCGCTCCACCGGCGGGTCGTCGGCCCGGTTCAGGAACACCACCGCCCGCTCGAGCGCGCCCGACTCGGCGAACCGCTCCAGATAGGCGTCGCATTCGCGCCAGGAGGCGCCCACCGCCGCGAAGACGACGCCGAACGGCTCGCCGCCCCGCACCCGCGCGCCGGCGACGATCCGCGCCGCGATCTCCGCCGAGGGCAGCCCGGCACAGGAGAAGATCGGCAGCTTCTGCCCCCGGACGAGCGTGTTGAGCCCGTCGATCGCGGAGAGGCCAGTCTCGATGGGATCGCGCGGCCGGGCGCGGCGGACAGGGTTCATCGGCGCGCCGTTCACCGGGACCACCGCCTCGGGCAGGGGCGGCGGCGCGCCGTCGAGCGGCCGGCCGGCCCCGTCGAAGACCCGCCCGCGCATCGCGCGCGAGACCCCGAGCGTCGCCACGCGCCCGGTGAGCACGACCTCAGCGCGGGCCGGCGCGAGGCCGCGCGCGTCGTCGAGGAGCTGCACCACCGCCCGCTCCTCGCCGAGGTCGATGACCTGGCCGCGCAGCTCGGGCGCGCCGTCCACGCGGATCCGCACCACCTCGCCCCAGCGGGCGCCGCGTGGGGACTCGACGAAGAGGAGCGGGCCGGCCACGCCGGTCGCGGTCCGGAGCCTGCGGGTGAGAGCGTCCACTGGTCACCTCTCGATCAGAGCCCCGGGAGAGCCTCGGGCGAAGCCTTGGCCTCGCCCTTCGGCTCGGCCCCCGCCGCGTCGAGCGCGGCGCCGACCTCCGCCTCCACCGCGGCGATCCCCTCCTCCGCCACCTCGCCGAGTCGCAGGAGCCGCTCCCCGGCGCCGCTCGCCGCGATCGCCTTCCACGCCACCCCGCGCGCCACCGCTTCGGCGGCGCGCCGGTGGAACCCGAGCACGGCGCGGAGCATCGCCGCCGCGCGGCGCGGCGCGCAGGAGGCGTCGAGCGGGTGCCACGCGTTCTGGCGCAGGAAACCCTCGCGCAGGAGGCGGGCCGACTCGAGCGTCGCCCGCTCCGCGTCCTGCAGTGCGTCGAGGCCCACGAGCTCCGCGATCTCGGCGATCTCCCGCTCCCGATCGAGGAGCGCGAGCGCCTCCGCGCGGAGCGCCGGCCAGTCGTCCCCGGCCTCGCGCGCGAACCACGGGCCGAGCCGGGCGGCGTCGGACGACCAGCTCCGGCCCCAGTCGACCGCGGGGAAGTGGCGCCGGTGCGCGAGGTCGGCCGAGAGCGCCCAGAGCGCGCTCGTGGCGCGGAGCGAGGCCTGGGTCACCGGCTCGGAGAAGTCGCCCCCCGGAGGCGACACCGCGCCGATGGCGGTGACCGATCCCTCGCCGCCCGCGAGCGGCTCGACCCGCCCGGCGCGCTCGTAGAAGGCGGCGGTGCGGGTCGCGAGCGAGGTGGGGTAGCCTTCCTCGCCGGGCATCTCCTCCAGTCGCGCCGAGATCTCGCGCAGCGCCTCGGCCCAGCGCGAGGTGGAGTCGACGAGGAGCGCCGCGCGCCGGCCGCCGTCCCGGAAGTACTCCGCGATCGTCATCCCCACGTAGATCGACGCCTCGCGGGCGGCGACCGGCATGTTCGAGGTGTTCACGACGAGGACGGTCCGGCCGAGGAGCGGCCGGCCGGTGCGCGGATCGGGCAGCACGGGCAGCTCGGCGAGCACGTCGGCCATCTCGTTCCCGCGCTCGCCGCAGCCCACGTAGACGACCACGTCCACCGCCGCGAAGCGCGCGAGCGACTGCTCGAGCACGGTCTTCCCGGTGCCGAAGCCGCCCGGGACGATCGCGGCGCTCCCGAGCGCCACCGGGAAGAACACGTCGAGGACGCGCTGGCCGGTGAGGAGCGGCACGGCGCCGGCGAGGCGGCGCGCGAACGGGCGCGCCCGGCGAACCGGCCAGCGGTGGGCGGCCGCGAGCGTCGCGCCGCTCTCGAGCACGACGAGCGGCTCGTGCACGGTCGCCTCGCCGCGGCGCACCTCCGCGACGCGCCCGGCCGCGTCGGGCGGCGCGAGCACCGGTTCCTGCTCGTCACCGCTCCGCGCGGTGCCGAGCCGCTGGCCGCCGCGGATCCGATCGCCCGGCGCCACCGAGGGCTCGAAGTTCCAACGGCGCGCGGGATCGAGCGCCGGCGCCGCGGCGCCGCGACTCATGAAGTCGCCGTCCGCCGCAGCGATGATCCGCAGCGGTCGCTGCAGCCCATCGTAGACCTGGCCGAGGAGCCCCGGCCCGAGCTCCACGGAGAGCGGCTCGCCGGTGCGCTCCACCGGCTCGCCGAGCCCCACGCCCGTGCCGTCCTCGTAGATCTGGAGCACCGCGAGGTCGCGCTCGATCCGGACCACCTCGCCGGTGAGCCGATCCTCGCCCACTCGCACCACCTCGTGGAGCCCCACCGGTCCGAGGCCGCGCGCGGCGGCGGTGCAGCCGGAGATGCGCGTGAGGACGCCGGCCATGTCAGGTCCCCTCCCCCAGCTTCACGTGGTAGCCCACCGCGCGGCGCACGAGCTCCGCCACCAGCGCGCGCCCGCGCCCCTCGTCCGTCGCCCGTCGCGGCAGCGCGAAAGGGACGACGACCGGGAGCGGCGCGTGTGGTCGATCGTCCTCGGGGATCGCGGCGAGCACGTCGTCGTCGGCCGCGAGGACGCCCGCGCGCGGCATCGCCATGGCGGCGGCCAGGGCCTCCCGCTCGCGCCCGGGCTCGGCCTCGACCACCGGGACGCCGGCGAGGCGGAACCCGAGCGCGGCCCCGGGGCGGGCGAGGACGACGAGGCGGAGCTCCTCCTTCTCCTTCATCACCCCTCCAGCAGATCGAGCAGGTCG
>Ga0318495_10000746_pt1 | contig 10606 bp, 9 predicted proteins | sample GRESIP108b1f25_FD_203752 | JGI IMG/M metagenome (GOLD analysis project Ga0318495, IMG submission 203752) | Tropical soil microbial communities from Luquillo Experimental Forest, Puerto Rico - GRE.SIPMG.108b1f25 | ecosystem: Environmental > Terrestrial > Soil > Tropical forest > Bulk soil...
CGCGAGCGCGTATACCGCGTCGAGGTTGGGGGTCGGCGTGCCGGTGATCCGGCCGAGCTCGACGACCGCGCCGAGCAGCGCCTCGAGCTCGGTCGGCCGGCCCGCCTCCACGTCCTGCAGCATCGACGTTTTGTGGGCGCCGACCGACGCCGCCCCGGCGATCCGCTTCTCGAGCGGGATGCCGAAGCGGGCGCCGAGCTTCTCGCCCACCGCTTGCGCCTCCCGCATCATCGCCGCGGCGAGCTCGCGCGTGCGCGGGAAGCCGGTGATCTCGGCCAGGGTCGCCTGCGTGAGCGCGCTGATCGGGTTGAACGTGCAGTTGCCCCAGAGCTTCACCCACAGCTCCGAGCGCAGATCCGGCGTCACGCGCGCCTTGAAGCCAGCGCGCCTGAGCACCTCGGCGAGCGCGCGGACGCGCTCCGTCTCGGCGCCGTCGAGCTCGCCGAGCGTGACGCGGTTGCCCTCGACGTGGCGGATCACCCCGGGCGCCTCGAGCTCCGCGGCGGGATAGATGATCGACCCGACGACCCGCGCCACGTCCAGCGTGGCCGCGATGACGCCGCCCGGATCGACGCTCTCGAGCCGCTTCCCCTCGTGCTCGCCGCCGTGTTTCGCGAAGTACCACCACGGGATGCCGTTCTGCGCCGTGACGATCACCGTCCCGGGCCCGACGAGCGCGTTCACGTCGCGGACCACGGGAGCGACCTGGTGCGCCTTCATCGCGAGGACCACGACGTCGTGCGGGCCCGACTCGGCGGCGCGGTCCGTGGCGCGGACGCGCGCGACCTCCTCCCTGCCCTCCTCGACGAGCGTGAGGCCGCGCTCGCGGATCGCCGCGAGGTGCGCCCCGCGCGCGATGACGGTCACCTCCTCGCCGCTCGCCGCGAGCTTCACCGCGAGCAGCCCGCCGATCGCGCCGGCGCCGAAGACGCAGATCCTCATCGAGCCTCCGCCCCGCCCTCGACGGGGTTCGAGAGCGTGCCGATCCCCTCGATCGCCACCTCGACCGTGGCCCCGCGCCGGAGCACGTCCTCGTGCACCTGGACGACCCCGCCCTCGACCGTGCCGAGCGCCGTCGAGCCACCGCGCTCGAACCGCACCCAGGCCGCCATCGTCAGCCTCCCGCGACGCCGAGCTTCGCGGCGAGGCCGATGCGCTGCAGCTTTCCGGTCGCGCCCTTCGGGATCTCGGTCACGATCACGATCTTCCGGGGGACCTTGAAGTGGATGAGCCGCGTCGCGGCGAACTCGCGAAGCTCCCGCTCCGTCGCGTGCTGGCCCTCGCGGAGGACGACCGCCGCGGCGACCTCCTCGCCGAGCTGCTCGTGCGGCATCCCGAAGGCGACCACCTGCTGCACCGCCGGGTGGTGCATGAGCGCCTCGTCGATCTCGAGCGGCGAGATCTTCTCGCCGCCGCGGTTGATGAGCTCCTTCAGGCGCCCCGTGAGGCGGAGGTACCCCTCCTCGTCGAGCGCGCCCTGATCGCCGGTGCGGAACCAGCCGTTCGTGAACGCCTTCGCGTTCGCCTCCAGGTTGGCCTCGTAGCCCGGCGTGACGTTGGTGCCCCGGATCACCACCTCGCCGATCTCGCCGCCCGGGAGCAGCGCGCCGCGCTCGTCCATGATCGCGACGTCCGGCCCCGCGGCGACCCCCACGCTCCCCGGCTTGCGCGGCCGCGGCGGGAGCGGGTTCGAGGCCATCTGGTGCGCCGCCTCGGTCATGCCGTAGGCCTCGATCACGGGCGCGCGGAACGTCCGCTCGAGCTGCGCCATCACCTGCGGCGGGAGCGACGCGGACGACGACCGGATGAGGCGCAGCCGGCAGCGCGCGAGGGAGTCGTGGTGCCGCTCGGCGCGCGCGAGGATCGCCTGGTGCATCGTGGGGACGGCCGTGTACCAGGTGGGCTTCACGTCGTCGAGCCAGTGGAAGAACCTGAGCGCGTTGAACCCGGGGCTGCACGAGACCTGCGCGCCCGCGGCGAGCGACGCGAGCGTCGCGGCCATGAGGCCGTGGATGTGGAAGAGCGGCATGATGTTCAGGCACACGTCGCCGGGCCCGAGCGCGAGCGTCGCGACGATGTTTCGCGCCGACGCGACGACGTTCCGCTGCAGGAGCGGCACGATCTTGGGGCGCGAGGTCGTCCCCGAGGTGTGCAGCACGAGCGCGGTGTCGTCCGGCTCCGCGAGGCCGCCCCGCGCCGTCGCGCCGTGCAGCGGGTCGAGCGGGGCGAGCGTGAACGCGCCGGCGCCGCGCGCCCGATCGCGCCGGAGCGCCACCACCGGCACCTCGAGCCTGCGCGCGACGGCGATCGCGGGCGACCCCGAGCCCTCCTCGACGACGAGCGCCCTGGCGCGGAGATCCCTCAGGTAGAACTCGAAGTCCTCGTCGCGGTAGCCCGGGTTGAGCGGCGCGGTCGTGGCGCCCGCGCCGATGCAGGCGAACGACGCCGCTGCCTCCGGCCCGTTCGGCAGCACGATCGCGACGCGGTCGTTCCGCCCGACGCCCATCCCGTTGAGCGCCTCGACCGTGCGGCGAGCGAGCGCCCGGAGCTCGCCGTAGCGCAGCGGGGCCTCCCCTTCGGGCGCCCCGATCGCGCTCCCATCGTCCGCGCCTGAGTCGAGCAGCGTCGCGATCGTGGTGAGGTCGTTCACGCGCTCCTCCATGAGACTCGGCGATGCCCACCGCGTCGGAGATGCCGCGCCGCTCGTCGCGCGCGCGGGGCCGGATCGAGCGCGTAGAGCGTCCCGGTCGCGGGGGAACAGGCTGTATACCCTCGCCCCAGGGGAAGAGCACGCCCCCCGACAGGGCAAAGAGGACCGCGACCGCCGTCTCGGGGCGATCACCCGAGCGCCGCGACGAGGCTTCGGGCGAATGGGAGATCGTCGCGCCCGCGCAGCTCGTCGAGCGCGCCGAGGTGGACGACTCGCCCGGCATCCAGGACCGCGGTTCGTTCGGCGAGCGCGCGCGCCTCCCGGGGATCGTGGGTGACGTAGAGCGCCGTCGTGCCACGCTCCCGCAGGAGCTCGCGGAACAGCCCGAGCAGCTCCTGCTTCAGCCCCACGTCCAGGTTCGAGAGCGGCTCGTCCAGGAGTACGGCGCGTGGATCCGCGACGAGCGCCCGCGCGATCGCGACGCGCTGGCGCTCGCCGCCCGAGAGCTCGCCCGGGTGCTTCCGCGCCTTCCCTGCCAGGCCGACGCGCGCGAGCATCGCCGCGATCCGCTCGTCTCGCTCCGCGCGCGGGACCCTCCCGCTCTCGAGGCCGAACGATAGGTTCCCGTGTACCGTCAGGTGAGGCCAGAGCGCGAGGTCCTGGAAGACCATCGCGATGCCCCGCTCCTCCGGAGGGATCGCCACGCGGCCGCGCTCGCTCGCGACCGCCTCGCCGACGCTGACCGCGCCGAGCCCGGGCGCGATGAACCCGGCGACGACGCGCAGGAGCGTGGTCTTGCCCGATCCGGAGCTCCCGAGGACGGAGAGCGTCTCCCCGGCGGCGATCTGCATCGACACGTCGTCCAGGACCTTCCGCCCGTCGCGCAGGACGGTCACGCCGTCGAGGTGGATGGCCGCGCTCACGTCTTCCTCCGGAAGAGCAGCGCGGAGCCGACCGCGAGCACGGCGGCGGTCATCGCGACCTGGACGCACGCCAGCGCCGCCACGACCGGCTCGGGCCCGTTCGCCTCGAGCGTGAAGATCCGCACGGTGAGCGGCTCCTGGCCCGCCGGGTAGAGCAGGACCGCCGTCTCGAGGTCCCGCAGGCAAAAGACGACGGCGAGGAGCCACGCCGCGGCGAGCCCGCGCGCGTGGATCGGGACGAGGATACGGCCCAGGCGGCGCAGGAACCGTGCTCCTCCGATCGCGGCGGCCTCCTCGTGGTGCTCCGACCCTTGCGAGAACGACACCGCCGCGGTGCGGAGGCCCACCGCGCCGTACCGCGCCGCGAGCGCCAGGGCGACGATCGCGCTCGTCCCGTAGACCGCCTGCAGGGAGGGGCGGTTCCAGGTGGCCACGAGGCCGACGCCCAGCACCGTGGCGGGCGTCACGAAGGCGAGGACGGCGAGCGCGTCGAGCCCCACGCCTCCGCGCCGGCGGCGCGCAGCCGCGTGGCCGATCACGACCGCGAGCGCCAGGATGAGCGTCCCCGCGAGGAACGCGTCGAGGAGGCTGTTCCACGCGCTCGTGCCCATCCACTGCGGGAGCTTCGAGAACCCGCCGCCGCGGAGGGCGCGGATCGCGAGCGAGGCGAGCGGGAGGAGCGGCACGAGGGCTGCGGCCGCGGCGAACACGATGGCGGCCGGCCGCCAGCGCCCGATCCGCAGCGCGGGCACCTCGCGGCTCCGGGGACCGAGCACCGCGAACGAGCGCCGGCCAGCCGCACGGCGCTCGACCACGAGCAGCGCGACCGCGACCATGAACAGCGGCAGCGCCAGCGCAAACGCCTCGCCGGGCGCGTAATCCACCCCGCCGAGCCGGGAGAACACCATCGCCGGGTAGACGCCGACGCGGAGGAACATGGGAACGCCCAGCTCGGAGAACGCGAGCGAGAAGACGACGAGCGCCGCGAGCGCCACGGCCGGCCGGATGAGCGGGAGCAGGATCCGGACCGAGGTGCGCCGCGGACCGGCGACGAGGAGCGCGGCCTCCTCGAGCGACGGATCGACGGCTTGCAGCCCGACGACCACGAGCGACGTCACGACCGGCGTCAGCGCCAGGGCCAGGATGAGCACGACGCCTACCGGGGAGAACAAGAGTCGGGCGCCGGGCGCAGAGCCGGCGAGCCCGCCCCGGCCGAGCAGGTGGAACCAGCCCAGCGCCAGCAGGAACGGCGGCAGGAAGAGCGGAAACGTGTGCAGCCAGAGCGCAGCGCGCCGGAACGGGATGTCGGTACGCCCGAGCAGGACTCCGAGCGGCAGGCCGACCACGAGCGACGCGATCGTCACCGCCGCGGCGAGGCCCACGGAGGACATGAACAGAGCCCATGTCCGCGGCGCCGAGAGCGCTCGCGACGCGCCGAGGAGCGCCTCACGCGTCGCGAGCTGGCCAGCGAGGGACACGAGGGGCAGGAGCGCGAGCGCGGCGAGCGCGGCGCCCGCCGCGACGAGGAGCAGCGGCTCCTCCCTGCGCCGGAGCGCTAGACCCCAACCCATTCCCGCAGCCATGGCTGGAGCCGCTCCATCGTGCCCGCGATCCTGGCGTAGTCGACCTGCATCGTCTTGATCTCGCTCGCGCGCTTGCCGCCGGCCGGGGGCTTCACGTCCGGGCGCAGGGGGATGTGCGAGGCGGCGTCCACGAGCTTCTGCTCCGCCTGGGCCGAGACGAGGAAGTCGACGAGCCGCCGCGCCTCCTCCGGATTCGGGCCAGCGAGGGGGACCACCGCCGTGGGCATGATCAGCGTGCCCATCCCGTCCTGATCCGGGTAGACGACCGCGATCGGGGCGCCGTCGTGGAGCGCCTCGGCGGCGTCGTCCGTATCGGCGAGCCCGAAGGCGACCTCGCCGGCCGCGACGAGCCGCTTCACCTCGCCGTTCGAGCTCGCGATCCGGCACCCGTTCGCCTTGAGCTGGCGGAGAAAGTCCTTCAGGGCGTCGTCGCCCCACGCGTCCGCGAGCGCCGCCACGTGCATCGTGGTCGTGCCGAAGAGCGGGTTCGCGATCGCCGTCTGGCCCTTCCACCTGGGGTCGGCGAGATCGCGGACGGAGCGGGGCAGCTCCCCGGGCTTCACGCGGTTCTTGTTCACGAGAAGCAGGCGCGCCCGCGCGGCGCCGCCCGTCCAGCTCCCGTCAGCGGCCTTGAAGGCGGGCGGGATGGCGGCCGCGTTCGGCGAGACGTAGGGACGGACGAGCCCGCGCTTCACGAGCAGCATCGGACGGACGGGGTCGCCCGACCAGAAGACGTCGGCCTGCGGGCTCGCCGCCTCGGCGACGACCCGGTTCAGGACGCCGGTGCTCTTCGTCTCCTCGGTGTCGAACACCGCGCGGACCTTCACGCCACTCTGGCGCTCGAAGTCGCGCAGGATCGGCTCGGTGAACACCTGATCGATGGAGAGGTAGACGACGACCTCGCGGGCGCGGCTCCGGCAGCTCACGGCGAAGGCCGCGGAGAGCACGACGAGCAGCAGAAGAACGACACGCTTTCGGATCATCTCGGGAACCCCACGCTGAAGCCCCACGTCAACCCGGCCCTGAGCTCGGTCGTGTTCACGCCGCCGGCGCGCGCGAGCCGGACCGCCGCGTCGAGCGAGAGCCGGTCGGACACACGCCAGATCGTACCGAGGAGGCCGGAGACCGTCGTCGGCGTATCGCGCTCGCCCTCCACGTCGATCTCCGCCACCGGGCGAACCGCCCAGGCGTCGTGTCCCTCGACGATGAGCCCCCCGAATGCGCCGGGGTTGTGGGCCCGGGTCCACAACGCGGCGCCGTTCACGTGCACGGTCAGATCCGTCCAGCGCTGCGAGACGATGATCGCGCCCTCCGCGCCGGTATGATCATCGCCGTTGATGGTCGGGAGGAGGACGCTCAGCTCGGTCGCGATGCTCAATCCGTGCTTCTCCTGGAGGCTCCCCTCGCGCAGGACCCCCTTGAGCGAGAAGGCGATGTCCTCGACGTGTACCCGTGGCTCCTGCACCTCGCTTCCGAGCTGGACGAAATTTCGCCCTTCGAGCACCGCTTCCCATCGGTCGGCGATGCCCCAGTTGAGGATGGTGCTCGGCGCGACGAGAAACTTGTCCGGCCCCTCTTTCAGGTACCCGAGCGGCCCGAACTCGATCTCCACCTCGCCCTTCGCCGCCACCGCGGCGTCCGTCGCGTCGAAGGGACGGTAGGCGCTCGCGCCGAGGGGCCACGCCACGAGGAGCGACAGCAGCAGGGCGCGAAGGCCGGCGCGAGCGCCCGGGGCACGGAAGGTCGGGTTCACCGACGGGCCTCAGCGGCTCGCCTTCACCGGGAGCGGCAGGGTGAAGCGCGAGATCTCCCTCTGGTCGCCCTTGAACGACCGGTCGTTGTACCGGTTGAGATCGTAGATGAGGCTCGCCTCGACGGTGTAATTGCCGTCGTGGACCTCGGGCTGCCAGGTCAGCACGCGCTCCTCGCCCGCGCGGATGGGCGCCTCGTGCGGGCCCTGCTCATCCGCCTGGATCGCGGAGACGCGGTCCGGGCGCTTTTCGTCCTCCTTCAGGAAGGCGCGGTCGTCGGGGCGAGGCCCGTACCAGGGGGCGAACATCCACTCGCGCGTGGCGAGAACCTTCCCCTTCCGATCCACGATCCGGGTCTGGAGGTAGATGGCGCGCCGGTTCGAGCCCGTCGGGACCGAGTGGCCGGCGCCGACGTTGATGACGTGGAGCTCGATCGCGGCCGTGTTCTTCTGGGGCTGGAGCATCACGAGCGACAGCGCGCTACCGAGCCGCTGGCCGGAGTGCCCGCCCGTCCAGAGGTGACGCGCGACGGCGCGGACGGGGACGTCGAAGTCCTCCGCCGTCTTCCGCTGGGTCCGCGGCATGTGGCAGTCCTGGCACTGCTGGCGGCCGAGGCCCGGGCCCGCGAAGTCGTCGCGCCACTCGAGGTACGTCTGGGTCTGCGTACCCGGGACGCGCTTCCCCTTCGCGTGGCAATACGCGCACATCTCGGAGCTCGACATCCGCTCGTCCGCGACCGTCTCGTGGGGCGCGTTCGGGGCGGCGTGCGGCCCGCGGATCTTGCCTTCGGGCGTGAGGTGGCACGACGCGCAGGTGATCCCCTCCCCCTGCGACTCCGCGCGCGGTGCAGGCTTCGCGATCTCGACGGCGGTGTGCTCAGGGATCGCGAAGGGCTGCGGGAAATGGCAGACATTGCACTTCTTCCCCTCCTCCTCGGCCTCGCGCGCGTGGATCGGCCAGGGGTCCGTTCCGGCGACGGCGTGGGCGCTCGCCGCGACCGAGGTCCCGGCAGGCATCTCCAGGATCTTGTCGGTCTTGGCGCGCAGCTTCTCCCCCGGGTACCGCATGTCGCTCCCGAAGCCGTCCGCGTACTCGCGGAAGATCGCCTGGTGGCACGCCCCACAATCGGCGGCTGGGGTCGCGGTGCCCTTCGGGAAGTCCTTGGACGGTGTGATTGCCGGCGCGGCGGGGGCCGGGGCCGGCGCGGCTTGCTGCGTCCCCTGCGCCTGCGAGCTCGACGGCGACGAGATGAGGAACAGGGCAACGACGGCTGCGGCGAGGGGGAAGCGGTCCATGCATGCTCTCCGAACGTGGTGCTCCACTGCGGTGGCCTCTATAACAGTTGCATCACTGGATTCAACTGCCGGGGGCGGGCTCGGCTGCTCCGGGTGCATGAGTGGCCCGCGACGCCCAGAATGCCGCGGATCCGCGGCGCGGCACCTGACGTCTTCCTGACATGAGCGTCAGGTGCCAGGAGGGAATGCGCGCCCTATATTCGCGCCCGTAGATTCGCTGGAACATGGCGTGCGCATCCTGGTCGTCGAGGACGAGTCGAAGGTCGCGAAGGCCCTCAGTGACGGGCTCGGAGCGGAGCGCTACGAGGTGCGCGTCGCCTCGACGGGCGAGGAGGGATTCTTCCTCGTGAACCACGAGTCGTTCGACCTCGTGCTCCTCGATCTCATGCTCCCTGGCCGCGGCGGGCTCGAGGTCCTCGCCACCCTGCGCAAGCGTGGGCTCCAGACGCCCGTCCTCGTCCTCACGGCGAAGGATACGGTCGAGGACCGGGTGCAGGGGCTCGATCTCGGCGCGGACGACTACCTCGTGAAGCCGTTCGCCTTTCCTGAGCTGCTCGCTCGGATCCGCGCGCTGCTCCGGCGGGGTCGGCTCGATCAGGTGTTGAGGCTTCACCATGACGATCTCGAGGTCGATCTGGTCACGCGCAAGGTGACGCGCGCGGCACAGCCGCTGGAGCTCACCGCGAAGGAGTTCGAGATCCTCGAGTACCTCCTCCGGCACGCGGGGCGAGTCGTGTCGCGCGAGATGCTCGCGCGCGACGTGTGGCAAGTGACCGCCCGCGCCACCCCCCTCGACAACGTCATCGACGTCACGATCGCGCGGCTCCGGCGCAAGGTCGACGATCCCTTCTCGAACAAGCTCATCCACACGGTCCGTGGGGTCGGGTTCGTGCTGGGGCAGGAGAGCCGATGACCCTCCGGCCCCGCAGCGTCCGTACGCGCCTCACCCTGTGGCACGCGGGGGTGCTCGCCGCGGTGGTTTGCGCCTTCTCGGGGGCGATCTTCTTCTTCGTCCGCGTGCAGCTCTACCGCGATCTCGACGCGCAGCTCGGGCACGACCTGGCGACCGTCGAGAGAACGTACCGGGAGGATCCGACGGACCTCAGGGAAGCGGAGTCCCGCGCAGGGATCGGGCTCTTCGAGGTGGTCGGCGATGGGGCCGTGCTGTACCGGACCGACGCGTGGGCGCAGGCCGGGTTCGAGCACGCGGCACGTGACCATCGCGAGGCCGCGCCGTTCTCCTGGTCGACACCCGGAGGGAAGCCCTACCGCCTGCAGACGCTCGCGTCGCCGGCCCCCGGCATCCGCATCTCGGTCGCGAAGGACGAGAGCGCCGTCCGGCGAACGCTTCGCATCCTGGGCCTCATCCTGGCGCTCGGGATCCCGTGCGCGGTCGCGCTCGCGATCGCGGGCGGCCACTTCCTCGCCGGGCGTGTTCTCGCGCCCGTCGGAGCGATGGCCGAACGCGCCCGCCGCATCACCGTCGAGTCGCTCGACGCGCGGCTCCCCGTGGAAGATCCCGGCGATGAGTTCGGCCGTCTCGCCGGCGTGTTCAACGAGACGCTCGCGAGGTTGCAGGACTCGTTCGAGCGGCTCCGCCGGTTCACGGCCGACGCCTCGCACGAGCTTCGTACTCCACTCACGGCGATCCGCAGCGTCGGTGAGGTGGCGCTCCAGGGATCGCTCGATCCGCCCGCCTATCGAGAGGTGATCGGCAGCATGCTGGAGGAGGTCGAACGGCTCACCAGGCTCGTCGAGAGCCTGCTCACCCTCACGCGGGCGGACTCCGGACGACTCCGACCCGCGCGAGAGATCGTCGATCTCGGGGCGCTCGCCGGCAGCGCCGCGGAGCACCTCCGCGTGCTCGCCGAGGAAAAGGAGCAGGTACTGTCGGTCGACGCGGGCGCCGTGGTGAGGGCCGAGTGCGATCCGGCCATGGTCCGGCGGGGGATCGTGAACCTCGTCGACAACGCCATCCGCTACACGCCAGCGGGAGGCGCGATTCGTCTCACCGTCAGGGTCCTCGCGTCCGGCGAAGCCGCCGTCGAGGTGAGCGACAACGGGCCGGGGATCGCTCCCGTTCACCAGGCGCGGATCTTCGAGCGCTTCTACCGCGTGGACTCCGACCGATCGAAGAGCTCCGGGGGAACGGGGCTCGGCCTGGCCATCGCAAGGTCCGTCGTCGCCGCGAACGGAGGCCGCATCGAGCTCGAGAGCGCGGAGGGTCGCGGGAGCCTCTTCCGCGTCGTGCTGCCAGCGGGTTGACGAGGGACGCCGGACGATCTGGCGTAAGTGCCCCCTACCGCGATGGGGGATAGCCGTCACGGAAGACGAGCAACCGGCCCTTCTGCGGATCGCACACGTATACGTTTCCTCGATCGTCGGCGGCGGCGCAGTGTGCCTC
>Ga0318495_10000748_pt1 | contig 10601 bp, 7 predicted proteins | sample GRESIP108b1f25_FD_203752 | JGI IMG/M metagenome (GOLD analysis project Ga0318495, IMG submission 203752) | Tropical soil microbial communities from Luquillo Experimental Forest, Puerto Rico - GRE.SIPMG.108b1f25 | ecosystem: Environmental > Terrestrial > Soil > Tropical forest > Bulk soil...
CGCCAGAACCGGTCGAAGATCCTCGGCAGTTCGTCGGCGGGGATGCCTGGCCCGGTGTCGGTGACCTCGAGTACCGCGGACGGCCCAGCACGGCCCGGGCCGGCGCGCACGATGACCCGGCCGCCCGACGGGGTGAACTTCAGCGCGTTGGTGAGCAGGTTGGTGATGACCTGGTGCAGCCAGCCGGGGTCGGCCAGCACGTCAACTGGCGTGAGCTGCCGCTCCAGGGCTATGCCCGCGGCCTCGAATCGCCCGGCCAGGCTGTCCACGGCCCCGGTGGCGATCTCGGCCAGGTCGTGCCGGCTCAGCGTGAGCTGCAGGGCGGCGGCGTCGGCGGCGGCCAGCGTCTGCAGGTCACCGACCATCCGGGCCAGCCGCAGCACCTCGTCCCGCAGCGACGCCAGCTGCTCCTGGGTCGGCTCGGTCACGCCGTCGAGCAGCGCCTCGTGGCCGGCCTGCAGGACAGCGATCGGCGTCCGCAGCTCGTGCGCGACGTCGGCGACCAGGACGCGGCGGAGCTGTTCCTGCCGGTCCAGCGTGTCGGCCATCAGGTCGAAGGCGGTCGCCAGTTCGCCGATCTCCCCGGGGGCGGCGATCGGCCCGACCCTGGCAGTGCGGTCCCCGCGGCCCATCGCCCGGGTCACGGTGATCAGCCGTTCCACCGGCCGGGTGATGCGCCGGGCCACCACCAGCCCGGTGATCAGGGCCAGCAGCGCGGCGAGCCCGGCCGCCCCGGCGATGGCGCGCCACAGCGCGGTGCGCAGAGCCTGGTCGGCGCCGGCCAGGCCGCTGTCGGGGAAGCGGGCGACGGCCCGGCCGACCTGCTGGCCATGGACCACGATGGGGTGGCTGACCTGCGGGCTCGACGCGTGCCTGGGGAACCCCGGGGACACCACGATGGGCTCACCGGTCCGGCCGGTGATCTCCACGTCGGCGCCGGTGCGGGTGGCCAGGTCGACCACCGGGCCCAGGTTCGCCCCTTTCCAGCTGTCGGTCCGGTTCCACACCGCGCCCGCCGCCACCGCGATCGCGCTGGTCAGGTCGGATCGCTGCCGGCTCGCCAGGTTGGAGACGTCGGCGGCGGCGAACGCGGCCGCCAGCAGGGCGAGCAGCGCGACGGCGGCCAGCGCGACGCCGATAAAGGCCAGCGCCAGCCGCAGGCGGATCGGGTCGCCCCGGGAACCCGCGCGCTCCGCCTCAGGCGGGGCCAGCGGCGCAGGCCCGGCCAGCGGCCGGGTCCCGCGCCCGGCCAGGGGCTCAGCCCCGGGCTCCCTCCAGGGCTCGGCACCGGGACCAGGCACGGCCCCTGGCTCAGCCCCGGACTCGGTCATTGGCCCGGACTCAGCCATCGCGGGCCAGGCCGAGGCGATAGCCGCCGCCGAGGACCGTCTGCACGATCCGCGGGTTGGCGGGATCGGCCTCGATCTTGCGGCGCAGGTTCTTCACGTGCGAGTCCACGGTCCGCTCATACCCCTCGAACTCGTACCCGCGGACCCGGTTGATCAGCTCGAACCTGGAGTACACCCGGCCCGGCACCGTGGCCAGCGCCACCAGCAGGCCCCATTCGGTCGGGGTCAGGTCCACGGAGGCACCGCGCACCACCACGGTCCGCCGCGGCTCGTCGACGACCAGTTCGTCGTCGCCGTAGCTGGTGACGCCCTGCTCGGCGGCCGGGCCACCGTGGCCGCGCCGCAGGATCGCCTGCACGCGGAGCACCAGCTCCCGCGGGCTGAACGGCTTGGTCACGTAGTCGTCGGCGCCCAGTTCCAGCCCGCGGATCCGGTCCTCCTCGCTGCTCTTGGCGGTGAGCATGAGCACGGGGACGCCGCCCGTGGCCCGCAGTTCCCTGGCCACGGCCTCGCCCGGGATGTCGGGCAGGCCGAGGTCCAGGACCACCAGGTCGGGCGACCCGGACGCCGCGAGCGTGAGCGCCTCGGCCCCGGAACCGGTGGACAGCACCGTGAACCCGGCCCGCTCAAGGTAGGAGCGCACCAGGTCACGGAGCTTGCGCTCGTCCTCCACTAGCAGCACGGTCGCCGCCATCGCTCACGCTCCCTCTCCACCGGATACGGATCCCAGTCTTCACACCATCACCACGACAGTTTCACCCGCCCGGCATGGCTATGCCATTTCGTGGGAGCCGATAGCAGATCTCGTCAGAGCCGGTAGCAGGAAGAAAGGGGGCGGCGGCAGTGTCCGGAAGTGACCTGATCGTACTGGCCCCGTGGATCGTATTCGGCGCCGCGATCGGCGCCATCTGCGCCCGGCTATACGTGGGCCGGTCCCGCGCCCGGCGTCGCCGTGCCCTGCGGCGCCCGGAGCGGGACCGGCCCGAAGCGGCCGCATGAGCAACACCGCAGCCACCGCTATCGCGGTGCTCGCGGCGCTGGCCGCCGCGGCGTCGTTCGGCGTGGCCGCCGCGCTGCAGCACCGGCAGGCCAGGCTGACACCGGACGCCGGTGGGGTCCGGCTGCTGGCCCGGCTGGCGGCCCAGCCGCTCTGGCTGGCCGGCATCGCGCTGGCCGCCCTCGCCTACGGCATGCAGGCCCTGGCACTGGCGTTCGGCCCGCTCGCGCTCGTCGCCCCGATCGTGGCGACCGACCTGTTGTTCGCGCTGCCGGTGGCGGCGCGCTGGTCCCGGCCGCTGCGCGCCAGAGACTGGCTCGGCTGCGTGCTCGCGGCCGGCGGGGTCGCCGCGTTCCTGGCCGCGGCTCCGCCGTCGTCGGGCCGCTCCGATGCCCCGGCCAGTGACTGGCTGCTCGCCTGCGCCGTGGTCGGGCTGGTCTGCGTGCTCGCGCTGGCCGCGGGCAGGCTGGCCACCGGGCCGGTCCGCGCGGCCCTGACGGCCACCGCTGCCGGTGCTGTATTCGGTCTCACCGCGGCGGTCACGCTGAGCCTCACCAGGCTGCTGCGCGCGGCCGGCCCCGGCGCCACGCTGGCTCACTGGCAGCCCTGGGTCCTGCTCGCGCTCGGCACCACCGGGCTGCTGCTGTCCGCGAGTGCCTTCCAGGCCGGGGCGCTGGGTGCCAGCCTGCCGGTGATGGACACGGTCGAGCCGGTTTCCGGTGTACTGCTCGGGACGCTGCTGTTCGGCGAGCAACTCGCCGCTTCGCCCGCGGGGTTCACGGTCCAGCTGGCCGGCGCCGCGGCTGCCATCGCCGGGATCACGCTGCTCGGCCGGTACGCGGGAACCCCGGAGCTGCGTACCGCAGCGAAACAAGCCGGCGTGGCGGTGCTAGCCCGGGGGAGCGACCCCCCGGAACCCCCCGGTGGCCTACGGCCCGGTTCCTCCGTCACCGGGCCGTGCCCGCCGGCGGGCCGCTCCGCAGAAGTGGGAGCGGCCCCGTGACCGGGCTCTCGCACCTGGGCGTGTCGTCGCTGCTGTCCTACGTCGCCGCCGTCCTGCTGCCCGCGTTCGACGCGCTCATCCCGGTGCTGCCCAGCGAGACCGCGGTGATCGCGCTCGGCGTCGCCACCGCGGACAGCGCGGACCCGCGGGCCGCCCTGCTCGTCGCGCTGGCGGCGTGCGGCGCGTTCCTCGGTGACAACGCCGCCTACCTGCTTGGCCGGCGCTTCGGCCCGTCCGCCAGCCGCCGGGTCTTTGCCGGGGAACGCGGCGCGCGCAGGCGGGCCTGGGCCGAGCGGTCACTGCACCGGTTCGGCGCCCGCATGATCATCGGCTGCCGTTTCATCCCCGGCGGGCGCACGGCGGTCACGCTGACCTGTGGCCTGGTCGGCTACCCGCGGCGCCGGTTCGTCGTGGCGACCGCCTTCGCGTCGGTGATCTGGGCCAGCTACGCGTTCCTGATCGGCCGGCTCGGCGGCAAGGCCTTCGAGGACCAGCCGTGGCTGGGCCTGCTGCTCGCGCTGGGAGTCACCGTGGCGATCAGCGCGGCGATCGAGGCGGCGCGGCGGGCCCGGGCCTGGCAGGTGAACAGGCGGGCCCGGGCCTGGCACCTGAGCAGCAGCGGCAGCGCCGGCAGCAGCCGCTGACCGGGTCCACATGATCTGCACACCCGCTGCGCCAGGCCTGCACCAGGCCCGGCTGTGCTGGAGCCAGCACCAGGCCGGTGGCCGCGGAGGACGAACACCCGAGGACGCCGTGCACGCGGCGGATGCGACTGCACATCCTGGCCGTAACGCAGTCGTGGAGTAGCAGCTCCGGTGGGCTGACCGGCCTGGGCTCGTCGCCCTCGCGCGTGGGAGGCGCGCGAGGGCGGCGCTGGGTCTCTTTGCTCATGCTTTGCCGATACGTAGGAGTTACCTGGTCATTCTGGATTGCTCGGGGCAGACTTGACTTACGGCGACCGTAACGGCTGAGCGAGCGGGCGGAGGCGGGGCAGGGGATCCTCCGCTACCGGGCCAGGAAGGTCGGGGTCAGGTTGTACGGGGTGGCCCCTGGGCGGGGCCAGATAGATAGTGGCAGGCTGCCGTGCGCCAGGGGCGGGGCGGACGGCATAGGTTCCGCATGGCACAGTGCCGGGCCGGGCATCCAGCGCGCGGCCGGGGCGGGCGGCCAGCCCGCGACGGTCCCGATCGCCAGCCCGCTGGCGGGCACGGTGAACCGGCACATCAGGTCCTGGCTGGTTCCGGTCGGCGCGATCACGATCCTGGGCGTCGGCGCGGGGATGATGCTGGACGACCGGCCGGCCGGGCTAGCCCTCCCGGTGTCCGCCGCGGTTCTTGTGCTCGCGTCCGCGTGCTGGGCGGTCGGGCTGAGCGAGCGCGTCCGTGACCCCCGGCTGGTCGTGTCCGCCCTGGTCGGGCTCGGGCTGTGCGGTGCGGGCCTGGACTGGCCGCAGTCCGACGGCCCCGGGCTGGTGACCGGGTTCATGGCGCTGGCGGCCCTGGCCCTGCGCGTACCGCGGATGATCGCGCTGCTGGCCGCCATGCCGGTGGTGGTGGCGATCGCCATCTCCGATGCGCACGAGGCGGTGAACCCGGCGAGCACCGTATTGACCATCGCCATGGCGGCGGCGTTCCTGTTCGTGACGTCGGCGCTGGCCGCGCTGAGCCGCGACGGGCAGCACCGGGCCGAGGCGCTGCTCGCCCAGGAGGCGACCATCCGCGAGGTCAGGGAGCAGAATGCGGCGCTCGCCGAGCGGTCACGGCTGGCCAGGGAACTGCACGACATCCTCGCGCACTGCCTGTCCGGCCTGTCCGTGCAACTGGAGGGGGCGCAGTTGCGCGCCGCCCAGACGGCGGCCGATGTCCTGCTGGCCGAGCAGATCGCCTGTGCCAGGGACCTGGCCAGGGATGGGATGCTCAATGCCCGGCGCGCGGTGCGTGCGCTGCGGGGCGACGAGCTTCCCGAGGCGGCCCGGCTACCGCAACTGGTGTCGGACATCGCCTCCGCGCTGGGCGTGCCGGTGACTGTGCGCGTCGATGGCGCGCCGCGCTCGCTGGCCCCGGAGGCCGCACTGACCGCCTACCGGACCGTGCAGGAGGCCCTCACCAACGTGGCCAAGCACGCCGGGCCCGGAGCCACCGCGTTGGTCGTGCTGACCTGGGCGCCAGACAGCCTGGACATCTCGGTCGCCGACCGGGGCGGCGAACCGGCGGCCGCCGCTGGCACGCCGGGCGGCTTCGGGCTGGCGGGCATGGCCGAACGCGCCGCGCTGCACGGCGGGCATGTGGAGGCGGGCCATTCCGGCGACGGCTTCACGGTCCGGCTGCGGCTCCCGGTACGGCCCGTGCTGCAAGGAGAGCCGGCATGACGGCCGGGCGGGCCCCGCTGCGGGTGCTGGTGGCCGAGGACCAGAAGGTCGTCCGCGACGGGCTGGTCGCCCTGCTGCGGATGCTGCCCGGTATCGAGGTGGCCGGCGCGGCCGTGGACGGCGACGACGCGGTCCGGCAGGCGCTGGCCCTAGCGCCGGACGTGGTGCTCATGGACCTGCACATGCCCGGCTGCGACGGGGTCGAGGCGACGCGCCGGATCACCCGGGAGCGGCCGGGCATCCACGTCGTGGTGCTCACCAGCTACTCCGACGACGCGTCCGTGCTCGCCGCGCTGCGGGCCGGCGCGCGGGGCTTCCTCACCAAGGATGCCGGGGCCGCGGACATCCTCGATGCGGTGTCGGCGGTGGCGCAGGGCAAGGCGCTGCTGGATCCGGGGATACAGCGGCGCCTGGTGGAGGTCATCGTCAGCGGTGCGATACCCGGGGGGCCAGACGCCGGCGCAGGGGAGGCCGGCGCCTGGCCGGACGGTGCGGGCACCGGCGGGCTGACCAGGCGCGAGGCGGAAGTGCTCGCGGAGATCGCGGCCGGGCTGTCCAACGCCGAGATCGCGGCCAAGCTGTTCATCTCCGACACCACGGTGAAGACCCACGTCAACCACCTGCTGGTGAAGACGGGGATGCGGGACCGGGCGCAGCTTGTCGGCTATGCCTACCGGCTCGGCCTGGCCCGCTAGGGCGGGGCGGTGGGGCCAGAGCCAACAGAGCGTGGCCGCGTCACCGGGCCGGAGCGGCAGGCCCGGTCGCCCGGTACACCTTGCTGATATCGAACGCCCGTCGATCCATGGCAAGAACTTCATGCGTTACGCCGGCCATCGCTGACTCGCCCAGGTGGCGCACGCCGGCCAGGGCGAGCAGCTCGATCGAGTCCCCGCCGCGGGCGCCGACCCGGACCAGCCCGACTCCGGGGGAGTAGTACTTGATCTGGTGCCCGCTGGCCGGGTCGTTCGGGCTGGTCTCGTCGACCACCAGGACGTGCCGGTAACACCTGCCCTGCATGCAGGTCGTCTGCCCGGTACTGGTGACCTTGGAGACGTCGTCGAACTCGATCGGCGGCACAAGGCCCTCGCGGTATGAGACGCCGGCCGTGGGCCTGGCCAGCATGTGGATGCCGCCGTAGGCGTGGCCGGTGCCCCGGATCCAGGTGCTCGGCGCCCCGGCGAACCTGCCATGCTCGTATTCCTCCGGGTACTCGCCGAAGTTCCACACGTTCCCCGCGTCGTCCTGGGCGAAGAAGGCGAGTTCCTGCTCCTGGAGCTTGCCGTTCAGGAAGTCACGATCCCAGGCGATCACCGTGGTCACGCCGTGGATCTTCTTGGTCAGGCCGCTGATCGTGAACACCACGGTGTGCGGCCTGGTGTGGCCGCCCTCGGCGAGCGTCCCGGCGTAGCTGAACTCGGTGCCCGGCACCAGCGGGAACATCGGGTTGTCCACCGTGGCCGGGGCGGTGAACCGGTTCCGCCCGCCCTGGGGCGCCGGGCTGGCCTTCGCCGCCGCGGCGGCCGTGCTCGGCTGTGGCGAGGGGGCCTGCCCGCCGGTGCCGCCGGACGCGCACGCGGCCAGGGCCAGCGCGCCGAGGGCACCGAGCACGGCGAGCGCGCGGGCGCGCGGTACGGAGATCATGACGTGGTCCCTTCGGGTTGCACCTGGCCGGGGCGGCGCTCTCCGCCTTCCCGTTCCCGGCGGCTGCGGCCGAACCGCAGGTACAGGGAGGGCAGCACGAGCAGGTTGAGCAGGGTGGAGGTGGCCAGCCCGCCGAGCACGACCACCGCGAGCGGGTGCTCGATCTCGTGCCCGGGCCGCTCGCCGAGCAGCACGAGCGGCACCAGGGCCAGGCCGGTCGCCAGCGACGTCATCAGGATCGGGGACAGCCGCTCGCGGGCGCCGCGGAGAACCAGCGCCGTCCCGAACTCCATGCCCTCGTCCTGTTCGAGGTGCTGCCAGTGGTTGATCAGCAGGATGCCATTGCGTGCCGCGATGCCGAACACCGTGAAGAAGCCCACCAGCGACCCGAGGGAGATGATCCCGCTGGTGGCCCACGCCGCGAGGATCCCGCCGACCAGGGCCATCGGCAGCGTGACGAAGGCCAGCATGGCCAGCCGCCAGCGGCGGAACGACGCCTGCAGCAGGAGCAGGATCGCGAGCCCTGCGATGAGCGAGGACTCCAGCAGCCGCGACTGCGCGGCCTGCCGCTCCCTGAACTCGCCGAGGACCTCGACGTGGTACCCGCGGTTCAGGTGGACGGCGGCCAGCTTGGCGTTGATGTCGCTGACCACCGCGCCCAGGTCGCGCCCTGACACGGCCGCGCCCACGTCCAGGTACCGGGAGTCGCCCTGCCGGTCGATCGCGTTGGGGTTGGGCCGCAGCGCCACCGTGGCCACCGAGCCGAGCCGGATCTGTGTGCCCGAGGGGGTGTCGATCGGCAGGTTTTCCACGTCGGTGAAGCTGCGCCGGACCGAGTCCGGGCTCCACACCACGACGTCATAGGCCTTGCCAGCGCGGAAAATGTCACCGACCTCCTCGCCGGCCACCAGGGTGGCGGCGTCCCGCCGGACATCGCCCGGCTTGAGGCCGTACCGCTCCGCCTTGGCCAGGTTGACGGTCACGTTCACCTGCGGCACGTCGCTGGAGATGTCCCGGTGCGCGCCCACCACGCCGGGCACCGACTGCACCAGCGTGAGTATCTGGTCGGACGTGCGGCGCAGCGTGGGCAGGTCCTCCCCGTAGGTGCGCACGATGATCGGCTCCTTGGCGCCGGTGAGCACCTCCTCGATCCGTTCGTCGAGGTAGGTCTGGACCTCACGGAACAGGCCGGGATAGCCGTCCGCGACCCGCCTGATGCGGTCCAGGGTGGTGGCGTAGTCGGCATCGGGGGCGAGGCTGACCCAGATCTCGCCCAGGTTCACCCCAGCGACCTCCTCGCCGAGCAGGGCCTGGCCGATGTGCGCGCCGGCGCTGCGCACCCCGGGGATGGCCAGTAGTTCCTTGCTGATCCTGGTGGTGGACCGTTCCATCTCGGCCGTGGACGTCCCCGGCGGCGAGACCCAGTGGATGAGGAAGTCCCTTTCCTTGAACCCGGGGAACAGGGACTGGCCGAGGTGCGGGTAGATGCCGATGCCGACGACCGTCACCAGCGCGAACGTGGCGTAGGCGGCCACCGGGCGGACGACGATCCGGCCCAGCCCGGCGGTGTAGACCCGCTGCAGCCAGGTGACCAGAGGGGACTTGCGGCGCTCGATGTGGGCGTTGCGGAGCAGCAGCAGGGACAGCGCCGGGGTCACGGTGAGCGCGACGGCCATCGACGCGACGATCGCCAGCGTGTAGGAGATCGCCAGCGGCCGGAAGAACGCCCCGGTGAGCCCGGTCAGCAGGAACACCGGGATCGACGCGGCCACCACGATGAACGTGGCGTACACGATCGGGCTGCGCACCTCCAGGCAGGCGCGGAGGATCACCAGCGCGGTCGGCCTGGTGCCGCCGTGCAGTCGTTCCTCACGCAGCCGCCTGGTGATGTTCTCCACGTCGATGATCGCGTCGTCCACCACCGCGCCAAGCGCGATCACCAGCCCGGCCAGCGTCATCGTGTTGATCGTCGCGCCGCGCCAGTAGAGCACGAGCATCGTGGCGATCAGCGACAGCGGGATCGTCAGCAGGCTGATCAGGGCGACCCGCCACTCGAAAAGGAACAGCGCGAGGATCACCACGACCAGCAGGAAGCCGAGCACCAGGGCCTGGGTGAGGTTGGAGATGGCCAGCTTGACGAAGTCGGCCTGCTGGAACACATGCGTGTCGAACTTGATCCCGGGCATGCCGGGCTGCAGGTCCTTGAGTGCCTGCTCGACCCCCGCGGTCGTCTGCAGGCTGTTGGCCCAGGGCAGCTTTTCCACGACGAGCAGCAGGCCCGGCTTGCCGTCGATGATCGCGTCGCCGATCAGCGGCTGGTGCTCGACCGCGACGGTCGCGACGTCACCGAGCCTGACCGAGCCGGCCTTGGTCTCGGCGACGGGGGCCTGCGCCAGGTCGTTCGCGGTCACCACGGGCAGCACGTTCCGCACGCCGATCCGCTGGTTCGGTGTCTCCACCGCCCCGCCGGTGCCGATCACCGCGCCGGTGGAAAACCGCAGCAGTCCCGAGTCCACCGCGTCCGAGGTGGTCTGCATCACCTGGTCCAGCGAGACCTTCTTGGCCAGCATCCTGGCCGGCACCGCCTGCACCGCCATGAGGTGCAGCCGCTCGTTCCAGATCGCGACGTTGGCCACCCCGGGCACCCGCAGCAGCCGTGCGCGGATCGTCCAGTACGCGGTCATCGACATGTCGATAAGTGAGTGGGTGTCCGAGGTCATGCCGATCTGCATGGCCCGGCCGGTCGCCGACACCGGGGCCAGCATGACCGGGGGCGCAGCCCAGGTGGGCAGGCTCGGCGACACGGTGGCCAGCCGTTCCTGGACAAGCTGCCGGGCGAGCAGCAGATCGGTGCCCGGCTTGAACAGCACCTCGATCGACGACAGCTGCGGCACCGACTTCGACCGCAGGTCGTCCAGCCCGTGGATGCCGTTCAGCGACGCCTCGATCGGCACCGTGACCAGTTGCTCGACATCGGAGGTGGACAGCCCGACGCAGGCGGTCTGGATCAGCACCCGCGGCGGGGCGAACTCGGGGAACACGTCCACGTGCATCTTCGGCAGGATCGTGATGCCCAGCACCATCATGCCGGCCGCTGCCGCGACGACAATGTGGCGGAACCGCAGGCTGGAGCCGACGATCCAGCGCATCAGGGTCCGTTGCCCGGCCCGGCCTGGGTCGGCGGTGCTCATTCCTCACCGCTGATGTTGTATTCGGTGCCGAGCAGTTCGGGCGCTCCCACCG
>Ga0318495_10000753_pt1 | contig 10566 bp, 7 predicted proteins | sample GRESIP108b1f25_FD_203752 | JGI IMG/M metagenome (GOLD analysis project Ga0318495, IMG submission 203752) | Tropical soil microbial communities from Luquillo Experimental Forest, Puerto Rico - GRE.SIPMG.108b1f25 | ecosystem: Environmental > Terrestrial > Soil > Tropical forest > Bulk soil...
GGGGCTTGACCGGCCCTGGCCCGGGCCGGGGGGCGGCGCGTTGACCTGGAAGCTGGCCCGCGCCCGGCGGCCGCCCGGGCCGGTCACCACGATCTGGTACACCCCGGGCGGGATCTGCCGCGGGAACCACTCGTGGCCCTGGTTGACCGCGTAGTTGAAGGTGCCCTGCAGGTCCACGACCGGCCGGATTGGTGACTGGCCGTGCCCGGCCAGGGTCACCGTCACGTGGCTCTGCGGCATCCAGCCGGTGCCATGGATGAGGAACACGGTGGCCGGGTCGCCGATGGGCTGGAGCATCACGATCTGCGGTGAGCTGCCGGACGCCGGGGGGAACGCGGACGGCGGCGGCCCCGGCGGCAGGCTCGGGATTGCCCCGCTGGACGTGCCGGTGCCCGTCCCGCTGCCCGGGCCCGTCAGCAGGCTTCCCAGCAGGATCCCGGCGGCCACCAGCACCGCGGCGGCACCGGTCAGGCCCGCCGCCACCAGGCCGCGAGGCCGGCGTCGGCGCCGGGCCGGCCCATGCGCCCCCGGCATGGGGGCGACCGCCCCGTCCTCAGCCCGCCCGCCAGGCTCTTCACTCCGGCGGAGCGAGCCCCGCCCGGCGGGCGCAAGAGCGGGGACCGCCACCTGAGAGCCAAAGGTGGCGTCGTCGTCAACGGCGCCGCCGCTCCAGCCGCCACCGGTTTCCGGGCCGCTGCCCGCGCCGGTTTCCGGGCCCGTGCCCGTGCTGGTCTCCTCCTCCACGCTGCCGTTGGCCGCGCCGCGGGTCGCCTGCCGGGGGCCGTGCTGGTATCCGCTGATCACGGCCATCGCCGACGCAGGCAGGTAGGCGTGGGCCGAGCCCGGGCCCGCCGGGCTGGTGACGAAGGGCCCGAGCTGGTCCAGCAGCGCGGCCGACGTGGGCCGCTCGCGGGGGCTGCGGGCCAGGCAGGCGGTGACGATACCGGTCAGCTCGGCCGGCAGCCCGGACAGGTCGGGCGGCTCTGTCGCGAGCCTGACCAGCACGTCCATGACCGTCTCGCCCTGGTAGGGAGCGTGCCCGGTGGCGGCGAACGCCAGGGTCGCGCCGAGGGAGAACATGTCGCTGGCCACCGATGCCTGCCGGGTGTCGCGAGCCTGCTCGGGTGCCATGTAAGCGGGCGTCCCGACACCCCCCCGGGTGACGGTGAGCTGGATGCGCTCGGCGGCCCTGGCCACGCCGAAGTCGATCACCCGCGGCCCGTCCGGTGAGACGAGCACGTTGGACGGCTTCAGGTCCCGGTGCACCAGCCCGGCGCTGTGGATCGACTCCAGCGCCTCCGCGCACCCGGCCGCGAGCCACCGGGCGGCCGGGACCGGAAGCGGGCCGCACTCGGCCACCAGCTGGCTCAGCGAGGGCGCGGGCACGTAGGCCGTGGCCAGCCAGGGCATGTCCGCCTCGGCATCGGCCGCGACCACCGCCGCCGTGAACACGCCGCTGACCCGCCGCGCCGCGGCCACCTCGTGCGCGAAACGGGCGCGGAACCCGGCCTCGTCGGCCAGCTCGATCTTGATGGTCTTGACGGCGACCAGCCGCCCGGCCGTGGACCTGCCCAGATACACCCGGCCCATGGCACCCGCGCCGAGGCGGCCGAGCAGCACATAGGACCCGATGCGCTCCGGGTCCCAGCGGCGCAGCGGCTCCAGCGCGGCCTGCGGCATGATCGTCCCCCTCCTGGCCGGATCGCCGGGTTCTATGATGCCGAATCCGCCGAGTCACCATACCCGGGCGGAGATATCCGGCGGCGTCGCCCACTGGGTGCTGCCCATGCTGGCCCCCGGCTGGCCACCCGGCACGGACCGTCGGCTACTGGAGCGTGACCTGGACTGGACCTGCGGAGGGGTCGGTCCGGTCCATCCAGCCGGCGTCCAGGTGGACAGGCCGGCCGGGCACCAGCCGGGCCCGCGCCGTGGCCAGCACGCGGCCGCCCTGCCGCACCTCCAGCCGCGCCGTCCGGCGGAAGGTGCCGCTCCGAAGGAGGAAACGCCGGCGGGCCGGGGGCGGCCCGCCGGCGTGGATGGCGTTGGGTGAGATCCAGCTCAGCGGCGCGGCCACGGTGACCGGGATCCGCGCCGTCCGCGGCGGCCCGGTGCCGCGCAGCGCCGCTGCGATCTGCCGGGCCGCGTGCCGGCCGCCGACGGCGGCGATGTCCGCCGTCTCCGCGGCATGCACGAGGTTGCCCGCGGCGAACACGCCCGGGATGGACGTCTCCAGCGCGGTGTCCACGGCCGGCCCGCGGGTTCCCGGGTCGATCTGTGTCCCCGCCAGCCGCGCCAGCTCATGATCGGGGATCCAGTCGGCGGTGAAGACCAGCGTGTCGCACCCGACGAAGGAGACCGCGCCGGTGCGCAGATCGGCCAGCTCGATCCCGTCCAGCCGGCCGCGGCCCGCTATCCGCCGCACGGCCGCCGACGTCCACACCGGGACCCGCCAGCGCGCAGCGGCGGCGAGCGCGAAAGCGGCGTAACTCTGCTGCCGCGGCTGGTCGGTGACAAGCGCGACGACGTCGGCGCCCGCGTGCGCGAGCGTGAGCATCGCGGAGAAGCTCACGTGCTCGGCGCCGACGACCACGGCCCGGCCCGGCAGCTGCTGGCCGTGGAGGTAGACCCGCTGCTGCAGTTCCCCGGTGGTCATCACCCCGGGCGGCCTTCCGCCCGGGACGAGCCGCGCGGCGCGGGGCCGTTCCCGGCAGCCGGTGGCCAGCAGCACCGCCGCCGCGGTGACCGTCTCGATGCCACCGGCACCCGTCAAGGCGGCGGACAGGGGGCCGGTTGGGCCGATAGAGGCGGCCGCGTTTGCAGGGCTAACTGCGTCAGCAAGGTCGGGCGCGCCGGCAGGGTCGGGCGCGCCGGCAGGGTCGGGCGCGCCGGCAGGGTCGGGCGCGCCGGCAGGGTCGGGCGCGCCGGCGTGGCGGGTTGCACCGGCAGGGCGCGCCGGGCCGGTGAGGCCGCTGGCGTCGGCCGCGGGTTCCGGTCCGCCGGGCAGTCCGGGCCAGCTGGGCGACCTGGACAAGCCGGTGACCGTGGTTCCGGCCCGGACCTCGGCCCCGGCCCGCACGGCGGCCCGCACATAGTGACGTGCGTACGCCGGCCCGGTCATCACCCGGTGCAGGTCGCGCAGCCCGTAGCCGGTGTGCGCGCTGTGCCGCGGGACGCCGCCCGCCTCGGCCTCCCGGTCCACGACGAGAACCCGGCTCACGCCGAGCCGGCGCAGCTCGATCGCGGCGGCCAGGCCCGCCGGGCCCGCCCCGGCGATGAGCACGTCGACGTTCATGCCAGCCGGCCCAGCTCGGGCGATGGCCGCCCGGCGGCGGCCTGCCCGGAGTCGGTGGCCGGGCCGCCGCTGGCCGCCGACCGCGCCGCCGTCATCATCGCCGACACCGTGGCCGCGCAGTAGAAGCCCTGGCAGCGGCCGTTCATCGCCCGGGTCCGGCGGCGCAGCCCGCCGGTGTCGGCGGGCGGCACGGTGCTGGCCAGCGCGGCCCGGATCTCGCCGCGGGTGACCCGCTCGCAGTGGCAGACGATCTGCCCGTAGTCGGGGTCGGCGGCGATCAGCCGGGCGTCCTGATACGGCCGTGTTCCCGCCTCGCCGATGTAGGGCATCGCGGGCGGCCCGGCGGCGACGCTGCGCTCGGCCAGGGGCAGCCCGGCCCCGCCGAGCCGATCGACGACGTACTCGGCTATCCCCAGGGACGCGGACAGCCCGGTGGACCTGATGCCCGCGACGCAGGCATAACGCAGGCGGGAATCGACGCGGATCTGGTAATCGCGGTGCTCGGTCGCGGCGCGCAGCCCGGCGTAGGTCGCGGTGACCTGCTCGCCGGTCAGGTCCGGGATGATCGCCCCGCCCGCTTCGAGCAGGGCGGCCAGGCCGGCCGCGGTCGTGTCGGTGTCCGAGCGGTCGTCGATGTCCTCGGCGGTGGGCCCTAGCAGCACGTTGCCGTACACGGTCGGGGCGACCAGCACCCCCTTGGTCTGCGCGGTCGGCACCGGCAGCAGGACCGAGCCCAGCAGCGGCCGGGCCAGCTTGTCGAAGACGATCAGCTCGCCGCGGCGCGGGCGGATCGTGAAGCCGCCACTACCGCCGAGCATCGCGTCGATGTCATCGCCGCCGAGCCCGGCGGCGTTGACGAGCCAGCGGCTCTTGACGGTTCCGCGGGTGGTGGCCAGGGCGTGCCCGCCCGGCCCGGCGCGCACGGCGGTGACCCGGCTGCCCAGCCGGAGCCGCACCCCGGCGCGCACCGCCTCGGTGGCGTAGGCCAGCGGCGTGGTCCATGGGCAGATGACACTCTCGTCGGGGATCTCCAGCCCGGCCAGGGCGCCCGGCCCCAAGTGGGGTTCCCGCTGGTAGAGGCCCGATGCGGAGATTGGGCGGATGGCGGTGTATCCGTTCTGCCTGGCCTTGTCCTCGATCTCCGGCAGCGCCCGCCGCTGCTCGCCGGTCCAGGCGACCAGCAGTGCGCCGGTGCGCTCGACCGGGATGCCGGCCTGGGCCGCGTAGTCGCGGAGCAGCGCGCTGCCGCGGCGCAGCAGGCGGCTCTCCAGGCTGCCGGGTACCGCGTCGAACCCGGTGTGCAGGATGGCCGTGTTCGCCTTGGTGGTACCGGTGCCGACGTCGGTGGCGGCGTCCAGGACCACGACGCTGAGGTCGTAGCGCGCCAGTGTCCGGGCGATCGCGGTCCCGACCACCCCGGCGCCGATGATCGCGACGTCGGCGGCTTCCGGGGGTGCTGCCATCACCGCGCTGCCGCCAGGGTCGCCCGCAGTGCGGTGGCGAAGCGGGCCATCCGTTCCGCCGCCTCGTCGGCGCTGATCCGCGGTTCGATCACCGTCTCCACGTCGGCCGGGCCCACGGCTTGCTCCAGCCCGCCGGCCTGCCCCATCCCGATCCTGGCCAGCGCCGCGACGCCGAGGGCGGTCGCATCCGTGGCGCGGCATACCTCGATGGGCAGCTGCAGCAGGTCCGCTTGGGCCTGCATCAGCAGGCGGGACCGGGTCAGCCCGCCGTCGGCCCGCAGCACCGTCAGCGGGCCGCCGAGGTCGCCTGCGGCCGAATCGGCCAGCAGCGCGACCGAGGCCGCCAGCCCGTCGGCCACGGCCCGGATGAGGTGCGCCCTGGTCGTGGACAGGCCGAGCCCGAGGAAGGCGCCGCGGGCCGCCGGGCGCCAGTGCGGTGCGCCCAGCCCGGCCAGCGACGGCAGGAACAGCACGCCGCCGCTGTCCGGGACGGACCCGCCGGCCTGGTCAATCTCGGCCGCGTCCCGGAGCAGGCCGATCTCGCCGAGCCAGCGGACCGCGGCGCCGGCCGTGTAGACCTGCCCGTCGAGGCAGTAGGTCGGGGTCCCGGCCAGCCGCCAGGCTATCGACGCGGACAGGCCGCTGGCCGAGTGGACGGCCGTGGCGCCGGTGGTGGCCAGCAGGAACGCGCCGGTGCCGTAGGTGCACTTGGCCTGGCCCGCGGCGAAACAGCGTTCGGCGAGCAGCGCGGCCTGCTGGTCGACGGCGAGCCCGGCCACCGGCACCGCCGGGCCGAAGGCCGACGTCTCGCCGGTGACCGCCGCGCAGTCGGCGACCTCGGGCAATGCGCCGGGGTCCAGGCCGAAGCTCGCGCACGCTTCCGGCGACCAGTCAGCCGCGTCCAGGTCGAGCAGCATCGTCCGGGACGCGGTGGCCGCGTCCGTGACGTAGCCGCCGCCCAGGCGGGCCAGCAGCCAGGTGTCGGTCGTGGTGACCACGCCGCCGGTGGTGAGGTTCTCCCGCAGCCAGGTCATCTTCGGCGCCGCGAAGTACGGGTCGAGCGGCAGCCCGGTGATCTGGGCCAGCCGCGGCGCCCGGTCTTCGAGCCGCTCGCACACCGCGGCCGAGCGCCGGTCCTGCCAGACGATGGCGGGGGTGAGCGGCGCTCCGGTCTGCCGGTCCCAGGCGAGCACGGTCTCGCCCTGGTTGGCCAGCGCGATCGCGTCGGCCGGGGCCCGGGCCGCGGCCAGCGCCCGCGACCCGGCCCCGATCACCGACTGGTAGAGGTCCTCCGGGTCGGCCTCCACCCCGTCCGGGCCGGCGGCGTGCACCTGGACCGGCACCTCGCCGGTCCCGAGCACCCGCTGCCCGGGACCGACCAGCAGCGCCTTGGTGGCCGACGTGCCCTGGTCGATCGCGAGGATGTTCAACGGCTCAGGGAGCGGCGCCGTCTCCATCGGAGGGGCGGGGCGCCGGTGGCGGGCCCCCCGGCCCGGCCGCCGCGGGCTGCCCGGCGACCTCCAGTGCCTCCGCCCCGTGCGCGCCCTGCTCGGTCCGCATCGCGGACGGCTCGAGGAGCCACTGCCCGATGTAGAACACCAGGCCCACGCCCAGGGCGCCGAGCACGTAGTACTGGGCGTCGCGGAACTCGCTGGGCCCGATGAGGATGATCAGCTCGTACGCGAGCCAGATCACCGCCCCGGCGATGACCGGGATCTCCCAGCGCCCGAGCGAGAAGTACCCAGCCTCGCCGCGCCGCTGGCGGCCGACGAAGATGTACAGCAGCACCGTGCTCGCGTACAGGATCGCCGGCATGATCGTCGACGCCGTGAACAGGGTGACCAGCGCGGAGGTGTGCGTGCGCAGGACCAGCGTAATCACCGCGCCGATGACGGCGGCCAGCGCGGTCGCCCAGGACGGGCCGCCGGTCGCCCGCGGCACCTGGCGCCACAGCTGGTAGCCGGGCAGCCGCCGGTCACGGGACATCGACCAGATCAGCCGGCTGTTCGTCACCATGATGATCAGGCCGCAGGCGAAGATCGACACCACGACGAAGATGAGGAAGATCTTCTGCACGACGCCGCCGAGCACATCGTTGACTATGAACGCGACCGGTGCGGTGCTCTTGGTCGCCGCGGGGATGTCGCTGATCGAGTAGGCGAGAGCGATGAGGAACGCCATGCCGACCACTCCGGAGGCCAGCACGGCGCGGACCATCGCCTTGGGGATGACCCGGTGCGGCTGCTGCGTCTCCTCGGCGAGGTTGCTGGCGGACTCGAAGCCCACGATGGTGTACGCCCCGAGCAGCGTGGCCAGCATGAACGGGCCGAGCCAGGCGTAGTAGCCGATGGCCGGGACGGTCCCGGTCGAGGTCAGGTTGGACCAGTGCCCGAGGCCGCGGATCGCGGCCACCACGATCAGCAGCAGGGTCAGGCCGATGATCCCGATCAGCTCGGTGGCGACCGCGGTGTTGTTGACCCGGGTGGTGATCCGCGTCGACCAGATGATCAGCGCGGCCTGGAGCGCCAGCACCACGAGCGTTTCCAGCGCCGCGCTGGTCGGCGTGTACGTCTGGCCGATCAGCGGCTGGAACGCGACCTGGACCAGCCCGTAGTCCACCGACACGGTGACGATCGACAGGAACGCGAACGACATCCAGCCCAGCCACCAGCCAACGTGCACGTTCGCCAGCCGCGACGCCCACTGGTAGGAGTAGCCGGACAGCGGCACGCGCGCGGCGAGCGCCCCGTAGACCAGGGCCACCAGCGTCTGGCCGACGATCACGATCGGCCAGGTCCAGATCGCCCGCGGCCCGCCGGTGGCCAGCGCGAACGCGAACGTGGTGAAGATCCCGGTGGTGATCGAGATGAACGAGAAGGCCACGGCGAACGACTCGAAGTGCCGCAGCGAGCGGACGAACTGCTGCCGGTAGCCGAACCGGGGGAGTATGGCGTCGTCGTCGTGCTCGGTGATGGTGGTCACCTGCATCACTTCCTCAGCGGCCCGCCGGCGGGCGGGCCGCGCTCGGGCCGCTAAGGTGCGGCGGTCAGCCGCGGCCGCCCGCCGGCCGCGGTCAACTGCGATGGCTCCGTGACCTGGGCCCGGAGCAGGGTGAAGCCGGCCGCGGCCAGCGCCGCGAAGGCAGCGGAGTTCTCCGCGTCATCGGTGAGGACCGCGGTGAGGCGGTCGAGGGTGCAGACCCGGTGCACGGCGATCTCGCCGAGCTTGCTGGAGTCCGCGAGCACATAGGTCGCCGCGGTGTGGTCGATGATCGTGCGCCGGAGCACGACCTCGGCCGGGTAGTAGTCGGTCAGCCCGGCGTCCGGGTGCACGCCGCCCGAACCGAGGAACGCCCGGTCGGCGTAGAACTCGCCGAAGAAGGCCTCCGCGTGGGCCCCCGCGCAGGCGCCGTCCCCGGCGCGGACCTGCCCGCCGCACAGCAGCAGTTCCACATCGCTGCGGGTGGACAGCTCCATGGCGGCGGGCACCGAGTTGGTGAGTACCCGGCCGCGGAAGCTGGCCGGCAGGGCCCTGGCCACCTCCAGCGCGGTCGTGCCGACGTCGACGACGACCGTCTCCCCGGGCTGCACCAGCGAGGCGGCCAGCGTGGCGATCGCCCGTTTGCGGTCGATGTTGCGCACGCTCCGGGCCGCGAAACTGCCCTCGCTGGACCGGCCGGAAGGGCGGGTCGCCCCGCCGTAGACCCGCTCGAGCAGACCGCGTTCCTGCAGGCTGCGCAAGTCACGCCGGATGGTTTCGACCGACACCCCGAACTGCCGGGAGAGGTCCTCGGCCGAGACGGCTGCCCGCTCGCGGACCTGCGCCAGGATCGCCTGCCGGCGCTGCGTCGGCAGCATTCGCCGCTCCGATCACCCAGCCCGGGTCATGGCCGTTCATGCCCGTTGTTGACCGATGTTGATACCGTCTTGCCTGGATGTCAAGCAGGTATGAGCTTGGACGAGAGCGCCGGGCGGATTATCCCCTTCAGGCCGTAGCCTCGGCGGACAAGATCAGCAGGTCGAGGATGCGCACCTCGGTGAGCCCGTATCCGCGCCTGGCGAGCTCGTGCCGGACGGTCAGCAGCGCCGCCCGGTTGCGGTCCAGGTCGCGCTGGTAGCCGCGGACGAGCCCGAGCGCGCGCGCTCCGAACGGGACCTGGGCTCCGGGGTCGTCATCCTTCAGGTAGCTCTGCACGATGCTGTCGAGCATGGGGATCAGCGCCGGGCGCTTGGGGTGCAGCGCCTTGGTCGTCTTCGACAGGCCGACCCCACGGACGCCGGCGAACGCGTCGAAGAGCTGCCTCAGCGGCAGCCACGGCACCGGGTTCACCGCTCCGGCCAGCGAGGCATCGGGAGCGATCGCCCGCAGAGCTCCCTCGATCGCGCGGCGCCGCTCGAGGATCGCCGCGATCTCGGCCGCTGATATGCGGGCGCCGCCCCGGTTCGCGAGCCTGAGGTCTTGCTCGCCGAACGACGCCGGCCGCGACGGGTCGCTGACGTCGGGACGCCAGTTGGCCCTGAAGAAGCCGAGGACGACCGTCAGGGGATCGTCGATCTCGGTGCCGTTCCTGAGGACGACCGGCCGGAACGAGCTCGCCGTCATCCGGGCATCGTAGGCGACTGCACCGCGGAGACGGTCAGCCGGAAGGGCGGGCGGCCTCAGCGGCCGGGGACAGGAGGATGTCATGCTCACCGTCTGCAGGGTGCTGGCCCGGCCGTGGGCGAGGTCGGCGAGCGGGATGGTCACCGCCTCGGTGCCCCGGCCGAGCAGGGCCGCCTCGCCGGTTGGGCCTTTCCGGTGCTCCCGGGCGCCCGCAGGCATACACACCAAGTGTATTGACCGCGAGTATACACTGAGTGTATTCTCGCGGCATGAGCGTACCGCTGACCCTGTTGGGCCTGCTTGAACGTGAGCCGAGCCATGGCTACGAGCTGAAACGTGACTACGACGCCTACTTCGGCCGCGGCAAGCCGCTGCCGTTCGGGCAGGTGTACGCGACCCTGGGCCGGCTGGCGCGGGACGGCAAGGTGGCGGCCGGCGAGGCCGAGCCCGGCGCGGGACCCGATCGCAAGCGCTACGTCATCACCGAGGCGGGCGCGACCGAGTTCGAGACGTGGCTGGCCGAACCGGTCATGCCCGAGCCGCACCTGCAGACGGTGCTGTTCGCCAAGGTCGTCCTGGCGCTGATGCTCGGCCGCCGGGCCGACCAGTACCTCGACACCCAGCGCGCCGCCCATCTGCAGCGGATGCGGGAGCTAACCGAGCTCAAGCAGAAAGGCGCCCTGGTCGACGCGCTGCTCGCCGACCATGGCCTCTTCCATCTCGAAGCTGACCTGCGGTGGATCGACATGACCGCCGCCCGGCTCGACGCGCTGGCGCGGGCGGTAAGCCAGCCGGTGCCGGAAGTGACCGGAGGATCACGATGACCGAGCAAACCGGTGCCGTCGGCACCGCCCCTCATTCCCCGGCACCCGACGGGACGGATTGCCTGATCGAGGCGCACCGCGTCGTCCGGTCATTCGGCCAGACGCCGGCCCTTCGGGGGGCCAGCGTGATGGTGACCGCCGGAGAGATCCTGGCCGTGATGGGGCCCAGCGGGTCCGGCAAGTCGACGCTGCTGCACTGCCTGGCCGGGATTCTGGCCCCGGACTCCGGGGAAGTCTGGTTCGACGGCCGCCGGATCGACGCGATGGGCGAGGCCGAGCGCAGCGCGCTGCGTCGCGACCAGTTCGGGTTCGTGTTCCAGTTCGGCCAGCTGGTGCCCGAGCTGACCGCCGAGGAGAACGTCGCGCTGCCGCTGCTGCTGGGCGG
>Ga0318495_10000773_pt1 | contig 10460 bp, 3 predicted proteins | sample GRESIP108b1f25_FD_203752 | JGI IMG/M metagenome (GOLD analysis project Ga0318495, IMG submission 203752) | Tropical soil microbial communities from Luquillo Experimental Forest, Puerto Rico - GRE.SIPMG.108b1f25 | ecosystem: Environmental > Terrestrial > Soil > Tropical forest > Bulk soil...
GTGATCACGGGCGGCGTCGACCGCAACATGGGCGCTTCGACCTTCGTCAAGTTTTGCAAAATCGGGGCGCTCAGCGCCGCCGGGTCCCGGCCCTTCGGCGAGGGCGCCGACGGGTTCGTCATGGGCGAGGGCGCCGCCGTGTTCCTGCTGAAGCGCCTCGCCGACGCCGAGCGCGACGGTGACCGCATCTACGCCGTCATCCGCGGCGTCGGCGCGTCCAGCGACGGCAAGGGCAAGGGGATCACGGCGCCGAACCCCGTCGGGCAGAAGCTCGCGGTCGAGCGCGCCTGGCACGACGCCGGGCTCGACCCCGCCACGGCCGGCCTCGTCGAGGCCCACGGCACGAGCACCAAGGTCGGCGACGTCGTCGAGGTCGAGAGCCTCTCCGGGAGCTTCGCCTCAGCCGGGCGTGGCGCGATCGCGCTCGGCTCGGTCAAGAGCAACCTCGGCCACCTCAAGGCCGGCGCCGGCGCGGCGGGGATGCTCAAGGCCGTCCTCGCGCTCCACCACCAGGTGCTGCCGCCGACCCTCAACGCGGCGCGGACGAACCCCAGCATCGACTTCTCGGCGACACCGTTCACGCTCAACCACGAGCTGCGCGACTGGCCGAAACGGAGCGGGACGCCACGCCGCGCGGGAGTGTCCGCGTACGGCTTCGGCGGAACGAACTTCCACGTCGTCCTCGAGGAACACGTCCTGGGCATGCTCGACGTGCAGCGGAAGGCGACCGTCTCGGTCCCGGCCAGCGCACCCGCCGCCGTGGCCAGGGCCGCCGTCGCGCCGAAGCCGCCGCCGCGCGGAATCCTGGCGCTCGGCGCGCCGACCGTCGCCGAGCTGCGCGCGCGGCTGGCGCGCGAGCTTGCCCAGGTGAAGGACGGCGTGGTCCTCCCACCGGCGATGCCTTCGAACGCCGAGCTCGGCGCGCGCGAGCGGCTCGTCATCGACTTCGAGCGCGGCGAGGAGCTCGTCGACAAGCTCGAGCGCGCGCGTCGCGCGCTCGAGACCGATGCCGCACCGGGCTGGAAGGCGCTCGCGAACAAGGGGATCTTCCGCGGCACCGGGCGCCCCATCGGCAAGATCGCCTTCCTGTTCCCCGGCCAGGGGAGCCAGTTCGTCAACATGGGGCGCTCGCTCTACGACCGCGAGCCGGCCGTCCGGGCGGTGTTCGACGAGGCCGACGCGGTCCTCGCTCCCATCCTCGGCCGGCCGCTGACGTCGTTCTTGTTCGCCGACCCGACCGACGCGGCCGCGATGGCGCGCGCCGAGGAGGAGCTGCGCCAGACCGCGGTCACGCAGCCGGCGGTCCTGACCGTCGATAACGCGCTGCGCGCCCTGCTCGCCGAGTACGGGCTGCGGCCCGACTACGTCATGGGGCACTCGCTCGGCGAGTACGGCGCGCTCGTCGCCGCCGGCGTGATGCCGTTCGCCGACGCGCTCGAGGCGACCGCGGCCCGCGGTCGGGAGATGACCCGCGTCAGCCTCGCCGACAATGGCTGGATGGCGGCGGTCTCGGGACCGCTCGAGGTCATCGAGAAGGCGCTGGCCTCCGTCGACGGCTACGTCGTCACCGCCAACATCAACAGCCGCACCCAGGCGGTGATCGGCGGGGAGACGGAGGCCGTCAAGCGGGCCCTCGCGGCCCTCGAGGCGCTCCGCCTCGCGACCGTCCGGCTGCCGGTGAGCCACGCGTTCCATACCCGCATCGTCGCCCCAGCCGCCGAGCCGCTCCGCAAGGTGCTCGACCGGCTCCGCGTCTCGTCGGCGCGGCTGCCGGTCGTCGCGAACGTGACCGGTGAGCTGTATCCGGAAGGCCCCCGGGCCATCCGCGACATGCTCGTCGAGCAGATCGCCTCGCCGGTGCAGTGGGTCCGCGGCCTCGAGACGCTCTGGCGGGAAGGCGTGCGGACGTTCATCGAGGTCGGCCCCAAGAAGACGCTCAAGGGGTTCGTCGACGACGTCCTCGACGGGCGCGAAGGGCTCGTCTCGCTCTTCACCAATCATCCGAAGGTGGGCGAGATCGCGACCTTCAACCAAGCGCTCTGCGGACTCTTCGCAGCAGGGTACGGCGCGGCCCTCGAGCCCGCGCCGGTCGTCGGCCACGACGCGACGGTGTGGACCGCGGCAGCGACCGCCTCGGCGCCCGTCGCAACGGTTCCATCCACGACCATCACGGCCGCCCCGAAGGACGGCGCTCCGGAGGAGACCATGTCGAACAAGTCCGTCGAAGAGCTGGCCCAGGTCCTCGCCCGGACCCTCGCCGGGATGGCCACACCCGCGACGCGGGACGCGCGCGACGGGATCCTCGACCGCAACAGCCCGCCGGCCGGGTCGGTCGTGATCACCGGCTGCGGCCTCGGGCTGCCCGGAGCCGAGAAGCCGGTGATGGATCCGCAGAACGTCGACCGGATCCTCCGCGGCGAGCAGTTCATCGACCTCTTGCCCGCGCGCTTCCGCGAGGCGATGGCGAAGAAGCACGTGACGCGGGTGGTGAAGACCGCCGAAGGCGACGGCCGCTTCGAGACGATCGAGGACTCGGCCGACGTGCTGAAGCTCGCCGGGCGGCCCGGGCCGTTCGACCTCGCGGCCGAGTACGGCGTTCCCGAGAAGCTCGTCGAGGCGCTCGACAGCACCACCCAGCTCGCCATCGCCGCCGGGATCGATGCGCTGCGCGAGGCCGGCATCCCGCTCGTCCAGACCTGGCGCCGGACGTCGAAGGGGACGTTCCTCCCCGACCGCTGGGCGCTCCCGGAGTCGATGCGCGACGAGACCGGCGTGATCTTCGGCTCGGCCTTCCCCGGCTGCGACCGCTTCGCCGAGGAGCTTCGCCGCTACCACACCTACGAGTCGCGGCGCGCGCGGCGCGCCTCGCTGGAGGAGGTCCGCCGCCTGACGAGCGATCCCTCGACGCTCGCCGAGATCCAGCGCCAGCTCACCCAGATCGACGAGGAGCTTCGCCGCGAGCCGTACGCGTTCGACCGGCGCTTCCTGCTGCGCATCCTGCCCATGGGCCATAGCCAGTTCGCCGAGTACATCGGCGCTCGCGGCCCGAACGCGCTCGCCAACGCCGCCTGCGCGAGCACGGCGCAGGCGATCGCGATGGCCGAGGACTGGATCCGCACCGGTCGCTGCCGCCGGGTGATCGTGATCGCCGCCGACAACCCGACGAGCGACAACCTGATGGAGTGGATCGGCGCCGGCTTCCTCGCCACCGGCGCGGCGGCGACCGACGACAAGGTGGAGGAGGCCGCCCTCCCCTTCGACCGGCGCCGCCACGGCATGATCGTCGGCATGGGCGCGGCAGCGCTCGTCGTCGAGAGCCAGGACGCCGCCGAGGAGCGCGGCATGCGCGGGATCGTCGAGCTGCTCTCGAGCGAGACGCGCAACAGCGCGTTCCACGCGACGCGGCTCTCCGTCGACCATGTCGCCGCGGTCGTCGAGAGCCTCGTCCGCTCCACCGAGCGGCGGTTCGGGCTCGACCGGCGCGAGATGGCGCCTCGGACGGTCTTCATGTCGCACGAGACGTTCACGCCGGCCCGCGGCGGAAGCGCGTCCGCCGAGGTCGCGGCGCTGCGGCGCGTGTTCGGAGGCGCGGCGAGCGAGATCGTCGTGTCGAACACGAAGGGGTTCACCGGCCACGCGATGGGCGTCGGCGTCGAGGACGTCATCGCGGTCAAGATCCTGGAGCACGGCATCGTCCCGCCCGTCCCGAACTTCCGCGAGGAGGATCCCGAGCTCGGCTCGCTGAACCTGAGCCGTGGCGGACGCTACCCGGTGGACTACGCGATCCACCTCGCCGCGGGGTTCGGCTCCCAGATCGCCCTGACGCTGACGCGGCGCATTCCCGGCGGGACCGAGCGGATCGATCGGCCCGACGTCTACCGGCGCTGGCTCGACGCCGTCACGGGTCTGGACCACGCCGAGACGGAGGTCGTGAGGCGGACGCTGCGCGCGGTCTCGACCGGCGCGCCTGCGCGGGCGCCGCAGCCGGCGACGTGGGAGTGGGGGACGGGCCCGACACGTCGCGCCCCGGCGCCTCCAGCGTTCACGGCGAACCGAGCGGTGGCCCCGTCGGTGGCCACGGCGGTGACGCCTCAGACGGCGCAGCCGGTCGCGCCGACGATCGCGGTCGCCGCGCCCGCGGCGCGCGCCTCTGCGCCAGCGGCGCCGATGGCCTCCGCGCCCGGGCCGGCCCCGAGCCCGATGGCGGCGGCCGCCCCGAGCCCGAGCCCGAGCCCGACCACGACCGCGACCGCTCCAGCAGCAGCGGCCCCCGCAGCCGGCGCGTCCGACCCCGTCACCGCCCGCGTCGTCGCGATCGTCGCCCAGAAGACCGGCTACCCGGCCGATCTCCTCGACCTGGATCTCGATCTCGAGGCTGACCTCGGCGTCGACACCGTGAAGCAGGCGGAGACCTTCGCCGCAGTTCGGGAGGAGTGGTCCATCCCGCGCGTCGAGAATCTCAAGCTGCGCGACTTCCCGACCTTGCGGCACGTCGTCGGTTTCGTCCGCACGCACCGGCCGGACCTCGCGAGCGTAACCCCTTCCGTTCGTCCTGAGTCCTTCGACTCCGGCCGCTCCGCGGCCTCCGCTCAGGACAGGCTCCGCGACGCCGCAGGCGTCGCGGAGTCGAAGGACGAGCGTACCCCGGTGATCCCGACCGCGACCCCGACCCCGACCGCTCCAGCAGCAGCGGCCCCCGCACCCGGCGCGTCCGACCCCGTCACCGCACGCGTCATCGCGATCGTCGCCGAGAAGACCGGCTACCCAGCCGATCTCCTCGACCTGGATCTCGATCTCGAGGCCGACCTCGGCGTCGATACCGTGAAGCAGGCGGAGACGTTCGCGGCCGTGCGCGAGGAGTGGTCCATCCCGCGCGTCGAGAACCTCAAGCTGCGCGACTTCCCGACCTTGCGGCACGTCGTCGGCTTCGTCGGCACGCACCGGCCGGACCTCGCCGCAGTCCCGGCGGCCGGCCCGACCGCGACCGCGACCCCTTCCGCTCGTCCTGAGTCCTTCGACTCCGGCCGCTCCGCGGCCTCCGCTCAGGACAGGCTCCGCGACGCCGCAGGCGTCGCGGAGTCGAAGGACGAACGTACGGCCGCGTCCGACCCCGTCACCGCGCGCGTCGTCGCGATCGTCGCCGAGAAGACCGGCTACCCGGCCGATCTCCTCGACCTGGATCTCGATCTCGAGGCCGACCTCGGCGTCGACACCGTGAAACAGGCGGAGACCTTCGCCGCAGTTCGCGAGGAGTGGTCCATCCCGCGCGTCGAGAACCTCAAGCTGCGCGACTTCCCGACGCTGCGCCACGTCGCGGGGTTCGTCCACACGCACAGGCCCGACCTCGCGACCGCGACCCCTTCCGCTCGTCCTGAGCGTGGCGGCGGGGGACAAGCCCCCGCCCTACGGCCCGATGGCAAAGCTCAGGACAGGCTCCGCGACGCCGCAGGCGTCGCGGAGTCGAAGGAGCGCACCGTGGCGACCCCGTCCGCTCCGCAGGCCTACCCGCTCACGAACGCGGACCAGGCGCCGCGGCGCGTCGCCACGCCCGTCCTGCGCCCGCCGCTCGAGCTATGCAAGCCGACCGGCGTCCTGCTGGGAGCCGGCGTGCGCGTCGTCGTCGCCGGCGCGTCGAGCGAGCACGTCCTCGCGCAAGAGCTCGCGGAGCTCGGCGCCACCGCGCTCGAGCTCGACGCGCGCCAGCCGGCCGCGGCGATCGAATCGACGCTGCGGGCGTGGCTCGCCGACGGGCCCATCCACGGCGTCTTCTGGCTGCCGGCGCTCGACCCGGAAGCGCACCTCGAGGAGATGACGACCGACGACTTCCGCCAGCGGACGCGCGTCCTCGTCAAGAACCTCGCGTCGACGATGCGCGTCCTCTACGAGTGCATCGCCGGCGCCGGCACGTTCCTCGTCGCGGCGACGCGCCTCGGCGGGATCTTCGGGCTCGGAGAGGATGGGACGGACGCCCCGCTCGGCGGAGCCGTCCAGGGGTTCGTCAAGGCGTACAAGCGCGAGCGACGCGACGCGCTCGTGAAGGTCGTCGACTTCTCGAGCGACGCGACCGCCGCGGAGGTCGCCGACGCGCTCGTCGCCGAGGCGCTCAGCGATCCCGGGATCGTCGAGGTCGGCTGGCGCGCCGGGGCGCGCTGGTCGATCGGCCTCGACGTCCGGCCGCTCACGCCGTCGCCGGCGATCCGCCTCGACCGCGACAGCGTCTTCGTCGTCACCGGCGCCGCCGGCGGCATCACGAGCGCGATCGTCGCCGACCTCGCCGTCGCGAGCGGAGGGACGTTCCACCTGCTCGACCTCGTCGCCCCGCCGGCGGCCGACGACCCGCATGTCACCCTCTTCCGCGTGAGCCGTGATCGGCTCAAGGAAGCGCTGATCGCGGAGGCGAAGGCCCGCGGCGAGAAGCCGACGCCGGTCGGCATCGACAGGCACCTCATGGTCGTCGAGCGCCAGGAGGCGGCGCTGCGCGCCCTCGAGAGCGTAAGGGCGGCGGGCGGCACCGCGCACTGGCACGCCGTCGACCTGCTCGACCCGGTGTCGGTCGCCTCGGCCGTCGACGTGATCCGCTCCCTGAGCAGGCGCATCGACGTGCTGGTGCACGCCGGCGGGATCGAGATCAGCCGGGCGCTCCCGGACAAGCCTGACGACGAGTGGGCGCGCGTGTTCGACATCAAAGCGGGCGGCTTCTTCGCGCTGCTGCGCGCGGCGCGCGAGATGCCGCTCGGCGCGACGGTCGTCTTCAGCTCGGTCGCTGGCCGGTTCGGCAACGCCGGCCAGACCGACTACAGCGCGGCGAACGCGCTCCTCTGCGCGATGTCGCGCGCGCTGCGCCGCTCGCGCCCGGGGACGCGCGCGATCGCGATCGACTGGACGGCCTGGGGCGGGATCGGGATGGCCACCCGCGGCTCGATCCCGAAGGTCATGGAGGCCGCCGGGATCGACATGCTCGCCCCGGAGATCGGGATCCCGACGGTCCGCCGGGAGCTCGTCGCGGGAGCGGCCGACGAGATCGTCGTCGGCGGCAGGCTCGGGATGCTCGTCGAGGAGTGGGACGCGACGGGCGGCCTCGACACCGACGAGGTGCAGGCCAGGCTGGAGGAGCGCGCGAGCCCCTTCACCATGGTCGGGAAGGTGACCGGTGCCCCACTCTACGGAGGGCTCGTGATCGAGACCCGGCTCGATCCGAGCGAGCAGCCCTTCCTCTTCGATCACCAGATCGAGGGCGTGCCCGTGCTGCCGGGCGTGATGGGAACCGAGGCCTTCGCCCAGGTGGCGAACGTCCTCTGCCCCGACCACGTCGTCACGGGGCTGCGTGACCTCGAGTTCCTCCTGCCATTCAAGTTCCACCGGATGCAGCCGGCCACGCTGTACCTCACCGCTGTCGGCCGGCCGGGCGCAGGCGACACCCTGCTCGTCGACGTCCAGCTCTCGTCGAGGCTGCAGCTCAAGCCCGAGCTGCCGGTCCAGGAGCGCCTGCACTTCCGCGGGAGCGTCCTGGTCGATCGCGCGTCCGTGCCCGGGAAGACGGTGCCGTTCCGTCCGCCGGCCGAGGTGACCGTCGACGACCGCGTGATCTACCGCGTCTACTTCCACGGGCCCGCGTACCGGGTCCTCCAAGGCGTGCGGCTCGAGCACGGTTACGGGATCGGCGTCATGCGCCCCGAACTGCCGCCCAACGCGAAGCCGGCCGACGCGGCCGAGCTCGTGGCGCCGCGGCTGATCGAGCTCTGCTTCCAGACCGCCGGGATCTTCGACATCGCCCATCGCCGCGTCTTCGGGCTCCCGGCGGCTGTCGAGTCGGTGCGCGTGTACCGAGCGGTCGACACCAGCGGCAGCCGCTTCTATGCGGAGGTCGTGCCGCGGGAAGACGACCACGGCTTCGACGCGCGCGTCGTCGACGCCGACGGCAACGTCTGCCTGGAGCTGTCGGGTTACCGCACCGTCGCCGTTCCCGAACCGGGGACGATGGCCGAGCTGCTCGAGACCCTCACGGAAGGAGCGACGGCATAATCCACTGGTCGCTGCAAGAAAGCTCGAACGCACCCGCGTGCGCTCGTGCCGACGCGTCGCTGACCGTCGCCGAGCGCGCGCGGCACGCCGCGTTTCGCGTGCCCAAGCGTCGGTCCGACTGGCTCATTGGCCGGCTCGCGGCAAAGTCGGTGGTCGCAGCGGCGCTTGCGAACGCCATCCCTGGCGACTGGCCTCTCCGCGCGATCGAGATCGCGAGCGACCCGAGCGGCAAGCCTTACGCGCGGATCGCGCCGGAGGTCGGCCCGGTGACCGGCCTGGCGGCCGGTGAACGGCTCCCGATCAGCGTCTCGATCAGCCATGCCGAGGGGCGCGCGCTGTGCGCAGCGGCCTGGTCCGACCCGGGCGACGGTTCGCGCCGGACGCTCGGCGTCGACCTCGGCCTGATCGAACCGCGATCGCGCGAGTTCGTCGCCACCTTCTTCACCGAAGGCGAGCAGCGCTTCGTCCGCGATGCGCCTCCCGGCGAGCGCGACCTGCGCACGAACCTGATCTGGTGTGCGAAGGAAGCGGTGCTCAAGGCGTTGGGCCTCGGCCTCACGGTCGACACGTTGGACCTGAGCTGTCTGCCCGAGGCCGTCCTCGCCGATCCGGCCGAATGGCCGATCTGGCCGGCAGACGACGCGTGGCGCTCGTTCGCCGCCACGTGCAGTCCGGCCCTCGTGCCAGGCGGGGGAACCATCCGTGGGATCTGGCGATGTTTCCCCGGATTCGTCGGCGCGCTCGCATCGACGACGAGCACCGCGTAGGGCTGCGGGCGCCTCACAGGCCACCTTCGGGTTGTCGCAGCCGCCTGCCTGGACTCCCGCTCGGCTCGATCACGCAGGGAGCGGAGCTGTCGCGGGGGATGAGCCGTTCTGTCGGGATCCTCGGCTTCCTACTTCAGGGCGGGCTGCGCCGCCCAGCCGAGAATCCCGTCGGTCCCATTCACCTGTCTCGTTGCTTGCCAAGAGGAAAGGCACACCATGGCGGACATGACGAGCAGCTTCACGCTTCCAGCTCCCTCGACGGCCGCGAACCCCCTCCAGGCCGCCGCCGAGCTCCTGCGGAGCACGCTGATGCGGCGCGATGGCCCGCAGCTCCAGGTGGCGCTCGGCGTCACCCACGCGTGGAGCTTCGACGTGTGCCGGGACCCGATGAAGCTCCAGGTCCTCGAAGGCAAGGTGATGGTCACGTTCGAGGGAGATCCGGTGGACCACGTCCTGGAGCCGGGAGCGGTCTTCACGACCCCGCGCCGCGGCCGCGTGGCCGTCGCCGCGTTCCGCCCGAGCCGGTTCAGCGTCACCGGAGCGTGATCACGAATGCCTCTCGCTTCTTCATTGCTCGTGGGTACCCCCGTTTCTATTCCAACGGACTCGAGCACCGAGATGGACCCCAGCGATCGAGTCACGGAGCTTCTCGTGGCGGCCCGGAACGGCAACCCGGCCGCCTTCGACGAGCTGTTTCCGCTCGTGTACGACGTCCTCCGGCGCATCGCGCACCGGAAGCTCGCCAGCGAGCGGTCGGGGCACACGCTCGCCACCACGGACCTCGTCCACGAAGCCTATCTCAAGCTCGTGCGTCTGGACCGCATCGAGTGGCAAGGCCGCGCGCAGTTCCTCGCCCTCGCGGCCCGCGCGATGCGGAACATCCTCGTGGACTACGCGCTCCGCCGGAAGACGGAGAAGCGCGGTGGCGGGTACGTACGGGTCACGCTCGAAGACCACCTGGCCATCGCGGAGGCGTCCGAGAGCGACGTCCTGGCCGTGCACGCAGCGCTGGAGCGGCTCGAGGGGATCGACGCGCGCCAGGGTCGCGTGGTCGAGTGCCGCTTCTTCGCCGGGATGAGCATCGAGGAGACCGCGGAGGCGCTGGGGGTCTCCCCCGCGTCGATCAAGCGCGATTGGGCGCTGGCGCGGGCCTGGCTCAACCGGGAGCTCGTCGGGCACGGGCACTGAAGATGGATCCGCTCCGCTGGCGGCAGGTGTGCGATCTCTTCGAGGCGGCTCTCGAGCGCGAGCCAGCGGACCGAGCCGGATTGCTCGATGCGGTCGGTGACGTCGAGGTCCGGCGCGAGGTCGAGTCCCTCCTCGCCGCCCATGAAGCGTACGGACCCATCGATCGACTCGCGGCCGGGATGGATCTCATGAGATCCGAGGCGCTCTCCGGCCGCCCGTCCAGGCCGGCGGCAGCGAACGATCGCACGACTCACCTCCCGCTCGGCCAGCGCCTCGGCCGGCACGAGATCCGCGCTCGCCTCGGCGCGGGCGGCATGGGTGAGGTCTACCGCGCCTACGACACGCGCCTGCAGCGCGAGGTCGCGATCAAGATCCTCAACCGGCGGATCCACGAGCGGCCGGGAGCGCTCCAGCGCTTCGAGCAGGAAGCGCGCGCCGCCTCGGCGCTCAACCATCCGAACATCGCCACGCTGTATGACATCG
>Ga0318495_10000778_pt1 | contig 10433 bp, 9 predicted proteins | sample GRESIP108b1f25_FD_203752 | JGI IMG/M metagenome (GOLD analysis project Ga0318495, IMG submission 203752) | Tropical soil microbial communities from Luquillo Experimental Forest, Puerto Rico - GRE.SIPMG.108b1f25 | ecosystem: Environmental > Terrestrial > Soil > Tropical forest > Bulk soil...
CGGCCCAGCGGGACCGGCGGCGGGCGGCGCAACCGGCGGCGGCGCGGCCTGCACGGGCGGCGGCGCATCCATGTCCTCGTCGGTCACCATCGGGACCGGCGGCGTGGGTTTCTTCTTGGGCGGCGCACCCTTGCCGAAGGGAGCATGTTTCTTGACCTTGCCGCCCTTGGCTTTCGCCTCGACCGGCGGCAGATCTTCCGCCGGTTTGCCCACGTCGCCCCACTCGCGATCCTTGCCCTTCTTGGCACGTGGGGTATCGCCCTCTTCATCCTCCACCGCCACGCTGCCGCCCTTGGCGAAACCCGGCGGCCTGCCCATACCCTGCATGGCCTGCATCATGGCGAGCTGCTGCGGATTGACACCGGGAGGCGGGCCACCCATGCCGGGAGCACCGCCCATCATCGGCCCCATCGCGCCGCCGACCGGAGGCGCGCCGAAGCTCGGCGCTCCACCCGATGGCACCATTGGTCCCACGCCGCCGCCCATCGGAGGACCACCCATTGGAGGGGGCCCACCCATCGGCGGTCCACCTACTGGAGGCGGCCCGCCCATCGGCGGTCCACCCATCCCTCCTCCCGGCGGCTGCATGGCGCGCATGGCCGCGAGCTGCTGCGCAAGCTGCGGATTCATCCCGCCACCGGGAGGCCCACCGGGAGGCCCACCGGGAGGCGCACCGAAGGATGACCCACCGGGAGGCGGTCCACCGGGCGGCATCATCGGCCCCATCGCGCCGCCGCCAGGAGGCGGCGCAGCCATGCCGCCAAGCGGCGGCCCCATCGGGGGTCGGGGCACGGCGCTGCCCGCCGCCACGCCGTTCATCTGCGGCGGCGGCCCCGGCGTGGTCGGGTTGAAGGCGCTGCTGGTAGGCGCGGCCAGGGTGCCCTGCGGCACGGCCCGCGCGCGGTCGTTCCAATTGTTGCGATTCACGTTTCCTCCTTGCGCGAGGCCGACGACGCCGCCGGTCGCTTGTTCCTCGGTATCCGCGTCGCGGGCACCGCCGATGTCGGTCTGGCTGTAAACCGGCCCGCTCACCGGCCTCTGGGTGTTGGCATCGAGCCAAGTCTGGCCGCCGTCGCGGCTGAAGAGGTTGTCGCCCGTGCGGCTGAGCCCGGTCTTGAGCATGCCGTTGCCGGGAAGCGCCGCGCCCATCGACGGGAGCGAGGCCGTGGAGTCGCTCGCGGCGGCGGAAGCACTCCCCGAGCCCGCTGGCCGCGACAGATTTTCCTCGCCGCCGCCCACGGTCTGCTGCGCATCGCTCGCCCCGCCGCCGGGATTCTTCCGGCCCCACTTGTTGCGCGCCCACATGCCGAGCGCCTCGCCCGCCATCCCGGCGATGCCGCCGAGCGGGTTCTTGGAGTTCTTGCCCAGGTTGTCCTGCGCGATCTTGCGCCAGTTGATCGGCGCGGGCGCGTTGGGCGAATTGGGCAGCGCGGTGTGCGTCGCCAGGACCGGCGCGACCGCCGTGACCGGCGGCGTGGCCGTGGGCATGTCGCGGAAGCTCGGTCCCGGCGCGCTCGCCATCTCGGGCGCGACCCGGCCCCAGCCACGACTACCGGGCGCGGGGCTCGTGACCGGCGCGGGCGCGGCGGGCACGGTGGGCACGGGCAGGGGCGCGGCGGTCTGCGCGGCCTGCACCGGCTGAGTCTCGCTCTCCAAGGGATCGTAGCCGTATTGCAGGCGGCGCGCGGCGGCCTGCGCGGAGGGCGAGAGCTGGTCGTAGACGCTGCCGCCGTCGGCGTAGCGGTCCTTGGGTTTGTCTTCCGCCCCGTCCTCTTCCGCCTTCTTGGGCACCGCGCGGATGGCCACGATCAGCACCGGGTGGTGCGGCCCCGCCCCCGCCGGGGACGGCGCAGAAGGCTCCGACAGATGGGAGTCGGAGGATTCACCGCCCCCGGCGAAGACTCGCTTTTTCGGGAAGGCGCGCCGGTGCGGCGCGACCGTGATGAAATTCTTCTTCATGACGTGATCACCTGTACGTCGCCGATGTAGGTCTGCATCACCACGCTATCCACGGGATACCAGTGGGGCAGAACACGCGACGGCCAGAAGTTCTCGGGGCGCGGATCGCGCAGCGCTTGGCCGTCGATGTGCAGCGCCTCGGGCAGGAAGTTCTGGGGGTGCTCCTTGTCCCAACATTCTGGACAAGCCTTGATGTGTGTGGCCCTGCCACGAATCGTGGTGGTGCGCAGCTCGCGCAGGAAATAAGTGAAAGAGCACACGTCACAGATCCCCTTGGCGTACGCCCCCCTGGCAAACTTGGTGACGGTGGCCATCTATTCCTCCATCACCACGCGCCGCCAGTCGTGCAGGAAGACCGGCGTGGTCTTGCCCGCGTACGCGCCGAGCACATTGAAGTCGAGATACTCCTCGGCCTCCTCGGCACTCATGCCCTGCGCCATCAGGACCTTCACGCATTCGCCGTAGTCGTAGCAGACCACCGTGACGCGGCCATGACTCTGCCAGCCCTCGACCACGCCGACCAGCGCGTCCTCGAAGCCGTCGGCCAGGAGCACGTCTTCATACTCCTCGTCGATGCGCGTTCGGATCTGTTCCTTGGTCATGGAATCACCGAGTAGTCCCACGGTCGCCACTTGACGCTGGCGCGGTCGCGGTCCTCGTCCCCGGCCAGCGTGTAGGCCTCCTCGTAGGCGGCCTTGAGCATGGGCACGCGCCCGAAGGCGTTGGGGTCGGGGCTCTTGAGCGCCATGTAGTAGGCCACGCCCGCGATCATGGCCGGGAGGAAGCGGAAGGGCAGGTCGGGCGAGCCGGTGCCGCCCGCGCCCACGCTCGCCATGCGGCGCAGGCGCGAGTAGACGAGCTGGTACTGCGCGTAGTCGGCGTCGGGCACCTTCCACAAGAGGAAGCTCGGCGGGATGCGGCGCTTGATGTGAATCGCGGTCGGCCTGCCCTGCGCCTGCTTGTCGGGGATGGCCGTGTACTCGTCGATGGAGTAGCGTGCCAGCGGGAAGTCGCGCGGCTGGTTGGTGGGCGCGTAAAGATTGCGCAAGGTGTACTCGATCAGGTCGATGGTGTCGTCGGGCAGCGGATACTCCCAAACGCCCTGCTGCAACTGGACCGGCGTCTCCTCGATGGTCCACAGGTTGAGGCCGCGATTGCCCCACTCGATGGAGAGTAGTTCGATAGAGCGGCGCGCACTGCGCAGCGCGTAGCCCGCGCGAAACTCGATGCCCGCTCTTTCTGCGGCTTCCTCGGCGATCTCGGCGGTGTCGAAAGTGGGGAAGCTCGGCGTCATCTAGTGGACCTCCTGCCGCTCCAAATAATCAGCTAGGTCGCGCAAAATTCGCGGATTGTCTCGCGCATAGCCCAAAGCCGAATTGCAGCCCACGCAAAGCCAGCCGCGAAACCTGCCGATGCGCTTCCCGGTCGAATGGTCGTGATCATAAAAAACCGGGCCGCTCTGACCGCACACTTCACACGCTTCCGGTTTAGGGCGGGTTGCCATCTCCAACCGCATGCGCTGATGACGATTGCGCTGGTAATTGCGGCTATATAAACGCCGAGGCTCGGTTTTCCGAAATTCACGTTGCCGTTGAAGCCGCGCTTCACGGTGTTTTTGATATTGAGCGTTATTGCCTATCCTGTGGCAAATCTTGCATTCTGGGCGAAGCCCGGTTTTGTCTCGCTTTTGCGGAGTGAAATCCGCGACTGCCTTGATCTCTCCACAGTGGCAGCAACGCTTCTGGCCGGAAGCGAGAAGCGCATCAATGATCTGCCGTTTTGCAGCAGGCACGTAGGGCATCAGCTTCCCGCCTTTCGCGCCTCGCTGAGCGCGATGGCCACGGCCTGACGGCGATTCTTCACGGGCGGGCCATGCTTAGATCCACTACGAAGCGCTCCGCGTTTATATTCGCTCATCACCGTATGCACCTTCTCCTGGCGGCGCTGCTTGTTCATGGTTCGCATTATACAGGCCCGCGCGCGCGGCGAGTGGCGGCACTTACCGGCCACTTACCCCCGTTGCGGTTAGTTCGCTTTTTTCACTTAGTTCAAGTTTTTTATTTCGTTCACTTGTTGCATTTGATTTAGTTAAGCAGCTTAGTTGGTTTGATTTTTTTGATTTAAATAATCCACAGATTTTCCTTGGTTTTCCACCGCACATAGCGACTTTATTTGGTTTGGTTTCAGCAATTTAAATAACTTCCGTATGGATTGTTCCCCGGCTAAGATATTCACACTTGAATTTATTTCCAGCGGTGTTACAGTGGGGTTTCCCGTGACCCCCGAAAGAGCGGGAATCCGCCGGAAAGCGACTGGAATCCCCGGCGCGGCGCAGCATTCGGAAATCATGCGAGCGGTGCATGCAGCCCATGAGTGTAAGTACCCCTCTGTCTCCGGTTCCCCCCGCGTGGCGGCATCAGGCCGAGGCCATGGAGTTTATCCTGGAGCACTGGAGCGACGGCTACCCCGGCGTGCTGCTGGCCTTCTTCATGGGCCTGGGCAAGACCAAGGTGGCCATCGACCTGATCCACCGCCTGAATCTAGCGACCGTGCTCATCGCCTGCCCGCGCCCGGTGGTCGATGTCTGGCGCGTGCAGCTCGAAAAGCACGCCCGCTTCGACTATGTCCTCGCCCTGCTCGACGAGCGCGCCGGAAGCGTCAAGGACAAGGCGCGCAAGGCGCGCGACACCCTCGCTCTCGCCCGAGCGCGGCATGTGCCCGCGCTCGTCGTCGTCAACTACGACGCGATCTGGCTGGAGCCGTTCGCGAGCTGGGCGCTCGCCACCTTCTGGAGTCTGGTGATCTGTGACGAATTGCACCGGGCCAAATCGGCCAGCGGAAAAATGAGCCGCTACCTGGGCAGGCTCGGCAAGCGCGCCCTGCGCCGCCTCGGCCTGACCGGCACGCCCATCGCGCATTCCATCCTCGACGTGTGGGCGCAGTTCCGCTTCCTCGACCCACGCATCTTCGACGAGACCTACACCAGCTTCGTCCAGCGCTACGCCATCCTGGGCGGCTTCGAGCGGCGCGAGGTCACCGGCTGGCGCGACCTCGACGACTTCGAGCGGCGCATGGCCACGATCACCTTCCAGGCGGGCAAGGAGCTGCTCGACCTGCCGCCCGAGATGGACGAGCACCTCTACTGCGACCTCACGAGCGCTGGCGCGCGCCTCTACCGCCAGCTCGAAGACGAGTTCATGGCCTGGATCGGCGAAACCCCCGACGAGCTGCTCACGGTGGCCAACGCCATGGTGCTGCTCGTGCGCCTGCAACAGCTCACCGGGGGCACGCTCAAGGACGACCGGGAGCGCGAGCGCACCGTCGATACCGCGAAAGAGAGCCTGCTCGAAGAGTGGCTGGAGGACCTGCCGCCCGACGAGCCCGCCGTGGTCTATTGCCGCTTCACCGCCGACATCGAGGCCTGCGCCCGCGCCTGCGAGCGCGCCGGTCGGCCCTACAGCCGGATGAGCGGGCACGCCCGCGCCGGGGCGCGCGAATGGCTCGCCCAGCCCAATGGCATCCTGCTCGCCCAGATCCAGATGGCGAGCGAGGGCCAGGACTTCACGCGCGCCCGCTACAGCCTGTTCTACTCGCTCGGCTGGAGCCTCAAGGACTACTTGCAGGCGCGGGCGCGCGTCCACCGCCCCGGCCAGACCCTGCCCACCACCCACTATCACCTGATCGCGCGCGGCACGGTGGACGAGATCGTTTTGCGCGCGGTCCACAACCGCTGGCAGATGGCGGAAACCGTTCTCAAGGAAATGAAGGAGAAACATGTTCAGCGAACCCGACCCCTTTGAGCCCGTCCCCGACCCCGACCTGATCGTGGCCGAACCCCTCGACCTCTTCGCCGAGGCGCGCAGCAGCGGGATCGCGCCCGACGACCCGGCGCTCACCCGCTTCTGCGACTTCGCCCTGCTGGCCGCCGAGAAGAGCCGGTTGGAAGCCCGCGTCAAGCAGATCGACGAAACCATGAAGCGCATGCAGAGCGGCCTGCTCGGCTACTTCGAGGAGCACGGTGGCCCGCTCGAAAAACCCATCCACGTCAAGGGCATGACCGTCTTCCGCCGCAGCGGCATCTACCCCGCGCTCAAACCGGGATACACCCACTGGGACGCACTCGCCGCGCTGCGCGCGGGCGGCCTGGGCCACTTCATCTTCGAGACCTACAACAAGAGCAGCCTGGGCGACCACGTGCGCGGCCTGCGCGACCTCCAGCAACTGCCCCCGCCCAGCATGGGCGCGCTGTTGCCGCCCGCCGTCGCGCGCATCTTCCACGTCGAACCCATCGCCTCGGTGCAGGCGCGCCGCAGCAAAGTCAAAAAAGGAGACCAACATGTCCGATAACCTGCCCAGCGTGGCGCGCACGCCCGCGCTGGTGACGCTCGCCGAACGCTTCCCGATTCTCGACAGTTCCAGCAACCGGGAACTGGAGCAGACCTACAACGACAACATCGGCCCCCACGGCCTGACCGACCAGGAGCTGGAGAAGATCAAGGTGCCTTCCGGCGGCTCGACCGTGTGGAAGGTGAGCACACCCGACGGCGACGAGCATCCCAAGGAGCTGACCGGCATCATCATGGCGCACCGCACCATCCGCCTCTACTACCGCACCCCCTACGACCAGCGCGGCAAAAAGGCGGGGCCGCCCGACTGCCGCTCGCTCGACGGCTTCTGGGGCGAGGGCGACCCCGGCGGCGAGTGCCACAAGTGCCCGTTCGCCCAGTACGGCACCGACCCCAAGGGCAAGCGCGGGCAGGCCTGCAAGGAGATGCGCCAGCTCGCCTTCCTGCGCGAGGGCCACAACCTGCCCAACATCGTCCCGGTGCCGCCCACCTCGCTCAAGAACATGCGCCAGTACCTGAACCGGCTCTACGACTACAACATCAACCACGCGGGCGTGGTCACCACCCTGCGCCTGGAGTGCGTGCAGAACCCCGACGGCATCGACTACTCGCGCATCGTGCCCACGGCGAGCACGCGCCTGTCGCCCGAGGAGCGCGCCGTCCTGCGCCCTTTCAAGGAAAAGATGGAGAGCCTGCTCAAGCCGCTCGAAGTCGAGGGCACCGAGTACATCGAGATCGAAGCCGAGGGCAACCCGCCCGAGCAATACGAAGGCGGGCCGCGCGAGGGGTAGGTGAGCCTGTTCACGCGCGAACAGTACGAGCGCTTCTGGACGCACGAGATCCCGCGCCTGCACCACACGGGCCGGGACGAGATGCGCGGCCCCTGCGACGTGCATGGCGGCGACAGCCCCGACACCCTGCTGGTGCATCTCGACAGCGGCTTCGCCCACTGCTTCAAGTGCCACGACGACGGCGAGGCCTGGACCATGATCGACTACGCGCGGGCGCGCTACGGCATGAGCGCCGACGCCGCCCACCAGTACGTCTACGACATCACCGGGGTGACGCCGCCCGGTAACGGCGACCGGCCCTGGACCTACCCGTTCGCCAAACCCGGCTTCCTCACGCGCGACTGGGAGGCCGACCACCTGATCGAGAGCATCGAGCGTTTCGAGAAGCTGGACGACGCCCAGGCTTATGCGCTCTACGAGTACCCGGAGATCAAGAGCTGCAAGCTGCGCACGCGCGACCAGGAAGGCAGGAAGCACCTGCACTGGCTGGCGCTCACCGACCAGGGCGGCTGGAGCACGCCGCGCAAACTGGAGCGCTCGTTCCTACCCTACCGCGCGAGCACGCTCAAGGGCGCAAAAAAGATCTGGCTCTTCAACGGCGAAAAGGCAACCGACCGCGCCTGCGCCGCGTGGGGCGTCACCGGCACCTGCCTCCCTAACGGCGAGGACAAATGGCGCAACGAGGATCTGGTCTGGTTCGCAAGCGCCGAGAAGATCTTCCTGGTCACCGACAACGATCCGACCGGCGAGGAGCATGGCCGTTATGTGGGGGGCCGCCTCGCGGCGGCGGGCCTCACCACCCACGTGGTCGCGTTTCCCGGCCTGCCGCCGAAAGGCGACGCCTGGGACTACATCGAGCAGGGCGGCACCTACGAGGCAGCGCTAGCCATCGCGCTCGACTCTCCCCTCGCCGACCCCGGCTACAAGAAACCGCGCAAGGCCGGAACCCCCGAGCCACCCCCGCCGGATGAAGCCACGGCGGCGCTGGCGCGCGAGGGACCGGATCTGATCACGGGCTACGGTTTCACCGACATGGACAACGCGCACCGCATGCTGGCGGTGGCCGCTGGCGATCTGGCCCACAACACGCGCCTCGAAGAGCCCTGGCTGATCTATAACGGCACGGTCTGGAAAAACCAGGGCGAACATATGGTGGAAGCCTACGCCGAGCGCACCATGCGCCTGCTCGCCGCGCAGGCCAAGCAGCAGGGCAAGGACAAGATCTGGAAGTGGGCGCAGCGCAATCTGAACGCGGGCGGCACGCGCGCCATGATCCGCCTCGCACGCCGCCCCGCCAACGTCGAAATCGACGACTACGACCGCCAGCCGTGGCTGATCAACTGTCCCTCGGGCGTCTATGACGCCGCGCGCGGCGAGTGGCGCGGGCACCGCCGCGAAGACCGCCTGACGCGCGTCTTCCCCTATGACTACAACCCCAAGCTCGGGTTGCCGAACGTGTTCCTGCGCTCGCTGTTTGAGTGGCTGGGCGGCAACGCCGACATGAACGACGGCGAGCTGGAGCGCATCGACCGGCTGATCGCCTACGTGCGGCGCTGGCTCGCGTGCAGCGCGACCGACGACACCAAGGAAAAGGGGTTCGGCGTCGTCCATGGCGAAAAGGGCAACAACGGCAAAACCACCATGATCGCCACCGCGCAGAGCGTGCTCGGCGAGTATGCGGTGACCATCCATGCGAGCGACCTGACGCGCAACGCCTGGAAGAACCAGAACAACGTGCAGGCCAACATCGCGCGCACCCGTGGCGCGCGCGCCATCTTCGCGGGCGAGCCGCCCGCCGGGGAGAAATTCGATCAGTCGGTCATTAAGATGCTCACCCAAAGCGAGGTGCCGGTAAGCGCGGCCCTCAAGGGCAAGCAGCCGTTCCAGTTCCTGCCTACCGCCAAGATCTGGCTGGAGACCAACAAGATCCCGACCTTCGACACCGAGGACGCGGCCTTCCTTAAACGCATGCATCTGTTCCACTTCCCGCGCGAATTCCAGATCGAGAAGTCGAACGCGGAGCGCTTGCGCGAACGCCTGAGACTGGAGGAACCCGCGATCTTCACCTGGATCGTGGACGGCATCCAGGAGTACCGCGAGATCGGTCTGGCGCGGCCCGAGGAGGCGGCGGAAGCACTCCAGGAAATCCGCGACGAGCAGGCGCGCGACGACGGCGAGGAGCCGTTCCTCGAACACTGCTTCGATTTCGGCCCGCGCCTGTGGTGCCGGGTGAGCGTGATCGCCGAGCTGCGCCTCAAATTCGGCCAGCAGTTCGGCCTCAAGCCGATTCCCGCCAACTATCTTTCGCGCAAGCTGACCGAACGCAGCGAGATCACGCGCGGCAACGACTACGCGCGCAATAAGAAGGAGCCCGCGTGGCTCAAGGGGCTGGCTCCCAAGGCGGGCATGATGACGCCGATCGTGGGCGCGGTGCTCTGGGGCTATGACGCGACCGAGGGAGCCAGGGCGGCGGGCGCGGCGGACGACGACGCCGCGCGCGAGCGCCGCGAGCAAGAGGACGACTACTGGCGCAAATGGCCGAGGAACTGAAAGGAGAAGAAGCATGAACACGACCGTCGATTTCGCCACCCTGCGCATCCGCATCGCCGAGGCGCATGAACTGCTCGCCGTGATGGAGAAGCTGCTCGACGAGGTCCAGGAGTTTTTGAACGCGCCGAGCAGGCGCTGCGCGGAGTGCGCGGGCACCAACCTGGAGTGGATTCAGGACGACTTTTCAACCGGCGTGGTCGCGCCCGACGGCGCGGGCGAGACGCGCTACGAGCAGGGCTGGCGCTGCCTGGACTGCGGCCACCTGGAGGCGGTATGAGCGACGGCCCCCTCAACCCGGAAGAGCCGGTCCTGATGGTGCGCGACTGCGACTGCGGCCAGGACCATTGCGGTCTCATCCTGTTCGCCATCCGGCACCCCCAGATCCAGCGCGTGGAGGGCACGGGCGAGCTGATCCCGGCGGCCTACTTCCCCATCGCCAACCTGCCGTCGTTGATCGACTGCCTGGAGCGCTACCTGCCCAAGCCGCGCGGCGCGCGGAGCGCCTGCCGCAAGCGTAAAGGAGAAAACCATGAGTGACCCCAACCACCCGGTGCGGCGCACTGCCGCCTACCTTGTTTTCTGGGAGCGCGGGCGCATGCAGGCGCTCGGCAAAACCAGCGCCGACGACGGCGACATCCGCGACATGATCCTGGCCCACCGCGCCGAGATCCGGCGCGCGCTCGCGGCGACCGGCGGGCTCGCGCTCGCGCCCCTCGACCCGGCGCTGGCCGCCTTCTGCTACCTCGTGTTCGCGCGCGAGAACGAGGACCGGGCGCGCGCCTTCTTC
>Ga0318495_10000780_pt1 | contig 10424 bp, 7 predicted proteins | sample GRESIP108b1f25_FD_203752 | JGI IMG/M metagenome (GOLD analysis project Ga0318495, IMG submission 203752) | Tropical soil microbial communities from Luquillo Experimental Forest, Puerto Rico - GRE.SIPMG.108b1f25 | ecosystem: Environmental > Terrestrial > Soil > Tropical forest > Bulk soil...
ACTTCAAGTCGGATGGGCACCACATCCAGTTCAACGTGGTCACGGCGGACACCCTCCGCGCGGCCAAGGGCAATCCCGAGGCCCACCGCGGCCTCATCGTCCGAGTCGCCGGGTACAGCGATTACTTCTGCGATCTCTCCGAAGCACTGCAGGACGAGATCATCGGTCGAACCGAGCACGAGAGCCTGTAGCAATCGGGCTGCGCGTGAGTGGCACGCGATCTCGCGTGAAGCGGGCGCGCGCGCCCTGACTCGCGAGCACGCCGAGCGCCTGCAAGATCCTTGGCGCCTTCGCCGCCTGCGGGGGTGAGGACCGAGGTGCCGGGTCGTCGGCTCGCCACCTCGTCCCGGTCACATCGGCGGCGGTGCTCGGTCTACCGGGAGGGCATCGAAAGCCGGAAGCCTCCATTTCGGATTGGCGGTGGGTAAGCCCGGAACCGAGCCCGTCAGGAGAACGCCATGACGAAGATGCCGAAGCGACAGGTGAAGTGGTACGGCTGGGTCCGCGACCTCCCGGATCATCGTGACCTCATGTACGCGGCGCCGCTCACGAAGACGCCGCTGCCGCCCTCCAGCGATTTGCGCGCTGTCTTCAAGACGCCGGCATACGACCAGGGCGAGCTCGGTAGCTGTACCGGGAACGCGATCGCCGCCGCGGTGCAGTTCGCCCGGCAGAAGGCGGGCGAGGATCCCGACTTCATCCCGTCGCGGCTCTTCATCTACTACAACGAGCGAGACATCGAGGGCACCGTCGCCCAGGACAGCGGAGCGCAGATCCGCGACGGGATGAAGGCCGTGTCGAAGCTCGGCGTCTGCCCCGAGACGAGCTCGCCGAAATCACAGCCGTATGATCTGCCGTACGACATCGGCAAGTTCACGCAGCAGCCGCCGCCGCCCTGCTACGAGTTCGGCCTCGGTCACCAGATCGTCTCGTACCGCCGCATCCCTCAGGTGCTCACCCAGATGCGCGCCTGCCTCGCCTCCGGGTTCCCCTTCGTCCTCGGCTTCACCGTGTATTCCAGCTTCGCCGAACAGGTCGCGAAGACCGGGGTGGTCGACCTGCCGGCGAGCGGCGAGGAGGTGCTCGGCGGACACGCGGTGCTGGCCATGGGCTACGACGACAAGTCGCAGCGTTTCATCGTGCGCAACTCGTGGAACACGGACTGGGGCCAGGACGGCTACTTCACGATACCGTATGCCTACCTCACCGACCCCCACCTCTCCTCTGACTTCTGGACGGTGCGACTGGTCGAGGCGTGAAAGCCGTCTCGCCGTGGTGACGAGGTTCACTGCGCGACCACGCGCAACGTGAACCGGCGAGCCGGCTCGCTGGCGCCGAACGAACGGCGATAGGCGAGATCGAGGACCGCGGCGCCCGACTGGGCGGCGCTGAAGACCCACGCGTGCCGCCCTGGCGCCCCGGGAGTCGGAGCGGAGGCCTGGAACTCGTCGCGCTCGATCCGGCAGACCGGAGCGCCGTCCGAGACGACCTTCCACCGGTATCCCGTCGTGGGTGTCTCGCTCAGCACCACCTCGAACTCCTGCCCGACTTTCACGCGCACCTCGCCCCCACTGGCGGTCTCGTCGAAGCGCATCGTCGTCTCTCCAGGGTGGACCTCGCCCGACGCGTCTCCCGTTCGCGCAGCGCAGGCGGCCATCACCGCGGTGATGAGCGCGACGGGGAGAACGCGGATAGCGGGCCGCATGCATGGGGAGGGTGGCAGGATCGGTCCCCGTTGCCCAGCAGCGCGCGAGCGGCGGCGCATCGATGCGGCCGCGGCGGAGATCGCCCGGCTGCATGCGATGTCGCCCGCCGCCGCTCCGGCTCCACGAGCAGCATGCCGTCGCCATCCGGCCGGAGGGGCGAGCGGTAGCGCGCTGCGCAGGTGCCGCGCGCGCCCCGACCGTCCCACTCCCAACGGAGCGGCACCCACCCGGATGGCCCCGCCGCGCGAGCCGGCCTACAGAGCGTACGGCAATGAGCGCGGCAATCTGGCACCGCTTCCAGTTCGGCTTCACGATCACGTACCACTACCTGTTCCCGCAGCTCACGATGGGCCTCGCGCTCCTCATCCTCGTCGCGAAGATCATCGCGTACCGGCGCAACGATCCGCGCTGGGACGAGGTGGCGCGCTTCTGGGCGCGCATCTTCGCCATCAACTTCGCCGTGGGCGTGGTGACCGGCATCCCGATGGAGTTCCAGTTCGGCACGAACTGGGCTCGCTTCTCGCACTACGCGGGCGGCGTCATCGGCATGACCCTCGCAATGGAGGGGATGTTCGCCTTCTTCGCCGAGTCGGCGTTCCTCGGCCTCTTCCTCTTCGGCGAGAAACGGCTCGGACCCCGCGGACACCTCTTCGCGGCATTCATGCTCTTCCTCGGCTCGTGGCTGTCCGGCTATTTCATCATCACCACGAACACCTTCATGCAGCACCCCCAGGGCTATGCCGTCGGGGCGGACGGCACCCTGCACCTCGCCGACGTCGGCGCGTTCCTCTTCAACAGCTGGGTGTTCTGGCAGTACGCGCACAACATGTGCGCCGCGGCGATCACGGGCTCGTTCGTGGTCGCAGCGGTCGGCGCCTTCTGGGCGCTCATGGGTATGCACGAGCCCTGGGCGCGACGCTCCCTCAGGCTCGGCGTCGTGGCCGGACTGATCTCCACGGCGTTACAGCTCTTCCCGACCGGCGATCAAAGCGGCAAGCTCGTCGCCGAGCACCAGCCCGCCACGCTCGCCGCGATGGAGGGGAAGTTCGAGACCTCCGCGCCCGCCGAGCTGGTCATCATCGGGCAGCCGAACGTCGAGACTCGGCGGCTGGAGAACCCGATCGTGGTCCCGCGCGTGCTGAGCTTCCTCGCCTACGGCTCCTTTGGCGCCGAGGTCAAGGGGCTGAACGACATCCCGCGCAACGAGTGGCCGGACAACGTCGAGCTCCTCTACTACGCGTACCACATCATGGTCGGCCTCGGGACGCTGCTCATCCTGGTGATGCTCGTCGCGGCGCTCGCGCTGTGGCAGGGCCGGCTCTACACGTCGCGGCCGATCCTCTGGATCCTGATGCTGGCGTTCCCGTTCCCGTACATCGCGACCACCTTCGGCTGGCTGACCGCGGAGCTCGGGCGTCAGCCCTGGGTGGTGTACGGGCTCATGCGGACCGCGGACGGCACCTCGCCGCGCGTGGGCGCCGGAAACGTGGCGTTCTCGACCCTGGGATTCCTCGGGCTTTACCTCGTGATCGGGGTCCTGTTCCTCTACCTCGTCGGCCGGGAGATCGCCCGGGGACCCGAACCGCACGAGGCGGTGCCGACCGTCGGGCAGCCCGCTCGCGCGTGACGCGGAGACGACATGGCGACGACCTGGTACATCCTGCTCGGGTTCATGCTCACCATGTACGTGGTGCTCGACGGGTTCGACCTGGGCGCGGGCATCCTCCACCTCTTCGTGGCGCGGCACGACGAGGAGCGGCGGGCCGTGCTCGAGGCGATCGGCCCGGTCTGGGACGGCAACGAGGTCTGGCTCCTCGCCTCGGGCGGGCTGCTCGTGTTCGCGTTCCCGCAGGTGTACGCGGTGGCGTTCAGCGGCTTCTACCTTCCGCTCGTGCTGGTCTTGTGGCTGCTCGTGCTGCGCGGGCTCTCGATCGAGCTGCGGTCGCATCAGACGAACCCGCTCTGGCGCCAGCTCATGGACGTCGTGTTCGCGCTCTCGTCGGCGGTGCTGGCGCTCGTCCTCGGTGTGGCGCTCGGAAACGTGCTGCGCGGGGTGCCCATCGACTCCAGCGGTTACTTCGCGTCGCCGCTCTTCACGGACCTTCGCATCAGCGGCGAGCTCGGGGCGATCGACTGGTACACGGCGTCGGTGGGTCTCCTCGCCGTCGCGACGCTCGCCGGGCACGGGGCGATGTACCTGCGCTGGAAGACCGCCGGCGACGTGAACCTGCGCGCGACCCGGCTCGGCCGCAGGGCCTGGATCGCCGTGGCGGTCCTCGCGCTCTTCGTCACGATCGAGACCGCGGTCGTGCGGCCGTCCCTCTTCGTACACCTGGCGGAGCGGCCCGGCCTCTGGATCCTCCCGCTCGCGGTCGTGGGCGGGCTGGCGCGGGTGGCGCGCTCGCTCGCGCGCGGCGGGGAGCTCGGCGGCTTCCTCGCCTCGTCGGTCGTCGTGGCGGCGCTGCTCGGGCTCACCGCCGGCGCGCTCTACCCGACCATCCTGCCCTCGACCGTCGACCCGCGCTTCGACCTCGACGTGGCCGGGGCGGCGAACGATCGACGCGGCCTCGCGATCGGCCTCGCCTGGTGGATCCCAGCCATCGCGCTCGCCATCGGCTACTTCGCATATCTGTTCCACTCGTTCCGCGGAAAGGTCGCGGTCGGGCCCGGGTCGCGCTACGGGCATTAGCGGAGCACCTCGACGTCGCTCTCCCCGGCTTCCACCGTCCCGGAGCGTCGCCATGAAGAAGGTCTCGTCAGCGCTCCTCGTCGCCGTCCTGTTCGCTGGGTGCGGTGGCGACGGGCAGTCGGGCGCCGGAGACGACGGCGCGCTCGTCCTGATGACGAGGAACCTCTACCTGGGAGCGCCCCTCGAACCCTTGCTGCAGTTGGTGGATCCCACGCAGCTCCCCGCCGCGGTCGGCACCACCTGGCGCACGGTCCAGGCCTCGGACGTCCCCGGTCGGATGAGCCGGGTGGCGAACGAGATCGTCGCCGCCGGCGCCGATGTCGTCGCGCTGCAGGAGGTGGCGCTGTTCCAGACGCGGCCCCTGCTCCAGAGCGCGCCACCCACCACGGCCTATGATTTCCTGCAGCTCCTCCTGGACCACCTGCACGGCACCGGGCACGAGTACGTGGCGGCGGGCACCTCCACCAACATCGACGTCGAGCTGCCCGACGACACCGGCCAGCGGATCCGTTTCGTCGATCGCGACGTCGTGCTCGTCCGGAGCGGCGTGCAGGTCTCGGGCGTGACGACCGGCCACTACGCGACGCTGGCCGGTGTGTCGGCGGGCTCGCTCTCCGCGACCATTCCCCGCGGCTACGTTTCGCTCCAGGTCGAGGCGGAGGGGCTCGCCTTCACCCTCCTCGACACGCACCTCGAGATCGAGGGCTTCCACAGCGTGCAGGAGGCACAGGCGCGCGAGCTCGCCGCGGTGCTACCGGCCAGCGGCGACCTCCTGGTGATGGGGGACCTCAACTCCGCGGCGGACGGGAGCAGCACCGCGTCGTACGCCATCGTGGTGGGCGCGGGCCTCACCGATCCGTGGACGCTCCTGCACCCCGGCGATCCGGGCCTCACCTGCTGCTTCGCCCCGGACCTGCGCGATCCCGCCGTCGCGCTGACGGAGCGCATCGACTTCGTGCTCTACCGCGGCGCGCTCTCGCCGGCCGCGGTGACCGCCGTGGGCGCGACGCCGTCGAGCAAGACCGCCGCGGGAGTCTACCCGTCCGACCACGCTGGGGTGGTCGCGACCTTCCACGGCGGGCGTTGAGCCCCGCCCCTACGTCTTGCGTGGTAATGCCTGGGGTTCCGCCCTCGTCATTCCCTCCAGTTAGTCTTCACTTGGATGCCTTCCCCGCTCGCCATCTCGCTCACGCCCGCCGGTCACCTGCTGCTCCGGCCAGCCGAGCCGGGGGAGGCCTCGCCCGAGCCGCGCGCGGCAGCGCGCATCGAGGCGGCGTTCGGGCGTGGCCAGGGCGCGGGGCTCGTACACCTGGGCGCTGCGGAGGCGCACACGCCGCTGCCGGTGGCGTTCGGCTTCTGGCGCGACCTCGGGCGTGCCTTCATGACGGCGCTGTGCGCGCTCCCCGATCTGGAAGAGCAGCGTGAGCGGGCGGAAGTCCTTCCGAGCAACGCCGAGCTCGAGCGGCTCGTCCTCGTCGCCCCGCCCATGCCTGGAGCGGAGTATCTCGACCGGGAGGTGCTCGCCGCGCTCTGGGCGGAGATGCTGCGTGCCTGGCGCGCCGACATCGCCTCCTCGCGCGAGCCGGTGCAGGCGTGGCTCGCGAAGCAGGACCCCGCCTGGAACCTCGTCGGGCGCGTCCACCTCCACCTCGCGGAGAACAAGCGCGACGAGGCGCTGCCGTTCGCGTTCCTCGCCACCTACACCACCGGTCTCACGCCGAACGGGAAGCCGCAGCACCGCCCACTGGGAGACGCCGTGCGCGCGGCCTCGTCGGCCGCGGATCGCAAGCGCCTCCTGGCGCTCCTCGCGCCAGTGCAACGCGCCTCCGAGAGGAGCGCGCTCGTGAAGGCGCTCGGCGATTCCGGCCGGCTCTTCCAACCACAGGCGTGGACGCCGGACGAGGCGCACGCGTTCCTGCGTGAGTTGCCCAGGCTCGAGGAGAGCGGCGTCGTGGTACGCGTGCCGGGCTGGTGGAGTCGGGGCCGGCCACCGCGCCCGCGCGTCACCGTGAAGGTGGGCGCTGGAAAGCCCGCGGGGCTCGGCGTGGAAGCCCTGCTCGACTTCTCGGTCGGCCTCACGCTCGACGGCGAGCCGGTGACGCCCGCCGAGCTGCGCGCGTTGCGCGAAGGCGGGAACGGGCTCAGGCTCCTCAAGGGCCGCTGGGTGGAGGTCGATCGTGAGAAGCTCGATCGCCTTCTCGAGCGCTGGCGCGAGGCGGAGCGCGCGGCAGCGGAAGGGCTCGCCTTCGCCGAGGCGATGCGGCTCGTGGCGGGAGCGCGCCTCGCGAGCGACGAGGTCCTCCCCGAGGACGACCGCGCCTGGGTCGGCGTCGAGCCCGGCCCTTGGCTCGCGGAGGCGCTCTCCGAGCTACGGGGCGCGCGCGGCGAGGCGGAGATCGACCCCGGACCGCTCCTCGACGCCACGCTCCGCCCCTACCAGAAGGACGGCGTGCGCTGGCTCCTCACGCTCGCCCGCCTCGGCCTGGGCGGCTGCCTCGCCGACGACATGGGGCTCGGGAAGACGGTGCAGGTGCTGGCGCTGTTGCTGCTCCTCAAGAAGAGCCGCGCCCTCGCCGGCCCGCACCTCCTGGTCGCTCCGGCGTCGCTTCTCGCCAACTGGAAGGCGGAGATCGAGCGCTTCGCGCCGTCGCTCCGGCTCCTCGTCGCGCACCCTTCGGCAATGCCGCGTGAGGAGCTCGCCGCCCTCTCGCCCGAGGCGCTCGACCGCCACGACCTCGTGGCCGTGACGTACGGCTCGGTCCACCGCTACCCATGGCTCGCCGAGGCGCGCTTCGGCCTCGCCGTGCTCGACGAGGCGCAGGCGGTGAAGAACCCCGGCGCACGTCAGACCCGCGCGGTGAAGGCGCTGCGCGCGCGGTTGCGGCTCGCGCTCACCGGCACGCCTGTGGAGAACCGCGCGACCGATCTCTGGTCGATCTTCGACTACCTGAACCCGGGCCTCCTCGGGACGGCGAAGGAGTTCGGCGCCTTCGTGAAGGGCGCCGAGAGTGCGGCCGCCTCCGACGGCGCCGCCTCCGACCGCCCGTCGCCCTACGCCGCCTTGCGCGAGCTCGTCCGCCCCTACATCCTGCGGCGCCTCAAGACGGATCGCGCCGTCATCGCCGACCTGCCCGACAAGACCGAGGTCAAGGCGTATTGCCCGCTCACGAGGCGACAGGCGGCCATGTACGAGGAGGCGGTCGAAGGCCTCGCGCGCGAGATGAAGGCCGTGAAGGGAGGGAACGCGATGAAGCGGCGCGGCCTCGTCCTCGCCTACGTCCTGCGCCTGAAGCAGATCTGCAATCACCCGTCGCAGTGGATCGGAGACGGCGCCTTCGATCCTGCGGAGAGCGGTAAGTTCGCCAGGCTCGCCGAGCTCGGCGAGGTCATCGCCTCACGGCAGGAGAAGGCGCTCGTCTTCACCCAGTTCCGCGAGATGACGGAGCCCCTGGCGCGCCATCTCGGCGAGGTGTTCGGACGGCCGGGGCTCGTCCTCTCCGGCGCGACCGCGGTGAAGGAGCGGGCCGCGCTCGTTCGCCGCTTCCAGGAGGACGAGGCGGTGCCATTCTTCGTCCTCTCGCTCAAGGCCGGCGGCACGGGCCTCAACCTCACGGCCGCCTCGCACGTCATCCACTTCGATCGGTGGTGGAACCCAGCCGTGGAGAACCAGGCGACCGACCGGGCTTTCCGCATCGGCCAGAAGAAGGCCGTGCTCGTGCACAAGCTCGTCTGCCGCGGCACGGTGGAAGAGCGCATCGATGCGCTGCTCGAGGACAAGCGGATGCTGGCCCGCGACCTGATAGAAGACGGGGGTGAGGTGCGCCTCACCGAGCTCGACGACGCGGAGCTCTTGCGGCTCGTGGCGCTCGACCTGCGGAGCGCGACCGCCGAGGCGTGACGAGGCGAGGAGAGCTGGAGCGTGGCCTACGGTTCCTACTACGGCGAGTTCCCCGCTTACGTCTCCGTCGCAGAACGGCGCAGACGCGCCGCCAGGAAGGTCGCCCAGCTCCGGAAGCAAGGGCACGAGCCAGCGCCTATCCTCCTCGCGCCACGCGGCGCCATCGCGCGCACGTTCTGGGGCAAGGCCTGGTGCGAGAACCTGGAGACGTTCGCCGATTTTGCGAGCCGGCTCCCCCGCGGCCGGGCCTATGTGCGCAACGGCTCGGTCATCGACCTCCAGATCGCGAAGGGCGAGGTGCATGCGCTCGTCTCCGGGAGCGAGATCTATGACGTGACGATCGCCGTCGCGCCGCTCGCCGCCGTGCGCTGGAAGGCGGTGCGGAAGGAGTGCGCCGGCCAGATCGGCACGGTCGTGGAGCTGCTCTCGGGGAAGCTCTCCAGCGCGGTGATGGAGAAGCTCTGCCACCGCGAGCGCGGGCTCTTCCCGAGCGGGAAGCAGATCGAGATGCGCTGCTCCTGCCCGAATGGCGCCTGGCTCTGCAAGCACCTCGCGGCCGTGCTCTACGGCGTGGGCGCGCGGCTCGACGAGGTGCCCGAGCTCCTCTTCACGCTGCGCGGCGTCGACGGCGCGGAGCTCGTCGCCGCCGCGGGTGATGCCGGGGCGCTCATGGCGGCGCCGGGGGCTGGCCAGGACGCGATCGCGAGCGAGGACCTGGCGGACATTTTCGGGATCGAGCTCGAGTCGGCTGCCGCGCCCGAGGCGGCGCGCGCCCGTCGTCGTTCGAGGTCCGGAGCAAAGGCCCAGCCGCCGCCGAGGCGCGTCGTGAAGCCGCGGCGACGCTAGCGACGACCCTCAGAACGACTCGGCGAAGTTGATGTAGAAGCCGCTGCTCGCCTTGCCAAAGGCGAGGTCGAAGTTGAGGTTCGCGTGGCTCTCCTTCACGACGGCGATCTTGAGGCCCACCAGGATCGCCGGGTACCAGTACTGGAAGCGCGGCGCGTCCTGGAAGATGCCGTGCGCGCCGGGCTGGCTGACCGAGTGCAGGTTCACGCCACCCGCGGCGCCGAGCCACTCCCAGACCAGCACCCGGAGCTCGGCCTCCCCGTAGAGCAGCGCCTTCCCGATGTGGCGCCCCTCGATGTAGCCACGGCCCGACCGCCCCTCCGGCTCGCTGCCGATCGACGGGAGGCGCAGGTAGGGCACCTGGCCGAACGAGGCCCAGCCGTAGGTCCACAGCGCCAGGACGAGGCGCCGTGACATCGGCACGTAGGTGCGCGCCTCCGCGAAGAGCGTCTGCCAGGAGTTGCTACTCCCGAGCCAGGTGGGGAAGAAGGAGTAGGTGAGGTTCGCGTACACGCCGCGCGTCGGATAGACGACGCTGTCGCGGTCATCCCAGGCGAGCCGCACCCCCGGTCCCAGGCTGAACGACGAGGAGCCGGTGCCGTAGGGATACTGGGCGAAGGCGGAGGGCACACCGCTGGCCGTCCCTCGGTCGTGCACGTTGAAGTCGTAATCGAGGTAGAGGCCGGCGCCGGCGTAGAGGTCGCCGGTCAGGCGGCGATTCACGGTCTGATGCAGTCGCAGCGAGTCGCGGTCGATGACCGCCCTGGCCGAGTCGGGCGTCTGCCCACCCAGGCCCCACGTCGGGGCAGGCCACCTGCTCAAGCGCCACAGCAGGACCGCGGTCCAGTCGCCACCGGGGAGCGTGAGATCCACGCGGAGCGGAACCGAGATCTGGGAGTTGGTGGTGAAGACGACGCTCGTCGAGTACTTCGAGGGCCGGGTCCCTTCGCGCAGGTCGACCGTCCCGGCGATTCCGGCACCGAAGCCTGCCCCGATGAGCGGGCTGGAGTTGATGATGGGCGTGACGATGAAGCCGGAGCGCTTCTTCCGCGCCTCCTCGCCGGCGGTTCGCGGGCCCCACCATCCGGTGACGGCGCCCAGCCACTCCGGGAAGTCCTGCTCCGGAGCGTCGGCGGCGGGTCGCAGATCGGCGTCGATCTGCGGGCAATTCGCGGGCGGTCCGGCCGCGGCGGCGTGGGGGTTCCCCGAGCACTCCGCGCGCGGGAAGTCGAGCTCCGCCGGCGGTGGCGATGGCTTCTCCTGGGCGGCAGTATCAGGGCTGTAG
>Ga0318495_10000786_pt1 | contig 10402 bp, 6 predicted proteins | sample GRESIP108b1f25_FD_203752 | JGI IMG/M metagenome (GOLD analysis project Ga0318495, IMG submission 203752) | Tropical soil microbial communities from Luquillo Experimental Forest, Puerto Rico - GRE.SIPMG.108b1f25 | ecosystem: Environmental > Terrestrial > Soil > Tropical forest > Bulk soil...
GATCGAGGCGCCGAGGCGGTAGTACCGGTCGATCGGGTAGTCGGCGAACACCTGGAATCCGGTGTACCGCGTCGTCTGTTTCCGGTCGACGCCGTAGCCCCCCGCGGAGAGGTAGTAGTCGCGGAGATCGAAGACCGCCGCCCCCCAGTGGAGGCGATTCTTCACGTTGGTGTAGGTCGCGATGAGATTCGAGTACGTCGAGACGGAGTAGAAGGTCAGGCCCACGCGCTGGTCGCCGAGCAGATCGGCGAACTGGAGGGCGACGTTCGAGAGGAACGTCCCGTCGCTGGCGAGGCCGACCGAGATCGCCGGCGCTTCGATGTCCCAGCGCAGCTTGTAGGGCTTCGAGTTCGCGAGGTCCGCCTTGAGCTGCAGGGGCGGCTGGTACGGCTGGGCCTCCGGCGCGCCCGGGGCGGTGGTCTCCGCGGCGGCCTTCGCCTCGGGCTCCTTCAGCTCCTCGCGGTAGAGGCGGAACGTGCCGTCGAAGAACGCCGCGTAGACGATCGTGGGCCGCCCCTCCTGCGGCGCGGTCTCCACGGGCGTGAAGCAGCCGCCGACCACGTCCGTGTACTGCTTCGACTCGCCCGTCGCGAGGTCGAGCGTGAAGATGTTGAACACGTTGTAGCCGCCCCGGTCGGACGAGAAGTAGACGGTCTTCCCGTCCTTCGAGTAGGCGGGCTGGATGTCGACCGACGGGCCGAAGGTGAGCTGCGTCTTCCGGGTCGGATCGCTCAAGGCGACCGAGAAGATCTTCCACGTCGAGCCGATGCGGCGGTTGTAGAGCAGCGAAGTCCCGTCCGGCGCGTACCACGGGTTCGCATCGTAGTCGTCGTCCTGGGTGAGGTTCCGGATCTCCTTCGTGTGGAGATCGATCTCGAAGATGTCGACGACCCCGTCCTTGTTTCCCTCGAACGCGACACGCTTGCCGTCCGGGGAGAACGCCGGGCTCGCGCTCTGGGCGATCCCCGGCAGGCGGATCATCTTGACGAGGTGTCCCTTGACCGCGTCGAAGATCGCGAGGTCGCGGCGGTTCTCCCTCCGGACGAAGACCGCGATCTGGTCGCCGGCCGGGGACCACGAGAGGTCGCGCTTGCCCTGGAACGTCTCGTAGACGATGTACCGGTACTTGTTCGTCCACGCCTTGGTCAGGTTGCGCACGAGCTTCCCGTCCTCGGCGGAGAGGACCACAAGGTCGAGTTTCATCTGGCTGGGCGCCGCGAGCGCCGCGATCAGCTCGCCGGACGGGGAGAGCGACGGCGCGAAGCTCACCACCCCCTCTTTGTGGAGGCCGACCTCCTTGCCGTAGTCGTCGGGGCTCTTCTTCTCGAGGAGCACCGGGAAGTACCGCTCGCGGAGGTAGCGATTGAACAGCCGGTTGAAGGCCTGGATGTCGATCCCGAACGCCTCCTTCACCGCCTTCTCGAGGTTCCCGCTGAGCAGGACCTTGCGGTACTCGTAGATGAAGTTGCGCACGCCCTCCTGGCCGTACTGCTTCTCGATGAAGTCGAACACGGCGTGGCCGTAGCGGTAGTTCAGGTACGAGAGGTAATCGAGCGACTGGATCGGCGGAATGATGTTGTTGACGACGGCGTCCCGGATGACCATCCGGTCGAGGCTCTCCTCGTCGTGCCCGAAGTACGAGGCCATCCCCTCGACGAACCAGGTCGGCATGCGCGCCCGGAGCGCCCGGCCGATGTACCCCTCGAAGAACAGGGAGTACTGGAAGATGTGGGTCAGCTCGTGCGCGATGAGCGCCTGCAGCTTGTCGGGGGGCTGGTCGATCGGGAGGACCATCCGGTTCTGGATCGGCTCGGCGAACGCGCCGACCTCCTCCGGAAGCTCCTCCTGCGAGATGTTCGTCGCCTCGAACTCCGAGTGATTCTTGTAGATGACCATCGGAACGCGGAAGCGGAGCTCGTGGTCGAGCTCCTTGCTGAGGCGCACGTAGGCACTCTCCGCGTACGACACGATGTCGTCGAGGAACGGCTCGGACTCCTGGTAGTAATAGATGTCGAAGTGCGGTGCCTTGTAGACCTTCCACTTGAAGCTCTCGTAGGCGAACTTGTTCTGCCCGAAAACCGTCTCGTACTGCGCCTCGGCGGAGCCGGAAATCAAAGCTGCGGCGAGCAGCGCCGCCGAGACCCCGGCCAGGAGCCGTCTGGTGGAGATCCTCACGCTCAGCTCTTGAACAGCAGGCGCTGGTCGTCGCGCGCACGGGGCGCCACGACGGCCAGGACGTCCCCGGCGAGCGTCTCGCCGAGCGTGTAGAAGGCGCTGATCGGGTCGTTCGCTTCGCCGCGGAAGGTGGCCTGGCGGCGGAGCCGGTCGCGGAACAGGAGCGCCCCGTCCGAGCCCCGGAGGTAGAGCACGTCGAGCTCGAACGTGAACTCCTCCTGCTGCACGAACTGGGTCTGCTTCACCTTCTGGCCGGTGGTCTCGCTGACGACGTCGACGCTGTCGAACCCGGAGGCGTCGCGGCGCGCGTACCGCATGGCTCCCGAGACGATGACGTCCGCACCGTACTCGCGCCCCATGTGGCTCCAGAACGGCGCGTTGGCCGCCATCTCGTCGAGCGTTTGCTCGGGCACCGCGGGGATCGGGATCACGTCGAGCACGTGAAACGCCGAATGCTTCCGGAACTCGCTCCGGAGGAAGCGCACGAGCTCCCGGTTCACGTCGATCAGCTGCGAGTCGTTCACGAGGAAGCTCGCGACCAGCAGCGACTTCATCCCGTCGAGCTTGAGGCGCGGGGGGAGCGGGAGGGAAACCGTGACCGAGACCACGTCGTGCCCCTTCTTCTTCGCCGGCGGCATCGCGGCGGGCGGCGCGGCTTTCGCTTCGTGGCCGGCCGCCGTCTCGTCGGCCTTCGCGGCGGCGCTCCAGAACAGCTTGGAGCGGGCGTAGTTGTCCTCGATCCGCGAGTCGCCGGAGGTGTGGTCGAGAGCCTTGCGATAGAGATCGCGCGCCTCGTCGGGCGCGCCGAGCACCTCGCTCGCGACCGCGAGGTTGTTCAGGAAGCGCGGGTCGTCGGGCTTCGCGTGCAGGGCCTGCTGCCAGCGAAACTGCGCCTCGCGCCAGTGACCGCTCTTCGCCATCTGGGTCCCGAAGCGGAGCAGCTCGTCGGTGTCCGTGTCCCCGCCGCGCGCCGCGGGGGGCCGGAGAAGCGCGAGCGACGCGACGATCAACACGTGGCTGGCGAAGCGCTGCCGGGGTGTCATCGTGTTCTCGGACCCGGTTCCGGCTGTATCGATCGCCTCGCCGCCGGGCTGTCGCATAATACACTCATCGTCGATGCCCCTCTGCTGTATCGAACCCGCACGAGGCCCCATAGACGCGGCGTTCGACGCGATCCCCTCGAAGAGCGCCACGCACCGCGCGCTCGTCGCGGCCTCGATGGCGGAGGGCGAGAGCACGATCGGGCGGCCGCTCGACGCGGCCGACACGCGCGCCACGAGGGACGCTCTTTCGGCACTGGGCGCGACCGTCCGCTCGGAGCCCGGAGCGTGGATGGTCCGCGGTCGCGGCGGGGGCTTCCGCGGAGGTGCTGCGATCGATTGCGACGCGTCGGGGACGACCGCGCGATTTCTCCTGGCCCTTGCCGCGCTCGGCGCGGCACCCTCGACGATCGACGGAACGGATCGCCTGAGGGAGCGGCCCATGGCGCCGCTCGCGGCGGCGCTCCGGAGCCTGGGCGCCGTGATCGTGTCCCGTGGCGAGGGGGAGCTTCCCCTGGTCGCCGGCGGTGCGCCGGTGCCGGGTGGTCGCGTGACGCTCTCGGGCGGCGCGAGCAGCCAGTTCGCGAGCGCGATCCTCCTCGCGGCTCCCGGATTCACGCGCGGCGTGCACCTCGTCATCGCCCCGCCGCTCGTGTCCGCGGGGTACCTCGCGATGACGCGCCGCACGCTCGAGCGCTTCGGCGCCGTCGTGCACTCCGGAGCACCGCACGAGATCGTCGTCGCTGCGGGGCCGCTCGCGCCGCGCAGGCTGACGATCGAGGGGGATCATTCGGCTGCGTCGTACCTGTTCGCCGCCGCGGCAGTGCGCGGCGGCACCGTGCGCGTCGCCGGGCTCGCGCGCGACAGCCTGCAGCCCGACGCGCGGTTCCTGACGGACCTCGCGGCGCTGGGCTGCACGGTGACCGAGGACGCGGGCGCGATCGTGGTGCGAAGCGACGGCCGGATCCCGCCGTTTTCGATCGACCTCGCCGGTGCCCCGGACCTCGCCCCGACGCTGTGCGCGCTCGCGGTGCACGCGGAGGGCGCGTGCCGCTTGACCGGACTCGACCATCTCCGGCTCAAGGAGTCCGACCGGCTCGCGGCGCTCGCCGCCGGCGCCGCCTGCTTCGGCGCACGGGCGATGGTGGAGGGGGGGACGCTCGCGATCGAGCCGAGGGCCTCCGGCAGGCGGGACGAAGGGCCGCTGGACGTGGTCGGGGATCACAGGATCGCGATGGCGTTCGCCGTCGCCGGGCTTCGGGGCGGGGTCCTTCTCTCGGACGGCTCGGTCGTCGCGAAGTCGTACCCGTCGTTCTGGGAGGACTTCGCCAGGCTGTCGGCCTAGCCCGGTTTCAGTTTCAGAACTGGAACGTCAGCCCCACCGTGAGGGTCGACACCACGATGTCGCGCGTGTTGTAGACCGCCGACACGCCCTGGTCCTGCTGCGTGTTGTTCGCGGGGACCGAGAGAATCGTGGGTACGAGCAGGGCATCGAGGTATCCCGTCCGGTTGATCGCGATGTATCCGTGGAACCCTTCCAGGATCCGCACGCGGAAGCCTGCTTCGATCATCGTATGCCAGGCCGACTTCGAGACGCTCCGCGTGATCTGCCCGAGGCCGGGAACCAGGTCCGAGCCCGAGCCTCCCGTCACCGTGGCGAGGTAGGTGAACGGGCCCGAGTCGGTGTCCAGGTTCTCGAGCAGGAACCCGGCCTGCGCCAGCAGGTAGATCTGGAAGCGCTTGCGGTCGAAGTTGAAATCGACCTCGCCGGAGCCGAGCGGGCCCCACCCGCGCGTCTTCTGGCTGAGCATGAGATAGAGGTTCTGGATACCGTCCGAAAACCCGACGCCCGGCGCGGTGATCAGCTGGTTCAGCCAGGTCGGCGTCGGAAGGGTGCCGTCGAACGTGAAGTACCGCAGGCCAGCGGTCCATCGGGCCCGATAGCGCACGCCGCCGAACTCGCGCCGGTAATGCAGGTCGTAAGTCGCGAGCTTGCTGTTCAGCTTGCTCGCGACCGGCTTCGTCAGGTCGAACACGGTGGTCGGGTAAACCATCTCCCCGGGGTCCGGGTGGCCGTTGCCATTCGTGTCGTTGACCAGCGGATCCCAGAACGGGGGCGTCTGGGTCGTGTGCAGCACGCCGTCGTCGACGCGAATGTGCCACCAGGGCAACGTCGTCGGCACCACGTCCGGAGGCGCCGACGGCGTGCTCGTGTAGCTCCGCTGGTAGCCCGTCGCGTCGAGCGTGTACTTCCCGTCGGAGACGCCCGTGTAGGTGAACAGATACTGGCCGCGCTCCCGCGGGAGCGTCCAGCCGATCGTGAACTGGCCGGTGGTGCCGTCGCCGAGCGCGACCGTGCTCTGCGTGTTCTGGTCCTCGGTGATCTTGACCGGGTTTTCGACGTCTCTGAAGCTCGACGTGCCTCCGCGCGTCTCGAGGTACAGCGCGAAGTGGTCGCCGAAGAACTTGTCCTTCTTCTTCTCGGGCTCCGCCGCGGGAGCGGGTTTGTCGCCGCCGGCCGGCTTCGGCGTGTCCTCGGCGCGAAGAGGGCCGATCCCCGTGCCGATCCCCAACACCATCACCGCTGCCAGCAGCCCTCTGCGCGTCATGAAACGTCCCCCGCCTCGTTCAGCGAACGGCCCGGTGTCTTCTCCCACGATCCCGTGGACGGAAAGTCCGTCTATATAGAGAAAAGCGAGGGCGGCGTCAAGCCGGACCACGGAATCCGCACCGTCACACGTCAGTTATCGCTGCATAGGTGCAGAATTCCCGGTGGTATGATCCGCCCGCTCGATCGAACCAAGGAGGCGGAGAACCCCAATGAAACAACGTCTCGGTCGTGGCTTGGTCGCTCTAGTGGCCGTGCTTCTGAGCGGTGTTCCGGCTCTTGCCGCAGGGTTTTCGTTCTTCGAGCAGGGCGCCAAGGCCTCGGGCCAGGCCGGTGCCTGGATCGCGAGAGCCGACGATGCCTCCGCGAACTGGTACAACCCGGCGGCGCTCGTGCGCCTTAGCGGCGGCGAGGTGGAATTCGGGCTGAACTACCTCGAAATCGGAAGCCAGACCAACTTCACGATCAACGACCCGGCCGCGCAAGGGATCTCCGGCCTGCTCGGGGTAACGGTCACGGCAGGACAGAAGTTCGACGCCACCTCGAACGTCGCCACCCCCGCGCACTTCTATTACGGGCAAAAGATCAACCCCAAGTGGGCGTTCGGCGTCGGCATCAACAACCCGTTCGGCCTCAAGAGCGAGTGGACCCAGATTCCGATGACGCTCTCCAGCCGGAAGGCGGATCTGGTCACCTACGAGGTGAACCCGAACATCGCCTACGCATTTAACGACAGCTGGTCGATCGGCCTCGGCGTCGACTACCTCGCCGCCGAGCTGCACACCTTCTCCCATGACGCCTTCGTGGCCACCCCCGCGCCCACGACGCTGCTGACGAACCTCACCGGCGAGGGCGACGCGTGGGGGTACAACTTCGCGTTCCAGTACAAATCGCCGTGCTTCGCGGTCGGCGCCAGCTACCGCTCCGAGCTGAACCCCGAGATCCGGGGGCGGATCCGGATCGACTCGCCCACGGGCGCTCAGGTCATCGACGCGAAGTCGAAGGTCGACCTGCCGTCGGAGGTCTACACCGGCGTCGCCTGGATCAGTGACCGGGCCGACGTCGAGTTCGCGGCGACTTACATGAAATGGAACGACTTCAAGGAGCTGTCGATCGAGACGCCGGTCGCCCCGCCGTCGAAGATCGCCGAGAACTGGGATTCGGTCTGGGCCTACCGGATCGGAGGCGCGTTCCGGTTCGACAAGAACATGGTGCACGAGGTGCGTATCGGGTACGTCAGGGACGACAGCCCGATCCCGACCGACTTCCTCCGTCCGTCCATCCCCGATTCCGACCGGACCGGCTACACGCTCGGGTACGGATACAAGGGGAAGAAGTGGGCGATCGACGCGTACGCGATGGATCTCAAGTTCGACGACGTCGTCGCCACCGGGGACTTCGTCACCGACGGCGTGATCAAAGGGAAGTACGCGTCGTCGATCTGGCTGGCCGGTGTGACCGGAACGATCCGGTTCTGACCGGCTCCCGTCGTTCCGCGCGCCGCGGCTGTCTGCTATGAGCGTCGCGAGCCTTCCAGAGATCCTCGCGCCCTCGGGGTCGGGGCGGCGCGGAGCGCTGTCGGTCCGCACCGCGGGTTCCTGGCCGCCGCGCGCGGAGGATCCGACCGAGACCGCAAGACCCCTCGCTGCGGCCCTGATCGGCTACGGGCTCTACCCCGGCGGCGCCGTCGGGGTGCTCGCGACCGAAGGGTCCGAAGCGCTGGTGGCCCAGCTGGCCGTGCTGGCGGCCGGCGGCGTCCTCGTCCCGCTCGACCCCGACGCCGGGGACGACCGGATCCGCGACGGCCTCGCGCGCACGCGTGCGGTGCAGGCAATCGTCTCGGACGAGATCCAGCTCGCGCGACTGCTCGCGATGCGGCCGGATCTCCCGTCGCTCGGCCTCGTCCTGCTCATGACTGCTTCGCCGAGCGAGCGCCGGAAAGCGGCCCTCCTAGCGGACGAGGCGATCACGGTCGGCCGAGAGCGCCTGGCGGAGGATCCGGACCTCCTGCGGCGTTCTCTCGGCGTAAAGGACGAGCGGGCCCCGGCGGTGCTTTTCCCGGCGGATGGGGTGGGCGAGAAGGCGATCTCGCGCGCGGAGCTGACCAAGATGGCCGGGCGGATCTCGGACACGCTGGGCGTCCAGTCCGGCGCCGCGTTCCTCGTGGCGCTGCCGGTCAGCGCGCTCGCCCGGCTCGCGGCGTCGCTCGCCGCGCTCGCTCATGGGGCCACACTGTGTCTGCCGGCGGGGAAGGACGGGCTCGACGCGGGGCTCGCGGGACTCGCCCCCCAGTCGGCGCTGCTCGACGCGGTCGCCCTTGCCCATTTGGGAGAAGCGTGGAACGCCCAGATAGACGCGCGCGGCTGGCTCGCGCGGACGGCGATCCGCTGGGCGCTGCGAGTCACAGGGACGGCCCTGGGCGATGCGTGTCGCCGAGCTCGTCGCGCTGCGCGCACTCCGGCAGCGTTTGGGTGGCAAGCTCACCCGCATCCACGTGATAGGCCCCCCGATTCATCCCGACACGGCGAGCCTGTTCCAGGCGATTGGGGCGCCGATACGCCCCTTTGAGACTCGACTGGCCCGTTGATTGCACGGGAGCTATCTTCAGAGATCATATGATGAGCGGTCGCCGTGTCATTTTGACGTGTTTTACCTTGCTCGCGCTGACGGGTCAGGGGCTTCGTGCCGATGGACCCCGGCAAGGTCCAATCACCGAAAGCACGGGCGCTGCCGCAGGAACGTCGCACCCAGCCGCGCCGGGGGAGAAGAAGCTCGACGATGCGACGATCGAGCGGATCCTGAAGATCCAGGAAGAGCAAGAGGTCGCGGTTCGCCTGGTGATGGTGCCTGCCAGTGTCGAGGACAAGCACGGCCGGGCTGTGATGGGCCTCAAGCCGGAGGACTTTCGCCTCAGCGACGAAAAGGTTCCCCAGAAGATCAAGTATTTCTCGGTCGAAAGCGATGAGCCGATCTCGATCGCGTTCGTGCTCGACGTTTCGGGGAGCATGCGCTCGAGCGGAAAGCTCGACGCCGCGAAGGAGGCGATCCGCCACTTCATCGACGAGCTGCGCGCGCAGGACCGGTTCGCGCTGATCTGCTTCGCCGACGAGCAGGTCTCGTGGGTCACGCCGTTCACCCCGGATCGCAAGGTCTTTCTCGAGCGATTGATGGTTCAGGAGGGGTACGGCCAGACCGCGCTCAACGACGCGGTCGCGGCCACCCCGAAGCTCGTCGACGACGCCGCGACCGGCCGCAAGGCGATCGTGCTCATCACCGACGGGGTCGACAACGCGAGCAAGCTGGATGTTCACCAGGCGATCGTCACCGCCCGCAAGGTCGAGGTGCCGATCTTCACGATCGGCCTGTCGACCCTCCCGTGGGAGGACCGGAACCGGCCCAAGGACCTCGGCATCAACATGGACGTGCTGCGCCTGTTCGCCGATCAGACCGGGGGCTCGATGTTCGTCGCGAGCGATCCGGACGAGGTCAAGGAAGCCGTGGTGCGGATTTCGACCTCGATGCGCCATCAGTATCTGATCGGGTATTCACCCGGGCTCGAGAAGTGGGACGGCCGGTTCCGGAACATCCAGCTCGTTGCTGGTAACGGCCGGTACGTCGTTCGGACGCGCAAGGGTTACTACGCGAACCCGTAGCTTTCGCTCCCCCGCCGCAGTAGAGTAAAAAAGACACGAACGGTCTGCAGAAACCACCACCCGTCCGCCGGGATTCCGGCATTGTCTCGACATTATTGTAAGTTTGCGGTCGATTTCGTCATGGCACGTGATTTGACTTCGTTGAATTTCGACACCCGGCGCCGTACCGCCGTTGCGGGAGATGACCTGAGCCGATAAAGTCGTCGCGGCCATCACGGTTGCGGCGATTCGGGGGCCGGACCAAAGTCAATTCACCGCTTGGCGGGGGTGCCGAAACAGGCGCCCGGGGCGGTCGAGAAGGAGCGATCAAATGCAGCAGAAGAGGATGGGGATGGCGGTCGCCGGCGTCGCAGTGCTGGCGCTCGTCGCGTCGACAGGCTGCGTCACGAAGAAAGCGTGGAAAGAGAACGTGGAAGCCACGGACACCCGGATCAAGGGCGTCGAGACGGGCCTCGAGTCGCAGGAGAAGCGGACTTCCGACCTCGCAAAGGACACCGACTCCCGGATCACCGAGGTGAAGGGGACCGCGGAGAAGGCGGTCGAGATCGGCAGCAACGCGATGTCCAAGGCGGAGAGCGCCGAGAAGCTCGCGAAGGGCAAGATCCTCTGGACGACGACTCTTTCGGACGACAACGTGAAGTTCTCGTTCGACCACCACGAGATCCCGGCCGAGGCGCAGTCGATCCTCGACGACCTCGCCAACAAGGTGAAGGGCCTCGACAAGACCGTCTATATCGAGATCGAGGGGCATACCGACAACATCGGGAACGACGAGTACAACAAGAAGCTCGGCGAAGCCCGGGCGGAGGCGGTGCGCAACTACCTCGCGGAAAAGGGCGGCATCCCGCTCCACGCGATGAGCATCATCTCCTACGGTGAGACGAAGCCCGTGGCCGCCAACAACACCTCGGACGGCCGGGCAAAGA
>Ga0318495_10000793_pt1 | contig 10360 bp, 11 predicted proteins | sample GRESIP108b1f25_FD_203752 | JGI IMG/M metagenome (GOLD analysis project Ga0318495, IMG submission 203752) | Tropical soil microbial communities from Luquillo Experimental Forest, Puerto Rico - GRE.SIPMG.108b1f25 | ecosystem: Environmental > Terrestrial > Soil > Tropical forest > Bulk soil...
GCGCAGGGAAGGTCTACCTCTACACCTCGAACCCCGACGTCGCGACCGGCGACGGCGTGGCGATGGCGTACCGCGCCGGCGCGACCATCGCGAACATGGAGTTCTTCCAGTTCCACCCGACCTGCCTCTTCCACCCGCAGGCGAAGAGCTTCCTCATCAGCGAGGCGCTCCGCGGCGAGGGCGGCATCCTCCGCAACGCGGCCGGCGAGCCGTTCATGTCCCGCTACGACGCGCGGAAGGAGCTCGCGCCGCGCGACGTCGTGGCCCGCTCGATCGACGCCGAGATGAAGCGCCGCGGCGACGACTGCGCGTTCCTCGACATGTCGCACCTCCCGAAGGGCTTCCTCCTCGAGCACTTCCCGCACATCTACGCGACCTGCAAGGAGTTCGGGATCGACATGGCCGTCCAGCCGATCCCCGTGGTGCCCGCGGCGCATTACCAGTGCGGGGGCGTCGTCACCGATCTCATGGGGCGCACGACGGTCCAGCGGCTCTACGCGATCGGCGAGGTGTCCTGCACCGGGCTCCACGGGGCGAACCGGCTCGCCTCCAACTCGCTGCTCGAGGGGCTCGTCTTCGGGCGCCGCGCCGCCCTCTCCGCGATCGAGGAGCTCGCCGGCGGGAGCGGGCCGCCCCCGCACGTCCCGGACTGGAACCCCGGCGACGCGCTCGCGCCCGAGGAGGGCGTGGTCGTCGCGCACAACTGGGACGAGGTCCGGCGCCTCATGTGGAACTACGTCGGCATCGTCCGGACGATGAAGCGGCTCGATCGCGCCCGCACGCGGCTCGCGATCCTCCGCGCCGAGATCCGCGACTACTACTGGCAGTACCAGGTGACGCCCGATCTCGTCGAGCTGCGGAACCTCGCCGACGTCGCGATGCTCATCGTCGAGTGCGCCCGCCAGCGGAAGGAGTCGCGCGGGCTGCACTACGTGCTCGACTACCCGAAGACCGACGAGAAGTGGCTGCGCGACACGCTCATCACGCGCGGCGACCTCGAGTGACTCCGCGTCACCTCTGCTCTGGGGGAGCCGGCAGCAGCAGCGGCAGGTTCGGCACCGGCGGGAGATCGTAATCGAGCGGGAGCCTCCCGACGGCGCCCGCGATCGCGAGCACGAAGCCCTGGTCGCCGAGCGGTCCGCCGGGGATCGGGGGGAAGCGGATCCTGTAGATCGTGTCGAACGGGCCGATCCAGGGGAAGAGGTTTCGCACCTCCGCGTCGGAGCGTTCGGAGTGGATCTCCGACGCGACGACCTCCGTCTCGCCCCTCCGGACCGACACGTGCCAGATGGACTGCTTGGCGTCGAGGTCGTTGTTCCGGAGCTGGGCGGTGTAGAACGCGACGAGGAACTCCTCCTCCCCCGTCGCCGCCGCCACGCGCTCGGCCGCGAGCTGGTTCTCGACCTCCGCGTCGGTCCAGCTCTTCCACTCCGCGAGCCGGCGCACCCGCGCCTCGCGCACCGCGGGCGTGAGATGCGCCGCCGTCGCGCTCGCCCGGTGCGTGACGCCGTCGTAGAGCAGGTAGCGCCGGGTCGCGGCGTCGCGGATCTCCGCCCACGCGCCCAGGCGCTGGCCGGGCACGGGCGCTGGCCTGTGGAACGCCACGCAGCCCGGCGCGGCCGCGAGGCACGCGGCGAGCGCGAGCGCGGTGGCGCGCACCCGCCTCACGGCAGGAAGTCCGCGCGGGTGAAGAGGGCCTGGAGCGGGACCCCCTGCGCCTCGATCGCCTCGCGCCCGCCCTCGAGCCGGTCGACCAGCGCGAGGCAGGCGACGGGCTCGAGCGACTCGACGCGGCAGCGCTCGATCGCCTTGAGCGCGCTCCCGCCCGTCGTGACCACGTCCTCGATGACGACGACGCGGCTGCCGTCGGGGATGGTCTTGCGCCCCTCGATCCACTGCCCGGTGCCGTGCCCCTTCGGCTCCTTGCGCACGATGAACGCGTCCACCGGCTCCTTCTCGAGGAAGCTGGTCAGCGCCACCGCGCTCGCGATGGGGTCCGCGCCGAGCGTGAGGCCGCCGACGCCGCGCACGAGCGGCCGGATCCGCCGCACGCGCTCGAACAGCAGCCGCCCGACGAGGACGTGCCCCTCGGCGGTGAGCGCCGTCCGCTTGCAGTCGACGTAGAAGTCGCTCTCCTTGCCGGACGCGAGGATCACCTTGCGCCGCTCGAACGAGAGCGCGCGCAGGAGCTCGAGCAGCCGCGCGCGGTCCGCCTCCAGGGTCATTCGTCGTCTCCGGTGAGGTACGCGAGCATCGACATGGCCCAGCGCCCCTGGCTCAGGATCTGGCGGCGCCCCTCCGCCGGGAGGTCGCGCCAGGCCTCGGCGGCGAGCGCGAGGTCCTGGTTCACCTCCCACATGCGCCGGGCGAGGTCCTCGACCAGCTCCTCGGGAGTGACCTCGGTCACCTCGACGTCGTCCTCGGGCGCGGCGGCCTCCGCCTCGTCCGCCGCGGCCTCGCGCTCGAGCCCGGCCTCGTCGGCGTCCTCGCCGCCGGCCTCGGAGGGCAGCGGCTCGCCGCGGAGGAATGCGTCGAACGCCTCGCGCGTCTCGGCGTCGACCGGCGCGCGCACCAGCGCCTCGTCGACGAGCTCCGCCGCCCAGGGCGAGACGCGGAGCTCCGCGAGGCGGGCGCGCAGGGCCTCGAGCGCCGCGGCGTCCAGGGGCTCGGTGACGAGCGCCGCCGTGAGCGCAATCGCCCAGGCGTCGTCGTCGTCGAGCCGGTCGTGGACGCGGGCGAGCACCCGCTCGCGCATGAGCATCCGGAGCGCCGCGAGGCGCCGGAAGCCGGCGACGATCTGGTACCGGGGCCCACCCTCCCCGTCCGCGGCGGCGGGGAGCGGGCGGAGCTCGATCGGCGCGAGCTGGCCGAGGCGGCCGATGGACGCGGCGAGCAGCCCGACGTCGCCCTCCTCGCGGAGGCGGAACGTCGGGTCGTCGCTCACCGCCGACAGCGGAACGAAAGAGACGGCGCCCGTCGCGTGCGCAGGCGCCGTCGTTCGGGGCTCGAGCTCCACGCCCGAGAACCTACTCTACTTGCGCTTCACGATCACCTTGCGCTTGACCGCGCCCATCGCGACCGGGGCGGGGGGCGCGGGCGGCTTCGCCGCGACGACCGTCTCTTCCGCGTGCCTCGGCTCGGCGGCCTTGGCGGGTGCAGGGCGAGCGGCCGGCCGGAGCGTCGGGCGCGCCGGCGCGGGCGCGGCGACGCGCGCGACCGCGCGGGTCTCGCGCTCGGCCTCGACGTCCACCTCGCCCATGTCGATGCGGCCGCGGAAGCTGGCGCCGTCGACGATGATCACGCGGGGCGCGTTGATATCGCCGACCATCCGCCCTTCCTTCGTGATCTCGACCGACTCGGTCGCGGTCACGTTGCCGACGATCGCGCCGGCGATGACGCAGTTCTTGACCTGGACCTCGGCCTTCACGACGCCCGTCGGCTCGACGACGAGGGTCTTCGTGAGGGTGAGCGTCCCCTCGACGCGGCCGCGGACCGTGAGGTCCTCGTCGCCGTTGAGGGAGCCGCTGATGAGGATGGACTCGCCGATGATGGTGCTGCCGTCAATGGTCGCCACGGGTCACTTCCCCTTCGTTTCCTTGACGTCCATGTCGACGTTGCCCTTGAACAGGGCTCCGTCGGCGATGAGGATGCGGGGCGCGCGGATGTCGCCGACCACCTTGCAGTCGGCCTTGAGCTCCACCTTGTCGCTCGCGGCGATGTTGCCGGTGACCTGGCCGGACACCTCGACGTTCGCCGTCTCGATGTCCGCCTCGATCACGCCCGAGCCCTCGACGAACAGGCTCTCCCTCAGGCTGATCCGGCCCTTCACCGTGCCCTGGATGACGAGGTCCTCGTCACCCGAGATCTCACCGTCGATCACGATCGAGCTGCCGATGACCGTGTGCGCGCCGCTGCGGGGCGCAGGGACCTTCTCGATGCCTGCCATTCCTCTTCCTCCGGGATTCACTTCCGTGCCGCGCGGCGCGCGAGGAGTGAAAGTCCCGGGCAGGATAGAAGGCCTCTCCGGGGGGCGTCAACCGGCGCCTCTCGCACCTTCACCGAGCGTGGTCGGTCAGCCACGCGATCGCTGCCGCGATCGGGCGATCCCGGTCCCGCTCGTTGAAGAGCTCGTGTCGGAAGCCCTCGTACACCTCGAGCCGTTTGTCGCTCGACGACACCGCGTCCACGAAGGCGCGCGCCGCCGCCGCGTCGGCGATCCGGTCCGCGCCCGCCGCGAGCACGAGGAGCGGCGCCCTGAGCTCCTTCGCGCGCCGGAGCGCCTGGACCTGCGCCCTCCTCGACTCGTCGAACCAGCGCGGCGTCGTGTAGCGCCCGTACAGCGGATCGCGCTCGGTCCAGCGCTGGAGCTCCTCGTCCGTGGTGAGCTCGGCGACGTCGAGCCCGGTCGCCACCGGCAGCCAGGGCACGACGCGCCCGGCGAGCCGGGCCGCGACGACCTTCATGAGCGGCGGGCGCATGGCGAGCCGGAAGTAGGGGGACGACATGACGAAGCCGTCGACCTCGGCGCCGTGCGCGAGCCCCCAGAGCGCCGCCACGAGCCCGCCCATGCTGTGCGCCACGATGAAGAGCTTCCCGCGCGCGAGCCCGTCGGCGCGCAGCTTCGCGACGAACGCGTCGACGTCGTGCAGGTAGTCGGAGAAGGCGTCGACGTAGAAGCGCCGCCCGTCGGACTGCCCGTGCCCGCGGAGGTCGAGGAGCGCCGCCTGGAAGCCGGCGCGCACGAGCGCGGCGGTCAGCGCGGGGTAGCGGCCCGAGTGATCGCCGCCGCCGTGGATGACCGCGACCGTCGCGCGCGGCGACGCGGGCGTGTAGCGCTGCCAGTAGAGGCGGAGGTGATCCGCCGAGTTGAGGAAGCCCTCTTCGTGGCGCGCCTCGGCCTCGGTCGGGAACGACGGCACCGGCATCCGGCGGACGCTATCGGCCGCTCGCAGCGGGTGTCAAGGAAACCGGGGGGAGGGCCTCGCCCGCGGAGAGCTCGCGGAGCTTGCGCTCGATCGCCGTGCGCCGCCGCGTATCGTCCGAGCGCGGGTCCTCCGGGACGGCGCCGAGGGCGCGCCGGTACACGCGCGCCGCGTCCGCCCGCCGCGCGAGGGCGCGGTAGGCGTCCCCGAGGTGCTCGAGGATGACGGGCTCCGGGCCGGCGAGCGCGTCGGCCCGCTCGAGCACCTCGACCGCGCGCGAGGCGTCGCCTCGCCGGAAGAGCACCCACCCGAGCGAGTCGAGCACGTGGCCGCTCCGCGGCCGGAGCTCGAGCGCGCGCCGCACGAGCCGCTCTGCCTCGTCGAGCCGCACGCCCTGCTCGGCGAGGGCGTACCCGACGAAGTTGAGCGCCTCGAAGTGGTCCGGCTGGAGCGCCAGGAGCGCGCGCATCTCGGCGATGGCGGCGTCGCGCTCCCCGGCCCCGTCATAGGCGGCCCCGAGCGCGTAGAGCAGGCCGGGATCGCGCGGGCTCGCGGCGAGCGCGGCGCGCAGCTCGTCCACCGCCTCGCGCGCCCGGTCCGCGCGGACGAGCGCCTCGGCGAGCGCAGCGGTCAGCTCGGCCGCCTCGGCGCGGGCGCCGGCCCGCGCGCGCGCGTCGCGCGCTTCCCGGAGCGCTGCGACCGCGTCGGCGCCCCTGCCCTGCCGCTCGAGCACCGTCGCGCGCATCGCGAGCAGCGGCGCGAGCGCGCGCTCCGCGTCGGCGTGGCGCCCGAGCCGGGAGAGGGCGTCCGCGAGCGCCACGCGCGCGGAGACGTAGGCCTCGCCCGCACCCGCGGGGACGGCCTCGAGGGGCGCGAGCGCCTCGGCAGGGCGCCGCAGCGCCACGAGCGCGGCCCCCTCGGCGAGGCGGAGCCGCGGATCCGGCCGCGCCGCCGGGCTGCGGGCGACCGCGAGCGCCTCGGCCGGCTGGTCCGCCTCGAGCCAGTGGAAGGCGACGCGGACCTGCGCGTCGACCGCGCCGCCGCTCGCCCGCGCGTACCTCGCGAACCACTCGCGGGCGCGCTCGAGGTCGCCGTCGAGCGCCGCGGCCCGGCCGAGCGCCGCGAGCGACGGCGCGTCGTCGGGATCCAGGCGGGCCACCGCGAGGTGCTCCTCGCGCGCGTCGCGCGCCCTGCCCAGCGCGTCGTACGCGGCGGCGAGGAGCCGGTGCGCGGCCGCGTCCCGCGGGTCGAGCTGGACCGCGCGCCGGAGGTGCCGCTCGGCGCGGGCCGGCTCGTGCCGATCGAGCAGGGCGCGGCCGAGCTCGCGGAACCCGGCGCCGTCTCCGGGGAGCTTCGCGGCGAGGTCCTCGAGCGTCCGCGCCGCGGCGTCCTCGTCGCCCGCTTCCCCGTACGCGTCCGCGAGCAGGCGCCACGCGGTGGGATCCGGGCTCTCGCCGCCCTCCGCGAGCGCGCCCTCGAGCCGGATCGCCTCGCGGAGCGCGAGCACGGCGCGCTCACCGTCCCCGCGCGCCAGCGCGAGGCGCGCCAGGAGCACGTTCGCCTCCGCCGCCGCGGGCCCGCCCTGGCCCAGCTCCACGGCGCGACGCGCCTCCTCCTCGGCGCGGCCGGCGCGGCCGGACTCGGCGAGCGCCTCCGCCAGCGCGACGCGCAGCTCCGCGCTCTCCTCGTCATGCGCGACCGCGACGCGGAGGGCCTCGGCGGCACCCGCGGCATCCCCCTCGCGGGCGCGGCGGCGCGCCTCCAGGTAGCTCCGGATCGCCGCGGCGGACGCCCAGCGCCGCGGCGGCGCCGCCGCGCGGCGGACCTCGCGGATCGCGTCGGGATCGGGGCGTGGCCCCTCGGCCAGGGCGGGCGCGCCGGCGAGGAGAAGGGCGGCGATCGCGAGGCGCGCGGCGTTCGGCGTCATGTGCGGCATGGGCGGCTCGGGACCGCCGGTGAGGAAGTCGGCGCTCGCGGCGCGAGCTCGTTGCCGACGAGGCGAGGATACTGTCGGTGGAGTCGCCGTTCAATCGGCGCGCGGCCGCCGGCCCGGGGCCTTCGCGCGCGGAGCGGCCTCCATGCGCGACGCGCGGTCGATCCCCCTGGGACCCGCGCGGCGCAGCGCCGCCGCCACGGCCTCCTCCAGGGCGCCGTCCGCGGGTGTGCGGGGCACCGCGGCGACACACCCCGCCTCCCGTAGGCCGTCCTCCCACTCCGCCTGCGCCAGCGCCACGACCGGGACCGACGACAGCTCGCGATCGCTGCGCAGCCCCCGGAGCGGCTCGCCGCCGTCCGGCGCGATCGCGTGGAGGACGACGACGTCGGGCTCGAAGCGGGCCGCGGCCGCACCGGCCGCGAACCCGGGCGACGCCTGATCGACGGCGTAACCCGCCGCCGCGAGCCGCCGCGTGATCCCCTCGCGATGCGGACCAGGCTCGGCGATGACGAGCGCCTTCCGCCTCCCCGCCACGGCGTCCGCGAGCTCCTCGGGGAGCGGCATGCCGTGGCGGACCATGAACCCGGCGAGGTCCTCGCGCGCGATGCGCCGGTGCCCGCCCGGCGTTCGGTGGGCCCTGAGCCGGCGCGCCTTGATCCAGTTGACGACCGTCGGAAGCGACACCCCGAGCAGGTGGGCGGCCTCGAAGGTCGTGTAGTAGCGGAGCATCGGCGGGAACATGGTAAGGAGACCCTCATGGCGCCGTCCGCTTACCTCATGGGCGCGGTCCAGATGACCTCGACGGCCGATCGCGCGAGGAATCTCGAGACCGCGGTCCGCCTCGTCGGCGAGGCCGCCGATCTGGGCGCGAAGCTGGTCGCGCTCCCCGAGAACTTCGCGTACATGGGCCCCGAGGAGGGACGGCTCGCCGGGGCAGAGCCGATCGAGGGGCCGACCATCGGCGCGCTGCGCGACGTCGCGAAGCGTCGGGGCCTCTTCGTCCTCGCCGGCTCGATCGCCGAGAAGGTCGACGCCCCGGGGAAGACCGCCAACACGAGCGTGCTCATCGCCGACGACGGCGCGATCGTCGCCGCCTACCGGAAGATCCACCTGTTCGACGTGAACATCCCGGACGGCGCGCGGTACGCGGAGTCCGAGGTGGTCGTCCCGGGCGACAAGGCGGTGGTCGCCCCGACGCCGCTCGGGCGGATCGGCCTCACCGTCTGCTACGACCTCCGCTTCCCGGAGCTCTTCCGCAAGCTCGCGAGCCTCGGCGCGGAGGTGATCACCCTCCCGTCGGCCTTCACGCTCTTCACCGGCAAGGACCACTGGGAGGTGCTCGTGCGCGCGCGCGCCATCGAGAACCTCGCCTACGTGATCGCGCCGGCGCAGGTCGGCCGGCACTCGCCCACGCGCCAGACGTTCGGGAACGCGATGATCGTCGACCCGTGGGGCGTCGTGCTCGCCCGCTGCCCCGACGGCGAGGGCGTCTGCGTCGCGCCCTTCCGGCGCGAGCGGCTCGAGAAGACGCGGGCGGAGCTGCCGGCGCTCAAGCACCGGAAGCTCTGAGCCAGGCGAGCGAAGTGAGCCCGCGGGGGACCGCGCGCGCACCCGCGTCAGCGAGTGCGCGTGGGCATGGGCCCCCGTGAGATCAGAAGACCATCAGGAGCCCGAACGTGTAGGCGGTGTTCGACGGCGAGAGATTCCAGCTCTTCGACGAGCCGAAGTCGTTCATCTGCGCGTGCGTGACGTCGAAGAACAGGTACGTGTGGTTGATGCCGGTCTCGTTGTCGAGCTCGCGCGCGAGGTCGGGATCGAACGCGTCGAGGAGCAGGGCCGCGCCGCCGGTCACCGACCAGCCGTTGGTGGCGCCGTACTTCGACGCTCCGCCCGTCGTGTTGGTCCACCAGTTGTAGCGCTCGAGCGCGAAGCCCACGTAAGGCGTGATGGGGATCCAGCGGTACCGCTCGGCGAGCACGTCGAAGTAGTACGTGAGCGTGAGGCTCGTCGGGATGATGTTGAGCGAGGTGTCGTCGCCCGACGTCTTGTACGTGTTGGTCGCCGGGTCGAGGTAGACGGCGCGTCCGGCCGCGCGGAAGTAGCCGGTGCGGAAGCCGACCTCGAGATCGCCGTATCCGGTGTAGAGCGACTTCCCGATCGCCGCCCGGAACATCCAGCGCTGACCGTTCCCGAACACCTGGTGGTACGGTCCGTTCCCGCCGAACTCCGAGTCGATGTCGGGCGTGTACGGGCCCGCGCCGAGTTGGAACGAGCCCCAGCGCGGCGAGCTCGTGGGCTCGGCCCTGGCGGCGGACGCGGCCGCGGCGAGGAGGACGACCGCGAGGATCCGGAGCTTCACGAGCGCCTCCGGAGCCCGGCGAGACCGGCGGCCGAGAGCAAGAGCGCGCCGAGGCCGGCCGGTCCGCTCGCGCAGCCGCCCTGCTCCTTCCCGCCGTCGGCCTGGTAGCGTTCCCAGAAGCCTGCGGTCTGTTGGGGCGTCGCGGGGACCTCGTTCGACGCGGGACTCGCGTCACCCCCCGGCGAGAAGGCGATCACCGTCACGGCGTAGGTGGTGCCGTTCGTGAGCCCGGTGATCCGGCCATTCACGTTCTGATCGGCCGAGAAGATGTTCCCGCTGTACCTCGACACGCCCCCGGCGGTCGCGACGATCTGGTAGTACGACGGCGCCGTGCCGCCCCCCGGGTTCCAGTGCACGAGGAGCGCGCCGCTCGCCGGCTCGATGAGCCAGATGAACGGGGCCGTGGGCGGCTGGGTGGAGAGGCTGATCGTGCCCACCGCCGAGCCCGTCACCACGGAGGACCCCGACGGAACGTAGTGGATGCAGACGTTGATCGTGGAGCTCGCGTTGCTGCACTGCTGCCCGGCCACGGAGACGACGGTCGCCGCGCCCACGCTGATCACCTGCGATGCGCTGCTGCTCGCCGTGACGGTCGTGACCGTACCGGCCGACGTCGGGCACACGGTGAGGCCGTTCGTCGACGTCGTGGTCGCCGCCGTCGTGGCGTAGACGATGTAGCTGCCGGTCGTGACGGAGGCGTTGGCGATCAACTGGAGGTTGAAGCTGAGCGTCAGGTTGGTCGTCGCCGTCGAGTTGCACAAGGCGGAGCCGATCGCCGCCGGGGCGAAGTTGATCGTCCCGGCACCGATGGCCTGCGCTCGCGCGAGCGCGGGCGCGAGCAGGGCAAGGAGGAGCGCGCGTCGCATGGTGGCCGGCGATTCTGCAACCCGGGCGCCAGCCCGGCAAGTCGCCGGCCCCCCCGTCCGGTCAGGGTTTCCGTCGCGCTCGCGGCCGGCGAACAGGGGCCCGGACGCCAAATTGGCAGCACGGCCGCCGGCGGCGGGCGTGGCCCTGACAATTTGGCAGCCGGCTAGAGATATCGCTCCGCGAGCAGGCGAGCGAGCTGGAGCGCGTTCGTCGCGCCGCCCTTCCGCGTCCCCTCCACCACCGCGAAGAGGGCGAGGCCCTTCTCCTGCGAGGGGT
>Ga0318495_10000795_pt1 | contig 10357 bp, 6 predicted proteins | sample GRESIP108b1f25_FD_203752 | JGI IMG/M metagenome (GOLD analysis project Ga0318495, IMG submission 203752) | Tropical soil microbial communities from Luquillo Experimental Forest, Puerto Rico - GRE.SIPMG.108b1f25 | ecosystem: Environmental > Terrestrial > Soil > Tropical forest > Bulk soil...
TCTCATACCCCAGGCCGCGCCTGGGGTATGAGAAGCTGCGCGAGGTCAATCCGAAGATCGTGATGCTCACGATCTCCGGTTACGGCATGACCGGGCCGTACCGCGACCTGCCGAGCCACGGGATCGCCTACGACGCGTGGGCCGGGACGGTCGCGCCCGCGCCGGGTCCCGAGGGCCTGCCCGCCATCCCCGACCACACCTCGATCGGCATCACGGCCGGCCCGCTGTTCGGCACTACGGCGCTGCTCGCGGGCGTGCTGCGCGCCAGGCAGACCGGTGCGGGCTGCCACCTCGAAGTGGCGCAGTCCGATGCCGCCGCGGCGTTCGACTGGCTGCGCATCGAGGGACACCGGGCATACCTGCGCCCCGAATCGGAGGTCACCGGCAACCCGGCCGACGGCTACGAGCGCCGCCCGCCCGGCACGGGCGGCATGGCCGACGCGGTTCGCTACCAGTTCTACGCGTCCAGCGACGGGTACGTCCTGTTCATGGCGTCGGAGCGGAAGTTCTGGCGGAATTTCTGCGCCGCGATCGGGCGTGACGACCTGTTCGCGGGCAGGCCAGGGGAGCGGCTGGCCGACCACGCGCGCGGGGACCTTGGCCTGCGCCGGGAGCTCGCCGGGATCTTCCGGGCGAAGACGACGGCCGAATGGGTGCGGTTCGGGCTCGCGCACGATGTTCCGATCGGCCCCGTGAACGATCCGGCGAGCATCGCCGCTGACCCGCAGTTTGCCGACCGGATGCCATGGCAGTCCGCCGGGCGGCTGGCCGCGGACCAGTTGCCGTTTCCCGTCCGGGTGACGGGGGAGGCGCCTCCCGCCGCCGGATCGCGGGCGCCCGCAGTCGGCGAGCATGGCGACGCGATCCTCGCCGAGGTGCTCGGATACGACGCCGGGCGGATCGCGGCGCTGCGCGCGGCGGGCGCGTTCGGACCGTGTTCGCCGCAATAGCCGTTGTTTCGATATGGAGGTACGAATGTCCGGACTGCTCGAGGGCAAGGTCGCGATCGTGACCGGCGCCGCGCACGGGATCGGGCGCGGGCACGCGCTCGAGCTGGCCCGCCACGGCGCTCAGGTCGTGGTCAATGACCTGGGGACGTCGGTGGCCGGGACAGGTGCCGGGCGGGACGCGGACCGGGTCGTCGAGCTGATCCAGAAGGCGGGCGGCGCCGCGGTCGCGGACTACGGCGACATCGCGGACGAGGCGGCGGTGACGGCGCTGTTCGACCGGGCGGCCGGCGCGTTCGGCCAGGTCGACGTGGTGGTGAACAACGCCGGGATCGTCCGGGACAAGGTCATCTGGAACATGACGGCGGCGGACTTCGACCTTGTGATGCGGGTCCACGTGCGGGGCACGTGGCTGACGACCCGCGAGGCCGCCAGGCGGTGGCGGGCGCGGGCGGCGGCGGGGGAGAGGTTCACCGGCCGGATCATCAACACGACGTCGGGCGCCGGGCTGTCGGGGAACTTCGGCCAGTCCAACTACGCGACGGCGAAGGCCGCGATCGTCGGGCTGACGCTGACCACCAGCCTTGAGCTGTACCGGCTCGGGGTCACCGTCAACGCCGTCGGGCCGGGCGGGATGACCCGCCTCACCGCGACCTCGGCGGCCGGCATGGAGTCCTTCGAGCCCGACGAGCTGGACGCCGACGAGTACCACCCGATGGACCCGGCCGGCAGCTCGCCGCTCGTCGCGTGGCTGGCCAGCGACGAGGCCCAGCACGTCACCGGCCAGGTGATCAGGGCCATTCACGACAAGATCTACCTGATGGGCGGCTGGACCGAGGGCGCGACGATCAGCGCCGGCGAGAAGCGGTGGGACGCCACGACGCTCGGGACGCGGATGGCGACGGACATCTTCCGCACCAGGGCTCCCGGGCTGCGGTTACCGGGCGGCGGGGCCGTCCGAGCCGGCGGGGTATTCCTCGAGCGGGACGAGATCTTTGGACCAGGCCGAAAGCACGGGGGTGAGGACGCGCCAGGATTCCTCCGCTTCGTCGCCGCGGATGGACAGGGCGGCGTTCCCGTTCAGCACGTCCAGCAGCAGCTGGCCGTAGGCGGACAGTTCGGGCGGGTCGAGCCGGGTGGTCAGGGTCAGCGGGGCGAGGGCCCCGGCACGTGCCCCGATGCCGGTCAGTTCTAGGGTCAGGTCTTCCGGCTCGAGCCCGAACCGCAGCACGTTGGGGAGTTCCTCGCCCGTGTGGCCGAAGGGCAGGTGCGGCACGGGCCGGAAGCGCACGGCCACCTCCTTGCGGTCCCCCCGCATCGCCTTGCCGGTGCGCAGCCGGAAGATCGTGCCCGGCCAGCGCCAGTTGTCCAGCTCGAGTTCCACCTCGGCGAAGGTTTCGGTGCGGCGGGCGGGGTCCACGCCATCCTCGTCGGCGTATGCCGGGACCTGACGGTCACCGATCCGCCCGGCGGTGTAGCGGGCGCGGCGGGTGCGCCGGGTGATGTCGGCGTCGGTAAGCGGCCGGACCGAGCGCAGCACGTCCATCTTGCGGTCGCGCAGGTCACGTTCGCCGAGGCTGACAGGCGGTTCCATGGCGATGAGGCAGAGGATCTGCAGGAGGTGATTCTGCAGCATGTCCTTGAGCGCGCCGGCGCCGTCGTAGTAGCCGGCCCGGCCTTCCAGGGCGAGTGATTCTTCCCAGGTGATGTCTATCTCGGCGATGTGCGCGGTGTTCCAGATCGGCTCGAGGACCCGGTTGGCCAGCCGGGTACCGAGCAGGTTCTGCACGGTCGTCATGGCCAGGAAGTGGTCGACCCGGAACACCGCCTGCTCGGGCACGACCTCGGCGAGGAGGCGGTTCAGTTCGATGGCGTCGTGCAGGTCCTCGCCGAACGGCTTCTCCAGGACGATCCGGCTGTCCGGTGGCAGGCCCGCTTCGTGCAGCCCGGTCACCGCGGCGGCGAAGACGGCCGGGGGCAGCGCCAGGTAGGCGGCGACCGGCTCGTCGCCGGCGACTACCGGGGCGACGCTGGCGGGGTCGGTGACATCGGCCTGGTAGTAACGCGATGCGGACACGATCGCCTGCCTGGCAGAGGCGGGAAGATGTCCGGCGTGGCGGTCGAGCTGTTCGGCCGCCCATCGCTGGAACTCTCCGCTGTCCCACCTCTCCCGGCCGGCGCCGGCCATAAAGAAGCCGTCGCCGAGGTGCCCGGCGGCGTGTAGCGCGGCGAGCCCGGGCAGCAGATACCGTGCGGTGAGGTCACCGGTCGCTCCGAAGATCGCCAGCCGGCTGATCATCCCGTCACCCCCTGTGCTGCCCCGGCCCTGGCGGCGGCCGTGGCCCTGGCGATGGCCACACCGCTGGCGATGATCCCGATATGGCTGAACGCCTGGGGGTAGTTGCCGGCGAACTCGCCCGTCGACGGGTCGATCTGTTCGGACAGCAGGCCGAGGGGGCTGGCCCTATCGCACAGCGAGGCGTACATTTCCTCGGCCTCCTCGATCCGGCCCTGCATGGCCAGGTTGTCGACGAGCCAGAAGCTGCACAGCACGAAGGCCCCCTCATCGCCGGTTATGCCGTCGGGCGAGTCATGATGCAGGTAGCGGTAGAGCAGACCGCCGCCGGCCGACAGGCGCTCGGCCACGGCCGAAGCGGTGGCCACCATGCGCGGGTGGCTGGCGGGGATGACTTGCCGCAGCGGGAGGGCCAGCAGGCTGGCGTCCAGGCTGCCGTCGCCGTCCAGGTGCTCACTGAGCGTCTGGGCTTCCTCGTTCCAGGACCGGTCCACGATGATCTGGCGCAGCTTGTCCGCGTCGGCCCGCCAGGCAGCGGCGCGCCCGCGCGGGCCCAGCCGCTCCCCGAGGATCGCTGCCCGGTCCAGGGCCATCTGGCACATCGCCGCCGAGTAGGTAAAGACCCGGCCCTCGCTGCGCACCTCCCAGATGCCCTGGTCCGGCTGCCGCCAGGCCTCCCCGGCCATGTCGGCTAGGCCGGTCAGTTTCGTCCACAGCGGCGGCTCGATCTGGCCGCCGCTGCGGACCCACTGGTGGGCGCAGTCCAGGACCTCACCGTAGACGTCGTGCTGGCGCTGGTCCGCCGCGCCGTTGCCCCACCGCACCGGGGCGGAGCCCCGGTAGCCTTCGAGCTCGGCATCTTCCCATTCCTGCGGCACCAGGCCGCCGTCAAGGTCGTACATGATCCGCGGCTGCTGGCTCAGCTCGAAGGCGTCCAGGACCCAGCCCAGGAACGCGTCGGCCTCATCCGCGAAGCCGATCCGGCGCAGGGCGAATACGGTGAAGGCCGCGTCCCGGATCCAGGTGTAACGGTAGTCCCAGTTGCGCACCCCGCCGATCGGCGCAGGCAAGGACGACGTGGGCGCGGCGACTAGCGAGCCGTTGACCCAGTGATCGCACAGCTTCAGGGTGATCGCGGCCCGCCGGACCAGCGGTTCGGCGAGGCCGTCATAGCTGAAGTGGGTCATCCACCGGCGCCACGCCGCGTTTGTGGCCTCCAGCATCGCCCCGGCGTCGAAACGATGGTGGCGATGCGTCCGCCCCCACGACAGCACCAGGTCAAGCGAGTCGCCCTGTCGCAGCTCATAAGTGTCGTGCAGGCCGCTCAGCGGGCGGCTGGACCGCAAGTGAAGCCGCAGGTCCGGTCGCCGCGCGGGCGTGATCAGCAGGCCGCTGGCGGCAGCCCGCGCCTGGGCGCCGCCCCGTGGCTCCAGGTCAACCCGGAGCCGGACGTTCCCGTCCAGCACCACCGCCGACCGGACCAGCTCGCCCCGCCCCGCGGGGACATCGTCGGTGAGGTCAGCACCCGGGCGCAGCGCCAGCGCATCGGTGAGCCGGACCACGCCGTCAGCGGTGCGCAACTCGGTGACCAGCACTCCGGTGTCGGGCTCGTAGCGCTGCCTGGCTTCCGTCAGGCCGTCCGGGGTGATGCTGAAGTGACCTCCGTGATCGCGGTCCAGCAAGCCGCAGAACAGCGGCTCGGAATCGAAGCGCGGCAGGCACAGCCAGTGGATGCTGCCATCCAGGCCGACCAGGGCTACCGTCGATCCGTCTCCGATCAGGCCGAGGTCCTCAAGTGGCAGGTAGCCGTCCCGGGTGCGGACGGGCCGGAAGGGAGGATCAGGCTGGAACATGACAGCCCCGTTTCTTGCGGGTCTGTGGCCTCACTCACGCTAACCGGGGGACCGCCGACATCTCAACCCCGAGGGGAATTGAGGCGGCAATTACGGCCCTCACAGGGGCTGTCACATCACCCCGCCTGTGCCCCGTCATAGCGGTGATCACACACCATTCATGGAGGAGCACATCATGAAGATCGCGGTTGCCGGGGCGACCGGCCGACTCGGGCGGCACGTCAGCGACGTTCTCGCCGAACGCGGCCACCAGGTGGCCGGTCCGACGTTCGAGGAGTGGCTCGACCAGCAGCAGCGGGAACGCGTTGTGGCCTTAGTCAGCGGCAGGTCCACCCGCCGTCCACGTACAGGGTCTGCCCGGTGACGTAACTGGAAGCGTCGGAGGCCAGGAACAGCAGCGGCCCGTCGAGTTCCTCGGGCCGGGGCGGGCGGCCCAGCGGCGCGTTGGCGGATATCCAGGCGACCTGATCGGGATCGGCCAGCCAGCCCGTGGTCGCGCTGGGGAAGAACGACGGCGCGAGGGCGTTCACTCGCACTCCGCGCCCGCCCCACTGGTAGGCAAGCTCCCTTGTCAGCGCCACGACGCCAGCCTTGGCCGCGCCGTAGCCGGCCAGTCCGTACCGGTCGAGGCTGACGCTGGCCGACGGAGAGGCGAGGTTCACGATCACCCCGCTGCGCCGGGCCAGCATGTGCCGGCCGGCGAGCTGGGTGAGGCCGAACACCGCGGTCAGGTTCGTGTCGATCAGGTCCTGCAGGTGCTCCGGGCTCTCATCCTCGGCCGGGCCGGAGTACGCGACCCCGGCGTTGTTGACCAGGATGTCGATCTGGCCGAAACGCTCGGTAGCGGCCCGCACCAGGGCCTCGCGGTCGGCGGGGCTGCGCACGTCGCAGGCCACCGGCAGCGCGTCCCGCAGCTGGGCGGCTAGCTCGAGGTCTGCCTGATGCCGGCGCGAGGCGAGGACGACGCGGGCACCCGCGCAGTCCAGCACCTTCGCGAACCGCTGGCCAAGCCCGGAGGACGTGCCGGTCACGATCGCGACCTTGCCGTCGAGCGTGCTCACGGGACCAGCCGGTAGAACCGCCACACCGGATGCTCGATCGGGAGGATCTCGGCATCGGTGTAGCCCGCCCGGCGGGCAAGGTCACGCATGGCGGCGGGCCGGATGAGGGTGCCGACCGGCTCCGGGTCGGGGCCGACCCGGCCCTGCGGAAGGCACCAGATCGCGCTGGCCGCGGCGAAGAAGCGCTCGGTCTCGTCGCCGGGCGCGGTGAAGTTCTCTGCAGCCCGCTCGTCCACAACCAGAACCGTACCGCCCGGCCGCACCGCGGCGCGAGCGTGCCGCAGCGCCTCCACGGGCCGCGGGAAGTCGTGCACGCACTCGATGAAGAGCACCAGGTCGTAGCGCGGCGACCAGTCCGCCCACTCGTCCGCCAGGTCAACCACCTCCAGGTCCACCCGATCGGCCACGCCGTGGTCGGCCGCGTGCTGCCGGCCGATCGCGACGGACGCCTCGTCGTTGTCCAGGCCGTCCACCCTGATGTGCGGGAACGCCTTGGCCAGCTCGATCGCTGCCCAGCCCGTGCCGCAGGCCAGGTCGGCCACCCGCGCGGGATCTGCCTCCTCCTGCAGCCGGGCCAGCACGTCCGGAAGCTGCGGCAGCCAATCAGCCACCAGTGAGTTCACGAAGGCCGGGCGGTTGAGCGCGGACTGCGCGCTGACCCCGTCCGGGCCGTAGGCGGCATACGGCACGCCCGCGCCGGTCCGGTAGGCGTCGGCCAGCAGGGGCAGCACCCGCCCCGCCGCCGCGAGCACGTCGGCCAGGCCGCCGAGGTAGGTCGGCGAGGTTTCGTCCACGAGCACCTCGTAGGTGCCCTCGGCCAGCGCGAACTCGGCCGACGCCGGGTCCGGCCCGGCCGCGGTGAGCAGCCCGGCGACTGCCTGCGCTGTCAGCCACTCGCGCAAGTACCGCTCGTCGCAGCCGATCCGGTCGGCCAGCGCCGCCGAAGTTCCCGGCGAATCCGCCAGGGACCGGTAAAGCCCCAGGTGAATTCCCAGGTAGGCGGTGCACAGCTCGACTGCCCCCACCCCGGTGCTGAAGATCCGGCCCGCCAGCGCCTCGGCCGCGCTGGGCTGTACGTCCGTCGTTGTCATCCCGATCACCCCTTCTTGTCGTGGGATCCGACATGGGGGCGTCAGCTCCGGGCTGGCATTGTCAGGTTCGCCAGCTGACGGTTTCTTCCGGCTGGTAGCTGCACAGTCGGCCGGTGCGGATCGCGTTGCGCAGGTGCCGGGCAAGGGCGTCGTCCTGCGCGGCGACCGCGCTGATCGCGGCCCGGATGCGCATGGTGACCGCCTTGCGGGCGCGCTCGGCCGGGTCACCGGCGAACCTGGCCCGGCCACCCAGGCCGAGCGCGGCCGCGAGCTCGGCGGCCAGCATCGACCGCTCGGCTCGCAGCCGCTCCAGGCGGCCGAGATCGGCGTTCTCCTCCGCCTCGGCCAGTTCGCCTTCCAGGTCGGCGAGCCGCTGCTGGTAGGCGCGGCGGGCCGTGGCGTCCAGAACCGGGCCGAGACTGCCGCCGGCCGCCGCAGCCGGCGGGCCGCCCGCCGCCTCGACCAGCTCAAGGGCAGGCACCGGCTGGCCCGGACGGGCGAGCAGGACGGCCAGGTCGCGGATGCCCTTGCAGTCCGGCACGGTACTGCGGCGGCCGCGCCACTCCACCAGCCAGACCTGCCCGCTACGCTGCAGCTGGCCGGCCGCGTCAGCCGCGCCTGCTGATTGAGCCTGCGGCCGCGGGGCCGCCAGTGCGTCCAGACGGGCGAGCAGCGCGGGGGTGCCCGCCAGCTCGTACCGGTCTCGCGCCGCCGCCAGGTGCCGGTCCGCCTCGTCTGGCCTCCCCAGGTAGGCGGCCAGCCTGCCGAGCTGCTCGGCCACCGTGCCGAACATGGCGCCGCCGATCCCGTCCACCGCCCACAGCTTCTCGTAGGGAGCCAGCTCGGCCGCCAGACGGGCGGCGGCCGCCCGGTTGTCCAGGCTGATCGCGAGGTCAGCCATCGCCCAGTGGCACTCCAGCCACTCGGCGTCCTTGGGCCTGGCCTGCGCCGGGCCGACCAGCAGGGCGCGCAGCACCGCCCGTGCCTGGCTGGCGTCGCCGGCCGCGAGCAGCAGCCGGGCCGGCGCCGCGCGGTACATGGCCGGCATGTCCGGGCCGATCGCGGTCAGCAGCGCCTCGACGTCACCGGCGAACTGGGTCGCGGTGCCGCGGTCGAGGTGGGCCTGCATGCGCGCGGTGAACGCCATGAGCTCCGCGTTGAAGCTGTGCGCCCGGCGGCCGATGTCCTCGGCGGCCGCCGCGTGCTCCAGCGCACCGTCCGGGTCACCGGCCAGCAGCGCGCGCATGGCCCGCCAGATCTCCGGCAACCAGCCGTACCGGGGGATGCCGAGGCGGCCGGCCAGCCGCTGGTACGCGGCCGCCTGCTGCTCCGCCCCGGACAGGTCACCCTGCTCCAGGAGCGCGACGAGCAGCAGCCGGCGGGCCAGCAGCACGGTGGCCTGCCGCTGCAGGCTCGCCTCCGGCGGGTCACTGGCCAGGCTCAGCATCCGGGTCGCGGCCTCCGTCCGCTCGCGCGGGTAGTCAGGGCCCGCGATCGCGTCGCAGTAGGCGGCCAGCACGGCCGGCTCGATCTGCCGGTCCCCGGCAGCGCGGGCCAGCCGGACCGCGTCCTGCGCCAGCGCCACCCGGTCCGCCTCTGGCGCCGAGCCGGCCAGCGCCAGCGACAGCCGGCCGCGCACCGCGGCCCGCAGCGCGGTCTCCTCTGGCGGCAGTGCCGCATCAGCCTTCCGCAGCAGGTCTGCCTGCTCTTCGTCCTGCAGCGGGACCTCGAAACCGGCCAGGCCGCCGCCGAGGGCGAGTGCGGCCCTGGCCAGGTCGCTGGCCCGCCCGGCTGATGCCGCCTCGCGGGCCGCGCCCAGCAGCACCTCCCTGGCCGCGGCAACGTCACCGCATAGCTGCAGTGCCTCGCCGTACTCGACCGACACCGCGATCGCCGCGGCCGATCCGCCGGCCAGCGCGCGGGCGTAGTGGGCCGCCGCAGCCTCGAAGCCGAAGCCGGCGACCGCGTCCCGTGCCGCCCGCAGCGACCAGGTGACAGCCTTCTCACGGGCTTGGGGGCCGGCCGCGCGGGACCAGTGGTAGGCAAGCCTGGCCGCCGCGGCGGGCGGGCTGGCCCGCTGCTCCAGCGCCTCGCCGACCGCGATGTGCAGCTCGCCGCGCTGCGCGCCGGACAGGCCGTGATCAAGCACCTCGCGGACCAGCGCGTGCCGGAACCGGTACCGCGCCGGGCCGGCCGGGCCGACGTCAAGCAGCCGTCCCGTGGCAGCCTCATCCAGCAGCCGGGCCGCGGCTTCCGCACTGACGCCGCTTACCTGGCACAGCAGGTCGTCTTCGATCGCCTCCGCTGCGGTCTCCGCGACAATCGCGGCCGCGGTCAGCAGCGACATGCACGGCTGGCTGAGCCTGGCCAGCCGTCGCTGCAGGACCTCCCGCACGCCCGGTGGCACCGTCAGTGCCGCCGCGGACCCCCGCGCCGCGATCAGCCGGGCCACCTCGTGCACGAAGAACGGGTTGCCGCCGGTCCGGGCCTGCAGGCCGGCCGCCGCCTGCCCGGCCAGGCCGGGTCCGGCAACGCTGCTCGCCAGGGCAGCGACCGCGGTCGCATCGAGCGGCGGCAGCAGCATCCGCAGCACGCTGGTCGGGAGCTCCGCGAGCCGGTCACGGACCTGCTGCGTGGCTTCGTCCTGCTCGTCCCGGCAGGTGAGCAGCAGCATCAGCGGAAGGGCCGCGGCTGCCTCGGCCACAGCCCGGGCGACCAGCACCGACACCGGGTCCGACCAGTGCAGGTCCTCCAGCACGATGAGCAGCGGCTGGCGAGCGGCAGCGGCAGCAACCCCCTCGACGAACGCGGCCGCCATGAGCTCCCGGCCGGCGGGACCCGCGACGGCGCGGTCGTCCTGCCGCGGCAACTCCAGGCCGATGGCGGCCAGCGAGCGGCGCCATGGCCACAGCGGCGGCATACCCGCCGCCGAGCATGCGCCGGAGGCGACCTGCATCCCTGCCTCCCCGGCCTGCCCGGCCTGCCAATCAGCGAGCATGGACTTGCCCATCCCGGCCTCGCCCAGCAGCAGCACCGCCCGGCCGTAGCCGGCCCGCGCGCCTGCCAGCGCCGCGGCCAGCTCGGCCTGCTCACGGTCGCGGCGCTGGCA
>Ga0318495_10000799_pt1 | contig 10349 bp, 8 predicted proteins | sample GRESIP108b1f25_FD_203752 | JGI IMG/M metagenome (GOLD analysis project Ga0318495, IMG submission 203752) | Tropical soil microbial communities from Luquillo Experimental Forest, Puerto Rico - GRE.SIPMG.108b1f25 | ecosystem: Environmental > Terrestrial > Soil > Tropical forest > Bulk soil...
AGCTTGACGCGCTCAAGGAGCGCATCCGCCCGTTCGAGGAGGCGGAGGCGGCGCTGGTCCGCGACGTCGTCAGCTCGCCCGCCTGGCTCTCGGAGGCGGACGAGGCCTCGCTCCGGTACGCGCTGAACCTCGCGCGCACCACGGTCGTCCGCGGCACGGACGGCGCCGACGTCGACCTCGAGGGCTTCCTCGCGCCGTACCGCGAGGACGTGCTGTCGATCGCCGTCCCCGCGCTCCTCGGGGGTCGCGCCGTCGACCGGGCGGAGACCGCGCGGGTGGTCCCGAACCTCGCGCTCCACGCGCGGGCGTGGCGGAACCGCGCCGCGGCCGCGTTCGCGGACCGCCTGAGCCCGGCCGCGATCGACCGCGAGGTCTGCGAGAAGGCGCTCGTCGTTGTCTGCGGCGGGGGCGGCGGCGTCGCCTGGTCGTACCTCGGCGCCTTCGCCCTGCTCGAGCAGTACGGGCTCGTCCCGCGCCTGCTCGCCGGGACGAGCATGGGCGCCGTGCTTCTCCTCTTCCGCGCGCGGCGGGTGCGCTGGCACGCGGAGGACGTGGACGAGGCGCTCCGCGGGCTCACCTTCCGGTCGCTCTTCCGCTTCCTCCAGACCGACGCGCGCTACGGCCTCCCGGCCGCGATGCGGCTCTACCTGCGCGCCGCGATCGGCGAGTTCCTGCGCGGCCCGGACGGCCACCCGCTCACGCTCGGGCAGCTCGCCATCCCGCTCGTCGTCGCCGTCACCGGCATCCGGAACGGCGCCCTGCCGCGGGATCCGAGCTACTACGAGCACCTCCTCGACCTGCACGGGCGCGAGCCCAGGCCGTTCGTGGTGAAGCGGCTCGTCTCGGAGATCTTCCAGGCGCTCGGCGAGCTGATCGTGCAGCGCGATCGCTTCGCCCGCCTCTACCTCGGCGCCGACGAGGAGACGCGCGCCTTCGACGCGATCGACGCGGTCGGCTTCTCCTCGGCGCTGCCTGGCGTCATCCACTACGACGTCCTGCGCGAGGACGAGCGCATGCACCGGCTCCTCGCCGCGCTCCTCGACCGCCACGACGTGGCCCGGCTCGTGGACGGCGGCCTCGTCGACAACCTCCCCGCCCGCGCCGCGTGGGCCGCGGTGCAGCGCGGCGCCGTCGGACCCCGGAACGCGTTCGTCCTCGCGCTCGAGGGGTTCGCCCCGAAGCTCTCCCAGCCGATCTGGTTCGGCCTCGAGCAGCTTGCGGCGCAGAACGTCCAGCGGAACCGCCCGTTCATCCACCACCTCCGCTCGTTCGAGCGCGTCCTCTCGCCGATGGAGATCGTCCCCTCGGCAGACGAGCTGCAGCGGGCCGTCCAGGCCGGGAAGGCGGAGCTCCACCCCGACATGCCGTTCGTCTCGCGCATGGTCCGGCCTTTCCCGGCGCTGCCGGCCTAGCGGGTCCCGCCCGCCTTCCTTGAAAACCCGGGTCGGCTCGGGCATGTTCGACGCCGAACCCACATCGCTCGGACGGCCCATGGTCAAGGCGGAGAAGATCTGGATCGACGGGAAGCTCGTCGCCTTCGACGACGCGAAGGTGCACGTGCTCACGCACGCGCTCCACTACGGCATCGGCGTGTTCGAGGGGATCCGCGCCTACCGCACCGCGGACGGGCGCTCGGCGGTGTTCCGCCTCCGCGAGCACCTGCAGCGGCTCTACGACTCGGCCCACGTGGTGCTGATGGAGGTCCCGGTCCCGCTCGAGCAGCTGGAGCGGGCGTGCCTCGAGGTGCTCCGCGCGAACCGGCTCGCCGAGGGCTACCTCCGGCCGCTCGCCTTCTTCGGCGCCGGATCGATGGGCATCGGCGCGACGAACCCGGTGCAGGTGATGGTCGCGGCGTGGCCGTGGGCCGCGTACCTCGGGGACGAGGGGCTGAAGCGGGGGATCCGCGCCAAGGTCTCGTCGTTCACGCGCCTCCACGTGAACGTGAGCATGGTCCGCGCGAAGGTGTCCGGGCAGTACGTGAACTCGTTCCTCGCGAACCGCGAGGCCGCGCTCGCCGGCTACGAGGAGGCGATCCTCCTCGACACCGAGGGCTACGTCGCCGAGGGGTCCGGCGAGAACATCTTCATCGTGAAGGGCGGCGTGCTCCAGACGCCCCCGCTCTCCTCGCCCGTGCTCGCCGGCATCACGCGCGACTCGGTGCTCCGCCTCGCGCGGGACCTCGGCGTGCCGGTCCGCGAGGAGAAGTTCACGCGCGACGCGATGTACCTCGCCGACGAGCTCTTCATGACCGGGACCGCGGCGGAGGTGACGCCGGTTCGCGAGGTGGACAACCGGCGCATCGGCAAGGGCGAGCCCGGGCCGGTCACGCGGAAGCTCCAGGAGGCCTTCTTCAAGGCCGTGAAGGGCGAGGACCCGCGCTACCGGGAGTGGCTGACTTCGTATTAGAAGTCGCGGGGTTACAGCCTGGCGGTCCCTCGCTCGGTCGGTTTCCGGAACAAAGCCGGACCCCAGCCCGTTCCATCCGGCGAGCGAGCGCGGGATCGTTGACCGGTCGCTCCGGTTTCGGCTAGATTTCCCGCGCTTCGGTCCGGATGACCTGAAAATCACCCCGCATACCGAGAGCTTGAACCAGGATCGCGCCGCGACCTCCGCGGCGCGCGGCCTCGGAGGGACGAGGAGCAGCGCAGATGCGGACTCGATACGTCGACATCGACGATCGCATGAAGGATCTCGCCGACCAGATGCGCGGCGAGCCCGAGATCGCAGAGGAGTTCCACAAGAAGTACGAGCTCTCGTGGCTGTACCACGAGAACGCCCTCGAGGGCCTCGTCTACACTCCGCAGGAGCTCGCGGCGGCGATGGCGAACCAGCCCGTGGCGGACGTGGCGTTCGTGTCGGCGCTGCAGGGGATCCGTAACCACAAGGCCGCGCTCGACCTCGTCCGCGAGGAGGCCAGGGCGAAGAAGCCCAAGATCCACCTGACCCTCGTGCGGCGCCTCAACGAGCTGCTCGGCACGGGCGCGGGCGGAAAGCCGGCCCCCGCCGAGTTCCGCAAGGACATGCCGCTTCACCGGGCGTACTTCCACGAGATCGCCCAGCCGGCGAAGATCCCTGCCCTGCTCCAGAAGGCGCTCGACTACACCGAGTCGAGCGAGTTCCGGAGCGTGCACGTCGTCCAGGCGGCGACCCGGTTCCACCACGGCTTCATGCAGGCGTTCCCCTACACGGAGAACTCCGGGCGGATCGCGCGCCTCCTCGTGAACCTTCTGCTCATCCACGAGGGGTACCCGCTCCTCTGCATCGTCCACTCGACGGATCGTCAGCGCTACTACGACTCGCTCCGCTTCCCGGAGGCCGCGCTGCGCGACCTCACGCTCGAGGCGCTCGACAACGCGCTCACGCAGGCCGAGAAGTACTTCGCGCAGGCCGGCGCGGGGAGACGGAAGGCCGCGCGGTAGCCGTTCCGCACTTCGCGACGTGAGCGCACCCGGGTCGGGATCCCCCCGCCCGGGTGTCCCGTTATCTGACCCCTTCGGGGCACGTCCGGCGCACCTCCCGATGCGGGTGGGCGCACGCCGCCGGGCGACCCGTTCCGGCGCACCGTCCAACCAGCCGTGCTCATTGGGCTTTACGCCCCCGGCGGGGCGACCGCCCCGAGCATGGCAGGGTGCGACCCGGTATTGTATAGAAGCGCGCCCAATGCTCCTCGGAGCCCACGAGCCAATCGCCGGCGGAGTCTCGACCGCCTTCGCCCGAGCCGAGGCGGACGGCGCAGACTGCGTCCAGGTGTTCACGCGGAACGCCCGGGGCTGGGCGGCGAAGCCGCTCGACGGCGAGGAGGTCGCCCGGTTCTGGAGCGAGGCGAAGCGGACCGGTAAGCCCGTCGCGGCGCACTCGTCCTACCTCATCAACTGCGCCTCGGCCGACCCGGAGATCCGCGAGAAGAGCTGGGCCGCGCTCGCCGACGAGCTCGGCCGATGCGAGCAGCTCGGGATCCCCGCGCTCATCTTCCACCCCGGCAGCCACGAGGACGAGAAGGAGGGCACCGCCCTCGTCGGCGAGGCGATGGGGCGCGCGCTCGAGGCGGTCCCCGGCAAGGCGCGGCTGCTCGTCGAGACCACGGCGGGGCAGGGCACGTCCCTCGGCTGGCGCTTCGAGCAGGTCGCGGCGCTCCGTGAGGCGGTGCCGGGTCCCAAGCGCCGGCGTGTCGGGGTATGCGTCGACACCTGCCACGTGTTCGCGGCGGGCTACGACCTGACCGGCGAGGAGGGGTACGAGCGGACCGTCGGCGAGCTCGACCGGTCCGTCGGCCTCGAGCACGTGCGCGCGTTCCACCTGAACGACTCGAAGAAGCCGCTCGGGTGCCGGGTCGACCGGCACGAGCACATCGGCGAGGGCGCCATGGGGCTCGCGCCATTCCGGCTCCTCGTGAACGACGCCCGGTTCGCGGACGTCCCCGGGTTCGTGGAGACGGAGTCGCGCTTCAAGGAGAACATCCAGGCGCTCCGGCGCCTGGTCCGGCGCCGATGAAGCCCCATCCCCCCATGCGACACCCCGCCGAAGAGCCGCCGCGCACGCGGACGCGCCCGCTCGTGCGCGCCGCCCGGATGGCCCTCTACCCGCGCAGCGTTCCCACGACACGGGCGAAGCTCGACCGGCTCATCGAGTACGCGAAGTCGCACCGGCGCGCGCTGATCCTCACGCACGACAACCCCGACCCCGACTCGATCGCGGCGGGCGTCGCGCTCGCGTACCTGCTCGAGAAGCTCGCCGGGGTCGAGGCGATCGTCGCCTACGGCGGCATCGTAGGGCGGGCCGAGAACCGCGCGCTCGTGCGCGTCCTGAAGCTCCCGGTCGTGCCGATCTCGCGCGTGGTGTTCGACGAGTACGACCTCATCTGCATGGTCGACACCCAGCCGGAGCAGGGGAACCACTCGCTCCCCGCGCGCCACTTCCCCGACATCGTCATCGACCACCACCCCGAGCGGCCCGACTCGCACCTCGCGCCCATCGCCGACGTGGGCGGCCCGATCGGCGCCACGTCGACGCTCGTCGCCGAGTACTTCCGGGCGAGCGGGCTCAAGGTGCCGCCCGACGTCGCGACCGCGCTCTTCTACGGGATCAAGGCGGACACGCGCGACCTCGGGCGCATGACGACCCAGCAGGACATCGACGCGTACCTGTGGCTCTTCCCGCTGGTCGACAAGGATGCGCTCGGCGACATCGAGCACCCGAAGCTGCCGATCGAGTACTACCGGCTGCAGCACGTGGCCATCGAGCGCGCGCTGATCTTCGACGACGAGGTGGTGATCGTCGACCTCGGCGTCATCTACGCGCCCGACATGGTCGCCGAGGTGGCGGAGCGGTTCATGTACCTCGAGGGCATGCGCTGGTCCCTCGGGTTCGGCGAGTACGAGGACCACCTCTACTTCTCGGTCCGCACCGGTGACCGGCGCATGAACGCCGGCCGGCTGATCCGCGACGTGATCGAGACGCGGGGCGGCTCGGCGGGCGGGCACGGCACGATGGCGGGCGCCCGGCTCCCGCTGAAGGGACTGTCCGCCGCGGCGCGCAAGCGGCTCCGCGAGGACGTCGTGAAGAGCTTCCTCGACGCCTTCGGCGTGCGGAGCCGGAAGCCGAAGAAGATCGTTTGATCTACCTCGACCACAACGCGATCACGCCGATGCGCCCCGCGGCGATCGCCGCGGTGCGCGCGGCGCTCGACGTGTTCGGGAACCCGAGCTCGGTCCACGGCGCGGGCCGCGCCGCGCGGGACCTCCTCGATCGCGCGCGCGAGCAGGTCGCCCGCGCCCTCGGCGCCCGCCCCGCGGAGATCGTCTTCACGAGCGGCGCGACGGAGTCCGCCGCGCTCGCGATCCGTGGCGTGCTCGCGCGCGCCCCCGCAGGGCGACGCCGGCTCGTGGTCACCGCGGTCGAGCACCCGTGCGTGCTCTCGCTCGCCCGCGCGCTCGAGGCGGCGGGCACGCCCCTCACGGTGGTCCCCGTCGACGGGCGCGGGCTCGTCGACCCCGAGCGCTTCCGCGCCGCCCTCGGCCCGGACGTCGCCCTCGCCTGCGCCATGCGCGCGAACAACGAGACCGGCGTCCTCCTGCCGGTGCCGGAGCTCGCGGCGGCGGCCCGCGAGGCGGGCGCGCTCTTCCTCTGCGACGCCGTCCAGGCGATCGGGAAGATCGAGCTCGACGTCCGGACGCTCGGCGCCGATCTCGTGGCGCTCACCGGCCAGAAGTTCGGCGGGCCGCGCGGCGCGGGCGCCCTCTACGTCGCATCCGGCGTCGCGATCGCGCCGCTCGCCGGCGGCGAGCAGGAGCGCGGCCGGCGCCCCGGCACGGAGAACCTCCCTGGCATCGCCGGCCTCGGCGCCGCGATCGAGGCGGCCACCCGGCTCCGCGCCGAGGAGTCGCCGCGCGTCGCGGCGCTGCGGGACCGGCTCGAGGCGGGGCTCCGCGCGGCCGTGCCCGGGGTCCGCGTGAACGGGGCGGGCGCGCCGCGGCTCCCCGGCAGTGCCTCCATCACGTTCGAGGGCTGCGACGCCGAGGCGCTGCTCATGGCGATGGACCTCGAGGGCCTCTGCGCCAGCGCGGGCTCGGCCTGCCACTCCGGGTCGACGAAGCCCTCCGGCGTGCTGCTCGCCATCGGGCTCTCCGAATCGGACGCCCGCTCGACGATCCGCTTCTCGCTCGGCTGGACGACGACGCCCGAGGAGGTCGACGCGGCGCTCCGGCTCGTGCCGCCGCTCGTCGCGCGGGTGCGCCGCGAGATCCGAGCGTAGCGCCCTCCGACCTACGGCGCCGGCGTCCACCTCACGATCGTGCCGCCGTCGCCGACGGCCCACGGGCCGCTCGCGTCGGCGCCCCACACCGCATGGAGCGCGTTCGCGACGCGCGTCGGCACGACCGTCCACGCGAAGCCGTTCCAGTGAATGACGACGGCGCGGTGTTCGGACGTGTGGTAACCGGCCGCCCACGCGTCGTCCGGTCCGGTGCCCCACACGGCGTGGAGGTCGGCCGTCGTGCCGCTCGGCAGGACGACGCCGGCGCTGCCCGTCCAGCGGAGGACGGTGCCGCCGTCGCCCACCGCCCAGGCGTTCGTCGCCGCGCTCCCCCACACCGCGCGGAGGTTCTTCGTCGTGCCGGTCGCGACGGCGGTCCACGCCGTGCCGTTCCAGTGCGCAGCGATGCCGCCGTCTCCCACGACCCACACGTCCGTCCGCCCGCTGCCCCAGACACCGCGGAGCGTCGTGTACGAGAAGCCAGCGGGGGCGGACGACCAGGCGGTGCCGTTCCAGTGTCGGAAGGCCGTGCCGACCGACCAGACGTCGTTCGGCGCGCTGCCCCAGATCCCGTACAACGCGCCCGTGACGTTCACCGTGGAGGACCACTTCGCGCCGTCCCAGTGCACCGCGGCCCCGCCGTCGCCCACCGCCCAGACGTCGTCCGGTGCGCTGCCCCACGCCGCGCGGAGATCGCTCGCGGTGCCCGTCGGCGCGGCAGTCCAGGTGTTGCCGTCGAAGGGAGCGCCGTGCCTCCGCCGCCAACCGCCCAGAGGTCCGTCGCGCCGCTCCCGGCGAGAGCGTAGACCGGCTGCGTCGGCCCGCTCGAAAGCTCCGACCAGCCGCTCCCGTCGAAGCGCAGGATCCTCCCGAACGCCCCGACCGCCCACGCGTCGCTGGCGCCGCTGCCCCAGACGCCGTTCAGCCGCGGCGTGCCCGCGCTCGCGACGGAGGACCAGCTCGTGCCGTCCCAGTGGACGATCGCGGGCGCGGTCGGCGTCGTCGCGGCGTCGTACCCGACCGCCCAGACGTCGTTCGCGCCGCTGCCCCACAACGCCGTGAGCCTCTGGCTCACCGTCGTGGACAGCCTCCACTGGGTACCGTCCCAGCGCTCGATGGTCCCGTGATCGGTCACCGCCCAGACGTCGGACGGCGAGCTGCCCCAGATCCCGGTGATCGTCCAGTACTGGCTGCTGCTCGTCGGCGTGGCGGTCCAGGCCTTCCCGTCCCAGTGCAGCAGGTTGCCGTACTCGCCGCTGGCCCAGACGTCGTTCGCCGCCGTCCCCCACACCGCACACAGAGCGCTGTTCGTCGTGACGCCGCTCGGAACCGATGACCAGGCGCTCCCGTCCCAGTGGACGATCGTCCCGAAGTAGCCGACGGCCCACACGTCGTTCGCGGCCGATCCCCAGAGCGCGTGCAGCGACCAGCTCGTCTTCGTGCTCACGAACGACCACGCGGCGCCGTTCCAGTGCAGGACTACGCCTCCGACCCCGCCGACCGCCCAGACGTCGTCCGCGGCCGTCCCCCACACCCCCATCACGTTGAACGGGATCACCTCCGTCGAGGGCCACGTCGCGAGGGACCACGCGCTGCCGTCCCAGTGGAGGAGCGTCCCGCCGTCGCCGACGGCCCACACGTCGTTCGCCGCAGCGCCCCAGACCGTGGACAGCGAGTTTCCCTGCGGGAGCCGGTTCTGCCACGCCCAGGTCCCGCGCAGCGTCGCCGCCGAGGTGAACGGGGCCGCGACGGCGTCGGCGCCGCTCACCGTCACGGTTGCGGACGATGGGTTGAACACGTAGCCGGTCTTGGACGGCCTCACCGTATACGTACCGTCCGCGAGCCGGTCGAAGCGGTAGCGGCCCGACGCGTCCGTGCTTGTCGTGAACGTGCCCGAGCCGTTCAGCAGCACGGTCACCCCCGCCGTCGCCGCTCCGTCCACGGACCCCGAGATCGCGTGCCCTCCCGCGCCGCTTCCGCCACCGTCCGCCGGCGCGCCGCCGGCTCCGGAGGTGCACGCGAGGGTCAAAGCGACGGCGAGGCTCGCGGTCCATCCCGCTCGGATCGTGGGCATGGCTCCCCCTTCGTCCCGCGCGGCGCTTCGTCCGCGGCGGCGCTCCTTCGCGGAGCGTAGGCGCGCTGTCACAGCGCAGGTGCGCTGTCAGTATATCTTCACTTCACGAGTTGTCGCTGAATGAGATCACGGTTCGTGGATGCCGGGATCGGGCGCCGAGGCGACTCGGGGGCGATGCGGGCCGGCCTCGCACCTCCGCGGACGCTAGCGCGCCCCGAACAGCCCGCGGACGACCGCCGCGATGGCGAGGTCGGTGCCGACCGCGGGGTCGTACGCCCGGGCGAGCTCACCCGCGACCGCGGTCGCGCTCGGCGGGCGATCGGCGGGGTCTGGAGAGAGGGCGCGCAGCACGATCGCGTCGAGCGCGAATGGGACCTCCGGGCGAACCTCGGACGGCGCGCGCAGGCGCCCGGCGAGGATCCGCTGCCCGACCTCGTTCACGTCCGCGCCGGGGAACGCGGGCGCGTTCGTGAGCAGCTCGAAGAGCACCGCGCCGAGCGCGAACAGGTCGCTCCGGGGCGTGGGGCGCTCGCCGCGGATCTGCTCGGGCGCGAGGTAGCGGATCTTGCCGAAGGCCCCGCCCGGCGGCGGGGCGGCGCCCTCGCGGAGCGCCACGCCGAAGTCGCCGAGCTTGATCTCGCCCGTGCGCGAGATGAAGACGTTCGAGGGCGAGACGTCGCAGTGGACGATCCCGAGCGGCAGGCCGGCCTCGTCCCGCCCCGCGTGCGCGTGCGCGAGCGCCTCGCACACCGCGTGCGCCACGTGGGCGCCGAAGTCGACGGGCAGGAGGATCCCCCGCGCCGCGCACTGGGCCAGGATCTGGCGGAGGTTCCGCCCGTCCACGTACTCCATCGCGATGAACGGCGCGCCGTCCGCGACGCCGGCGTCGAGGACCTCGACGACGTTCCGGTGGCGGAGCCGGCGCGTGATCGCCGCCTCCTCGGCGAACCGTCGCGCCGACTCCGGGTCGCCCGCGAGCGCGGGGAGGAGGCGCTTCACGGCCACGGTCCGTCCGGTGAGCGGCCCCTCGCACGCGACGGCGCGGTACACCTCGGCCATCCCGCCGCGACCGACGAGCGCCTCGAGCGCGTAGCCGGCGATCCGCCGCGCGGTCATCGGTGCGTCCGGGTGCGTACCTGCCGCGACGGGGTGGGTCGGATGGCCCGAACGAGGCCGCTCGTCAAGGGTGGGAGCGATGGCATCGAGCGGATTCTACCCTCGCAGGCTGTCGGGTTCGCTTGACAGTCCCGCCCGCGTTCCATAGGATCTCGATTATCAAAACCACGCGTGATTACGCGAGGTTGGTGCTCTTTTCAGGCTACTGATCTGCCCCCTGCCGAGCTCGTGATTGGGCCCCGCGTCGTTTGGGCCGACTTTGTGCCAAAGCGGAGCGCCCGCCCACGTCCATGAGCAAGCTCCCGTGTCGCGAGGGAGAAGCCTACGGACGCTGGGTCACCGGGTGCCCCACCTGTAGAAATACAGGTCCAAGCAACCGGGCCACACGGCTCACGCGGGGGGCTTTTT
>Ga0318495_10000804_pt1 | contig 10318 bp, 9 predicted proteins | sample GRESIP108b1f25_FD_203752 | JGI IMG/M metagenome (GOLD analysis project Ga0318495, IMG submission 203752) | Tropical soil microbial communities from Luquillo Experimental Forest, Puerto Rico - GRE.SIPMG.108b1f25 | ecosystem: Environmental > Terrestrial > Soil > Tropical forest > Bulk soil...
CCGTTGGCCTGGACTCCGCGCTGTCGGATCTCGGTCATCGCTTGCAGGCTATCACGCGCCGCCCTCAGACTTCCGGCATGCCGGTCGTCCACGAAGAGAAGCTGCGCGTGAACTGGGTCGACACCGATGCGAGCGGGCGCATCCACTACACCGCCGCGCTGCGCTACTTCGAGATCGCCGAGCACGGTCTGATGCGCCGCCTCCTCGGCGGCGCCACCACCGCGGGCAACCCCGACTTCGGGCTGCCGCGGGTCCACGTGGAGGCCGACTACAAGCTCGCGCTCCGCTACCCGGACGAGTTCACCTGCAGCGCGCGGGTGGCCCACGTGGGCACGAGCTCCGCGAGCTACGCCTACGCGATCCACAACCTCGCCGGGGAGCTCTGCATCGAAGGCAAGATCGTGGTGGTCGCCACGGACGCCCTGGGCCGCAAGCAGCCCCTGCCCGAGCTCCTGCGCGAGGCGCTGCAGAAAGGGCTGTGAGGGGCACTTTTGCCCCTGCAACAAGGAGTTGCGTGCAGGCGACCGGCAGGCCGCCGGCACCCAAAGTCCAAGCTTCACCCGAAAAGGGGTCGGGATTTACACTCTCGGCACGGATGAGCGCCCAGCGGACCCCGCGTGACCGTCCTCACTGCGCTCCCGCAGCGGCATGCCCTTTGCGAGGTTCGTCGCGCCCCCTTCCAGCCCCCTTCCACACGGGAGAAGTTACGGAATGACGCTTGCGATCAAGAACCGGGCGCTGGGCGCCTGGGTGCGCGAAATGGCCGAGCTCTGCCAGCCGGAGCGGATCCACGTGTGCGACGGCTCGGAGGCCGAGCACGCCGAGATCATGCGCATCCTCGTGGCCAACGGAACCGCCGAGCCGCTGAATCCCGAGCTTCGCCCGAACAGCTACCTGGTGCGCTCCGACCCGGGCGACGTCGCGCGCGTCGAGGACCGCACCTTCATCTGCTGCGCGAAGAAGGACGACGCCGGCCCCAACAACAACTGGCGCGAGCCCGAAGAGATGCGCCGCACGCTGCGCGGCCTGTTCGCGGGCGCGATGCGCGGCCGCACCATGTACGTGGTGCCCTTCTCGATGGGGCCGCTCGGCTCGCACATCGCGCACATCGGCGTCGAGCTCACCGACTCGCCGTACGTGGTCGCGAGCATGCGCACGATGACCCGCATGGGACGGCGCGCGCTCGAGGTGCTGGGCGACGGGCCGTTCGTCCCCTGCATGCACTCGGTCGGTGCGCCGCTCGCGCCGGGGCAGGAGGACGTGCCCTGGCCGTGCGACGCGCAGCAGAAGTACATCGTGCACTTCCCGGAGACGCGCGAGATCTGGTCCTACGGCTCGGGCTACGGCGGGAATGCGCTGCTCGGCAAGAAGTGCTTCGCGCTGCGCATCGCCTCCGCGATGGCGCGCGACCAAGGCTGGCTCGCCGAGCACATGCTGATCTTGAAGCTGACCGCGCCGGACGGCCGCGCGCGCTACGTCGCCGCGGCGTTCCCCAGCGCCTGCGGCAAGACCAACCTGGCGATGATGCGGCCGACCCTCCCGGGCTGGAAGGTGGAGTGCATCGGCGACGACATCGCCTGGATGAAGTTCCACGCCGACGGCCAGCTCTACGCGATCAACCCAGAGGCCGGCTTCTTCGGCGTCGCGCCGGGCACGAGCGAGAAGTCGAATCCCAACGCCATGCGCACGGTCGCAGCGAACTGCGTCTTCACCAACTGCGCGCGCACGCCCGAGGGCGACGTGTGGTGGGAGGACATGACCGCCGAGCCGCCGGCGCAGCTCACCGACTGGCGCGGCCAGCCCTGGACGCCCGCCAGCAAGTCGCCTGCGGCCCACCCGAACGCGCGCTTCACCGCACCCGCCTCGCAGTGCCCGGTGATCGCGCCGGAGTGGACCGACCCGAACGGCGTGCCGATCAGCGCGATCCTGTTCGGCGGCCGGCGCGCGACGGTGGTGCCGCTGGTGAACGAGGCGCGCGACTGGGCGCAGGGCACGTTCTTCGGCTCGATCATCGGCAGCGAGAAGACCGCCGCGGCCGCCGGCACGATCGGCGAGCTGCGGCGCGACCCGATGGCCATGCTCCCCTTCTGCGGGTACAACATGGCCGACTACTGGGCGCACTGGCTGCGCATCGGCCGCACCGACGGCGCACGCCTGCCGAAGATCTTCTGGGTGAACTGGTTCCGGAAGGGCCCGAACGGCGAGTTCCTCTGGCCCGGCTACGGTGAGAACAGCCGCGTGCTCAAGTGGGTGTTCGAGCGCTGCGTCGGCGACGTGAAGGGCGTCGAGACTCCGATCGGGATCCTGCCCTCGGAGGGCGAGCTCGACACCCAGGGTCTCGATCTCGATCCCGAAGATCTCGCCGTGCTGCTCGGCGTCGACTCCGCGGGCTGGCGCGCGGAGCTGCCGCTGATCCGCGCGCACTACGCCGCGTTCGGCGACCGCCTGCCGCGCGAGCTCGCCCAGGAGCTCGCGGCACTCGAGGAGCGACTCACCGGCGCGCCGCGCTAGGCCGTGAAGCCGATGCGCTTGTGCGATCCGTCGCAGTACGGCTTGTTCGCAGAGGCCCCGCAGCGGCAGAGATAGCTCTCGTTCGTGCGCAGGATCGTGCGGCCCGTGCCGGTCACGATCTCGTGCGGCCCCTGCACGCGCAGCGGACCGTTCGGCGCCGGAGTCACGGCGAGCGAGCCATTGCGGGCGGGAAGCGCTTCGGACTCTTTGCTCGCGGGCTCGCCGGTCGCGCCGAACCCGGCACGGACGTGGCTGCCGTCGCAGAACGGCTTGTTGGCCGACGGAAGCCGGCGGGCTGGCCGGCGATCGCGAGCTCCGCGTGCAGCGCCAGCGGCCCGTTCTCGCGCAGCTGCACGGTGTTCACCAGCGGCGGCGCCTCGGCTGGACCGCCGTCGTTGCGCTCCCAGCTGATCGCGCCCGAGGGGCAGGTCAGCGCCAGGTGCGCGACGTCGGCGGGCGTGGCGCGGTCGGGATGGATCCACGCGCCCTTCGCGTTGGGCACGAACACGTCGGGCCGGCCCAGCACGCAGTTGCGCGAGTGGATGCACTTCTTCCCGTCGAAGCGGATCGTGACGTCGCGGCCGCGAACTTCTTCGCTCATGGCGATCTCCTCTCGATGGGCATCATGTTCAGGATCAAGCCGCCGTCCTGCAGCACCCACGCCGGCGCGATCTCGTAGCCCTGGCTCGCGCGATAGCGCTCGAACGCCGGGTTCACGCGCAGGTACGAGACGACGAACGAGAGCGGCATGCGCCAGGGGAACTCCGCCACCATGCCGCGCTGGGCGGTGAGCTCGCGGACCTCGACGTCGCCCAGCGCCGCGAGCTTCTCCGCGCCGCCCTCGATCGCGACACCGATCTGTGCCGAGCCGTCGGGTGCATAGACGCCGAGCGGCCGCAGACCGGTCGCGCCGGCGCGGGCGAGCTCGGCGGCGAGGCTCTCGGTCACCCGGCCCACGTCGGTGACGCTGGCGTTCTCGAGCTCGCGGTAGGCGAAGGTGTAGGGCCCGATCTCCTGCTCGCGGATCTCGACCGGGGCGAACGCGCCGAGCCACGCCGCGAAACAGGCGAGCGCCGCGAGCAGCCCCACACCGGCGAACCCCGCCGCGCGCAGGGTCAGCTCTCCGCGCTGAAGCGCACCGGCATCGACTTGATGCCGTTGATGAAGTTCGAGCGCAGGCGCCTGGGCGGCGCCGCCAGCTCCAGGTCGGGCAGCCGCCGCAGCAGCTCCTCGAACATCACGCGCATCTCCATGCGTGCGAGGCTCGCACCCAGGCAGAAGTGCACGCCGATGCCGAAGCCGAGGTGCGGATTCGGATCGCGGCCGACGTCGAAGCGCCCGGCGTCGCGAAACGCGCGCTCGTCGCGGTTCGCCGAGCCGTAGTACATCACCACCTTCTCGCCCGCGCGGATGGCCTGGCCCGCGAGCGCGGTGTCGCGCTGCGCGGTGCGGCGGAACTGCATCACCGGCGAGACCCAGCGCACGATCTCGTCGACAGCCCCGTCCAGGAGCTCGCGTTCGCGCAGCAGCCGCGCGCGCTCGTCGGGGAACTCGCACAGCGCCTGCATGCCGCCCGAGATCGCGTTGCGCGTGGTCTCGTTGCCGGCGACGACCAGCAGGAAGAAGAACATGTTGAAGTCGAGGCCGCCCAGCTTCTCGCCGTCGACGTCGGCGTGGAGCAGCGTGGAGACGATGTCGTCCTGCGGGTCCGCGCGCCGCTGCTCGGCGAGCCAGCCGGCGTACTGGAACAGCTCCATCACCGCGAGCTGCGCGTCGACCACGGAGCCGTAGTCCGGGTCCTCCGCGCCGATCAGCCGGTTGCTCCAGTGGAACAGCTTCCAGCGGTCGGCGCTCGGCACGCCGAGCAGCTCGGCGATCACCAGCAGCGGCAGGTCCGCGGCGACCTCGGTCACGAAGTCGCACTCGCCCTTTAGCGCGACCTTGTCGACGATCGCGCGCGCGTGCTCGCGCACGCCCGCCTCGAGCCGGCCGATCATGCGCGGAGTGAAGCCGCGGTTCACGAGCTTGCGCAGCTTGGTGTGGCGCGGCGGGTCCATGTGGATCAGCTGCTGCCGGAACAGCGCCAGCTCCTCGGCCGGCATGTCGGCGATCACGGCACTGCCGCGCTCGGACGAGAACAGCTCGTGGTCGCGCGAGATCGCGACCACGTCCTCGTAGCGGGTGACCACCCAGAAGCCCTGCTGATCGGGCTCGCGGCGTCCGGGCATGAGCTCGCGTCCGGGCCGCCCCGGGTGCCAGTAAAGACCCGGCTGCGCGCGGAGCCGGGCCCAGAAGGCATGCGGCAGGCCGGGCTCGAAGGTGGCGGCGTCGAACAGATCCACGGCGGTGTCGGCAGTCACGCCGAGACTCTATCACCCGGCGCGAGGCAGTCGGATCGAGAGCGCCACCGCGTCGTGGTCCGAGAGCTCGTCCGCGGGCAGCACGGCCGGATCCGAGACCTCGAGGCCGCGCGCCATCAGCCAGTCGAGCTGGAACAGCGCGCGGCCCTCGCGCCGGTGCGTGGGCGTGCGGCGCAGGTTCGCGCGGCGCCATTCGAAGCCGCGCCGCTCGGCCAGCGCGAACAGCGGCTCGTGCGGGACGGGATCCGCGAACCGAGTCGGCGCGACCGCGAGCGCATCGCGCAGCCGCGTGCGGTCTTCGAGCTCCGCCTTGCCGAGCGAGTGGGTGTTGAGGTCGCCGCCCACCAGCGCGGGCAGCCCGGGCGCCCAGGCGTCGAGCCGGTCGAGCACGACCTCGAGCTGCGCGGCGCGCTCGGCCGGGTCGGAGTGGCTCTCCAGGTGCAGCGACGCCAGCGCCAGCTCGGTCCGGCCCAGCGCGAGCCGACACAGCACTGCGACACGCGAGCCGACGCGGCGCTCGCCCAGCGCGCCGTCGAACCAGCGGCCGCCGGGCTCGACGCGGAGCGCTTCGGGCTCGAGCAGCGGCGCACGCGCGAGGATCGCCCCGCCGTGGTAGCCGCGCGCGTTCTCGGCGCCCGCGAAGCGCTCCTGCTCGCGCGCGTCGCCGAGACCCAGCTCGAGGAACTCGACCGCGAACACGGCGGCGCAGCCGAGCCTCAGAGCGAGCTCGCGGGGCGTGTGCCGCTGGCCCGAGCGCGCCATGCCCACGTCGAGCTCGGAGAGCAGCAGCACGTCGGCGGCCGATGCCCGCAGGAATCCGGCCGCGCGCATCGGGTCGGGACAGCGCTGCGCGTTCCAGGCGACCACGCGCAGCGACTCGCCGGGCGGCGTTGCCGAGCCGGGAAGCGCCACCAGGTCGAGCGCCGAGCGGAAGCCCAGCTCCGCGAGCAGCGCGGCGTGCCGCTCCGGCGTGGGCGCCTGCGCGAGGATCTCGCACCGGCGTGCGGGCGGCACGTCCGGCAGGCCGTCCCGCGGCTCGGGTATGCTCGCCACCATGGAGACGATCAAGCGAGACCTGCCCCACGGCAAGATCGAGGGCCAGTGCGATGCGCGCTTCCTGCCCGTCGCCGACGCGTTCGAGCGCAACTTCCACGAGCGCGGCGAGCTCGGGGCGTCGGTCTGCGCCACGCTCGAGGGCCGCACGGTGGTGGACCTGTGGGGCGGCAGCGCGCGGCCCGACGGCGCGCCCTGGCTGCGCGACACCGTGTCGATCGTGTTCTCCTGCACCAAGGGCGCGGTCGCGATCTGCGCGCACGTGCTGGCGAGCCGCGGCCTGCTCGACCTCGACGCGCCGGTGGCGGAGGTCTGGCCCGAGTTCGCGCGCAAGGGCAAGGAGCGCGCGACGGTGCGCATGATGCTCGACCACTCGGTCGGCCTGCCGGCGTTCAAGACCCCGCTGCGGCCGGGCGGCTGCAACGACTGGGACTACATGGTCGGGATGCTGGCCGACGAGGAGCCGTTCTGGGAGCCGGGCACGCGCAACGGCTACCACATGCTGAACTTCGGCTGGACCGCCGGCGAGCTGGTGCGCCGGGTGGCGAAGAAATCGCTGGGCGCCTTCTTCCGCGACGAGGTCGCGACACCGCTCGGTGTCGAGTTCTGGATCGGCACGCCGGAAGAGGTGGAGCCGCGGATCGCGCCGGTGCTGATGCACGTGCCGAAGCCGGGCGACGCCGTCCCCGAGTTCATGAAGAAGGTGATGAGCGATCCGCGCTCGACCGCGGCGCTGTCGCTGCTCAACGGCGGCGGCTTCGACCCCAACTCGCGCGCCTGCCACGCCGCGGAGATCGGCGGCGGGGGCGGCATCTCGAACGCCCGCGGGCTCGCGGGGATCTACGCGCCGCTCGCCTGCGGCGGGTCGCTCGGCGGTGTCCGGTTGGTCGACCCCGCAGCGCTCACGCGCATGGGCCAGGTCGCGGTGGCCACCCACGAGGACGCCACGCTCGGCATCCCCACCCGCTTCGCGCTGGGCTTCATGAAGTCGATGGACAACCGTCGGCGCGCATTCGGCGATCGGGACTCGGCGCTGCTCTCGTCCGCGGCCTTCGGGCACGTGGGCGCGGGCGGCAGCATCGGCTTCGCGGATCCGGTCGAGGGCCTCTCCTTCGGCTACTCGATGAACCAGATGGGGCAGGGGATCCTGTTGAACGCGCGCGGCCAGTCACTGGTCGACGCGGCCTACCGGGTGCTCGGCTATCGCGGCAACGAGGCGGGCGTCTGGACGCGCTGAGCGGCGGGAGCCTCTAGACCGAGCCGCCGCCGGTCGAAGAGTCGAGGGCGGAGGGCCCCGCCCGGTGAGCGATCCCAAGAACCAGACCGTCGTCCGCGTCGCCGTCGACACGGGCGATACGCCGCGAGAACGGCGCACGCCCGGGCTGGTCGTGGTCGCCGGCGCGGACATCGGCAAGCGCCATCCGCTCCCGGCGGGGGGCCTGGTGATCGGGCGCGATCCCCACGCGGCGGGGCTGGTGCTGGTCGACCCGGCCGTCTCCGCCCGGCACTGCGTGGTGGAGCGGGCCGGACCGCGGGGCGAGTTCCGCGTCAGCGACCTGGGCAGCCGCAACGGCACCTACGTGAACGGCGAGAAAGTCGGCGAACGGACGCTGGTGGAAGGCGACAAGATCTTCGTGGGCGAGACGGTGCTGCGCTTCTCGCTGCAGGACGAGATCGAGGAGCAGTTCCACGACCGGATCGAGGTGCTGATGAACGTGGACGCGCTCACCGGCCTGCTGGTGAAGCGCGCCTTCGACCTCGAGCTCGCCCGCGCCTTCGAGGCGGCCAAGCGCGCCGGCGCGCAGCTCGGGCTGTTGATGATGGACCTCGACGGGCTGAAGTCGATCAACGACCACCGCGGGCACCAGATGGGCTCGCTGTGCATCGCGGAGGTCGGCGCGATGATCCGGCAGGAGATCCAGCAGAACGGGCGCGCCTGCCGCTACGGCGGCGACGAGTTCATCGCGTTCGTCGAGGCTCAGGGCGCCGACGGCGCGGCGGCGATCGGCGAGCGCATCCGCGCGCGCGTGGAGGGCTACGAGTTCGTGCGCGACGGCGTGCGGGTCGTGACCACCATCAGCATCGGGGTCGCGGAGCTCGGACCCGGGCTCGCCACTCCGGACCACCTGCTGCAGCTGGCCGACGACGCGCTCTACCGCGCCAAGCGCGCCGGGCGGAACCGGGTCGAGCGCTAGCGAGCGGCGGGCCGCCGCTCACTTCACGCGCATGCGGAACTGCAGCGTGAAGCTCGGCGCCGTGCCGGCGTTGGCAGCGAACGCGCCGGTCGGGCTGATGCGGATGTTGGTGACCGCGGGGTCGACCCCGTTGCCGTTCGCGGTGGGCACGTAGGTCCAGGTGGTGCCGCTGTTGTTCGAGAAGTCGAGCGAATCGGCGAGGCTCGCCAGCGAGGTGAAGGTGTAGCTGAGCCCGCTCGTGGGCGAGCCCTGCGTGAACAGGACCGGGCCGCTGCCCGCGCCGCCGATGTCGGTCACGACCAGCTGCAGGTTCGCCGGGATGGCGTCGGTGACCTTCACCGTGTTGGCGTCGGACGCGCCCTTCCCCTGGTTGGTGACCACCACGGTGTACTGCATCACCGCGCCGGGGATCGCCTTGGGGTTGGTGGTGCCCTCGATCGGGTCCGAGATGGTCTGCACGCTCTTCACGATCACCAGGTTCACCTTGATCAGCGAGAACACCTGGTCGTCGATGTTCCAGTAGTGCGCCTGGTTCTCCGGGGTGTTGGCCTGCCCCGAGATGTGGACCTCGCCGTTGGTCGCTCCGGTGGTGCTGGTCGACGCGTCGCGCGCGTACACGCGCACGAGCCAGGCCGTGCTCTCCGCGTCGCCCGCTCCGAACGTGTAGGTCGGGTTGGCCACGACGCTGCCGTTGTTGTTGAAGATGCGGTCGCCCGCGGTGGTGTCGCCGTGCGTGCCGTCGTCGTAGAGGATGATCCCCGTCGCGACCGTCGTGCCGCCGGGGTTGATCACGTCCGCGCGCACCGCGCTCGTGGTCGCCTGCACCTGCGCGCGGATCGAGAGCGTCTGCGCGACCTGGTAGACGGTGGCCGCGCTCGCGCTGGTGTCGTTCGGCAGCGTGATGTTCACGCCGAACGCCTGCGCCTGCGTGTTGGTGATGGTTGCCGTCTGCCGGGCCCACTCCACGTCGTCGAGCTTCACCCACGATTTGTGGATGTTGTCGTTGGCGTAGAACTGCATGGTGAAGCGCACGGTGATCGTGGTGCCGGCGTAGGCCGTGAGGTTCAGCGTGGCGGTGCGCCAGCCTGCGTCCAGGATCACCGCGCTGAAGGCGGGGTTGCGCCCGATCCCGCCCGCGACGATGCGCAGGTCGCCGGCGGGGTTGGCGATGCCCAGGGTGGTGTGGTCGATCGTCGTGCCGTTCACGTCGATCACCATGTAGTCGTACTGGTTGGTCGCCACGAACGAGTCGAAGGCCTGGTAGCGGAACTGGAACACGAAGCTCCCCGCCGCCGCGCCGGCGGGGACGGTGAAGGTGCGGGCGATCCGGATCTGCTCCATCTGGCCGGCGGCGCCGTCCTCGCAATTGGAGCGGTAGCCGAGCAAGAGCCAGGAGAGCCCGGTGTTCGGGTTGTTCTCGATCGTGGTGGCGTTGTCGCTGCAGCCGGCGGCCAGCGTCACGGTCGCGGCTTCCGGCGGAACGCTGTGGACCGCGTCGTCCTGCGCGCCGTTCGCGTTCACGCTCGAGGTCGTCCAGTTGGTGGGCGTCGCGCCGTTCGAGTGTTCGAAGTTCCCGTTCACCATCGTGGTCAGCGCCATCGCCGCCTTGGCGCCGTTGGAGATGACGTCGAAGTAGAGCCAGTAGGTCTGCGCCCCCGCGTCCTGCGCGATGAAGCGCAGCTCGCCCTTGGCGTTGCCCGCCGCGTCGGTCGCCCCGCCGTACTTCACGTCGGTCCACTCGAAGCTGGCGACCAGCGTGATGCCGTCCGCGCGCGTGAGCCGCGGCGAGTTGGTGTCGAGCGTGCCGCTGATGCCGAGCTGGGTCATCAGCGCCCCGAAGTCGACGTCGACGACATCCATGCTGTTGACCGCCGAAGCCCCCGGCAGCGAGACCGGCACGCGGTAGTGCCAGGTCGGATCGAACCAGGCGGGCGCGGAGCGCAGGTCGGCACGAGCCGCCCCGCTCACGGCGAGGAGCAGAAGCGCGATCCAAGCACGCCGCATGGCTCCCTTTTGGAGCGGGCTTTTGCTCGACTGACTTGAATCGTGCAGTGGGGTCGAAGGCGGGCGGCGCCTGCACCTCTCCTGCGCGTCCGGATTGCCGAGCGGCGGCGCGGCCGCGCGGCCCCTGCTGCGTGCGCAGCGAAGCGCAGCGCGCGAAGTCAGAGCTTCTGGAACGCCAGCACGTGCTCGCGGAGC